>Ga0247727_10008516_pt1 | contig 19015 bp, 14 predicted proteins | sample WisWelCaveWW1625_FD_202498 | JGI IMG/M metagenome (GOLD analysis project Ga0247727, IMG submission 202498) | Biofilm microbial communities from Wishing Well Cave, Virginia, United States - WW16-25 | ecosystem: Environmental > Aquatic > Deep subsurface > Groundwater > Cave microbial mat | place... | reverse complement strand
GCTCTCCTTATACGACCCGTCCGGCAGAGTGCGCAGCTGTGACTCCTGCACCCCCGTCGTCCCGTCCGTAAACGTGAGTGCGGAGATCGTGCGGGTCGTTAGGGAGCCGTCCTGCTCGCCGGTGGTGATCGATTCCCGGGTGCTCGAACCCACCATTTTCCCCGCTATTCGGGACTCCACGGGCGGTGTATACTGCAGGCTTGTGCGGGCCGTTGTTACCACGGGCTGAAATCTCTCTTTGAAACCGATGAGTTTCCCGGCTGAATCATACCGATAATTGGTCCGAGTGGTTGTTCCATGCGGGCCCGTGATTTCAGAACGCACGACCCGTCCGCCGGAATTCAGCGTTGAGATTGTCTCCGTCGTTATCGTCGATCCGTCCGTTCGGGTCGTTGTCGAATTCGTCTGAACCCTGACTCTCCCCTTTGCCGCGGGCGCCGAACGGGTTATCTCATAGGCGTTTCTCGTCCCGTCCGCCAGCATCAGCTTACCGCTCTCCTTATACGACCCGTCCGGCAGAGTGCGTCGCTGTGACTTCTGCACCCCCGTCGTCCCGTCCGTAAACGTGAGTACGGAGCGCGTGTGGGTCGTTAGGGAGCCGTCCTGCTCGCCGGTGGTGGTCGATTCCTGGGTGCTCGAACCCACCATTTTCCCCGCTATTCGGGACTCCACGGGCGGTGTATACTGCAGGCTTGTGCGGGCCGTTGTTACCACGGGCTGAAATCTCTCTTTGAAACCGATGAGTTTCCCGGCTGAATCATACCGATAATTGGTCCGAGTGGTTGTTCCATGCGGGCCCGTGATTTCAGAACGCACGACCCGTCCGCCGGAATTCAGCGTTGAGATTGTCTCCGTCGTTATCGTCGATCCGTCCGTTCGGGTCGTTGTCGAATTCCTCTGAACCCTGACGCTCCCGTTCGCCGCGGGCGCCGAAGCGGTTATCTCATAGACGTTTCTCGTCCCGTCCGCCAGCATCAGCGTCCCAGTCTCCGTGTACGATCCGTTCGTTAGAGTGCGCCGTTGTGATTCCCGCTGTCCGGTCGTCCCGTCCGTAAATGTTAGCGCGGAAAGCGTATGGGTCGTTAACAAGGCCCTGGGGATACGGAAACCGCCCGAGCCCCTGGATGTGGTCGATTTATGGGTCATCGCCAGGACCATTTTTCCCCATATCCCGGACTCCTCCGATATATCAACACGCATCTCCGTACTGCCCGTTGATTCCGAAGGACGAAAAGCGGAAGCCACCGCCGCCACAAGCGCTCCCCTGACCTTCGCAATTGCCGACACCGCCAATTGTCCCGGCGTGGTCGGGGCCGCCGTTAAGCCGGTTCTTATCTCCGGAACGGTGGCCGGAATATTTTGCGCTGGAGGAGACGGTGGAAGTTGAAAACCCTGGTTGTCGATCACCTGCTTGAAGGCCGCCACTCTATAACTTTGGTTCGCCTCTTGCCGGGAAAGCTGATCTGGGGAAGACCCGTTGGATTCTTGGTCCTGTCCGGGCTTGAGGAGGGGTGCCGCGTATGTTCCCTGAGGAAACGCCACGGCGAGTGCGATGATGAATCTGAGCGGGCGTAAAGATGAACCGAAAACATTGGAACCGATCATTGACTGTCGCATTTGACCCTCCACATTCATTTTATAAAGACGCTCGAAGAATCATCCCAACTGTCGTTATTCATGCTACACCAGACGCCTTAAGACTTTCTTAAGGAACTGCAAGGAACTTGAAACAATTGGGAAAATCTTATGTAACAGTCTGATGAAATACATGTAAATGATCACTGCCGTTTTAGGATAGGCTCTAAATCTCCGTCACTAAAAATCATCGCCCTCCCCCAATCGGGTTCCTCTCTTCGGCTTCGTCGGCGCCTCCTTCTTCCCCGAAGGTTTTTTGACGGATTTCTTGACGCCGCTTTTTGAGGGCGTCTTGGACGGCTTCGCCCGCCAATTCATCGGACGCGGGCCGCGGCGGACGGCATGGGGATCAATGGATATCCGGTTCTTTTTGGAATTCGACCGAGAGGTGTTCTTCAGGCGCTGAGCCTCCACCTCCTGAAGGGCCCGATCGGCCGGCCCCAAATCCAGGCTCAAGAGCTTGTAATATTCCCGCAAAGCGACGATTCGGTCGCGTTTCCGTCGGGGAAGGTCCCGCGAGGCCAACACCGCCGCGATTTTGGATTCAAAGAGCCGCTGGTCCTTTTCCCGGGCCGCCTTGAGTTCCTGCTGCCGGGCGATTCCGCTTTCCAATTCCGTCAAATCGGCTTCGCTGTCTTTGTAGCGGGCGTAAAGAGATTGGAGGGCCGCCAGGTCCGGCTCGTAATAAATTTTCGGCAGGCCGAATTTAAAGTGGGTGGCGAGTTCCCGGCGCAGGGCCGCTTGATCGGCGTTGCGAACGGGGTTCCAGTTCAAAATCCCGTTCGCCACGAATCCATAAAGGAGGTGCGCGCCCACGAAGACCCCCGCCAGCCCCGGCCACCGGACTTTCGCCCGATAGAGGCGGAGAACGAAGGGCAGGACCACGGTCGCCGCCGCGAAAGCGACGCCGAACTGCAACCCGGAAATTTGGGCCATGGCGCCGATTTTGTGAAGGCCTTTTTCCGCGTTCCAGACGAAGAAGGAAGCGACGGCCGCGACGATCCCCGCCGAGACAAGGGCCAGGCCGTAGGTTTCCCGGACCACCTTCCGGCGCCACGTCGAAAGGATCGCCCGCGCCTCGGGGTGGCCGCGGGTGTAGGACAACGTCTCGCGGGCGAGGCCCACGGCCTTCTTCCAGTCCCCCGAACCCAGGGCTTCCTCCGCGGCAACGGCGACCGAATTTCCCAACGAAAGCAAGGGGTCTTTCTCCGCCACGATGTCGGGCTTCCCGGGCGCCATCCAAAACGAAAACTCCTGCCCCGCGCAATACCCCCCCAGGCGCACCACGCCGCCTTCGGCCACCTCGAGACGGTATTTGACAGCCCGCGTCGACACGGAGAGGTGGGCTTTCAATTTTTCCACGAGCAATTGAAGCGTCGGCCGGAACCCCGCCGGGACGTCTGCGGCGAGGACCTGCTTTTCCAAGGTGTCCTCCGTCGGCACGGGGACTTCCGACGGGGGCTTCAGGGTCGTGAGCGCCAACGCCAGAGCCTCCCGGGGGCCGGGGGCCGCCAGGCCTGAAACCACCGTTTGAAACGGCGAAAACGACGCCTCAAAGGCCAGACCCGTGAGCAGTTTCTTTTGGCCCAGACAGACGGCACAGGGAATGGAACCTTTCCCGAAGCATTTCCGACAGGGCCCCTTTCCGACCCCGCCGCATCCCGCGCATTTCACCTTGCCTTCCTTGCAGTGCGTGCAGGGGAACTTCCCGGTTCCCAGGCAGGCGTCGCAGCGCGCGATGCGCCCCGTGCCGTGAACCCCGGCCGGGGTCAACCGGCCCTCGCCCCCGCAACGGATGCAGTTGATGCGTTCCAACCCTTTGCAATAAAAACACTTCTGGGTCCCCCCCCCGAGACAGCTCGGGCAGGCCTCCTCGCCCTTGCCGAAGCATTGGCGGCAGCCGCTCTCGCCCTTCTGGTAACATTCGTCGCAATCCCGGAACTGAAGGGTCTCGGGAACGAAATAGGTGTCGGCGTGGGCGGCGAAATCCGGCCTCGCCTCGGACGGAAACTGCCACGGGTCGATGGGGTCTTTGGGAGGCGCGGCGGCCGGGGCGTTCTCCGGCGGTCGAATTTTCTCGGGAACGGCCGTGACGGGTTTGGTCGCGTTTTGCAGCTTCCCGCCCCGTGTCTCCAGCAGCGCTTGCAAAGTCACCGTATAGACCGGCACGCGTTCGCCCCGGGTGATCGTCATGTTGGAATCCACCTGCTGGCGCATTTCGGGGCTCCGGCGCCGGAGATAGGTCAGGAGCGCCGCTTTAAAGGGAGCCAGTTCCTCGGGGGTAAGGTCCTGGGAGGATAAAATGGGAAGGCGAAGTGACACGAGAACTCCTTGGTTTCAGTGGCCAGGGCTTGGGAGCAACCGACCAAGTCTACGGGGTGTTCAACGGCTGGTCAAGAGCCACGCCGACCTTCGCCGGAAGCGTCTCCGGGAATGCCCGCGGACCGCCGCACCAAGTACAGAGGTCGGCGTTTGGCTTCGTCAAAAATCCGAGCGATGTATTCCCCGATCACCCCCAGGGCCAGGAGTTGCGCCCCCCCCAACAAGAGGATCACGCCGATGAGCGACGTCCACCCGGGGACCGTCCGGCGGCTTAAGAATTTGACGTAGGACACCCAGCTCAACAACGCCGCGCTGCCAAGAAAAGCGGCGAACCCGGCCAGGGTTACCATTCGAAGAGGCACGTGGGAAAAGGACGTCAGACCGTCCACGGCGAACCGGAACATTTTCCACACCGAAAATTTCGTCTCGCCCGCGGCCCGCGGCGGGCGGTCGAAAGGCAGGCCGATCTGGCGGAAACCGATCCAACTCACCAACCCCCGCATGAAACGGTTGCGCTCCGGCAGGGCGTTCACGGCATCGACGACGCTCCGGTCCATCAAGCGGAAATCGCCCGTGTCCGGGGGGATGTCGACGCCGGCCAAGACGCGGAGCAACCGGTAGAACACATGGGCGGTGATTTTCTTGAACGGCGTTTCCCCCGACCGGGACCGGCGAACGGCGAAAACCACCTCGTGGCCGCCCCGCCAGAGCTCGAGCATCCGGGGCAGCAGCTCCGGCGGGTCCTGCAGGTCCGCGTCCATCACGACGCAGGCCCTCCCCCGGGCGAAGGCCAGACCGGCCGCCATCGCGCTTTGGTGGCCGAAGTTGCGGGAAAATTCCAGAAATTTTACGCGCTCGTCCGTCCCGCGCAGCGCGTCCAGGCCCGCGGCGGTCCCGTCCGTGCTTCCGTCGTTCACGAAGAGAATTTCGTAGTCGATGCCGAGGGGGCCCAAGACCGCGGTGAGCGCGCGATGGAACGCCGGCAACACCGCTTCCTCGTTGAACACGGGGACAATGACCGAGAGAAGGGGGGTCATGGCGTTCCCACCTCCAGGGCGCCCCGCCCGCCGGGTTCGGCGGGGACGGTGCGCAATCCATCCAAAGAAATCTCAAAGGGAAGGCGGCCCGTGGGGACCAAAGACAGCCGTCGGGTCCGCCAGGGGCCAAGCAGGACGCGGGGCAGCGGCACCCCTCCCACTTTCCAACGGACAACGCGCAGCCGGAGGGCGGGTTCAGGGTCCGCGACGCTTTGAACCTCCACCTGGACCCCCAAAGGGACGAACCCGAGTCGGGCCTGGACCTCCACCCGGTTGCCCTCCAAAAATTCCACCCGCGGGTTCCTTAAGAAATCCGCCCGGGCCGCCAGGAACCTGTCGGCGTCCTCCGCGCTCCAGCGGGCGGATTCCAGTTCCAGCCGTCGGAGGTCCAGGACCCGGGGCTGCCCGGCGGCATCCTTGGCCAGCAGCAGCCCGTCCAACACCAGGCGGACTTGCCCCAACGCCACCGGGCCGAAGGTCAGCCGTTCGGTGGCCAGCCGGCACACCGAGTGGCCGGGATAGCGAACGCTCGGTTCGAGGGTCCCCTGGAACCCCTCGAGGGACAAGCCGTCCATGAGGCCGGGCAGCATCGCCGCCGGCCCCAATTCATTCGAGAGCGGAACGCTTTTGGCGGCTCGTTGAAAAAGAATCCCCTCGCTCCCATCCGGAAGAGGCCAGCGTCCGGCTTCCTCGAACCCCCCCCGGAACCAACCGCCGGGATCCATCACCTGCTCGCGCGCCGCGGCCTGTTTGGTCACGGTGGGAGCCGGGCCCAGATCGCCGGTCTTCACGAGGACGAACTCCGTGAACTGCCCCAGGCGGTCCAACTTGGTCCGTACGTTTATGCGGTCCCCGAGCCGCTCTTTGGCCACCGTCCAGGTCATATTGTTCCCGTTCATGTGGGGATGATTGGCGATCAAGGTCAGGACGGCGGGCGCGTGGTCCGCCGGCGTCAGGGCGGCGGCCCGGGCGGCCATGGACTCGAGGGGCCAGGCCTCCTCCGACGGCCCCGCCGCAAAGCGCGCCCCCGCCGGAGACCCGACGATCCACACCGAAAACGCCGCCGCGGCCAGGGCCAGTCCGCCGGGGAAAAGCGACGGCAACAGGGAAGCGGCCAGGGGCAGGGCCAGAGCGGCGGGAAGAATGTACCGGGGATCCTTGTTGGGAACCAAAGACCAGAAGACCAGCCCCGTCGCCAACCACCCCGCCAGAGAGAGAGCGACTTTCCGATGGCGGAGGAACGCCCACCCCAAACCGGCCAACCCGGCCAGGAGCCACGCGGGCGTCCATTGCTCCCACAGAACTCCCGGGTAATAGAACCAGCCCGCGAGGGACGACGCCGAGGGGTCCCCCTCCTGGGCGCCGAGGCCGGCCACCCGCGCCAGTTTCGGCGCCACGATCGCCAGATTGGCGAAATACCAGGGCGCCGGCAAACCCGCGGCCAAGAGCGCGGCCAGAGAAATCTTCCGCTTGTTTTTTCGCCGGACGAAAAACGTCGTCCCCGCCGCGCCCAGGATCGGCAGGACGTAGAGGGGCCACGTCCATTTCACCAGCAGTCCCACCCCGGCCGCGGCCCCGAGGGCGACGGTCGGCCTGTAGCGGGAGAACCCTTCGCTTGACCGCCAGAGCCCATAGGCCAGGACGACCCACGCCGCAAGCGTGAGGTCCACAAGGGGTTGCCGCGACAGGGACAGGACCGGCGGGGCGAGGGTCGTCAAACAGGCCGCGGCAACGCCCCCCCACGGCCCGCCGGTGGGAGCGACGAAAAGGTAGGCGCCGAGGGCCAGCACCGCCAGGGCCGAAAACCCGGCGGCAAAAACGGCGGCGTCTTCAGCCCCCGCGCCCAACGGCCCTCCCACGACCATCCCCGCCGTCATGGCCAACATCGCCGCCGGCGGGTAGGGCGGGTGGCCGGGGGAGGGCGCCGCGCGAAGAATTTCCCCGATCCGGCCGCGCGCCAGCGCGTTCTTGAACCTCAAGGCGGTGGAAAGGTGAACGGATTGGTCCCACTGCGGGGGCCGGGTGTCTTTCTTAAGCCAGACGCTGAGCAACAGCGCATGCCAAACGGCCAGGAGCGCGAGGGCGGTCGGCACGCCATAGCGCCGGAACCGGGCCCCGCGAGCGGCGTTTGAACGGGTCACAACGCGACCGCCTGTCGGCGGACGAGTTCATAGAGAAGGGCGGCGGCCGCGCAGGAAGCGTTTAAAGACGGGACCCGGGCCTCCCCCGGAACCGAGATCAAGGCGTCGCAACGCTCGCGAACCAGCCGGTGGAGTCCCATCCCCTCGGAACCGATCACCAACGCGAGGGGATGGGCGAAATCAAAACGGGCGCAGGAAACTCCTGCGGCGTCGGCCCCGTAGACCCAATAATCGAGCTCCTTCAAATCCAAAATGGTTTGGGCGACGTTCGCCACCTGGACCAGAGGGACCAGCCCGAGAGCCCCGGCCGACGCCTTGGCCATGGCCCCGGTCAAACCGGCCGAGCGCCAGCGGGGGATGACCACGCCCCCCGCGCCGAAAAAGGCCGCGTTCCGGAGGATCGCGCCGAGGTTTTGAGGATCGGTCACCCCGTCCAAGAGCACCAACGGCGAGGGCTTCCCTTTCCGCCACAGGTCCTCCCAGGCGTCGTAAGTGAAGGCGGAGACCCGCGCCACCACGCCTTGGTGCACCGCGCTCCGCGCGAAAGAGTCGAGCCGCCGCCGGTCCACCCATTGGAAAACCACCCGCGCCGCCCGTGCGGCCGCCAGGACCTCTTCCAAACCCGAGGCGCCTTTTAAAAGCCACAGTTTGTTCACCCGGCCGGCGGCCAACGCCCCCGCCACCGGGTGCCTCCCCCACACCATGTCCGAAGAAGAATCGTTTTCGTTGGTCACGGGTTTTTCCACCAGCGGGGCCCCTGCGGCGTGTCTTCCACCACAACGCCACGCCCCGTCAACTCCCGGCGCAAGCGATCGGCCTCGGGCCAATCCTTGGCTTTCCGAGCCCCGGCGCGACGGTCCACAAGGGCCTGAATGCCCTCATCGGCGGGGGCGGCTTTCGCCGGCCCTCCGACATCCACGCCGAGGACGTTTTGAAGGACGTCCCGCAACAGGGCCGTTCCCCGGGACAGCGCTTCCGTTGATAAAGACTTCGGCGTTTCCAGCCGGGATTTCAGCACGCCAAGCAGATCGAAAAAAACCGCCAAAACGCGGGGGGAATTGAAATTGTCAGCCAACGCCTCGTCCACCGCCAGGGGAAAGGCCGCCAGCGCCGCGTCGAGCGCCTTGCCGCCCTTGGGCTTGGCCGCGAGCGGCGTCTTCAGCGCGGCGTCCAGGCGGCGCAAATCGTCGTCGATTTCCGCGAGGGTATCGGCCGCAGCGGCCAAAAGATCATCGTCAAACTCCAGGGGGCCCCGGTAGTGATGGCTCAACAGATAAAACCGGACGACCCGCGGGGTCCGGACCTTGAAGATGTCCGCCAACGTGAAAAAATTTCCCAGGGATTTGGACATTTTTTCCTTGTTCACGGTCACGAACCCGTTGTGGATCCAGGCGCGGGCGAAGGGCTTGCCGGTCGCGCCCTCCGATTGGGCGATTTCGTTTTCGTGGTGGGGAAAAATCAGGTCCTGTCCGCCGCCGTGGATGTCCAAGGTCTCGGCTTTTAAATTCTCCAGGCTCATCACCGAACATTCGATGTGCCAGCCGGGACGCCCGACCCCCCAGGGGGAGTCCCAGGCGGGCTCCCCCGGCTTGGCCGCCTTCCAGAGGGCGAAATCCAGCGGATCCTCCTTGCGCGCGTCCACATCCACCCGCGCCCCGGACAACAGGTCGTCCGGCAGCCGCTTGGAAAGGCGTCCGTACGCCGGAAATTTTCGCACCGCGTAATAAACGTCCCCGGCCAGGGGGTAGGCCAGTTTTTTTTTAACCAGCCTCTCGATGAACGAAACGATTTGGGGGATGTGGCCGGTGACCCGGGGATAGAGATCGGCCCGGCGGACGTTCAGCCGGTCCATTTTGTCGAAGTAGTCGGCGATGTGGCGTTCCGCCAAATCCGCCGGTTGTTCGCCGCGCTCGGCCGCCCGTTTGATGATCTTGTCGTCGATGTCGGTGAAGTTTTGGACGTGGCGGACCCGGTACCCCAGCCGCTCCAGCGCCCGCCGGACGAAGTCGAAAACCACGTAGCAACGGGCGTGGCCGAGGTGGCAATCGTCATAGGGGGTGACGCCGCACACATACAGGGACACCTCGCCCGGGGTGAGCGGCTCAAAGAGTTCTTCCTTGCCGGTCAAGGTGTTGTGAAAGCGGAGCGGCCGGGGGCTCACCGGTGTTTTCGCTCCCCCAGAGAGGCCACGGCCAGGGCGGCCAGCCCCTCGCGGCGGCCGACGAAACCCAGGCCTTCGTTGGTTTTGGCTTTGACGCTGATCCGGTCCACGCTTGTTTTCAGGGCGCGGGCGATCTTGGCGCGGATCCGGTTTTTGTAGGGGCCGAGGCGCGGCGCCTCGGCCAGAAGAGTGGCGTCGATGTTCTGAACGGCGAACCGGCGCGCCAACGCCCGGCCCGTGATCTCCAGGAGTTTCAAACTGTCCGCCCCTTTATACCGCGGATCGCCGTCGGGGAAATGGGTCCCGATGTCCCCCGCGCCCGCGGCCCCCAGCAGCGCGTCGATCACCGCGTGCAAAAGAACATCCGCGTCCGAATGGCCGGCGAGTCCTTTGGGAAAGGGGATCTTCACGCCGCCCAACACCAAGGATCGTCCTTTTTTAAACCGATGGCTGTCATACCCCAAGCCGACGCGCGTCATGGTTTCATCGGACACGCCGTCTTCGCGGGTCGCGGGCGAACATCAAGATTTCTCAACGCAAACTCCTCGCGGGGCCGAGAATTTTTCGGCACAATTCAAAATCTTCCGCCCGCGTCACTTTAAAATTCCTCGCCGATCCCAGGACGATCTCCACCGGGCGGCCGGCGCGCTCCAGGACCTGGACGTCATCGGTGAAAACCCCGCCGGCGTGAAAGAATTTCCGGGCTTCCTCCCGGCGGAAACCCTGGGGTGTTTGGGCCAGCCAGAGACCCGCCCGGGGCACCGTCCGCCGGACCAGGGTGCGCCGACCCCGCGCCGCGCCCTCCTTGACCGTGTCCGGAACGGGCCAGGCCGCCAGGGCGGCGCCCGTCCGACGCGCCGCGCGGATGACCCGTTCCACCACGCCCCGGTCCACCAACGCCCGCGCGGCGTCGTGCACCAACACAATGTCGCACCGGCCGGGAAGGGCCCGCAGTCCGGCGCGCACCGACTCCGCCCGCTCCCCCCCGCCTGGGACGACCGCCGCCACCTTTCGGAAACCGGCGTTTCGAACGTACCGTTCCACCCGCCGCCGATGATCGGCCGGCACCACCAGCGCGATGGCGGCCACGCCGGGGGTGTCTTCCAAGGCGCGGAGCGACCAATGGAAGAGGGGCTTTCCCTTCAGGAGGCGGAATTGCTTGGGGGGGCCGCCGGCGCCGAACCGGCGGCCGCGGCCCGCGGCGACCAACGCCACGCCGACGGTCATGGGTGTTTAAAGGTCCGGGTGGGCGGGGGGAGCCGTGCGTTCGGCCGCGACGGCCGGCTCATGGTGTCCGCGGGCCAATTTGGTGAAAATCATCCGTCCGGCGGATGTTTGGAGGATCGAGGTCACGGTCACGCTGACTTTCTGGCCGATCGCCCGGCGGCCCTCCTCAACGACGACCATCGTTCCGTCGTCCAAGTAGGCGATGCCCTGGTCCCGCTCCTTGCCTTCCTTGAGGACGAAGAGGCTCATGTTCTCCCCCGGAAGGACGACCGGCTTGAGCGCGTTGGTGAGGTCGTTGATGTTCAAGACGGTGACGCCCTGAAGGCTGGCGATTTTGTTCAAGTTGAAATCCGTGGTCAGGATTTTGGCCCCCAGGTCCTTGGCCAGGGCGACCAGTTTGGAATCCGTCTCCTTGATGTCGGGATAGTCCTTGTCGAAAATCCGTACCGGCACGTCGGGGTTCTCCTGAAGGCGGGCCAGGATGTCTATGCCCCGTCGGCCCCGAGCGCGCTTCGCCCCATCGGCGGAATCGGCCACGGCCTGCAACTCTTGAAGGATGAACCGCGGGACCACCAGCGTTCCGCTGATGAATTTGGTGTCGCAAATGTCGGCCACCCGGCCGTCGATCAACACCGACGTGTCGACCAACTGCGTGGACATCGCCTTTTTCTTGGACCCCTTGACGATCAAGTCCCGGTCCAGGAGCTCCAGTTCGGACCGCTTGCGGAGGAACATGACCATCCCCAGATAGGCCAGGACGAGGTGCGTGATGAGCGATCCTTTTTGCGCGGCGGCGAAGAGGCGTTCGCTCCCCAGTTGGAAGACGACCCAGTTGAAGAGCTGCGCCGAAATGAGGCCGAGCACCGCGCCGATGATCGCCGAAATGAGCGCGTCTAAGGCCACCCTTTCGATGATGATTTCGGCGGCGATGATGAGCACGGCGGCGCCGACGCCGATGAGAATTCCCTTGGAATCGTGGGAAATCTGCGTGTAGCCGATGACGGGACCGATGACGATCACCAGCCCGCGGATCATATTAGTAAGCACGGAATACCCCCATCCATGGAATAAATAAAATCATGCGGTCTGTGGAAACCCAGCCAACGCCAGGGCCTCCGCCAAAGTCCCGGCGGCACGGACGTCCAAACCTGCGGGCGACTCCCGCTCCCGCCCCCCCCGCGCCCGGGGCACGATGGCCCGGGTGAAGCCCAACTTGGCCGCCTCGGCCAACCGCTCAGCGGTTTGGGGCACGGGACGCAGTTCGCCGCCCAACCCCACCTCGCCCAGCCACAACGTTCCGGCCGGGATGGGCCGGTCCAAAAAAGCGCCGGCAACGGCCGCGGCCACGGCCAAATCGGCGGCCGGCTCCCGCATGTCCAGGCCTCCCGTCGCGTTCACGTAAACGTCCTGGGAGTCCAAATGGAACCCGCACCGCTTGTCGAGGACGGCGATCAAAAGAATCGTGCGGTTGTAATCCACGCCGGACATCTGCCGCCGCGGCATGCCGAAGAGGGTGCGGGACACCAGGGCCTGGACCTCCACCAGCAGGGGCCGCGTTCCCTCCATTGCGGCCAACACCGCGGAGCCGGCGGGCGGGGGGTCCTCGTGCGCGCCCAGGAACAGCGCCGACGGGTTCGCCACCTCGGCCAGGCCGCGTCCCGTCATTTCAAAGACGCCGATTTCGTTGGTCTGACCGAAGCGATTTTTGACGGCCCGCAGCACGCGGTAGACGTCCTGACGCTCGGTTTCAAAATACAGCACCGTGTCCACCATGTGCTCCAACACCCGCGGGCCCGCCAGGTCGCCTTCCTTGGTGACGTGGCCCAGGAGGAAAACGCCGATGCCCCGCCCCTTGGCCAGGTGGAGGAGCTCCGCGGCGCATTCCCGGATTTGGGCCACCGACCCCGGCGCGCCCCCGAGGTCGGGCTTGTGCACGGTCTGGACCGAATCTACGACGATCGCCCGGGGCTTCACCGCCTCCGCCACTTCGAGAATTTTAGTGAGATCGGTCTCCGAAATCAGGAACAACGCGCCGTTCCGAAGGCCGAGGCGCGCGGCGCGGCCTTTGACCTGGGCGGGAGATTCCTCGCCGGACACGTAGAGGACCGGGAAGTCCGGCCGGGCCAGCCGGTCCGCCGCCTGGAGCATCAGGGTCGACTTGCCGATCCCCGGGGCGCCGCCCAGCAACACGAGGGACCCCGGCCACAGCCCGCCGCCCAGGATGCGGTCGAACTCGCCGATTCCCGTCGTTCGCCGGTCGACGGTTTCCGGAGCGGGCGCCGCGAGACTTTCCACGATGGAAGAAAAAGAGGTGAGCCGCCGGGGGGGGCGGGCCGCCGGGGCCTCTTTCTGCTCCGCCAGGGTGTTCCAGACGCCGCAGGCCGGGCATTGCCCCGCCCATTTCGGCGTGTCCGCGCCGCACTCCCGGCAGACGAAGGCGGAACGGACTTTTGTTTTCAACCCTGGTGGGGCGGTTGCCCGCCCTCCTCGCCTTCTTTTTTCTTCAAATCGCGGAAGAAATCCTCGGGCGTCATGGTGTCCAACTTCTTCTTGAAATCCGCCACCTCGCCATCGGAGATGGGCTTTAAGAGCTCGGGGCAGGCCTCGAACACCTCGTCGGAAACGAAGATCGGGCTGTTCCGGCGGACGGCGAGGGCGATGGAATCCGAAGGGCGGGCGTCCACCACGAGGCTGTCCCCGTCCCGCTTCAGATGGATCTCCGCGAAGAAGGTGCTGTCCCGCAATTCCGTGATCACCACCTTTTCCAAACGGGCCCCGAGCCGCTCCAACGCCTCCAAAAACAGGTCGTGGGTGAGCGGGCGGGGAAACTTTTGGCCGGCCAGAGCCATCCCGATGGACCCGCCCTCGTAAAGCCCGATCCAAACGGGCAGGAGGCGGGGCCCTTCCGTTTCCTCCAAAACCAGAACGCATTGGCCCCCCACGTTGGCCAGGGAATAAATACGGGTTTCTCGTTGCATGGTCCTCTCTTCCTATCTCGCCAGACCGACAAAACCCAGCAGGAAAGCGATGTCCTCGTCCTTGAAGGTGATGTTGACGTTCGCGTTGAAATTCTTGCGCGCGGCCATGTCTTCCACCTGGCCCCCCACCCACACCCAGGGGGCGATCGCGTTCACACGGAGACCCGCGTTGTAAACGGGCTTGTCCATCCGAAGGCCGTGGAGGGTCTCCTTCCGGCTGAAATCGAAGGCCTCGGCTTCGAACTCGACCCGTTGGTCCCAGCCGGTGCGTTTCGGCAACGGACGGAACCGCGCGCCGGCGCCGCCGCTCGAACGGATGGCCCCGCCGTAGATGGCCAAAGGCCCGAAATCCCGCCCCATCACGGCCGTGAAGGTGTTCTTCCGTTCCCGGTCCAACGACGGATCCGCCTTCCGGTCTTCCCGTGCCCCCAGGTTCTCCCCCCGCACAAAATAGAATTTACCGGGACGCGGCACCATGCGCAGGCCCACGTCCGCCCGGGTCTGGTCGTCTTCAAAATCGAAGCGTTGGCGGTAGTCCCAGTAGATCTCGATGCGGGAAATCCGGCCGGTGAAGGACTCAAGATCTTTGGTGGCCTGCTTGACGCTCGTCATCGTCTGTTTCAACTCGCCGCCCATCTCGTCGTCGTTGATCAATTTCCCCAGGAGGCCCCGCCCGCCCTGCACGCGCGCGGTGATGTCGTCCAGCCGTTCGGAGATCGAGCGGAACTTGGCGAGTGCCGCCTTGACGTCGTCCTTGCGCTCCCCGGTGATTTCGCGAAGGTCCGCGGCCACCCGCTTGACGTGGGCGGAAACGTCTCGGAGGTTTTCAACGATCTCCGTCAGCTCCGTTTCCCGCCGGCCCAGGGAATTGGCGAGAGACTGGGAGACCTTTCTAAAATTGGCGATCGTCGCCCGTAAATTGTCGGCCAGGTTGCCGGTCTCCGGATCTTCCTTTAAAAACTCGCCCAGCTTGCTCATCACCTGATCAAAGGAGAGCGCCGGGTCCCCCTCCAGGGTCTCTCCCGATTGAATCAAAGGCGCGGCGGCGTCACCCAAAGTCAATTCCAAGTACTTGCTGCCGATGAGGCCGGTGGAGGCCACGTGCGCCCGGGCCCCCTTGTGGACGGAAACATCGTCTCGCACCCGGATTTTCACCCGGGCCCTCGGGCCGTCGAGTTCGATCGTCTCCACGTTTCCGACTTCGACGCCAGCGACCTTGACCGGCCCTTTTTCGGGGAGGCCTCCGGCGTCGTTGAAATACACGTAAAGATGGTAGTGGCCCCGGAACTGGACGTCGCCCAGAATCAGGATTCCCGCGGCGAAAACCAACAGCCCCGCCAGGGTGAACAACCCGACTTTGGACTCGGTGGTCAAACCCATCAGACGAAGGCCCGCACCGGCATTTGAATCGGGCCCTGAGAGGATCCGGTGATGAACTGCCGGAGGACGGCGTTGGCGCTGGACTGGATCTCCGCGGGGGTCCCCGCGGCCACGAAGCGGCCCTCGTGGATCATGGCCATGCGGTTGGAAATCTTATAGGCGGATTTCATGTCGTGCGTGACCACAATGGAGGTGATTTTGAGCTTCTCCCGGATATCAACGATCAAATCATTGATGACGTCCGCCATGATGGGGTCCAGCCCGGTGGTCGGCTCGTCGTACAAAATGTATTCGGGCTCGTGGGCGATGGCCCGCGCCAGGCCCACGCGCTTCTTCATCCCGCCGGAAAGCTCCGCGGGCTTCAGCCGGGCCACCTCGGGTTTCAACCCGACCAACGCCAGGGTCCGTTCCGCCAAGTCTCCGTTTTTGTCGATGGCGTCGGGTTTCAAGTGACGGACCCCGAACAGGATGTTCTCGGCCACCGTCAGCGAATCAAAGAGCGCCGCCCCCTGAAACAAAAACCCGAATTTGGACTGCACGGCGGACAGGCGGTCCTCGTCAACGTCCGCGATGTCCTCCCCGTCCACCCACACCCGCCCCCGGTCCGGACGCAGGAGGCCGACCATGAGTTTCAGCGTCACGCTCTTGCCGGTGCCGGACCCGCCGATGATCGTCAGGGTTTCCCCGTCCCGCACCTCCAGGGTCAGCCCGCGCAGCACCCGGTTGGGCCCGAAGGCCTTGTGAACGTCCTCGAGTCGGATCATCCGATGCCGAAGGAAACCAGGAGCGCGGACAAGAAATAATCGCTCACCAAAATGAAGACCATGCTGACGACGACCGCGCTCGTGGTGGCCCGTCCGACGCCTTCGGCCCCGCCGGAGGTCAGGAGCCCTTTGTAGCAGGCCGTCGTGACGATGATGAGAGCATAAGCCACGGACTTGATCAACCCGTGGAAACCGTCCTCGAGTTCGATGGCGTTGATCTCGTCCCAATAGGTGGAGGAGGGCACCCCCAGCCGCCAATGGGCCACCAGATACCCCCCGAACACGCCGATGGAGTCGGCGAAAATCGTCAGGATCGGCACCATCGCCAGGCAGGCCAGGAACCGCGGGACCACCAGGTAGCGCACCGGGTTGGTGCCCAGGGTTTGGAGCGCGTCCACCTGCTCGGTGACGTTCATGGTCCCGATCTCGGCGGCGATGGCGGCGCCCACGCGGCCGGCCACCACCACCGCCGTCAGCACCGGGCCGAGTTCCTTGAGAAGCGAAAGGCCGACGACCGTTCCCACGTAGAGCGGTTCGTTGAAGACCTTGCGGAAGGAGAACCCGGTCTGAAGCGCCAGCACCATGCCGGTGAACAAGGCGGTCAGGCTGGTGACCGGAAAGGATTTCACGCCGATCTCATGCATTTGCGCCGCCACGTTGCGCCCGTCGAAGCGCGTGGTGAACACCGCCGTCACCGTCTTTTTCAACAACCGAACAATGTTGCCCACGGTTTCGGCCAGGTCGATCACCTGGCGCGCGAAGAGATCCAGCGTGAGCCGCAGAGGCCTCATGGGTGTACGCGGGGGACGCGTTTGGAAATGCCGCAGAAAATTTCGTAGGGGATCGTCCCCGCCGCGACGGCCATTTCATCGACGGAAATCCGCTCCCGGCCCTGGGCGCCGATCAACACGGCCTCTTCCCCCACGTCCACGCGGGGGGCCTGGGTGACGTCGACAACGATTTGGTCCATGGTCACCCCGCCCACCACCGGGCAGCGCCGCCCCTTGATCAACACCCGGCCGCGATTGGACAGCTCACGGCGATAGCCGTCGGCGTAGCCCACGGGCAGGGTGGCCAGGCGCGAACGCCACGGGGCCCGCCAGGTCCCTCCGTAGCTCACGGGGGCGCCCCGGGGAACGCTCTTCACGAACACCACCCGCGTCCTCCAGGACAACACCGGTCGAAGGGACACCGCCTTCCGAAGGGCCGGCCAGGGGTAAACGCCGTAAAGCGCCAGGCCCGGACGCACCAAATCATAACGGGACCGCGGCCGCCCGAGGGCCCCGCCGGAATTGGCCGCGTGGACGCGGGTGTCCCGCCTTTCAAAACCTTCCAAAGTCTCTTCAAAAAGTCGGAGCTGCCCCGCCGTGGCCGCGGCCGACTCGGCCGACGCCAGGTGGGTATAGACCCCTTCAATCCGGAGCCAAGGATCGTCCCGAAAAAGGGCCAGCGCCTCACGGGCGGTGGCCGGGGCCATACCGATGCGGCCCATGCCGGTGTCGATCTTCACATGGCAGGGGGCCGGCCGGCCCCCGCGGCGGGCCCGGAACGACAGGGCCCGCGCTGAGCCCCGGCTGGCCACGGTGGGCGTGAGGTCGTGTTCGAGGGCGATCTTAAGGCTTTCAAAGGGATACAGACTGCCGAGGATGAGGACCCGATTTGAAACACGGCCCGCCCGTAGCGCCAGTCCCTCCTCCACGCTCGACACCCCGAAGCCCCAGAGGCGCGTCTCGCGGGCCACCGCGGCCGCCGCCCGGGCCAGAGCCAGGGCGCCGTGGCCGTAAGCGTCCGCCTTGAGCACCGCCATCACGCCCGTCCGGCGGGGGAGGACGCGCGCCAGGGCGCGCAGATTGTACTGAAAAGCGGCGGGGTCGATTTCCGCCCAGGTCGGGCGCAACGCGGTTTCCGGATAAGCGGGCGGGGCGGAGAGCGAGGCGGTCCTTCCCCTCGTCGGGGAAAAAGCCACTAGAGGTTTTCCCCTTCGGGAGCGGGGTCGGCAAACTTGGTGAATTCCGAAAGGAAATTGAGATCGATGTCTCCGATGGGTCCGTTCCTCTGCTTCAAGACGAACAGCTTCGCCTTGCCTTTGACGTCCGGGTCGTCCCGGCGGTAAACCTCCTCGCGAAACAGGGCCGCCACCAAATCCGCGTCCTGCTCCAAAGCCCCGGATTCACGAAGATCCGAAAGCTGGGGCCTTCCTTCCCGGCCGCGGTCCTCGGGACGGCGGTTGAGTTGCGACAGGGCGATGATGGGGACCTGGAGCTCCCGGGCCAGGGCTTTGATGGAGCGGGAAATCTCTGAAATTTCCTGTTGGCGGCTCTCCACCGCGCCCCCCGCGTGGAGGAGCTGGATGTAGTCGATGATGACCAGAGAAAGGGGCGTTCCTTTCTGCTTCAATTCGTGGGCCCATCGGCGGGCCGAACCCCGGACATCGAGGATGGAAGGGCTCGTCGAAAAATCAAAGTAGAGCGGGGCGCCGGCGATTTGGCTGGCGACGTTGGTGATCGCGGGCCAGCTCTTCCGGGCCAGGAATCCCTCCCGCACGCTTCGCACGTTGATGCGCGCCTGGCTGCAGAGGAGCCGGAGCCCGATTTCCTGCTCGCTCATTTCCAGCGAAAAAAACACCACCGGGCGTTTTTCCTTCAAGCCCACGTGCTCGGCGACGTTGAGGCAAAAAGCGGTTTTGCCCATGGAGGGTCGGCCGGCGATGATAATGAGGTTGGAAGGTTGAAGGCCCGACGTCATCTTGTCGAATTCCGAAAAACCCGTGGGAACGCCCGTAATGTATTTGTTGGATTCGGCGAGTTTTTCGAGAGCGGCGATGGCGCCCTGCATCAGCTGGCTGGCCGCGGTCATGCCGTGGGAGGCGCGGTCCTGGGCGAGGGTGAAATAGGCCTGCTGGGCCTTGTCGAGGAGCGTCTGGGCGCCGTCCTCCGGGGCGTGGCAGTCCGACGTGACCGTTTGGGCGATGGCGACCATTTGACGGAGGATCGATTTTTCCCGGACGATCCGCGCGTAGTGCTCCACATGAAGCGCCACGGGGACGGCGTTGGTGAGTTCGATCAACCGGGCGCGGCCCCCGGCGCCCGGGAGGCGCTCGGATTTTTCCAACTCGTCGCCCAGGGTGATGATGTCCGGCGTGATGTTGCGGTCGTGGAGGGCGCGAACGGCGGAAAAAATCTGCCGGTGGGATTCCTCGTAGAAGTCCTCGTCCCGCAGGACGTCGAGGGCCTTGAGGAGCGGCTCCCGCTCCACCAACATGCTCCCCAGGACGGCCATTTCGGCCTCCCGGCTGTGGGGCGGAACGCGGCCCGCGATATTCGCGGGACGGGCGGGCGCGGCGGACTCGGGCATGGCGCGCGCCGGGTCG
>Ga0247727_10008515_pt1 | contig 19016 bp, 16 predicted proteins | sample WisWelCaveWW1625_FD_202498 | JGI IMG/M metagenome (GOLD analysis project Ga0247727, IMG submission 202498) | Biofilm microbial communities from Wishing Well Cave, Virginia, United States - WW16-25 | ecosystem: Environmental > Aquatic > Deep subsurface > Groundwater > Cave microbial mat | place... | reverse complement strand
AAACGTTTAAAACGAATGGCGTACGGCTATCGAAACCCGCACTACTTTTTGCTGAAGATTCATCAGCATTGTGGACTTCTGAGCCCAAGATTTTCGCCCTAAACACGAAAGAACCATATTTAATATAGCAAGTTAAATATTCGGTATTAACTTGTGGCGGATACCGGGAGATTTCCTACGGATAACTCCCTCCCAGTAAGTCTTTTCCTTTTGGGGTGAGGACATTCTCGGCGCGGGATTCAAAAAGTTTGGTGGGGTTGGTTTTGATGTCCTGAAGAAATTTGAGCCGCGCTTCGGTCTTGGCAACTTGGTCGGATAATTCTTTGGGGGCGGCTGGGTTTTTAGAGAGTTGATTCTTAAGATCGCTTATGTTTTGAGTCACTTTATTGATGCGTTCATCGAGGGTTAAGAGGTCATGCTGGGAATGTTCCGCGACCAAGGGCAACAGGGCTTTTTGGGTATCGGCAGAAGAAATTTTGTTGGCCCGGAAATCCAGGATGATTTTATCAATTTTTTTCTGGCGGTCTGACTGAGTCTTGAATTGTTCATACCTGGCCGGATCTTTTTTTTAAGGGCGCTCAGCATCTGTTCGTGTTGCTGGTTGAGTTGCTTTTTGCGTTTCTCGACGAGTTTCTGGATCTCCTGGGGTGTTGTGGTTAGCGAGCGAGGCGGGTGGTTTTTTGGTTTGGCCGCGTGGGCGCTGGGAACAAACACCACCAGGCCGGCTATCAGAAAAATTGAGGAAAAATTTTTAAAATATTTTTTCATTTTCTGTCCTCCGATGATCTGGATATGTTTGTTCGAACTTGAATGTGTGAATTAAGTATTGTGTCCCCGGAATTAGTGTCCCTGGATCGCTTTTTCTTTTTTTTGATATTTAGATCACTGGCCCGCCTCCACATTGCGGCATAGAGTTACAATTGTAAGATGGACTACAATCGGTGCAGTAAGGTGCAGTTGGACACATAGAGTTCCCTACGTATGACTGACAATAACCATCATAATTGATTGTACCGTTATTACACTGGTACATTTCATATTCGGTTACGTCTACATCATTACAACATTGTGGGTCATTGAAGGGATCACAGTCCGCTACACCAGTTCCTAAATTATCGCACCACTTTTCTCCATTGGCTCGTCCATTAGAACATCCACTCGGCGGTGGGCAAGACCCACAATCGCCAGGGCAAATGGAACAGGATTCTCCTGGGCCACTACAGCAGCCATCCCCGCAAACATGTTGAATGGCGTCTAAAGTACAGTTGCAAGGAGTTTCTCCTGGATCGGGACACCCATTCCCACAAACGCCCCCGCAATCAACGCACCAGGTGCAGAGTTCAGATCCTCGGCAGCAGCCGTCTCCACAAATTTCTGGACAATCTTGATCACAATTACAATCATTTTCAGTGCCAGTGCAACATCCATCCCCGCAGCTAGGATTACAATCTGAGGGACAATTGCAATCCGTTTCTCCGGAGTCACAGACGCCGTTACCGCAACAGGATTGTGTGCTTGATCCTGAGCAGGCGGCACCCCCACACGAAGGGGCGGGATTAGTACATGTTCTGCTCTGAATCCCTCCTGAACAAGCGCCCCAATTACTCCACCCCCCATTAACGGGGCTGCAGCCGCCACAAATACAATCCCCCGATGGGCATTGATTGGGGGTCCAACAATCACGGCAGCATCGTCCGTTATTGGGACCACCAGTACAAACCCCATCCCAGCCAGCCGAGCAACAAATGTTCCCACCGGAACCGCTCGGCCCACAGTTATTGCTGCAGCAGGCGCCATCTGAACTACACGTTGTCCAGTCGGGTTGACAACTGGTGCAACTATTAGAATTCAAAATAAAAGAGCCATCATTGCAAAAATAACTGCAAGATCCACTTAACGTACATGTCCCATTTACCGGTTGAGTGGGATTATGAGAAGCCGAAGGTAAGATACAATTACTTATGGTCGCGGCAGAACAACTTTCCCAGGGGTTACAATTGTTATTTTGATTAATCCAAGTTCCATTACAACACTTTGCTGTTGCTGTCCCGGAACAACCGGACGGGCAATTGACAGTTACAGATGCTCCAGAGGCAGTAAAGTTAGGCCAAGAGATATCTCCGCATGTTCCGGTATTATAAGTTGTGTCACTACAATTGGCCGCATAACATAAGGTAGCACTAAACCAAGTTCCACCGGAATAGCACTCCATCATTAGTGTGCCGGAAGAACATGGTCCAGGACATGGGATCGACAGTTTATCTCCGATAACCCCGGCAGGAACTGATACGCTACCAAAGCCTGTGTTATAGTTTGTTGCTGGACAAGCTTCTTTACACTCCCCTCCGGAATAGGTGTACCCTGAATTACACGTGTATTCACATTTTATGTTGTTAGAGACGCAGTTGGTAACGATGGTGCTGGATGTATTGGCCGTTAGCCCTGTATCGTCGCCGGAACAGACGGTCGCGTGGGATGGGATATTTGTACATTGATAAGACACGCAGGAGTTGTTGCAATTGCTGGCTGTGAAAGTTCCGTTGGTATCGTCCTGAACGCAGCTGGTGCCCGAGCACTTGTAACAAGCGGCCGCGCCGCAGAAGCCGACGGGAATACAGGCATTCCCAGATATGGTATATCCTGAATCGCAGGTGTATTTACATTTTTGTTGGAAATTGCAACCGGTCGCGAGGGTTTTGGTGACATTGGACGTCAGGCCTTGGTCGTCGCCGGGACACAGCGAGGCGTTGGGGTCAGGGTCAGGACCGGTACATTGACAGACCCCGCAATCGGAGTCGCAGGTGAAGCAGGTTTCTGAAGGACTGTTACATGTCCCATCTCCGCATTTATAGCAAAAGGATTCATCGAATTGACAGCCCCCTGTACAAGATAGTGTCCCGCCGGCATAACCGCGGGTAATGCAGCTCTGGCCGTTTAGGTTGTTCCCATTCCAATCACATTGTTCTGGAGGATCATTGATTACTCCATTCCCACAGTCGGGATCAGTGTCGCAGGAAGATTCGTCGAACTGACATCCCCCTGTGCAGGATAAAGTCCCGCTGAGATAACCACGGGAGACGCAGTCTTCTCCGTTCAAATTTGAACCATCACAATCTTCTCCGGGATCAATTTGATTGCTATTGCCACACCAGTAACAAGAGGAGGTGTCGAAAGCGCATGACGGAGTACATCCTAATGTTCCACCATCAAAAAATAAAGAACGACAATCTTTCCCGCAAAGGTTACTGGGGCTGTCACAGTTTTCTCCGGCGTCGCAGATGCCGTTATTACACGTTTCACAATCTGCTGGACAAATTTGATTATTTTCAACGGGGCGTGTGCAACATCCATCACCGCAAGCATGCTCGCAGTCATAAGCACAGGTGCAAAAAGTTTCTGGAGGTGTACAGATTTCATCTCCACAAAAAGGCGTACATCCCCCACAATCTTGAGGACAATTGTTGCAATCTTCTCCGGGGCTGTTACAAAAACCGTCTTTATCGCATTTGCAATCATCAGGGCAACTCTGGTTCGTTTCATCCGTATCGCAAATGCCGTCTTTGTTGCATTTGCAGTCATCCGGACAGCTATAGTTAGACTCGTCCGTGTCACAAACGCCGTCTTTGTCGCAATGGCAGTCATCGGGACAAGATTGGTTGGATTCATCGGCGTCGCAGATGCCGTCCTTATCGCATTTACAATCATCGGGACAGGATTGGTTAGATTCATCCGGATCGCAAATGTTGTCATAATTGCAAGGACAGTCATCAGGGCAGTAAGAGTTGGCTTCATCCGGGTCGCAGATACCGTCCTTATCGCAAGGACAATCATTGTAGCAATTCTGGGAATCTTCTCCTGGGTCGCACGTGCCATCTTCATCGCAAGGACAATCATTGCGACAGTTGGAGTTATTTTCACCGGGTTCACAACTTCCGTTGTTGTTACAGGTAATACAATTCGATGTGTCAAAAGTACAGGGGGAGGGATCAGAAGCAGAATAGCAGGATAATATTCCCCCGACAAAACCCAGAGTCGAACAACTGGTTCCTCCCAAATCATTAGTGTCACAGTCTTCGAATGGATCTTTTGTCCCATCCCCGCAAAAAGGACAAGCTCCGCAATCCGCCGGACAAGTCGTACAATTTTCTCCTACTGGAATATTATCGCCACAGAATCCGCTGGCACAGTCCAGAGGACAAATTAAGCAATCCTCCAGAGGACAATCAGTCCCCCCGCAAGTCGCGTCTCCGCAGCAGCAGTCATTAGGGCAGGTTGCGGTATTCTCCCCCACATCACAAGTCCCGTTATTGTTGCAGCAAACACCGCAGTCCGCGGAACAATTGCTACAATCTTCACCGCACGGGGAGGCGCATTGGCCGTCGCCGCAGACGACAGCGCTGGTGAGATTTTGGATGAGTTCATTAATATGAGTGGTCTGAATGAACGTCTTTCCGGGTTTTATATTTTTATCCGTCCAATTCGGTTTAGGAAGGCCGATGGTTTGGTAGATATCGTCGATAGCGTCACGGCATTGTTCTATGTGGCGGGTGCGAATTCTTGTTTGGCCCGGGATTAGAAAAGGATCTTCCCAGTTCGTAATGAGTCCAAGCCCGCATTGGTTACGTAGATTGTTGATGTCGGCGCGAAGGTTTTCAATATGGCTGGCTTTGATTGGGGTATTTTTAATAACTGGTTGGCTATTAATATTACTGGTTTGAGAAAAGACGGTGGGAGTCAAAGGCAAGAGACACAATCCAATCAACCCTAGGAGAGTGAGTAGAGATTGTTTTGCATTGTTTGACCAAGATTGTGGGTTCAAGGGAGTATTCATCCTTGATTTGACTCCTTAAATTTTAAGGGGCATAAGTGGCGTAATAGCCTGCGGTACCACCGCTAACGTATTCGACTTTTAATTCGCCGACATTGCTGCCGTCGGCTTTGAGATAAATCTTGTTCATCTGTCCGTCGCCTTCGACATCCAGTTTGCGTGTTGCTGTTTTACCCACCCCGAGATTGCCGGTGACGAGGGCGTCGTTGGCAACGGAAATATCCCCTTCCAATTTGGCGTTTCCGGCGACATGTAAGCGTTCATCGGGACTGTTGGTCCCGATGCCGACATTGGCGGTAGAAAAATCTTTGGGATAAATATTGTCCCCGGTTTGTTCCCAAATGTTCAACTGGCTGGTGCCAGCCCCACCGCAGAGTTTAAGGGCGTTCCCATCGCTGGCGTCGACGAATAAAGTCCCGGCGGCGCAGGGGCTGGGGGCGCCGCTACGGGGGACGAGCTGGATACGGTCATAGGCGCCGAAGGGGGCAGGATAGAAAGTCGTTAGCGTCATCTGCTCGGTCGCGCCCGGACACAATTTCACAGATAGAAATAAAAAGGAGAGAATAGATAAAATATTCATCAAGGATGGGGATAATATTTTCATTCGAATTCCTCCAGTTTGGGTAAAGGGAATATTTAAAAAATTTGGTTTAATTCTACGTTAAGCGCTGGCTTTTTTCTATTATTTATTCATAAATTTTATGAAAAAGCCTCGACTGTTTAAAGTCGAGGCTCTTTTTAAAATTAACCAATTTTAATAAAGAACTAACTGAGTTCCTCTAAAACTATTTTTTCTCGCAGTCCTGTGGACAATTGCCCATCTCACAGGGGGCCAGAGGACATGGCTCGGTTATACATTGTGGACAAAAATCAGCTTCGCCTTCTTCGCAAATCCCATTCCCGTAGGCACCGGAGTTTTGACCAAGGTAAAATTAATTTCTCATTTTTAAATTGCGGTTATTTATCAATATAATTTTTTCATCCCCAAAATTCTTAAAGGTTTTTCGCCATACCCATCAAATTTTATTGAGTACATTATCATATAAAAATTGAAGGCTTTCGGAGAGGATTTGTTCTATCTGGGGACTCTCAACCAAGTCTGTATGCGTAGCATGAAAACAGGTTGTATCATGCGTAATTTCGAGCGTCGTGAGCGCATCGATCAGGCTTGGTCCGGCCGGTCCGATCAAAAACATTTCAGCACTATCTGGCAAATTGCACTGATAAGAGACAGGTGTTACCCCCTGGTCAACGCTTTCACTCAGGAACAACTTAAGCGGAGCGATGGAATCTGGTTCGACCTTCCCGCCACCCGGTGGGCTGTCCAATCCAAAGACGTCGTTCACATCGTTCGGATATCCAAACCATGAAAGATTGTCGCCGGGAAGAGTATCGTTGACGTAGGCGAATCGCATGGCAGTAAGCGATCCCGCGGAAAATCCGGCAACAAAAAGATGGTCTGGATCAATTCCAAACCGATTTCCATTGGTCGCGTCATGACGCAAAAATCTAACCACTGCACCAAGGTCATATACTGCGGGCCAACCCCGATCCTGAGCTGGAACTGATGTGTTCGCTAGACGGTAATTATAGGAAATTCCCACATAACCACGCTTGGCGTATTCGGCACAAAAATACTGTGCATCTGCGTCTGCCTTTGAACCATTTAGGAATTTTCCACCATGCCCATAAATCATGACTGGACGTCGGGCGAGCAGATCTCCTTTGGGTAAGCACACATCTAATTCTAAGGTTTCCATTTCTCCTGTGAATGGATTTAAAATGGGTTGTTCTGTGTAGACAACATCCTTCGTCTTTATTACCGAGAAAATCGGGTCAAGATAACGGCATTTGCCTGGAATAGTACAAGAAGACGAGGAGTCATTTTCGTCCCTATCTTCCTGAGATAGACATCCTGGATCCTGAGGATAATCGGTTTTATTATCCGCATCATTATCTATTCCGTCAGAACAGGCAGGTTTCCCTGAAGGACAATCTTGGGGGCAAGTCGCATTCGATTCTCCGAGTTCACAGATTCCGTTGCCACAAACAGATTTTCTGTTAATAGTGAAAGAAGCTTCGGCGATATTACTGGCATAAAAATCTTGTTTGTAGGCTTTGGCTTTGACCGTGGCACTGCTGTTTAGAATAAATGGGCCACTATAAATCCAGGAGGATTTTTCAGGATTAGAGCCATCAGTTGTATAGTAAATTGTGGCCCCTAATGTGCTGGATATGATCGTGACCTGAACGGCGGCGTTGAACGTCCCGCCGTTGGGGGCGATGATGGGAGTAGCCACTTTTTTCACGGGCAGTTCAGCCCAAACAGGCCCGCACAACATCAAAGCGGATAAAATAAAAAACAACCATTTGCCTACAGACAATTTTTGAATTAATTTCGCGAACATGATTCATTCCTCCTTTTAATCTTGGTGTTATTATCAATTACCTTTTCATGGAACAATTTTAAAAAAAGCAACCCTTTACGTTACTTCCCTAAAATAAGCGTATTCACTAATTCATCATATATCCAGTCGAAACACGCTTCACCCGGTTGGCTCAAGGCACCACCGTGCGTTAGTGAAGGACATTCTTGCCAAATCCTCTTCGCCTTGGCGAAATAGGGATGGTTATACATCATCCCTTCAGACCAGGTACAGCCCATGGTGTTATCGGACCCGCCCTTAGGACTGGCGGCCGTATTAACGATGAAATGCGCTGTATTTAAAAATCCTGTATCTCCCAGACTCAAACGTTTATTCAGGATATCGCTTAAACTGGAAGGTTCTGTGATCACGGCGACCTGCGCCGGCGGTTGAACAGGAAGCGGCGGCTGAAGATTAAAACTGTTCAAACAACCAGGCTGCCCTTGGGGAATGTTCCAAATATCATCCAAAAGGCCTTTGGGAGAATTATTCCCGACATCATTTTGCAAATGCGCGCCCGCGGCCCTGACATCATTAGTAAAATTACCGTCGATAGGGTTAACGTACATCCCCGGCGGAGTAAATTCCCCGCAATTGTTGTATAAATCGGAAAGCGGCGCGAGTGAAACCACACCAAGATACTTCACTTTATTAACAAGAGGAGAGCCCACGAGTAAAGGACTATGAACCGCATGCGCGCCGCCACTGCTTCCCAAAAGTGCCAATGGTTTATTGTCCGGATTAAGATTCGTATCAATCCACTGATAAATGGCGTCCGGCCTCTTGGCTAATGCTTCCATGGATGTTGGTAATACTGATGTGCGGATCCACCGGCCGGCTTCGTTTGAACCATATTCAATGCTAGTCGTCGCCCATTTAATCCCCACAACTCTCATTGCGTAATCATTTTGTAATCCTGCCCAATCTTTTAACTTAGGATAATCCGTCCGGTCGTCCAACCATTTATTAGCACCGCCTCCCCCGGGGTGCAGAATGGCAACCGAAGAATAATTGATATTTTTATTATAGCGAATGGTCCCACCGATGCCGTCGGTAAGATAGGCCAAATAATTTAGCCCATCCGGCTGCAAGGCAGATTCACAGCTTTGCCAATTAGAACAAACGGGCGCGTTATTGGCGCAACGTATTTTTGCCCATCCTTGACTAGGATTAGCCTGATAAATATCTAGTGAACACCCTTGGGGATCATTACAATTTCCCAGATAAGCTGTCCCTGGCCCACGCCAGGGGCAAATACTCACATCGGAATTGACGGGAATCGAGCAGTCCACCGGACAAATCGCTTCTGTTTCTTCGGCTTCACAAATCCCATTCCCGCAGCTAGGACGGTGGATAGTAAAAGCAGCGCTCGTGATTTTACTGACTTCGATCCCTTTCTTAACAGCCAGAGCTTTAACCACCGCGCTGCTGTTTAAAACAAAAGGTCCCGCATAAACCCAAGAGGACCGATTAGGATCACTGCCATCTGTCGTGTAATAAATAATAGCACCAGCAGTCTGGGTGGAGATTGATACCTGTACCGGATCGGCATAGACGCCGCCATTGGGGTTAATGACCGGGGCCGCCGCCACAGCGGCGAAAACGGCTTGCACATAAAATATCCCCCCCAGAGACATCACCACAAATGCAAAACTGTTTTTAAGGTGTCTCATCTTTCCTCCATCATTCATTAAATTGTTGAGTTAAAAATTTCCATCCACTATTCCTCTTTCTCTTTCAAGGAATAATTTTGAGAAGAAATTAAGTTTCTTGGATTTAGTTGAAATATACCATGTCGAATCTTTTAGACAAGGTGGGCCGGGCGTTTGGCGGAAAGCGGTTACTACTCGACGGACAAAGAAAGATGTTGAGAAAAATAAATTAAAAGTGGGGATGGGTGCTTGTGGCTGGCTTATGTTTCTTGTCGCCTTGAGAAGGTTCTCATGATTTGGATGTTGACTTGGATGTTCGGGTGGCTATTTAAGACGCTGGAAAGCATCGATATCCCGTGTTTTGCATTGAATCACTCCCACAGGGAGCTTGATCTTATCGAATGTGGAAACCGATAGGATTTTTAGGCTTATCAGGTGGTTCTAATAATTTTTTTATGGTCTCGAAGACGATTTTGAATTGGTAATCGTATTTCTTCTCTAAGTTTTCAATCTTTTGTTTCAATTCCACGTGGGTACTCAGCATCTCTCGTAGTTTCGTGAATGTCCGCATAATTTGGATATTAACTTGGATGGCTCGGGGGCTATTTAAGACGCTGGAGAGCATAAGAATTCCATATTCGGTAAAAGCGTAAGGTAAATATTTCAAGTGCTGTCCCCGCTTTAAGGTCACAAAATGTGACCTTAAAGAGCTGGCCTCTTTTACGGTCAATTGAAACATGAAATCATTTGGAAAACGTTCAATATTTCGTTTTACAGCCTGATTTATGACTTTCGTTTCAACCCCATAAAGCTGTGCTAAATTTCGATCGAGCACCACCTTTTTGCCTCTTATCAAAAATATTTTGTTTTCTATGATTTCCGGTGCCATAATAATTTCCATTTTTGCCCTCATTGCAATGTCCTTTCTTTGAGAATTTGATTTAAGCAAAGAAATCCCTGTCCAAACTTCTGTACTGAATCGTTTCTGCCAAGTGTTCGGCTTTGATTTCATCTGTCACCGCCAAATCCGCAATCGTCCTCGAGACTTTTAGGATTTTGTCATATGCCCGGGCGCTGAAATTCAATTCCGTCATCGCCGTTTTGAGTAAATCGTTTTCCTCTTTTCCTAACATGCAAAATTTGCGCACCTGCTTGTGGCTCATCTGGGCGTTGGCGGTTGTTTCCAAACCCTGAAATCTTTCCAGTTGAATCGCCCGTGCCCGGTTGACGCGTTTTTTAATTTGAGCGGAAGTTTCCGCCGGTGTCGATGTGTTTAATTCCGGAAAATTCACCACCGGCACATCAAGATGGATGTCGATACGGTCTAATAGCGGCCCAGAAATTCTGGAACGGTAGCGTTGAATTTGCGTCGAGCTGCACCGGCACGGCACGCGGGGATTTCCCAGATGGCCGCACAAACAGGAATTCATCGCGCCGACAAGCAAAAAATTGGCGGGGAATTGGATAGATTTTAACGCTCGGGAAATGTTGATGAACTTGTCTTCCAGCGGCTGGCGCAGGGTTTCAAGGGCATTGCGGTTGAATTCAGGCAATTCATCTAAAAAGAGCACGCCGTGATGGGCCAGGCTGATTTCTCCCGGCTTAGGGAGGGAGCCTCCTCCGGTCAACGCGATATTGGAACTCGTGTGATGCGGCGCTCTAAAGGGGCGGTGGGTAAGGAGGCCATTTGTCCCGTTAAGGCCGGTGATGGAATGGATTTGCGTTGTTTCCAAACATTCTTGCAGGCTCATATCGGGTAAAATCGTCGGCAGGCGTTTGGCCAACATGGTTTTGCCACTACCCGGCGGGCCGATTAACAGGACATTATGCCCGCCGGCCGCCGCGATTTCCAGCCCGCGCTTGATAGACAACTGTCCTTTGACTTCACTGAAATCAACGTCATAAAAGTGAGTATCAGTAAACGCAGAGTAGGGAAGGCGAGGCTGGGGCGCTAAGCTGTCCGGGTTTTGTAGAAAGTGAACGACCTGTTTGAGGTTTTTTATCGGATAGATAGGGATATCATGAACAATGGCCGCCTCCCGGGCGTTTTGGTGGGGAACAATCAGGCCGCGAAAAGAAGTTTGTTTTACGGCCATGGCTATCGAGAGGATCCCGTTGACGGGCTGAATATTCCCATCCAAAGAAAGTTCGCCCAGGATGATGTGTTGACCGAGATTATGAATTTCTATCTGTTGGGTGGCGGACAAAATTCCCAAGGCCATCGCCAAATCGAAAGAGGGGCCTTCCTTTTTAATGTCGGCCGGCGCCAGGTTGACGGTAATTTTCTGTGGGGAAAATTGGTAGCCGCTGTTGCGGATGGCCGCGCGGACGCGTTCCCGGCTTTCCCGAATGGCATTATCCGGCAAGCCAACGATCGTGGTCGCGGGCAACCCTTGCGCCACGTCCACTTCGATGGTGACGGGATAAGCTTCGAGGCCAGTGAGGCCGTAGCTGTAGAGTTTGGATAACATAAATAGTTTTTCCAAATCCGTACTTAGTCGAGCGTACTTCGTACATCGTAGTTAAGTTTATTTATAAGGGATGACATCATTCGGGATACATGGTCTGTCATGTCGGTTAGAGTAATAAGTTGAGATTCACTGAGGAGATTTAATTCTCTAGATATGGTTAATAATGTTTCTAATTCAGCGGCAGATCCCAGGGCAATATGTAGAAACTGTCGATACTCTTTTCCATGTAATCGTTTGAATCCTTCAGCGATGTTGGTAGGGATTGAGACAGCAGAACGTCTCATTTGAGAAGTTAGGCCGAAAGATTCTTCTTTAGGGAAGGAAGATGTTATCTGATAAATATCTCTAACGATTTCTATTCCTAATTGCCATATTTTAAGTTGTTTAAAACTTTTTATTTTGTCCATATTATTTCGAAGTACGATGTACGAATGAGGATGTGCAATTTTATGGTTTTGAATGACGCAAACGGTCCAATTGGATAGTTTTCCTGCGGAGATATGTCTGTATTGGATAGAGAGGTGCGAGAAAACGCGGGGAAAACGGCCTTGCTTTTTTAAAATAGCCTTTTTATAATGAGGAACGTTATCATACCCAATAAGTGAAGTCAAGCCAAAGTTTCCGGGTGGTTCCGGTGAGAGAGGCCTTACGTGAAATATTTTGTCCAGGGGATTTACGAGAATAAAATTCTTTTGATCACCCTGGCCGCCTGGTTCATCGCTCAATCCATTAAAGTGCTGCTGGGAGTTATCCGAGAAAAAAGATTTAATTTCCGTTGGTTTATTGGGACAGGAGGGATGCCTTCCAGTCACGCGGCGGGGGCGACCGCCTTGGCGATCTCCTGTGGCCTGTATCTGGGGTTTGATTCGGTGGCCTTTGCGTTGGCGGCTGTTTTTGCCCTGGTGACGATGTTTGACGCCCAGGGTGTGCGCCGCTCCACGGGAGAGCAGGCCGAGATCCTGAATAAAATCATGGACGATATTTACTGGCGTGGGAAAATCGAGCCCATCCGGCTCAAAGAGTTGATCGGACACACACCTATCCAGGTTTTTATCGGCGCCATTATCGGGCTGTTAATTGCTTTGCTGATGTATGATTTATAAAATTTTAGGGGGAAAAGCACATGAATAAACGGATTTTTCCAGTTATTTTGGTCGTGATCGGATTAGTTTGTTTTGGGGGGTATTTAACGGTCAATAAAGGTAAAAAAGACAAAGAGGACAAGGGTGGCGGGGTCTCGAATCCGGCGGTGCAGGAATTATATACGCAGGCCATGACCATGGGAGAGAATAACGAACTGGCCAAAGCCAAAGAGGTCTACCGGCAGATTGTTAACGACCATCCGGACTTTAAGGAAATCGATACCGTCCAGAAACAGCTTGAAGAAGTAAGTATGAAAATTATTTTTTCCAGCCTGGAAACGCCGGATACGGTCATCCATGAAGTCAAGGCCGGGGATACCCTGGGAAAGATTGCCAAAGAGTACAACACGACGATGGATTTGATTAAGAGGCGTAATAATCTTAAAAGCGATACGATCCGCCTCGGGCAAAGGTTGTCCATCTGGAAAGGTATTTTTAGCATTTTTGTCGATAAGTCGCAAAATACTTTAATGTTAAAAGCGAATGAGGAGGTGGTGAAGATTTATCGCGTTTCCACGGGAGTCAACAACAGCACGCCGGTGGGCACGTTTATCATCGCCAATAAACTCGTTGACCCCGTATGGTATAAGAGCGGGGCCATCATCCCTCCGGAAAGTTCCGACAATGCCCTGGGGTCGCGCTGGATGGGGTTTGATATCCCGGGGTATGGGATCCACGGGACCATTGAACCCGATAGAATCGGGCAGCAAATTACCGCCGGTTGCGTGCGCATGCGTAAGGAGGATGTTGAGGAACTTTACAGCCTTTTGCCGGTCGGCACAAAGGTGACGATTGTGGATTAAAAGGACTGTACATCGTCTTCGTACATCGTATTTCGATGTACGACGTACGAAAGACGATGTGCGAATAGTGTATATTTTTTTATGCATATCTTAGAATTCGAAAAACCCATCGTTGAGCTTGAGTCCAAGATCGAAGAGCTGCGTAATTTCAGCATCGACAAAAAGGTCAATCTCGAGCATGAGATCCGTAAGCTCGAAGAAAAATTGGCCAAGATGAAAGAGCAGGTTTATAACAACCTCACTCCCTGGCAGAGGGTGCAGATCGCGCGCCATCCCCAGCGTCCGTATACGTTAGATTATATCCATCTATTGACAACAGGTTTTACGGAATTGCATGGCGATCGTTTATACGCCGATGACATGGCCTTGATCGGCGGGTTCGCACACCTTAACGGTTTGCGGGTGGTGGTCATGGGCCATCAGAAGGGCCGGGACACTAAGGAAAATGTTTTGCGCAATTTCGGCTGTGCTCATCCTGAAGGGTATCGTAAGGCGATGCGGCTCATGAAAATCGCTGAGAAATTTAATCTGCCGGTCGTTATTTTCATCGATACGCCCGGGGCCTATCCGGGGGTCGGGGCTGAAGAGCGCGGCCAAGCCCAGGCGATAGCTTCCAATTTAAAAGATATGGTCCAGTTGACGGTCCCTATTGTCGCCACCATCATCGGGGAGGGGGGGAGTGGCGGGGCTCTGGGAGTCGGCGTCGCCGATAAAGTTTTTATCTTGCAGAACGCTTACTATTCCGTTATTTCTCCAGAAGGCTGCGCCTCCATTCTGTGGCGCAGCAGTCTCAAGGCCCCTGAAGCGGCGGCCGCCTTACGGTTGGTTGGAGAAGATCTCCTGAAATTCGGTATCGTTGATGAAGTCATCCCTGAGCCGGCCGGAGGGGCGCACCGGGGCCCGGGTGCGGTGGCCGAATCTTTAAGGAAAGTGCTTCTTAAGTATTTGAAAGAATTATCCGTTTTTCCTAAAAAGGAACTTCTGGAAAATCGTTATCAAAAATTCCGCGTTTTAGGACACTTCACAGCGAGTTGATTAAATCCCTTCCATCATTTCATTATGCCTACCGCGAAAAGAGATATCAGAGATTTATCGTATGAGGAATTGACGGCGTTTTTGGATCCGCTGGGCGAACCTCAATACCGGGTGGACCAGATATTCGACTGGCTTTATAAAAAAAACGTCCGCGATTTTTCACAGATGTCGAATTTATCGCAGGCTCTCCGGGAAGAGTTGGCCAAGGTGTTTAGCTGCACAGAATTGAAAGTCGTTGAACGGCATGTAGCGGTCGATGGGACGGCAAAGTTTTTGTTTGGCCTTCATGATGATGAGCGGGTGGAAACGGTTTTAATCCCAACACCGGACCGGGCGACGGTCTGCGTTTCCACTCAGGCGGGGTGCAAGTTCCGCTGTCAATTCTGCGCGAGCGGTATTGCCGGCTGGGACCGGAATTTAAGTTGTGGCGAGATCGTGGGACAGATTTTATACGCGCGCGACCAGAGTCCGGAACAGACTCTGTCGAATATTGTTTTCATGGGGGTCGGCGAGCCGCTCGATAATTATGACAACCTTATTAAAGCAATCCGGATTCTTAATGACGAACGCGGGCCCTCTATCGGGGCGCGGCGGATCACGATTTCAACTTGCGGGCTGGTGCCGCAGATAAAAAAATTGGCTGCCGAAAATTTACAAGTTGAGTTGGCGGTGTCCTTGCATGGTTCGAATAATGAAATCCGGTCGCAACTGATGCCCGTCAATAAAAAGTATCCCTTGCCCGAACTGGTGCAGGCCTGCCGGGACTATATTCAGCTAACAAACCGCCAGGTGACGTTTGAATATATTTTGATTAAGAATTTGACGTGTACCGAACAGGCGGCCAACGAGTTGGGTGAACTTTTAAAGGGGATGATATGCCGGGTGAATCTTATTCCCTATAACCGCGTTGAAGAATATCCGCACGAAACTCCTTCTAAAATGGAAATCCTCCTTTTTCAAGACAAACTTACGCGGTTGGGTGTCCATTCGACGGTGCGCACCCCGCGTGGCCGCGACGCGGCCGCGGCCTGCGGCCAGTTGCGCCACGCGCGTCGGCAGAAGCTTTAAAATCCTTTTTAGGTGGCAAAACGCTGGAGCGCTAAAATTTTTTATCAATTTTATAAAGCGCCTGCCGGCCAATTCTTAGGATTGTTTCACCGCGATGCCAATCTTCGTAAGGAAACGCGCCTATGAAGGTCAGTTGATAATGACCATCAAGAAAGCGCGAAAATATCCTTTCGGGATCATAAGTGAATAAACCGTGGGAGGTGATATAAACAGCTGTTCCTTTCTCTAAAGCCAGGTCCAAGTTGTTTTTAAAATCTTTCAACTCCGCGACTTTGATCGGTTCGAAAACGCCGGAAGGCCTGCCCCGGAATTTTCTTTTTCCATAATAGTCCATAAAAAGTCCGTCATCTCCGGAAATAATTTCCGCGTCCGAAGGTGTCACGACCGATAGCCATCTGGCAAAATCTGGCATCAAGGCGTGTTGATGGCGGAAATATAAGATAGGCGTGATTTCCAAAAACCATAAAGAAAGGATCGTGGCCAGGATCATCACGGCGCTGGCCCGTAAGTAGACATGGTATTTAAAGAGGAGGGACAAAATATATCCCATGGCGATTAATAAGGGAATAAAGGAAATCATCAGAAATCGGGGAACAATGGAATGAAGATTCCCATAGAAGGCTAGGGGAACCAGAAACCATACCCCAAAGAATACAAAAATGCGGGGAGAATTTTTAAGAAGATAAATTAATCCGCAGACGATCAGGATGGTTGTCATCGGTAAAAATTGATACCATGAATATCGTGCGCACCAGAATAGGGAGGGGGAGAATATCCCCCTGAAATTTTCCGAGACACCGCTTGCCCAAAAACTAGAGAGGAGTTGGTAGAAAGTCCTTTTATCTTCGGAAAAGAATAGGGGCAAGAAGAGCACCAAGGCGGTGATCAGGGCAACGGCAATTAAACTGATACAGGCTTTAAACTTGGCGGAGATTTTTTTTCGGTTGTTTCTCACTCCGAGCGTTAATAGGGTGCATAAGGCGGGTAATATGAGAATCGCGTCTTGCATCCGGGTGGCCCCCATCAAGCCTAAAGATACCCCAGCGACAATGAGATTTTTTCTTTTTTTAGTCTCCAGGAAGCTCAATAGATGAAAAATAGTAAATAATAAAAAGAACACGGCCGGAGTATGGTTTTTGCCGTAGGTGGATAAGCCAAAGAATAATGGGAAGATGGTAATGAGTAGGGAGGAGAAAGTCGCCGCCGTCGAGTCCAGCAGTTTTTTGACCACACCGTAGGTTGTGGGGATACACAGGGCGCCAAAAACAACGCTGATCAGATTAATGGCAAACACAGGATCGTCGAGGGAAAAGATTTTGGTCAAGGATATGGACAGGGCGCCTAAAATCGTTGCCAGGACATAGCCCGGGCCGAAGGAATAAGACAGGTGGTGGGTTTTGATGACGTTTTCGGATTCGATCACCAGCCATAACGTATCGTTATGGTAAGGCCCTTTGCTGATAAGAGACAAATAAAGTAGGAAACTAAAGAGAAATAGGAGGGTGGGAAAAAGATAAGATTTTAATTTTTGCAGTGGTCCCCTCATCGGGATTGGAAAAATCTTTTAAAATGTGGATTGAATGTGCGGTATCGCTGGAAAAAATTAATGCTGGAGGTGGGAGTTGAACCCACACGTCCGGGAGGACACCGGTTTTTGAGACCGGCGCGTATGCCATTCCGCCACTCCAGCATATTTGCTAAGTGTATTTACGTTTTATAAAGAGCTTTTTGATGTTGTGTTGATTGAGATAGATAATCACAAAAAGGTGGTAACCGATAGAGATACTATTTTTTATTGGGGCGGGGATGAGTGTTTCCAGACTCCCGTTAAACTGGATGATATCGGCCATCAAAAGGAATTTGCTTAAGACAATGACGGAGGAAAAATAAACAAGTAGTTTATAGGCAATTTCATTGTAACTCAGTATTCCAGCCCCCAGCGATAAGGACAACAATCCGCTGATTAGAACGAAACCTAAGACACTGGGTGGTTTTGTGTTGAAAGAGAACAATAAAGAAAGTGCTGTCCCCAATAGCGTAACCCCGCCGATAAGAACCTCGATCCAGCCGATGGCCTGCAATATTTTCTCGCGTGACATAAAAAGTGGAGCTGACGAGGATCGAACTCGTGACCTCTTCAATGCCATTGAAGCGCTCTCCCAAACTGAGCTACAGCCCCAATTTACGTTTCAGGTGTTAGGTGTTACGTGTCAAGGCTGTAACACTTAACACCTAACACGCAACAGTATTTTTAACAAAAAGCTGTGTAAATATATCATCGAGGGTTTGTTTTGTCAAATAGCCCGTATTTGGATTTGGATTGCGCAAGATGCTTGGGGGGAGAAGTTGCCCGTGGCTGAATAACTGTCAACCGTAATAAGCAGAAGAGTTGACAATGAAATGGAGCGATTGTATCATGGGGCCCGTCATGAAAAGAATATATTTCGATTACGCGGCAACAGCACCCGCAGATCCGTTGGTTTTAGAGGCCATGCGGCCGTATTTTTTTGAAAAATTTGGCAATGCCTCAAGCCCGCACACCATCGGCCAGGAGGCCAAACGGGCTGTCGAAGAGGCCCGCGAAGTTGTGGCCAACTTCATCGGCGCCTTGACGGAAGAAATTGTTTTTACTTCGAGCGGTACAGAATCCAATAACCACGCCCTCATCGGTGTCGCACAGGCGCTTGCGCCTAAAGGTAATCATCTTATCATTTCCAAGATCGAACATCACTGTGTCACCGAGAGCGCGGCTCATTTGGAGAAACAGGGTTTTCAGATCAGCCGTATCAAAGTTGATCAAGATGGTTTAGTCAATCCGGTCGATATTCAAAATGCCATTACGGATAAAACAATTTTGGTTTCGGTCATGCACGCCAATAACGAGATCGGGACCGTTCAGCCAATTGCTGAAATAGGTAAGATCACCCGTACCAAAGGGGTTGTTTTTCACATCGATGCCGTGCAAAGTGTGGGGCATATTCCGGTCAACGTTTCTGAGTTAAACGCGGATATGATTTCTATGTCGGTTCATAAATTTTATGGCCCGCCGGGTGTGGGCGCGTTATATATAAGGAAGGGAACTAAAATTTTGCCCTTGTTGAGGGGCGGAGATCAGGAGCGCGGACGGCGTGCGGCAACTTTGAATCTTCCGGGGATCATCGGCATGGCCAAGGCTTTGCAAATTTGCCAGCAGACCATGTCTGAGGAATCATCGGTTCAAAAAAGGCTTCGAGATAAAATCATCACTGAGGTTCCCAAAAGAATTGAACAATCAAAATTAAACGGTCATCTGCAGATGCGGCTGCCCAATAACGTGAATTTTTCCTTTTCCGGTGTGGACGGCGAAGCGCTTTTGATGAGTCTGGATATGGTGGGGATTTGTGCGTCGATGGGGTCTGCGTGTACGTCGGGCGCGATGGAGGCATCCCACGTGCTTCGGGCCATCGGTTTACCGGAAGAGTTGGCGTATGGTTCTTTGCGGATTTCTCTCGGGCGCTGGAACACAGAGGGGGATGTTGATTATTTTTTAGAACAACTTCCCGTGATTATCAATCGTCTGCGCGCGGTCTCTTCTTAATACAATGAACATCC
>Ga0247727_10008514_pt1 | contig 19017 bp, 26 predicted proteins | sample WisWelCaveWW1625_FD_202498 | JGI IMG/M metagenome (GOLD analysis project Ga0247727, IMG submission 202498) | Biofilm microbial communities from Wishing Well Cave, Virginia, United States - WW16-25 | ecosystem: Environmental > Aquatic > Deep subsurface > Groundwater > Cave microbial mat | place... | reverse complement strand
GGCTGCAAAACAGTCAAAAGCAAAAAAAACAAAGCGCGATGAGTTTGCAAGCGACGATGCAGGCATAATTGTTATAGAAGATGACTTGACAATTGACAAAGAAGCAGAAAACGAAGAAAGAAGAGCATATCTAGAAGAAGCAAGGTCTCAAGAAGCGTTTGATTAAATTTGAATTAAAATCATCTATTATAGAGTTCTATACACCAAATCTTTATCAGTTGTAACTTGTTATAATTAGTATTGCGGGCATTATGCTTAATTGCTGTAAAACCAGGTACTGTAGATAGGGTTTTACAGGCAGTAAAAAAGAAACGTAAAGTTGTACGCGAAGTCATGGTTGTAACTGGCAGAGCAGACATAGGTGTAGTGCTTCAAGGAACCATTGATGAAATAAACAACATGGTAATTGAATTCAAAAAAATAAAAGAGATAGTAAACACTGAGACATTGATTGAAGTTGAGGTAAATCTGGGATGGTAAAAGCAATAGTTTTGGTAAAGTCTCCAAAAAAATTAATTGCTGCAAGACTAAGAAAGGTAAACGCAATTTATGATTCATTTCCAGTAAGTGGGCAGTTTGATGCTATTGCTTTGATTAAGGTAAAAGATCTTTCTGAAATAAAGGATGTAACAACTGAGATTCAGATGATTAAAGGTGTAGAGCGAACTGAAACTATGGTTGAAGTTCAGTAACAAAAAGGATTTAATGAGTAAGCAGTTAGATTTGATATGAACATAAAACGTGTTGGAAATGTAATTTTGGCCGTTAAGGATTTGGATAAATCTATAAAATTCTATAACGAAATAATCGGCCTTCCTATAAAACAACAAAGAAGGGCATGGGTAGATCTTGGCTCAAAGGGGGCATTGCTGAGTCTTCATCCAGCTTCGCTTACTGCTACTCATTTTGGCACCTCGATTGAGAACGGCGTAGCAATTGGGTTTATTGTTGGCGATGTAAAATCAGCTGTTGAAGAATTAAGATCAAAGGGAATCAAAATATACAGAGATGTTGTTGATAGAGAGGCAGGAAAAAACGCAATTATTTTAGATCCTGATGATTACATGATATCATTATTTGAACCAGATTTCAAAGATAAGGATCAACAAACCGGCGGATATCAAGGATTTACTCCTGTTTAAAGAATTTTTTTAATTTTTGAAATTATTTCGCTAATTGTTTTAACATTAATATCAATTGTGATGTAAAATATTATATTATGATTTGGAATTATAATTAAAATTACTTTTTTGTGTTTTAATAGAGCATAATCCAAATCCCCTAATACTGTAGCTTGAGAATTACGCAGGGTTATGAGATTAGAAACTATAAAAAATTCGTTTTTTGCGTCTTCTGACTTTAAAAGAGGTTTTATTCCAGGTCGAATTATTCCAGTAAGCGTTCTTCCATATTCATTAATCGCCCCAACATAACGAATCGACTTTGAAATGTTCAAGATTTGCTGACATTTTTTTCTGTAATTGTGGATTGATTCCTTCCATTTTTGTTCAGGAGTTTTTACCATTAATAGAAATTTGATGCCAAACTAATAAAGGTACATACGGTTAAAATTTACAAATAGTTTATTGTGGTAATCGCTGTTAATAGAAATAGATTCTTGAATTCTAAATCTTTTTGTTTTGGTTCCAATTAGATGACGATTTCTCTAGCTGTTGTTTTAATTCTAAATTTTCTTTTCGCAATTTTTCATTTTCTGTTTGTAGCAAGGCAGAGGAGTTTAGTCTAGAAAACAATGGATGCCCAGGTGGAATTAAGGAAGTATTTACCCCAATTAATCCTGACGCAAATTTTTTGTACATTTGCTGAAAATCATTTAGTTTTGCATTAATTGACGATGTATCCTTTAGCAATTTTTCATGCAAGTGGTTTGGTTTTATCAGTCCTGACGTTGTAAAAGACAATCCAGATGGAAATCTGATAAATGGAGATGTACCAGTGAGCGAATTTGGCAGCATACCATATAGCTCCATCATGCGTTGTGCATCAAAGTAATCCATGTTTTATTTTCTTTTTGAGGGTTATTTTTGCTTTGGCACGCCAGAGCTGATATAGACAGGTGTAAAGTTTGACTCAGTTCTTATCAAATTGAGCTGATCGCAGACACTTATAGCGATCAGAGATCGCTTCTATAAAAATGGCAAAAAAGGAATTAAAGCGATGCATAAAGTGTAAAAAAAATATAGAACGTTTAGAATTACATAAAATCGTCATGTATGTAATACGAGAAAAGCTAACAGATCATCACTATGAACATGTCGAATGTCCTGACAGGTTTACAACTTAGCCAATATATGCAAAGACAGGGTACAGCTGTCCGGTCTCTCGATCTTGATATTTCCATTTGTGTTTACTCCAGACAACTTTCTCAAATGATTTTTGAATTGTAGGATGTAATCTTGTATAAACATCCTCGCCTATTAGAATTTGATTTGGTTTTGCCATACTTTGTATCTTTGATGCAATATTCATGGCAGGCCCAAGAACATCAACATGTGATCGCTCCACATCAGCACCATATCGCATAATAATATTTTGTCCATAGTCTAATCCTATCTTTACCATCAATTCTGGATAATCATATTGGCTGAGAATCGGATTGATTCCTTTTTCTATAACCATTAGCATCGATTTTGCACAGTTTACAGCATTATCTGCCGTATCAATATTTCCTTCTGCTATGAAATATCCAATAACTGCATCGCCAACAAACTTGAGAACGTATCCATCATGTTGTGTAATTGTAGATGCCATCTCTTGGGCAAACGAACTAATGATTATTGCTACCTTATCTTCAGGTAATGATAATGTAATATCTGTAGAGCCAACTAAATCTACGTAAAGTACTATCATATTAATCCTCGAAAATACATGTTTTCTCAAAAACTTGTCAGACTCGTCTATAATTGGTGGATATTCGTATCCCTTTGTCAGTGAACTCCACACTCTTTTTTGGGTTTGAGCTATTAGAGTTTCAGTATCTACGACTTTTTGTCCTTGTCGACCCAGTAACATGTCAACATAGCTCTTGACTGTTTCAGAAGATTCTTGCTTTTTTATTTCTGGGTTTTGTTGGTTTTCAGAACTAGTGCTTTCCGCATTTGAACCCACGTGTTCAATATCGTGATTTTCACTCATATCTAGACACCTAATCCAAAGGAAAGTTGACGCCACATATAGGACAACGCCCTCTTTTTCCCTTATATTTTTCATCATAATATTGCGTAATCTCGGCATTACAATTCCAGCACCGGGTATTTTTTACATCATTCAATATCATGCCACCGATTTCATAGTATCTATTTTTATTTGAAAATGTAGAGTTTTATGGGGCAATATAAACGGAAAATGGTGCGTCTTGGCCTTAGTTCATCAGATGAATTAATTCAGGCCTTAAACGAAAAAACTAAAAAAATTCAAGAAGTTTTCTTAGAAAAGATGAAAGATCTCACCAAAATGATAACAATCAAGGTAATGCTTGGTGATAGTACGATAATTGATCAGCAGACATTTGATCCACAAGCAGTACGAAATTATTATGAAAGTATAATCAAAAACTTCCCAGATTGGTCTATTCAAGGAGTGTCTGTTACAAATAATGAAGATGTCAGACGACTCTTTGTTAAACTAGAGATAAAGGATGGGAACTATGTTTTGCTATGGCACATTTCATTACAATATCACGTTTTGCTTTACTACAAACCAGACAACAGAGTGATAGAATGCCAAAAAGAGCTAGCTGAGATTGTTGATAAAACAAAGGATGCAGAATCTGAAATAACTGAAATTGGAGATCATCTAATCTTGGAAAAACTAAAAAACATTGGATACACAGACTTGGATCATCAAAATCTTTTTGAATTATTCTTTGAAAACGACAAACTTCGTGAGGAAATCTACAAACAGATCAAAAATAGCTCTGATGTTGATTTTCAGCACTATTCAAAACGAAAAACAGAATTGTTTAATGAACTAGATAGTCTATTATTAGAAACATATCAAACTACGCCAATTCTAATTGACGATGTAAGATTAATCGGCGGAGAAGAAGGCTGCCTATGCAGTTTTGATTTAGAATATATAAAAAAGAAAATCAGAGAAGGAAATTTTGATCCAAAAAAAGTTTCTGCGTCTACAAAAGATAAAATAACTCAGAGATTTGATCAAATTTTGCAAATTATGAGCGTATGATGAAAGATTATATCCAATAATGCTTTATCGAGCCTACAATAGCCAAGGGACTAGTAAACTGAGGCAAGGTATCCTATAGGAAGGATCTAATCCCTTGACTCGTAGATTCCTGAACGTCACGTAACTATTTAGTCTTTTTAAGATTTTTTTGATTGATTAAATCAAAAAATGGGATTTCACTAAAACGCCTTATACATTTTATGAGAAATCAAATATAGAGTAACTATTCGATCACCACTATTGAATCCAACCTACAAAGATATCATAAAGGCTCAATCAATGCAAGGAGATGTAATTAGAAAAACTCCGTTGATATATTCAGAGACATTTAGCAGACTGTCAGGTTCCAAAGTTTTTCTAAAAGCAGAGTTTCAACAAAAAACTGGCTCTTTTAAAATTCGCGGAGCATATTTTAAAATTAAATCGCTAAAAGCAAATGAAAAGAAAAATGGAGTTGTAGCTGCATCAGCAGGCAATCATGCTCAAGGCGTAGCATTTGCATCTGCGCTAGAAAAAATTCCATGTACAATTGTAATGCCATTAACTGCATCGCCAGCTAAAGTTGCAGCAACTAAAAGATACGGCGCAAAGGTAATACTAGAAGGTGCAAACTATGAAGAATCTTGGGCAAAAGCACAAGATATAGCTAAAAAAATTAATGCGACAATAATCCACGCCTTTGATGATCCTCATGTAATTGCTGCCCAAGGAGTCATAGGACTTGAAATCCTAGAAGACATGCCAGATGTAGATGAGGTGTATACACCAATAGGCGGAGGTGGACTTGCTGCAGGAATATTAATTGCAATAAAAACCAAAAATCCAAAAGTCAAGGTAATTGGAGTACAATCAAAGTCATTTCCAGCGATGAAAAATTCCTTTGACTCTGGTAAATTACAATCAGGAATTGGAGATAGGACTATAGCTGACGGAATTTCAGTCAAAAATCCAGGCAAGACTACATTCAAGATAATCAATGAACTAATTGATGATATTGTACTAGTTGATGATACGCAAATTATCAAGACCATGTTTCTATTGCTGGAAAGAGCAAAAATGGTAGTAGAGCCTGCTGGCGCAGTAAGTTTGGCATATCTTCTTAAAGCAAAACCATCCCCAAGAAAAAAGGTGGTTCCAATATTGGCAGGCGGAAATGTTGACATGTATCTACTTGGACAAATTGTAGCAAAAGGGCTTACAAACATGGGCCGTATGATAAAAATATTCATTCTTTTGCCTGACAAGCCAGGTGCACTAAAAGAAGTAGTTGATGAGATAGCTACACTTAACGCTAACATAGTCGAAGTTGTTCATGACCGATTAAGCTCAAAGGTTCCAGCAGGTTCTGCAGGAGTAACGCTTAGCTTGGAAACTGAAGATCAATCACATGCAGATAAACTGATAAAACATTTAAAGGAAAAAAATATCCACTTTGAAATTATGCTTTGATGGTATCTAGATACGTTTTTTTACAAACTTTGAGAGGCCTAATTTTTTAAGCTCCTCAGATTCTCGTAAAACCAAATTATATTGTGCCATCTTATGTTTTCGAAGCTTAGTTTTTAGATCATCAAACTCGTTTGCCAATATCTTCATTGCATAAATTGCAGCATTTGCAGCTTTGTTGATTCCTACTGTAACAACAGACGAACCTGTTGGCATCTCAGAAATTGACAAGAGAGAATCAAGACCACTAAAGGCAGAAAATTTGTTCTTGCCTGATTTTTTCTGTTTGTAATTATATACCATTATTGGAACACCTATTACAGGAATGACAGTGTGTGATGCAATCATGCCGGGAAGATGCGCTGCCCCTCCAGCACCAGCTATTATAACCTTAAAACCACTTGATTCTGCATGTTTTGCATATTCATCTAGTCTAGTTGGGGTTCGATGTGCTGAAACTATTTGATCTTCGTGTTTGATTTTGAATTCGTCTAAAACTTCAGCAGCACTGTGCATAATTTTGCTATCAGAGCTTGAACCCATTATAATGCCAACAAGTGGTTTTTTTGAATAGGACACATTATTTCAAAAACCTTCGGTATTTTTAACTATTAACCAAAGATATCTCATGTTAGATGTGATTTTAGCTCAAGCTTGCAATAATTGTATCAGCATTAACTATTTTTAATGCGGAAATGTTTGATTGACGATGGCACAGATGCTTGGCATAATAGGCGGCGGTCAGCTTGGAATGATGCTCACAGAAGCTGCAAAAAAAATGCCAGACTACATTTCTGATGTAATCGTGCTTGATCCTACAAAAAACTGTCCTGCTGCAAAAGTTGGAGCAAAACAAATTGTGGCTGACTTTAAAGACGAAAGTGCCATTGTAGAATTATCAAAAAAAACAGATATCATAACTTATGAGATAGAATTGGGAAATAGTGAAGTTTTAAAGAAAATTGAAACAAATACTCAGATTAGTCCATCACCTGAGACACTGAAAATAATCCAAGACAAACTGTCACAAAAAAAATTCTTGCATAAAAACAAACTGCCTGTTACAGATTTTGTTGAGATAAATTCTTTGGAAGATTTAACACAAAAGATAAATCAATTTGGATTTCCTGCATTGTTAAAAGCTAGATTTGATTCATACGATGGTAGAGGAAACTTTAAGATCAATTCCAAAAGTTGTATAGAAACTGCTTACAAATATTTTAATGGAAAATCTTTGTTTCTTGAGAAATTTATTGACTTTTCAATGGAGGGTTCTGTAATTTCTGCAAGAAATACCAAAGGCGATATTGCTGTGTACTCTCTTGTAGAAAATATTCATGAAGATAATATTCTTAGAATGACTATAGCTCCTGCTAGAGTATCAAAAAAGATTTCAAACACAGCAGAAGACATAGCAAAAATAACTATGCAAGTTCTAAAAGGTGCAGGGGTTTTTGGAATAGAAATGTTTGTAACAAGTGATAATAAAATTTTGATAAATGAGATTGCCCCCCGTGTTCACAACTCAGGTCATCATACTTTACAGTCAAGCAAAACATCACAATTTGAACAACATCTAAGGGCAATATTGGGCTTGGAGTTAGGAAGCACTGAGCTTCTTTATCCAACAATAATGTACAATATACTAGGACCAAAAACTTTTGAAGGAAAATACAAGCCGATTACTTTACCACAACAAAAAGGAGTTTTTCTTAAAATGTATGGAAAGGAAGAATCAAAACCAAAAAGAAAATTGGGACACATTAATGTTGTTGCCCTAGACAAATCTACGACTATAAATGAGCTTTTAAACACAGTTGAACAGTTAAAAAAAACAGTGACAGTTCAGCCTACAACTTAGTCTGGCTTGTGCAAAAAGAAGCACGTCTAAGGTTTAGAAAGTCAACAAATCTGTACTACTAATCACGTAAACCAAACAAATTCTAGTCTACCGAAGTCTTTTTAGATTAATTTGATGAATGAATCCTATGAAAACATTATCGATATTTATGATTGGAATTTTTATGCTGTTTTTTGTACCAGGATGTGTTTATGGAATAAGTGACTTAAAGATCGTAACATGGGCACCACATAAAGCAACCGTTGATAACTCTTACATATCAGAACTAAATTTAGGAATGAAAGTATTTGATAAGAAATTAAATCCTTATGGTGACTTGCAAACTAGAGATAAAGGACTAAAGAATGTAGGTGCTGCAATAACACTGACAGATCCAAAAGGAAGATTAGTTCTTATATCAAATGGAGTTACCGATGAGTTTGGTTATTTTGCAGTTAAAGAACAAATTCATGGGTCTTGGATGCCAGGAAGATACATAGCTGAAATGATTGCATGGAATGAAAAAAGTTATGATTATCAATGGCATGTTGTTAATATTGAAAATCTAATCTTGGAAAGTAGAGAACCAGAATAATGAGCACATGTTAATACAGTCCCAGTGAGTAGTGAAGTAATATGGTTTATTAGTTGTAGCAAGCCCAAAAAAATTATGGTCATAAAAGTATCCATTATACTTACTGCAATATCGATTGGACTCCTTGTTATCTATGGTGTAGATACTGGAGTTGAAAAAGGTAATGATCAAGGATTTTTACCAACAGATCACATGACACGCGGCTTTGGATTCGGCGTACCTTCAGTAATACTCCCAATTATCGCATTTTTCATCTCAAGAAAAGAACCATCAAAAATATTGGGAATAATGTTGATCATAAGTGCTATTCTAATTATGATTGGCGGTATTACTGCTTTGACCGTTACTGGACCAGATGGAACTGAAATAAGAAGAGTCATAATGGCGAGTCTACTTTTAGGATTAGGTGCGTTTATCATTGCACTAAGCGTAATAAAATTAAGAAAGTCTTGAGATTTAGATGACAACTTGTAACAAGTGTGAAAAAGAAACGACACAGACATATCAGTGCGATCATACAAATGAACAAGAATTTTGTGTGGAGTGCTATACTGAATTACATTACTATTTGACGGAAACAAAGACCGCTTGATAGAGATTCAAGAATTTATTCAATGGATACTTTCATTGATATCAGATAATCTGTATGTTGGAGTGTTTTTTGCATCACTAGTTGAAACAGTTTTTCCACCTATTCCAAGCGAGGCAGTATTTCCACTTGCAGGGTATATTGTATTAAAAAACAACATGCCATTTTTTCATGTTATAAGTGTAGGCATAACTGGTGGCAGTGGAGCGTCTTTAGGTGCATTTGTGATTTATCTAATCGCATTAAAGCTTGGAAGGGGAGGACTATACAAGTACATGAAATATGCCAGAATAAAAAACGAGAGCCTAGCTAAAGCAGACAGATGGTTTGAAAAATATGGTGACAAGTCAGTTCTATTTGGGAGAGTAATCCCTGGTCTTCGTGAACTAGTTTCAATTCCAGCTGGGATTTTTGGCATGAAAATCCGAAAATTTTTGATTTTTACCTTTATTGGATCATGCGCATGGAGCATCTCACTAACCATAATAGGATACTATCTTGGTGTTGCATCAATTACGATTTTTTAAACTAGCCAAAAATCAATGATGAAGAATTTTGCAACATAGATTTTAAGGAACGTATGGATTGGCAAATGTATGAAAGCAGTTATTCTAGCAGGAGGCCTTGGAAAACGACTAAGACCAATAACGGATTATGTTCCAAAACCACTCATACCAATTAACAATATTCCAATTTTAGAACGGCAAATAAGGCACTTGAAAAAATTTGGAATTAACGAGTTTATTGTATGTACTAGCTACAAAACAGAACAAATAAGAAATTTTTTAGACGCAAAAAATAATTTTGGTGTTAAGATAAAACTAGTAAATGAAAAAAAGCCATTAGGCACTGGCGGGGCAATAAAAAATGCTAGAAAACGCATTGATGAAAAGACATTTTTTGTTTTAAATGGAGACGTCATAACAAACATCAACGTAAATTTATTGAAAAGCAAGCAAAACTCAATTGCGGCCATTCCTTTACGAACAAAATTTGGAATAATGGATATAAAAAATGATAAAGTGATTAGATTTAGTGAAAAAAAGAATATTTCTGATTACTGGATAAATGCAGGAATTTACTATTTATCAAACAAAATAATCAATGATTTGCCAAAAATAGGTAACATCGAAGATACAACCTTTCCAACTTATGCTAAAGAATCTATGCTAAATGTTATAAAATTCAAAAATGCAGTATGGTATTCTATTGATTCCTACAAAGACATTGAGGAATGTGAGAAAGCAATTAAGAAGAAATTATTGTAAAGTGAATTTTGATGCGATTATCTTACAGTCTTGGTTCACTTCTTACAATAGAACAAGTACTTGATTGTGCAAAAATACTTGGAAAATACAGCCCCGATGTTGTTTGGATTCCAGAGACGTGGGGAATGGAAAATTTTTCCATGTTAAGTATGGTTTCTCAAATAGTACCATCAAAAATTGGATCATCTATAATCAATGTTTACTCAAGAAGCCCAACACTTGTTGCAATGGGCGCAGCTACTATTGATACTATTTCAAATGGAAGGCTGATTTTAGGACTAGGAACAAGTAGCGAACCAATAGTAAAAGACTGGCATGGACAAGAGTTTGAACAACCAGCATCTAGACTAAAAGAGTACATAGAGATAATCAGACTTGTTTTGTCAGGAAAGAAAGTAGATTTTAACGGAAAATTCTTTTCATTGAAAAATTTTTCACTTTTAATCAAGCCGCCAAGAAAACATATCCCAATTTATCTTGCAGCAATTAATCAAAAAATGATAGAATTAACATGGCAGACAGCTGATGGAGTAATTTTCTATCTGAGGCCAATATCAGAATTAAAAGAAACGGTTGAAAAAATGCAGAAAAAAAGACGAATAGATGTAACATGCCAGATCATAACATGCATGTCTGATGATTCAGAAAAGGCCAAGATTCGCGCAAAAAAAACACTTGCATTCTATATCTCAATAGGGAAAATCTATAGAGACTTTTTATCAAAAAATGGGTTTCACAAAGAAACTGCAAATATTTTTGATGAATACAAAAAATCTGGATTAAAATCAAACCATGAATTTGTTTCAGATTCTATGCTAAATCAGCTTACGATTTGTGGCACTCCAAGCGAATGCGTAAAACAATTACAGAAATTTCGACAGACAGGTATTGATCTACCCATAATTCAGTTTAATCCTATAGGTGATGTATCAGAATCATTTAAGTTACTTGCTTCAACGTTAAGTGGTGCAAATTGAACAAGGTAGCAGTAGTAGGTTACGGCAATACAAAATTTTCAAATGAGGACAAACCAATAGAGTCACTACTTACTTCTGCTACAAAATCGCTTTTTGATCAAACAAAAAACATTGAGCAAGACGACATTGACGTGGTACTTGTTTCTACAAATGACAATACAAAATATTTATCTGCCATACTTTCTGAGATGACAGGAATTTCACCAAAAATTGCACATACTGTGGAAAACTTGTGTAGCTCTGGAACAAACAGCATTGTTTCAGCATATTCGTATATTGTATCAGGACTTGCAGATATTGCCTTGGTTGTAGGGGCTGACAGATACGATTGTCCTGGCCAGATTTTGGAATGGGATGTCTCAAGAGGAGAATTTATGCATCCAGTTTTTTGGGCATCAGTTTTTACCAAAGCTCACAAAAGAGAATTTAAAACTACACAAGAAGATTTAGCTGTTGTTTCAGCGAAAAATCACACAAATGCAAAATTCAATCCTCATGCTTACTCTAATAAAACCTACTCAATAGATGATGTGTTACAATCAAAATTTGTAACTGATGATTTGCATCTTCTAGATTGTTCTAAGCCTTGTAGTGGTGCATCAGCAGTTTTGCTTGCCTCTGAAAATATGGCAAAAAAATTTGAGCAGCCAATATGGATAAAAGGAATCGGGCAAAAAACAACTTCAGCTAGTCTTACAAAAAATGAAGATTTGACAACAATGACGTCAACCAAAATTGCAGCCAAACAAGCGTTTGATATGGCTAAAATTCAAGCAAATGATGTAGATGTGACAGAACTCCATGATGCGTTTACTATATGCGAGATAATGGCACTTGAAGACATTGGTTTTGTAAAAAAAGGAAATGGTGCCTCTTACGTTAGAGAACTGTATGATACGCAAGATAATAAAATCAATCCTCGTGGCGGGTTAATAGGATCTGGTCACCCACTTGGGGCAACAGGAGTTGCACAAGTAATTGAAATAGTCCAACAGCTACAAAACAAAGCTGAAAAAAGACAAATTAAAAACGCTAACGTGGGTTTGATTCATAACATGTCTGCAGCTGCAACGTCATCGACCGTACTTTTATTACAATCATGACTATGTTTGAAAATGAGCTCAAAAAAGGAAATTTCGTAATAAGTGAATGTAATAGTTGTAAAATAACAGTTTGGCCTCCAAGCGATTATTGTAATAATTGTTTTTCTCATACAACATGGCGAAAAATCGATCCTGTTGGTAAGTTAATAGAATTTTCAAAAAAAGAAGAAATGATTTTTGGAATGGTTGAATTAGAAGGAAAAATACGCCTAATCGGAACATTGAAAATCAATTCATCAGATATTAGCGAAGGTCAATGTGTAAAGCTACATAGTTGCAACTATGATAAAGGTCCTCAATTTACATTTGTATCATGTAATGGGTCTTATTGATTAATTAGTACTGTTTTTCGTGGTTCTTCATGATTTTCTTTAATATGGACTGCCAAGTTGATCGGGTCATTGCCAAATTCTTTTCCACAGAAACAGCAACTAAAGTCATCTTTCCATGACATGCAATATTTTCTACAACCTAGTCATAAATTAATACTATGTTTTGTAAAAATTAATAACAAATGATGAATTGGTGTTGATAATATTACCAGCTTGTTCTATATTCACATGATGCAATAAAATTGAAAATTGAACAGTCTAATTGAAAAAAAACTTGCTATTGACCTTGATTCAACTGTACAAAAGTACAAAAAAACGTCAAAATCAAAGTCAATAAAGGCCAAAAGGACGGCAAAAATTAGGCGTCAGCGTGGCTATAATTGGGAAGATACACTTGTTAAGAGATTTAATGCAGTAAAAAGTTGGAAAGCCTTTCGATTGGGCTCTCCAAGCGTGGCATTGCCAGATATTTTAGCAGTAAATAGCAAATCAAGATCATTATTTACAATTGAAGCAAAATCAGGTACAGGAACTACACTTCAAGTGCCATTTGATCAGATTAGCAGATGTCTAAGATGGACAGACACATTCGAATTGTATGAAACAAGAAAAGTGATTTTGGCCATCAAATTTCTTTCAAAGAAACGAATTGGCGTAGGGCAATACGAAAGCAGGGAACTAAGAGAATTCTACAAGGTTTGGAATCCCACATATGAAATCATGGATTGTGTGTGCACATATAATGGCAAAACTTATGGAATAAAGGAAGGAAAACAAGTAACTCTGAATCTAGAAGAGTCCCAGATGCCTTTTAAAACCAAACACCGAATCGTTATTTAATAACAAAGTCGAACTTAGATAATGAGCTTTGAAGATTTTGTAGATGAGCGGATGCTTGTAAGCCATGATATTTTTGGCAAAAAAGAGATGAAAATAAAGGTTTTAGAAGTTTCTGATGAACACTCCCCTGTACACTGGAAGTTTGGCGACAGAGTCAAAATAAATAAAATTTTGGTGACAGTAAAGCATCTTGACACACAACAGGTAGAAGAAGCCGAGTTTGATATAGATAAAATTGAAAAAGAATTGATTGAAAAGCGACACTATACATCAACAAACAGATGGGTTCCTGCAAACGATATAAAAAATGGCTATGTTGTAAATTCACGCCACACATCATTGATCAGTGATGCTGTGGCATTAGACTATATCGTATTTTAATAACATTTATCACATTTTCATCTTTTTTTAATCTGAGCGAAAAAACCTATAAGGATCCATAATTGAAGGCTGAGTTATGATAACAAAGGAGATAGTTGTCAATGGCACAAAATTTCGCCTCACTATTACTGATCAGATAGCTAGTCAGGTCAATAATTTAAAATCACTTTATAATGAAGCATATGAAGATCCAGAAAGTTTTGATCAGGTAAGTGCTGAAATTTCAAGCACGATTAATGAAATTACAAATTCTGTAGAACCACATGCGTCCGATAGTGACCTTGATGGCTTGATCCAAGAAATAATCCAAGTTGTAGATGACAAAGCAGCCGAAGTAGAAAAAGAGATTCAAAACAAAAATACAAAGCCAGAAAAGAAGCCTGCAAAAATTGCAAGCAAAAAAGCAAAATCTAGAAAATAATTTTTGAGTATCCTGTTAGACAAAAAATACGTAGTTTTAGTTATATCCAGCGAACGTTATATAGTAGTATGAAGACCCATTGCGAATGTGGGATTTGTGGCCATTTTACAGAAGACGAATGTATAAAGAATGAGTGCAAATGTTGCAGTAATTTTCATATCAGATCTGGTCCTAAAAGCAGTTCAAATGATTCAGATTAGAAAATAGTTTTAATTTGTATGATGACAAGAGCAATTCTTTGACCAGTGGTTGAAGCAGCCAATCAATTTATGATCTTTGCAACCACATATGACGCATTTTTTCATGTATTATATTCACAATTTCTCCATTAAAGATTCTATCTTTTCAATCAATTTTTCATCATTAAAAGAGTCAATTATGGTTTGTCTTAGATTTTGTAGCCTATGTGGGTCCTCAGAATATAATTGTGACATGGTTTCTATTTCTCTAAAAAAGTCATAATTTTTAACATACGCGTCAGACGCGGACAATAATTCAACATAATCATTTGAGTTATTGCCAATAGAGTTCAATTTGTTAATTATTACTTGCAGTAACCCCTTGATTTTTGATAGTTCTTTTTTTATTATTTCAAGATCTCCTGTCTTGTCCTCTAAGTTAGTTAGTAATTGATATGATTCAAAAATTTGCTTTAAGAGTCCTTTAAGATAATTATCAAAATCCACCATTATCGAGTTTGATAGTACATGACCAATCTAAAAGTTTGAGCATAATAAATCAGGCACGGCGGTGTTTTTTATTTTAAATTTAAATTAGTACATTGATTCCTATCTGCATTGCAAGACAATGCTTACCTAAAATGCATAGATCCATACTGTGGTTTAGAATATGACATATCTAGTACTAGAATTGAATGTGATAAAGGCCATCTTTTAGATGTAAAATACAAAAAAATTCCTTCACGTGCATTAAAAGAATTATTCTACAATAGGCGAAATCCACAAAATAATATTTTTAATGAAAGTGGTGTCTGGCGGTTTCGTGAGTTGTTAAACTTTTGTCAAATAGATACGGCAAGTGCTGAAGAATGCTCAAAATATTTGGTATCATTAGATGGAGCAGAAGGAAGACAATCAAAACCATATCACATGTCAAAGGTTGCACATTTTGTTGAAACTAAGAGCGAAAACCTATGGCTACAGCCAGAAGGATACAATCCAAGTGGCTCATTCAAAGATAATGGCATGGCTACTGCAATCACCCATGCAAAGCTAGTCAATGCAAAAAAAATTGTGTGTGCCTCAACAGGAAATACATCAGCATCTGCAGGAATGTATGCTGCAAATGAAGATATTGAATGTGATGTGTATATTCCATCTGGACAAGTTGCACCTGGCAAGCTTAGTCAAGCATATCAGTTTGGAACGCAAATAATTCAAGTTGATGGAAATTTTGATGATGCACTAGCAAAGTCACTTGAAGATGCAAAAAAATATGATGGATACACAGTAAATTCTGTAAACCCGTTTAGAATAGAAGGACAAAAAACTATCCCATACAGAGCATTGGAACAACTTAACTGGGAATCTCCTGACTGGATAGTTTACCCAGGAGGAGCACTTGGAAACACGTCAAGTTGCGGTAAGTGTTTAATGGAACTATACGAATGGAATTGGATAAAAAAAATTCCGCGCATTGCAGTTGTAAATGCAGAAGGAGCAAATACCTTGTTTGAGTTATACAATGGTAAATTTGAAGAAACTGAGCTTCGATGGAACAAAGGTAAACCTAATGTCGAATTAATTGTAAAGTACTATAAACATCTTGATAAAAATGGAATTAGGCCAAAGACAAAAGCTACTGCAATACAAATTGGCAGACCTGTCAATATCCTAAAAGGGTTAAGGGCATTGGAATTTACAAATGGAGTTGTTGTTGAGGTATCTGACTCTGAGATGTTAGATGGAATGTCAATTGTTGGCCTAAACGGGTTTGATTGTGAAATGGCTTCAGGTGCTGTTCCAGCTGGCATAAAGAAGATGATAAAAGATGAAGTAATCAAAAAAGACGATGTTGTAGTGGGGATATTAACAGGAAGACAAAAAGATCCAATGTTGCCTGTTGATTATCATAACAATCCTCAAAATCGATTTGCAATACCGCCACGTGACAAAAAATAACTAAATCACAATTAATTCATACTAGAACATTACTGCTAATTCTTTCGTGCAAAATGATCTTCTAATGCCTTTTTCTTTTCTTTTATATGAAAAAGCTCTTCGGTGTGCTTGGATGCCTTATCATACTCTCTTTGGAAAAGCATAGCCTGCATCAACATATGGTTTTCAGGAATAACTATTCCAGTTTGATCATCAGAATACATTATCTTTACAGTATCTCCAATCGATTCAGTCATGTTTGCATGAATGTGAATCATGTTTGTATCTTTGAAGCTAAAGTTCATAGTGTTTGCAAAGTCACGAACTTCTTTTGTTCCTTTTGCAGTCCAGAGAATGGCGACGCCATTTTCATTTGTAAAAATTTGCAAGACTTCTGATGGCTTTGGAGCAGAATCTTTGAACCTTATATCCATAATGTGTAGATGCATTTGCCTTGTTGGAACTTTGATTGCACGAAGAAACAATGGAGTGTCTTTTCCCATGTAACTTTTTACATCGTCACCATGATGAGGACTTTCTTTCCATTCAATTGTATCTACAACTTCTTTATCAGTTTGTTCAAGGTCTGCCCATCTTCTTATCAATATAACATCAAATCGAATGATTTTGTTTCCAAATTTTTCACGAAGAGGTTGTAATATTCTTCCAATTCCAGTTACGTTACAGCTTCCTTGCATTACATGTTTTTTGCCAAATGCTTGCGTGTAATTTGCTCTTGAATTAAAAAGTAAATCAGATATTGCGTTTTCACCATAAACTGTCTCCCCTCCCTGATATATTGCCATCAACCCTTTTGGTTCATACAGATTTTTTTTATTTTGATATCCATATCCACCAGGAGATGCATCAAATACTAAATCACAGTCATCAAGTGCATTTTCTATCGTTCCTGCAATTTTATATTCATTGAACAAGCCAAGCTTTTTTTGCGGTACATAAACATTAAAGCCTCTCGATATAGCAATGTTTACTTCTTGATCAGGAGAATACTTGCCTACTCCAATTACTTTGATATCAGGATCATCTTTTATGAACTGTGCAATTCTACTGCCAATTGAGCCATACCCGTTAACAAATACCTTTTTCAATATTTTCATCAAAGAGATTCCATTTATTTAGATTACAGCTAAAACCCTTACTAAAAAGTCAGGTTTAATAAAATGAATAGCCATAATCAGATATTGAAAAAGGCCGAATTTCTAAAATCTGTTAAATCCGAGTTAGTACAAAAGAACATACAATCAGTTTTTTCATACTTTGATGAAAAATTAAAGAAAAGTTTAGGTGGTAAAGGACTAAGCAGGTTTAGTTTAGTCAGGTCTTATAAAGAATTTGCCAATAGTAGTTTTCATTCAGATCATGCGATGGTTTTGGGAAACCAGATGTTTCTAGACGCTAATGATTTTATGGATCTTACTAAAAATGGCGTTTTTGAACCAATGTCAACTAAAATAATTCTAAACGAGATTGGGGGGGGGAAATTGTCATTGATGTTGGTGCGAATATAGGATATTATACGTTAATTATGGCAAAATTAGTCGGTGAAGAAGGCAAGGTTTTTTCCTTTGAACCAGAAATAAACAATTTTAAATTATTACAGAAAAATGTTGAAACAAATCATTATCATAATGTAATTCTAGAACAAAAAGCAGTAGCAAACGAAAACGGAAAATTGAATCTGTATCTTTCTACTGATCCTAAATTTTCTTTCGGCATGCACAGGCTTTTTAAATCCAATATTGTTACACAGGCTGAATCGCCTCTAAAAGTAGACGTAATAAGATTAGATGATTATTTCCAAGATGCTAAAATAATTGAAAAAATCAGGTTTATTAAAATTGACGTGGAAGGAAGTACATATAATGTTTTACTAGGCATGAAAAAAATCTTTGAAATTAATAAAAAATTAAAAATACTGTTGGAGTTTAGCCCTGAGGATGTTTTAGATGCAGGTACGGATCCACAAGAAGTCATAGATTTTCTAATGATAAGAGGGTTTAAAATTTCATTCATAAACGAAGTTGAAGAAAAAATTGAAGATGTGAGTAGTTTTGATGAAATAAAAGAGCTTACTTCCAAAAAGATGGGATTGAACTTGTATCTTAGACCGTAATCCTCTTACTTTTTGTATAGTACAACTGCTAAAGAACTAAATGTAGCCCACAGTGAAAAATTTTGTGAATATTCATGGCCCATCACTTGGAATTGGCGTAGCTATTACTGTAGCATCAATTTTTGGAGCATATTTTGCCTTAAATAATCTAAATCAAGAAAACCCACTGGTTCTTGAAGAAGTCCCAGAAATTGAACAAAGCCCAGAACCGCAAAAGCTAAAAAAAGAAGTTTTTACAACAAACGCTTCTCCGTATTTAGGTGATGAAAATGCGCCAATAACTATGGTTGAGTTTGGCGATTATCAGTGCTTTTTTTGTAATCGATATTTTCATGAAACAGAACATGATGTGTTAAAAAATTATGTGGAGACAGGCAAGGTAAAAATTTTATTTAAAGATTTTACAATTATAGGTCCTGATTCAATAAACGCAGCACATGCTACACATTGTGCAAATGAGGAAGGAAAGTTCTGGGAATATCATAATATATTATACAACAACTGGACTGGGGAAAACAATGGATGGGCATCTTCTGAAAATTTATTCAAGTTTGCAAAAGAGCTTGGATTAGATACAGATAACTTTAGTGAATGTATGCTAGAAGCAAGATATCAAGAGATGATAATTGCAAGCAATAATGACGCAAAAGCACTTGGCATTGATGGCACACCTGGTTTTTTTATAATTGGACCCGATAATGAAGTTACACGGATCAGTGGCGCACAACCATATGATGTATTTAAGCGCACTTTTGATTCTGA
>Ga0247727_10008513_pt1 | contig 19018 bp, 13 predicted proteins | sample WisWelCaveWW1625_FD_202498 | JGI IMG/M metagenome (GOLD analysis project Ga0247727, IMG submission 202498) | Biofilm microbial communities from Wishing Well Cave, Virginia, United States - WW16-25 | ecosystem: Environmental > Aquatic > Deep subsurface > Groundwater > Cave microbial mat | place... | reverse complement strand
TTAGCCATATCCCACCACCTTGTATCCTGATGCCGAACACGGCGGTAATGCCAGTATTCCGAGCCCCAGAGAAAAATGGTGTTGAATCCCAGATCGTGGAATTCATCGAAGGCATCGCGCGCGATTTCAGGGCGCGCCGTCGGCAGCCTTTCCTCACCTTTGTATACGAGATGCCCGGGCTCCCACGGCTCAGCCTGAAGCTCCATAATCCACGCGCCACGCCGATTCTTAGCGGCAAAATTCTTTAGCCCGGCATAATACCGCTGTCGCGACCTCGGCTCCGTCCAAAAATACAGCTTCATCGCGCCCATTTGCTGGCTCACAACCGGATAGATATTGAACGCAATAATGTCGCACAAACGCATGGTATCCGGCAGCGGATCCGTCGGCTGAAATACGCGCGCGCCAAAGCGCAGCCATCCGTTCGGATAGGTCGCCACTGTCATGACGATCGGCCGCTTTCGGGTATCGAACGCCCGAACCGTGCTCGCCTCTTCTTGCACGAACTCAGTGTCGCTCCACCAATAACCAGGGCCGCTACGATCGAAAGGCTCATTCTCCACCTGCCAATACTGGATGATGGGCTCTTCACGGTAGCGCGTCACGACAGCGCGTATCAATTTAAGAACGCTTGCCCGAACAAGCTCATAACGCGCGATGTTCTCTCCGCGCTTTTCGGGGATCTTGGACAATACCCAATTGGGGATAAAATATTCCGGCCAGCGCGGCGCTTTCATGCCCACCGTCAGCACCACAGGGACATGCATCTGTCTTGCCTGCTCCAACTGCCAATCCAGAATCCGGAAATCGTATTGTCCCTCGACAGGCTCGATTTGCTCCCAATAAGTGCCAAGCCGGATAACGTCGAATCCGGCATGCAGAATCGTCAAGTAGGTATCTTGCCAGTCCAACTCCAAATATTCCGTCTGTTTAGGGCTAAAAGTCGTGCCGATGCGCAAAGGTTCCTCTTCTTGTTGCGCCCAAATCACTCCCCCGCCTGCTGCTACTCCTGCGCCAAACACAAGCGCGGCAAACATAATGACAAGAAAACGCATCTCGGACCTAACTTCTCCTTTTTTCCGTCACCCAAAACTCCATGTACCGTCCCAATAAAAGCCGCGTCTGGGCATCCAAAGCCGGCAGCGCGCTCAAAAAAACAGCGACCACCGGCACAAGCGCCCATTCAAGCGACAGCAAAATACGCTTAATCAACGGCCGCTCAAAACGCTCTTCTTTCGGCAACAAGCAGAGGCTTAATATGACGGTCGTAAAAAGCGCGCCCGAAGCTAAATTGAAAATCAGCCCCGTGATACGCGGCGTGCTGTAGTACAAGACTGTATCCGAGAACTCGCGCCCCGCGAAGATGGCCGGCAGCCAGCCGATAAACGTGAGCAAAAAAGCCCATGTGGCCCAAGCCACATGGCCACCGATCAATTTCAAGCTAAGCCGTATCCGGTCATAGAGCGGTATGGATCGCGCGCGGAAAAAAGCGCGAAGCACGATCGGCACATTCTCAACCCCCCAAGCCCATCTGCGCTTCTGGCGGTACACGTAGCGGACCGTTTTCCACCAGGAATCCGCCGCCACCACATCCATGGAAACCGTGACGTACATAGGAATCACCCGATAGCGCCCGTCATAGTGCACATAGGCCTTCCAATAAATCGCCGAATCATCCGAAATCATGTCTACGGGCCAGTAGCCCACCTCGACCAGCGCCTGAAAGCTCATGCTGTGGCTTGAGAACGTGACTAAGGTTTCCGGATTCGTCGCCTCCACGAGCTGAAAAAACGACGCGCCTATGTCCAGCACACGCGTAATCCCGGGCGCGTCCCAAATATTATTGTGATAGACAGGGATCGGCTGGAAGCTGGCTTGCGTGCGGTTAGGGGTCATTAAGTAATGGTAGGTCAAACAAGCCATGTATTGAGCGCTGACCACCGTGTCCGCATCAAAACAAGAGGCCACGATATGCTGCGCGGGAATATGACGCTCGTCGAAAAACCGTTTAGCCGCTTTGGCTGCGTAGGCGGTATTGGCGCCTTTAACGCGCGCCTCACCGGCGAGATCGTTTGGGTGCTCGATTACGAGCACCTCGAGGAAGCGATCTCGGTAACGGCTCTCCAGCGAACGCACTCCGTCTTTGATCGCTTGCGGCGCCCTGGATTCAAGAGCCAGCACCAAGAGTATGCGCCCCACCGGAAACGTTTGGCTTGCTAGACTCGCGATTCCCGGCTCCACGACTTCAGGCGCTTCTTTGGCGATCGGAATAATCACCAAGTGGTGGATGTCCGAAAAAAGAGGCGGCGGGCTGTTTGAGCGGCGCAATGTTTCAATCTCGCGGCAATACAGCCAATTGGAAAAGCGCCCACGCCAGTCTCGATGCGGATAAGGCGCGCGCTTACAGCTGTTGAGCTCCAGGGTTTTGTCTAAATCTCTAACGCGCGCGATCCAGTCGGTTTCGCGCTCGATGGACAACCGCAAATAAGACAAGATCAGGAACAAGGTCATATGGAACAAACGAAACAGCCAGTACAAATCAAACGCGATCACGATGATGGCTGCATGCAACGGCCGAGCAAACGACAAAACGGTCATGCCGATAATAATCGTCCAGCTCAGAGCACCCGGCACGATCTCAAGAGCTCTTTGCCAAGCAGCCTCGGCTGAACTTTCTGTTCGGCGCGAGAAACGAAAGATCAAGGCTGTTTCTCCTCTATCTCCGAAGACTCCGACAAGTCTGGAGACGCTAAGCTTGGTGACTCAGGGCGCGACAAGACCGCCAAAGCTCGAAGGCTGCCTTGCTTAGGTTCAATGAAGAAAAGCGTTCCAGTGCTTTCGTTATACCAGCTTTGGCTATCGCGTTTTACGCGCGTGATGTCATAAATCTCAGCCGGCTGAGGTGTCTCAATACGAGCCAGACGAATACGCTCTTGATCTTGGAAAAGAATGTTTCTGCCTTCATGCACCCACCAAGCATATTTAATCGACTGCGCCGCGACATCCGTCCAGTGCACATCCCTTAGGCTTCTCTTGCCGTCAGTATTATTAGATGTTTCCGTGGTTAGATCGAGCACCCCGAGCCGCGTGCGCGTCCATACCAATAGTTGCTCCGGCTGCAAATTATAAGAAAGCCCGACCACCCCTTCATCCACCAGAACAAAAGGAAATTGGTTCGCCATCAACTGCCCGCGTTCGTTTAAGAATAAAATGAGGTCGTCGCTGATAGGATAAAGCGTTACTTTTGCGGTTTCCGCCTCCAGCAACCGGCTAACGGCATCGTTGCGATGCAGAATCTCTGGGGCCTTATTTTCCATATCCGTGCGCAGAACTGTGCCGTCATCTTTCAACACGTATAGCCGCCGGTGCAATAAACCGAAACCCCGAACGCCTTCGATCAAACTTGGCGCAACGGACTGCTCCGATAAGTCGATTCGATCGAGCACTCCTGATTTCAAAGAAAACAGGTGGTGTTTGTCCGACGCCTCCCAAAGCACGCGCTGCGGCTTACTCAAGAAAAGCTTGGTGACGTCCACTACTTGCGGCTCCTTGCGAGGCCTGGCCTCAACCCACAATATTAATTCGCGATCATACGCATGCAAGCGCATCAGCAAAGCCAAACCGCCAGGCATGACAGTCTGAGCGAGAATTCTGGCATCGGCAAGCGGCGCGCCTTTATCGATCAACGGCCAAACTTTTGAAGTTTTGGCATCATACAGCACCGCTCCTTCTAGGCGAGTGCCGCGTTTGAGCAGCAAAAACTCTCTTCTTGGGAACGGAACCAGGTCGTCGAATGAATCCTCAAAAAGCGTCTTCTGCGGCCACTGCCAAGGAACCAGCAGCACGCTGTCGAGCACTGTCGCGCGAGAGGGCTTTACATCAACCGTCCGGCTCCAACCCTGGTAGCCTTTCATCGCCAGACGCACCGGGTACGAACCGGGTATCAAATTGCGGAGCACGCTGGGAGTGAGCTGTGTGTACCGGCGATTTCCTAAATAAACGTTTGCGCCGGAGGGGATGGTGGCGATTGAAATCAACCCTGTCTTTACGAACCGCGGGTCTGTCCCGGGTTTAACGAGATAGCCCAGCGCATATAGGATCACAGCCGGGCATACGACCAAATACAGCAAGGCAAAAAATGCGAAAATAACGCGCCTGAGCAGCAGCATGTTCAGTTTTTTTGGGGAGCTAACCCCCGGCCTATAGGCGCTGACGACGCTTGATCAAAATGACGCCAAGCGGGGGCAAAGTGAGGCTGAGCGACTGCTGGTAACCATGCATCGAGATAGGCTGAGCCATCGCGCCTCCAAAATTACCTATATTGCCCCCCCCGTAATGGGCCGCATCGCTGTTGGCAAGCTCCTCCCAATACCCCGGTTCGGGAACGCCCACCCGGTATTCATGCCTCGGCACCGGCGTAAAGTTGCACACCACGAGAATAGGCTGGCTCCGATCGTCACCGAAGCGGATATACGAAAGGGTGCTCTGGTCGGCATCGCAACAGTCAACCCAGCCAAATCCCGCAGAATCGACATCACGCTGATGCAAAGCGCTTTGCTCGCGATAGACGCGGTTTAGGTCATGCACCCAGCGCTGGATTCCCGCATGGAAAGGCTCTTCAAGCAGGTGCCATTGCAGGCTCTCATCATGATTCCACTCTTGCCATTGGCCGAACTCACATCCCATAAAGAGAAGCTTTTTGCCCGGCTGCGTGTACATATAACCGAACAACATCCTTAAATTCGCAAAACGCTGCCAGTCATCACCAGGCATTTTGGATAAGAGCGAACCTTTGCCATGCACGACCTCATCATGCGACAAAGGCAAAATAAAATTCTCGGTGAAAGCGTATAACATGCGAAATGTCAGGTCGTTCTGGTGGTACTTGCGATGGATCGGGGGTTTGGTAATGTAGTTCAGCGTATCGTGCATCCAGCCCATATCCCACTTCAGCCCAAACCCAAGGCCTCCGATGTACGTTGGCCGCGAAACCATGGGCCAAGCTGTCGACTCTTCCGCGATCATTATGCTGTCGGGATAGGACGAATAGACGCGCTCATTGAGCCGCCTCAAAAAGGACATGGCCTCTAAATTTTCACGACCCCCATACTCGTTGGCGACCCACTCGCCTTCTTTGCGGGAATAATCCAAATAAAGCATGGAAGCCACCGCATCGACCCGCAAACCATCGATATGGTATTTATCCAACCAGAACAGCGCGTTGCTGATCAGGAAATTACTCACTTCGCGCCTGCCATAGTTGAAGATCAGCGTGCCCCAGTCTTGATGCTGGCCCTTGCGGGGGTCGGCATGCTCGTACAGATTCGTTCCATCGAAGTAGGCCAAGCCGTGAGCATCTGTCGGAAAATGCGCCGGCACCCAATCGAGTATCACGCCGATGCCATTGCGGTGCAGCGTATCCACGAACGCCATGAAATCCTGCGGCGATCCGTAGCGGCTAGTCGGCGCGAAATAACCCAGAGCCTGGTAGCCCCACGATCCATCAAAGGGGTGCTCGGCGATGGGCAGCAGCTCCACATGCGTGAAGCCCATCTTCGTGACGTAAGCGGACAGCTTATCGGCCAGCTCCTTGTAAGTAAGCCATCGGTTGCCCTCTTGCGGCACGCGGACCCAGGAGCCCAAGTGAAGCTCATAAATCGAAATGGGTGATTTCAAACCATTATGCGAAACGCGCTTGCTCATCCACTCGGCGTCCTTCCAAGTGTAACCGTCCAGCGGCCACACTTTGGATGCCGTGCGCGGACGCAGCTCGCAAGCGCTGGCGTAAGGATCCGATTTTTCCGTTCGGTATCCCTGGTACTGCGACTGGATGCCGTATTTGTACAATGCGCCTTTTGCGACCTTCGGCACAAACGCTTCCCAAATTCCTGTGGACCCACGGCTCGCAAGCGGCGTAGATCCCCACCGCCAGTCATTAAAATCGCCCAACACGTGGACTTCGCGCGCGTTCGGCGCCCATACGCTGAAATTCGTTCCAGATATACCGTTTACCTCGCGCACATGCGCGCCCAAGCGATCATAAATGCGGTCGTGGGAGCCTTCCGCAAACAGGTGCAGGTCGTAATCCGACAATAACCATGCCGGAGTTGTTTTCATCGCATCTGCGCCTGCAATTCTAGAGGCCTGACTCGGTTTACGACCCTGCTTAGGATCTGCCATCGCCATCCTGTAAAATCTGATAGGGATATTGCAGCGCGAACGGCTCCTTGAAACTCTGGCTCTTCAAAAAATCGGCCATAACTTGCTCTTCAGCCGCGAGCCAGTCCGCTTGCGAAGCCTCCTTGCCGACCGATACCGATCCACCGGCAATCATACGGTGGCCGCCGGCTGATGTGCCCGCGCCGAGCAGCCGCCAGAGAAGGCGCCCTGCCCTTGCGCTTGGATTGCGCGTGCGCAGCGATACAAACAACCTTCCATCGTACCGGCCGGTTACGATGGACCAACGCATCTTCTCATGCGACATCAAAAAATCAGCCATATGCGCGACGATGTCTTGGCTCGGCACCGGCCCCAAATGCACGCCGATGATTTTGCCGATAACGAAAGCATGCTTGATGGCTTTGCCCAGCGTATAGAAGAACGAACCCGGCCTGGGTGGGTTCTGGATCTTGGATAGCGACTGGATGTTCGCCCTTGCGAACAGCCAACGGTACGCGCTAATGTCGCGCGCTTCTGTCTCGCGGCCCAAATTCTGCGTTTCGGAGCCGATGCCGTAGACCATGGCTGTTGCCAGGCGACTGGGCATATCCAGTCCCGATGCGAGAAATGCCTCCGCTAGAACGGTCGTCGTCGCTCCCGCTCTTTCGTCGATGATGGCGCACTCAGCCTTGGTATTGGCATTGCGCGGGTGGTGATCGATGACCAGCGTCGCCTTTCGCCCTTTTCGAAAGGGGTTATTTTGAAAGGGCGGCTGCGTGTCGACCAGCGCCACATCCTTGAAGCGATCCAGGTGCTCCGGACGGAAAGGCTGTATCGGCACGCGCAAAATTCTTACCAGTGTCTGGTTTTCCATGCGACCGATGATCCCGCCATAGACGATGCGGCAGCGAATACCGTAGCGCTTCTCGGCGATAGTAGCCAGCGCCCAAGCGCTTGCGATCGCATCCGGATCCGGATGGTTATGCGTAAGAATCAACAAGCGCCCGTTATCGAAAGACGCCTTACTGAGAAACTCAAGCAACGGATGGCTGCCCGAGACCTCTTCGCTCATCCTCGCGGCCGCGAGTTGGCTGTCTTGGGTGCCTGATTGATCGTTTGTATCAGCTGAAACAGCCGGCCGTAGCTGCGCCGATCAAACGGCACGTACAATCGCGATAAATGAGCGATTTCCGATTCTTCAGATTCTTCAGGAAGCGCCTTTCCCTGCTGGATTTTGTCTTCGCTTAACAAATCAGCGAAATCACGGTTCAATCGGCCGATCATCGCAGCGGGTAGCGGCTGGAGGGTTCGTATCACGAGTTTTTTACCAACGTACCGTATCGAATGGTAGACACGGTAAAAATCAAGGACAGCCTTCACGGCATCTTGGGATGAGCGCACGACCTGGTACGTAAAACGATCGCTGTCTGAGATCATTTTCTGCTTAAGCATCGGGCCTTCGACAAAATCGATAAGGGGCTTCCAGTACCCGCCATCAGGCGGGTCGACAAACACAACAGGACGGGGGTCGGCCTTTCCTGTCTGCACGAGCGTCAAGCATTCAAAGCCTTCATCGAGCGTGCCGAACCCACCGGGAAACAGCACCGTGGCTTGCGATTCCTTGATGAACAAGAGCTTTCGGGTAAAGAAATACTTGCATGTCACAAGCTTCTTATCTTCGGCGATTACAGGGTTGGCTTCTTGCTCGAATGGCAGGCGAATATTCAATCCAAAACTCGCCTCTCGCCCCGCCCCCTCATGGCCCGCGCGCATGATACCGCTTGCAGCACCTGTGATCACGCCCCAGCCGGCTTGCGCCATCAATTTACCAAACTCTTGAGCCATCCCGTATGCCGGGTGGCTCTCACCAACGCGAGCCGAGCCGAACATCGCCACTTTTCGCATATTTCGAAATGGACTGAATATCTTGAAGGCGTACCGAAGCTCCTTCAGAGCTGAATTGATGATCTTTAAGTCGCCTGTTGTGGCGTTATCTTGGCCCAGCCGATAAACAGAAACAAGCAGCTCGCGCAGCAATTCGCGGTCTAACGTATCGGGAATCGTATCGACCAAAGCCGACAATTGCGCGTCCACGCGCGCATCATGGGTGCTATAGATGCGACGTTCTCGAGCGCTCATCTAAAATACGCCCGAAGAACATACTGTTGAACCATGCGCTGCGTGTTGAAAAAAGAGCCATTAAGCGCAATCGTAAGTCTCATGATCTCCACGAAACGCTCCGGGTGTCGATAGTAAAGAACCATCACTTTTTTCAATTGGTCGTAAAGGTCACGCGCATCCGCTGCCAGCGCCTTAGCGCGCTCGCGCCGCGCAGAACCAGGGCCGATAGCCCAACCTGTTACGCCTTCGATGTGGCCTTCTACCCACCAACCATCCAGCACGCTGAGGCTTGGCACGCCGTTGAGCGCCGCCTTCATGCCGCTGGTTCCTGAAGCCTCAAGCGGTGGTTGCGGGTTATTCAGCCATATGTCAACCCCAGCGGTGATGAGCTTGCCCAAATTCATATCGTAGTTCTCAAGATAAGCGAAACGTATCGCGTCCTTCACGCCTAATCCTGAGCGGATAACGCGCTGGATCAGCGCTTTTCCTTCATGATCGCGTGGATGCGCCTTGCCGGCGAAAACGATCTGCAAAGGGCCGTGATCCCAAACGATCTGCTTGAGACGTGCGGCGTCAAAAAACAAAAGGTCGGCTCTCTTGTAGGTCGCCGCCCGGCGCGCAAATCCGATGGTCAGCGCATCGTCCTTCATCCCGGCTTGCGTGCGCTCATTGACATACTCCAACAGAGAGCGCTTGGCGCTTCGATGAGCCTCAGACACATCCGCATGCGGAATCTTCAGCGCCTGGCGCAAATTGAAATTGTCATCGCGCCATCCGGGAATGTACTGGTCGAACAACTGCTGAAAGGGCTCGGCGGTCCAAGTGACGCAATGGACCCCATTCGTAATGGAGTCTATCGGATACTCCGGAAACATGGAACGCGAAACCTCTCCATGGCGTTTAGCCACACCGTTAACATACCGGCTGAGGTTCAGGGCTAAATGCGTCATATTGAGCTTACCATCGTGACAGCAAATCTCCGGCATCTGCTTGATCAGCGGGTGCTCGCCCAGCACGCGCAAAACCATTTCCGTTGGAAATTGGTCATGCCCGGCGGGCACAGGCGTATGCGTGGTAAATACGCACTGGCTGCGCACCGCTTCCAATTGCTCGGGGGTGATGGGATCTTCTTGCGCGCCACCTCGCTGCTCATCCAGCAGTTGCAGCGTTAGAAAGGCGGGATGCCCCTCGTTCATGTGAAAGCGTGTCACCTTATTGAATCCTAATGCGCGAAGCATTCTAGCGCCGCCGATGCCAAGAATAATCTCCTGGCAGAGCCGGTAATGCTCTTCTCCTCCATAAAGATAGTTGGTTAGGGCGCGATCGGCATCGGTATTTCCGTCGACATCGGCATCGAGAAAATATACGGGCACTACGAAGCCACTCTGGCCTTTTACATCATAGCTCCAGACGCGCAGTTTTACCGTTCGTCCTTCGATGCTTACCGAAGCCTCGGCGTCATGATGCCGTAAAAGCTGTTCTACGGGCCAGCTCACCGGCTCTTCTTGCTGCCAGCCATCCCTATTGAGCCGCTGCGTGAAATAGCCGCGCCTATGCAGCAGCGTCATGGTTAACAAAGGAATTTGCAAGTCTGCGGCGGATCGGATCGTATCGCCCGCCAGCATGCCAAGACCCCCGCTATAAGTCGGGATCTCGTTGACCAGGCCGATTTCCATCGAAAAGTAAGCGATCGTGCGCAAAGGCTGGCCAAGCCTCTCAACTTCCGGTGTAGTCTGTGTCATCAGTTATTTCGAATACGCTTGTTCACGTTGCGCTCCCTATCAGTTGCCGCAACACGTACGGAAGAATACCGCCATGCCGATAGTACTGGCTTTCCTTCGGCGTGTCGATGCGGACGTTCGTGGTAAATTGAATCGGTTTGGCTCCGGCAGCTTGCGCGCGCACCACTAGGCGCCTAGGCCCTGCGCTCGCGCTTGCCGTTAGCAGCGCTTCTAAGCCCTGCATTTGAAATGTTTCATGGGCGGTCAATCCAAGCGATTGAGCATTTTCGCCCGGTAGAAACTCAAGCGGTAGGATCCCCATACCCACGAGATTCGAACGATGAATGCGCTCAAAACTTTCTGCGATCACCGCGCGCACGCCTAACAAGGCCGGCCCTTTCGCTGCCCAATCTCGGCTGGACCCAGAGCCGTATTCCTTGCCCGCGAGGATAATCAGGGGGATGGATTGCTGCCGGTAGTGCATGGCGGCATCGTAGATGGATGTTATTTTGCCGGTCGTAAGCTCGAGCGTAACGCCCCCTTCTGTTTCCGGGGCTAACTGGTTGCGCAGCCTGACGTTCGCAAAGGTGCCGCGCATCATCACTTCGTGGTTGCCTCGCCTGGCGCCATATGAATTGAAATCCGCAATCGCAACCCCATGTTCGATCAGGTATTTGGCTGCCGGCGAATCCTTCTTGATGTTTCCAGCCGGCGAAATATGATCGGTCGTAACGCTATCACCCAACCATGCCAGCACGCGCGCGCCGGTAATATCCGCGACACAGCTCAATGACGCTTTATCCATGCCGACAAAATAAGGGGGCGACTTAATATAGGTAGACCGCTCATCCCAAGCAAAGCGCTCAGACTCCGGAACAGGCAAATGGCCCCACCGCGCCTCTCCTTTAAAGACATCCTGATAAGTGCGCTGGAACATCTCCGACTGCACATACCGCGCAACAGCATCCCGCACTTCTTCATGGGCCGGCCATATATCCTTCAAATAAACAGGCTTGCCGCCCTGCCCGGCGCCGATGGGCTCACGCGTCAGATCAATATCGAGCGTTCCGGCAAGCGCGTAAGCGACCACAAGCGGCGGGGACATTAAGTAATTTGCCTTCACTTCCGGATGCACACGGCCCTCGAAATTGCGGTTGCCGGAAAGCACCGAACAAACCAGCAGGTTGCCTTGCTCGATGGCAGTTGAAACCTCGCTTGGCAGCGGGCCCGAATTACCGATACAGGTAGTGCATCCATATCCAACCGTATGGAACCGTAATTGCTCTAGATACGCCGCTAATCCCGATTGTTTCAGGTACTGGGTGACGACCTGTGAGCCAGGCGCAAGCGAGGTTTTAACCCAAGGCTTTGTCTTCAAGCCTCGCTCAACCGCCTTCTTGGCAAGCAGTCCGGCGGCGAGCATAACAGAAGGGTTCGACGTATTCGTGCAGCTGGTGATCGCCGCGATAACAACCGATCCATGGCGCAGAACACCTTCCTGCGAATCTGCCTGGGTAGCTCCGCTAGGATCGCTCGCCACAAGGCCGGTAGTCGTGGCATTGCCTTCGGCCGCCATCGCTGAAGATGCCGCCATAGCGGCCCCATTTATTGGGGCAGATTTGGCTGGCGCTGCGAGCGCATTTACAAAACTCTTGCGAGCGTCCGATAGCCGCACCCGATCTTGAGGGCGTTTGGGGCCGGCGATACAGGGCTCGACGCTTCCTAAATCTAAAGCCAGAACCTGAGAATACTGCGCTTCGGGCGAATCGGCTGTTGCCCAGAGCCCCTGGGCTTTGGCGTACGCCTCGACCAGTTCCGCCTGCTCCGCCTGCCGGCCGCTCAAACGCAGGTACCGGACCGTTTCTTCATCGATGGGGAAAATGGCGCATGTCGCCCCGAATTCCGGAGCCATATTAGCGATTGTGGCGCGGTCGGCTAATGGCAGCTGCGCAAGCCCGGGGCCGAAAAACTCCACAAACTTCCCCACGACCCCTATTTTTCGCAACAGCTCAGTAACCGTGAGCACCAAATCTGTCGCGGTAGCGCCTTCAGGCAGGCGCCCCGTTAAACGAACGCCGACGACCTGCGGAATCAGCATGGAAACGCTCTGGCCCAACATTGCTGCCTCGGCCTCGATCCCCCCCACTCCCCATCCGAGAACACCCAGGCCATTAATCATGGTCGTATGCGAGTCGGTTCCGACAAGCGTATCCGGATAAGCGCGCCATTTGCCGTCCGCTTCATCGGTGAAAACAACGCGCGCCAAATACTCCAGGTTCACTTGATGAACGATGCCTGTTCCCGGGGGAACGACTTTAAAGTTCTTAAACGCCTTCTGACCCCAGCGCAGAAAAATATAACGCTCCTGGTTGCGCTTAAATTCAAGTTCGGTATTGAACGTGATGGCATCGAGCGTGCCGAATGCATCAACCTGAACCGAGTGATCGATCACGAGTTCAACCGGCTGCAAAGGATTGATGCGCGCAGGGTTTCCACCCAGAGCCGCTATCGCATCGCGCATCACGGCCAAATCGACGATGCACGGAACGCCCGTAAAATCCTGCAACAGCACGCGCGCCGGCGCAAAAGCGATTTCTTTGTTTGGCGCCGCCTGAGCCTTCCAGCGAAGCAGCGCTTCAATGTCTTCTTTTTTAACGTTGACGCCGTCTTCGTTGCGCAGCAAGTTCTCGAGCAGAATCTTCAGCGCGTACGGCAAATGTTTGCCTACGCCTACCGCGTCCATAGCGATAGGAAGGCGATAGATTTCGTAATCACGGCCGCGCACTTTCAAGACACCGCGGCTTTTAAAGGTATCCCGCATACTGCCCCTCACACCTCTTTTAGAGACCGGCCGCCGGCCTTTAAGACAGCCAATGATTCCGGATCAACGCGATTGATGCTCACTTGAGTCGGATACGCGAACTCGACTCCCGCCCTCTCAAATTCCTCTTTGATGCGGAAATTAATCGCCTGATGGATGTCCATGTAAATGTTGTGGTCGGGGCTTAGGACAAAATACACGGTTTCAAAAAGTAGTGAAAAATCGCCATAACTCATAAAGTGAGAGCGGTCAAAACGCGTTAGATTCTGCGCCACGATGATTTCTTTGAGCATGCCCGGGATCTTCTTAAGCACTTCTGCAGGCGTTTCATACACCACTCCCAGCGTAAAAACGATCCTACGCTCCATCATGCGCTTAAAATTACGGATGCGGCTGCCTTCTAAATCGCGATTGCCGAAGATGAGCTGTTCGCCGCTAAGGCTGCGCAGGCGAGTCGTTTTAAAGCCGATGTATTCGACGGTGCCCATCTGCTCGCCGACGATAATAAAATCACCCACCTCAAAAGGCTTATCCAAAAATATGGCAAAAGAGCTGACCGCATCGGTAAGCAGGTGCTGCACCGCCAGCGCAACAGCGACACCCCCTACCCCCAACCCTGCAATAAACGCGGTGACGTTCAAGCCAAGATTGCTGAGGATAAACAGCATCGCGGCTGTCCATAAAATAAGACGGACCACCGATGCTAAATTCCGGATCATCACCGTAGTTGTAGGCGTGTGCGGCTGAGTGCGTTCTGTCCAGCGGCCGACCAATTCAACTGTGATGTCTTGAAGAATACGCGCAACGGTGATCGAGGCAATCACCAGAAACCCGATCTGCAATACTTTATCCACTTCAGGAGGCAGCGCCAGGGATCGGGTTGCCGAGTAAAGGGCTATCCCCAGCTGGACCAACGGTCCCAGGTTTCTGCCTACAAGGCGAATGGCGAAGTCATCGTATTTCGATGTCGTGCGTTCAGCCAGTCGCAGCAGATGACTGATGCCTATCCGAATAACGGCCCTCAAAATCAACCAAACCCACAGACCGACCGCCAGCGCGATTAAGTAATCTTGCAGCGTATTGCTGAATACCGGCTGCGCAAGCCATGATTGAAATAACTGCCAGTTCATTTAGGAGGCTTTCCCCGCTGCAAGCGCAAGGCACGCCCAACCCGCCATAAACGCCAGCCCGCCCAGCGGCGTGATCATTCCCAACCAGCGCGCGCCGCTTACGCTTAAAAGATAAAGGCTGCCTGAGAACAACACGATTCCAATCGTAAACGCTAATCCAGCCGGATGCGTTAAGTTACCGGTGGTCTTGTTTGTCGCCAGCCACCCAACGGCTATCAACGCGAAGCTGTGCACAAAATGGTAGAGCACAGCCGTTTGATAAATTGCCTTGGCGCTTTCGCTGATCGTTTGGCGCAAAGCATGCGCGCCGAATGCCCCCAACGCTACGCCTAAGAAAGCGGACCACGCGCCCAGAGCGATCCAGTTCATCCGGATTTTCCCGGCTCAGGGCTTTGTTGCGTCGGCCCCGGCAGGGCGCATGGGCCAGGGGTTGGATCGGGGCTTCCAAAGCGCGGACAAGACTGCGCCCATCCCTCGGTGCTGCGGTACGGCATCTGCTGCTCGGTGTATTCAATGATAGTGCGCATCATTTGGACAGCCTCAACAGGGTACTTACCCATCGCGGTTTCGCCCGAGAGCATGACAAAATCAGTTCCATCGATAACAGCATTCGCCACATCTGTCACTTCAGCCCGAGTCGGCACGCGCTTCTCTACCATGCTTTCAAGCATCTGCGTTGCTGTCACGATCTGTTTGTGCCGGTGATTGCATGTGGCGATCATCCACTTCTGCAAAATAGGAATTTCATGGATAGGCAGCGTCAAACCCAGATCGCCGCGCGCGACCATAGCCCCATTTGAAACTTGCAGGATCGAATCAAAATGCCGCACGCCTTCCGGGCTTTCAATCTTGGCGATAATGCGTGTGCGGGGCGTTTTGGATTTAAGACGCTTGCGAATCGCGACCACATCTTCAGCGCCTCGCACAAACGATTGCGCCACGAATTCGATGCGATTGTCGATCGCGAAAGCCAGATCCTCAATATCCTTTTCGCTCAGCGGTGGAAACGCAAGCGCAGCGCCCGGCATGTTGACCCCTTTGCGCTCGCCGAGCCTGCCTTCCTGAATGACGACCGTCTCCAATTCATCGGGCCTGCTTTCAATCACTTGCAGGTGGATCTTGCCGTCTTCAATATAGACCATTTGCCCGAAAGCGATCTTATCAAAGGAGCCTGGGTAGTCGATAGAAACCCAGCGGCTGGTGCCATGCAGCTGCTTGCGCGTCAGTGTGACCTGCTGGCCCACCTTCAAATAGACAGGCATGTGCCCTTGCAGATAGCCGGTGCGGATGCGATGGCCGGCTAGGTCTTGGAGGATCGATACATGATGGCCGGATCTTTTTTCGGCCTTGCGGATTTTAGCCAGCCATCGCTCATGCTGAGCGCGCGTTCCGTGCGAAAAATTAAAACGGATCACACTGGCGCCCTCGTCAAAGAGTTGCGCCAGCGTTTCGGTCTCTGCGCAAGCAGGCCCTATCGTTGCAATAATTTTAGTTCGCATAATGTGGGATGCGTCCGCTTAGCTTTTCAAGCGGCGCTATTCGCTCACCTGCTCAAATAACAGCGCATGGGTAGATAACGACGGAGCCGCGCCGCTTACCGGCAGGCTGATCAAAAGGCTGGCTTGCCCCGGCAAGCAGATGTCCTTGCAAGCGAGCCATTCGACCTCTGCCTTGAGCGGCAAGATTGTGCCTTCGGAAACCTTTTCTGAAACGACAAGATCGCTCATCAGCACCAGGCTGCCTGAGTAACCAAACGTCCGGATATCGCCGGGATCAAGAAATTCCTGTGGCTTAGGCCACTGAATAGGAGCAAAAGTGGCCGCTTCCGGAGCGCTCCAGTTTATTTCGGTCGGCAGCCCGGCGTCTCCCGGCTCTTTAGCGTAAATATGCCAACCCTTCTCGATGTCGAATGAAATACCGATTCGCGTCTGGCCGCCCGGCTGAATCGAAGCATGCTTGGTGATGATCTCAGCTTTCACAGGCTGCAGGTCGGTGTTCCCAAAACCCAGACGCCGTCCGGAGCTTTCTGCTTCTCCGGAAGCGCGAGAGGCCATTCCTGCCGAACCCGAAAAGACAACCAGAGCGACTAAAAAACCTGTGTGTTTTTGTTTCATTCTCATACAACCTTACTCCCACTCGATCGTCGCAGGCGGTTTGGATGAAATATCGTAGACCACGCGGTTAACGCCGCGGACCTCGTTGATGATCCGATTCGAGAGGCGCTCAAGCACCTCTGGAGGCAGTTTGGCCCAGTCAGCCGTCATCGCGTCAACGCTCGTCACCGCGCGCACCGCGATCACCGATTCGTAGGTGCGCTCATCACCCATAACGCCGACGGTTTTGATCGGCAATAGCACCGCGAACGCCTGCCAAAGCGCGTGATAGAGGCCTGCGCGGCGGATCTCTTCATCCACACGCTCATCCGCTTCGCGCACCATGCGCAACCGCTCCTCTGTGACATCTCCCAGTATGCGCACGGCAAGTCCTGGACCTGGAAACGGCTGCCGATGAACGATCTCATCCGGAACGCCCAGTAATTTACCCAGCTCGCGCACTTCATCTTTAAAGAGGTCGCGCAGCGGCTCAACCAGCGTCAGCTTCATATCGGCCGGAAGGCCGCCCACATTGTGATGGGTCTTGATCGTGGCCGAGGGGCCACCCCAGGCGGACTGGCTCTCGATCACGTCAGGGTACAGCGTGCCTTGCGCCAAAAACTGTGCACCCTCTATCTTACGCGCCTCTTCTTCGAAGACGCGCACGAACTCATTTCCAATGATCTTGCGCTTTTGTTCGGGATCAACCACGCCGGCAAGTTTGGCCAGAAACCGCTCGCTCGCATCCACGACCCGCAGGTCCATTTTAAAGGCACGTCCAAACGTTTCTTCAACTTGAGTGCGCTCTTTCGAGCGCAGCAAGCCGTTGTCCACAAAAATAGCGGTCAGCTGCCGGCCGATCGCGTGGTGCAGCAAAGCAGCCGCAACCGAAGAATCAACCCCGCCGCTTAGCCCCAAAATCACATGGCCCTTGCCTACCTGCCGGCAAATGCGGGCTGTGGATTCTTCGATAAATGAAGCCATCGTCCATTCGCCCTTGCAGGAGCAGATGTCGAACAGAAAATTCTTTAGAATTTTTTGGCCTTCTTCGGTGTGAACGACTTCGGGGTGGAACTGCAAACCGTACAATTTGCGCTGCACGTCTTCGATCGCGGCTGTTCCGGTGTTGTCGGTCTGCGCGGTAACCACAAAACCCTTGGGTGGCTGGGCCACCGAATCCCCATGGCTCATCCACGAGATGGATTCGGCCTTTACGGCTCTAAAAAGGCCATCCGAGCGCACGATACGTACGGGTGCCTTGCCGTACTCGCGCGCCTGCGCGCGTTCGACTTGCCCGCCCAACAAGTGCGACATTGCTTGCATACCGTAGCAAATACCCAGGGTAGGAACGCCCGCGTCAAAAACGCCTCGATCCGGCAGAGGCGCGTTAGGCTGGTAAACGCTATTAGGGCCTCCGGAGAGGATAATTCCCTTTGGCTGCTCGCTCCGGATCAGGTCGATGGTAAATCGATTGGGCGGGATGATCCGGCAGAAAACTTTATGTTCGCGAATGCGCCGCGCGATCAGCTGCGTGTACTGCGAGCCGTAGTCAACGATCACAATAAGCTCATGTATGGACATAATGGAAGCCTTGTGAGCTGTATGGCGCGGCGTGCCAATCAACTGCTTACTTTCGCGCCATACCTACCCGTTGGACTTGCTGGAAGATTTTGCCCTCGGTCTGGATGGAGGGTGCGATGATGATCTCCGCCAGTTGGAATTCTTTAATATTGCGCGCGCCGATCGTGCCCATGCAGGTCGTCAGAGCGCCCATCAGATTCTGCGATCCATCATCCATTACCGCGGGCCCGAACACGATCTGCTCAACCGTTCCGGTGGTGCCTACGAAAATACGCGTGCCGCGCGGAAGGCTCGAGTGCGGGTACGCCATACCCCAGTGGTAGCCGCGCCCCGGCGCTTCTTTAGATTTGGCGAAGGCGGATCCCACCATTACCGCATCTGAGCCGCAGGCAAAAGCCTTGCAGATGTCGCCGCCGATGCGCATGCCGCCATCGGTAATAATCGGCACGTACCGGCCGCTCTTCTTAAAGTAAAAGTCTCGGGCAGAAGCTAAATCCACGGTAGCTGTAACCTGCGGAACACCTACGCCCAGCACGCCTCGGGTTGTGCATGCGGCGCCCGGTCCGACACCTACTAACAGCCCATCGGCTCCAGCTTCCATAAGCTCAAGCCCCTGGTCGTAAGTCACGCAATTGCCGATAATCACCGGAATCTTCATCGACTTCATGAATTTTTCGAAATTAAGGGCTTCGTACTTGCTGGATAAATGGCGAGCGGTAGTCACCGTGGATTGAACCACAAAAATATCCGCACCGGCTTCTTGAGCAATCTTGCCGAAACGCTCGGCGTTTTGCGGAATCGAGCTGACCGCGCAAGGAACCTTACCGGCCTTAATCTCTTTGACGCGCTTGGCAATCAACTCTTCTTTGATCGGCGATTTGTAAAGCTGCTGGACGATATCGGTGGTTTTATCCACCTCGCCTTCGACAATCTTGGCGATCGCCTCTTGCGGGTCGTCATAGCGCGCTTGGACGCCGTCCAGGTTAAGCACCGCCAAGCCGCCTAACTTGCCCATGGCGATGGCGAATTTAACATCCACGACCCCATCCATAGCGGACGCGATCAATGGAACGCGAAATTGGATGTCTTTAATCTGCCAGGTGGTATCTACCTCTAAGGGGTTAAGCGTAACTGTTCCGGGAACTAAGGCAATCTCGTCAAAGCCATAACAGCGCCGCGCGCGCCTGCCGATACCGATCCACTCTCCCATTACGTGTGTATCCTTGTGTGTTTTAGTGGGTTTATGAAAGTTTCATCGTATCGGAGGCGCTACCCCGTGTCAAGGCGACCCATTCGCTTGGCAGGGCAATCGCATCTTAACCTTTTACGTACCAAGCAGGTAGAATGCAGAGATAATAGTGGTGTTGTCGACAGCAACCCTACACAGGAGGT
>Ga0247727_10008512_pt1 | contig 19018 bp, 18 predicted proteins | sample WisWelCaveWW1625_FD_202498 | JGI IMG/M metagenome (GOLD analysis project Ga0247727, IMG submission 202498) | Biofilm microbial communities from Wishing Well Cave, Virginia, United States - WW16-25 | ecosystem: Environmental > Aquatic > Deep subsurface > Groundwater > Cave microbial mat | place... | reverse complement strand
CGGCCGTCGCCGAAGAAATAATGATCGCCCGCGACATCATGCTCGCGGAGGTTACCGGAGGGCGGTTGCACGTACTGCACGTCTCGTCGGCCGGCGGCGTCGATCTCGTGCGGCAGGGCAAAAAGCGCGGCATCGCCGTAACCACCGAGGCGTGCCCGCACCACTTCCTGCTCACCGACGAGTGCATGGAGAAATTCGACTCGAACTACAAAATGAGTCCGCCGCTCCGCACCGAAGCCGACGTGCGCGAGATCATCGGCGGCCTCGTGGACGGCACGATCGACGTGCTCTGCACCGATCACGCCCCGCACGCGCCGGAGCGAAAGGCCCTCGAACTCACCGAAGCCCCGATGGGCATCATCGGCCTCGAAACGCTGATCCCGCTCTGCGTCCACGGCCTCATCGAGCCAGGCTACCTCGACTGGCCGGAAGTTATCGAAAAACTCACGATCAGCCCGGCCCGCATCCTCGGCCTCAACAAAGGCACGCTCCGCCCCGGCGCCGATGCCGACATCACGATCATCGACCCTGACACCGAGTGGGTGATCGATCCCACGCAGTTCCGGTCGAAGAGCCGTAACTGCCCGTTCGCCGGCTGGACGGTGAAGGGGCGAGCGAGCACTGTTCTGGTCGGTGGCATCGTGAAATACTCGCTGAACCAGAAGAGGGGGAGAGGGGGAAAGGGGGAGAGGGAGAGACCGAAGGCGGCGAGAGTTTGATTCGGGCAGTAATGTCTCCCCCTGTCCCACTCTCCCCCTGACTCCCTGTTCCTTCGCATGCACTACCTCATCGATGGCTACAATCTGATGCACGCGGCCGGGCTGATGAAGACGCGGTTCGGGCCGGGCGGATTGGAGAAAGCGCGGCGCGGGCTTGTGGGAGTTCTTGCCGGGTCGCTCGGCGACGACGCAGCGGCAACAGTCGTGTTCGATGCCCGCACGCCGCCGGCGGCGTTGGACCGGTCAAACGACGACGCTCCGGCTACTGCGCCGAGAACGCACGGGGTGCATGTCGAGTTCGCGGCCGGTGAGGAGGACGCGGACGCGCGGATCGAGAAGTTGATCGCGCGGGATTCCGCTCCGCGGCAGCTCGCGGTTGTGTCCAGTGACACGAGAATTCGCGCGGCGGCGAAGCGGCGCGGTGCCAGGTCGATCGAAAGCGAAGCATTTTGGGACCAATTGATCGCCCGCCGCCGCGTGCGCAAGACGTCGGGCACGGCGATGGCAACGCCGAGCGAAAAGCCCGGGGGCCACGCGGCACACGACCGCGAGTTCTGGCTCCGCGAATTCGGCGGCCGAATCGACAATGCCGATCTCGCCGAATTGGCCGGCCCGTTCGCCGACGAGTTGCAAGCAGAGGCCAAGCCTGAGAAAACAGCACCACGCAAGCCAACACCCAAACGGAGGTAACCACCATGCAAGCTCGACGACTGGCTCTTTGCGTCATCGTCCTCAGCATTCTCGCGACACCGGCCCTCGCGCAAAAACTCGACATCAACGACATCGAGAACAGCATCCGGTACATCAACGACCTGCAGAACACCGATGGCGGCTTCCGGCCGGCGGCGACGGACAACGAATCGGACTTGGGCGCGATGAATGCCGCGCTGCGAGCGATCAAGTATTTTCACCCGCGCGCCCGGCCACGCAATCGCGACGCCATGCCGGAATTCGTCGCGAAGTGTTACCACGCGTCGAGCGGCGGCTTTTCGTCCAAGCCCGGCCGCGAGCCGGACGTGCGATCGACCGCGATGGGCTTGATGGTCATGGCCGAACTCAAGATGGACTTGAAAGAACGCGGACCGGCGGTCACGCGGTATTTTGCCGAAAACTCGAAGACCATGGCGGACTTCTACATCGCAGCCGCGGCTTTGAACGCGGCCGAACTGCCGCCACCGAAGAACGCCAAGGATTGGATCGCCGAGTTTGAGAAAACTGGCCACGCCGACGGCACTTACGGCAAGGAACCAGCCGACACCGCCGGCGCCGTAAATACAATCCTCCGGCTTGGCGGCTCGCTCAAAGACCCGCACGCCACTGCCCACGCCATTCGTTCGGCCCAACAAGATGACGGCGGATTCGGCAAGCAGGGCGAGAAGTCCGACCTCGCCACGACCTACCGCTGCATGCGAGCCCTGTGGATGCTCAAGAACCCGCCAAACTCCGACCGGCTCCACGCATTCATCGCCCGTTGCCGCAACGACGACGGCGGCTACGGCGTCCAGCCGGGCCAGCCGTCGAGCGTATCGGGGACGTACTTCGCCGCGATCGTGATGCACTGGTTCGAGGAATTGGAGGGCAACTGAACTGAATTCCCGCGGCCGGACCCCACACGAAATTCAGATCAGTTGCGGTAACTACTTCCCGTCCAAATTAGGTTTCGAGGGTAACCGCGCTCGCCACTTGGCTGCCTGATCCGGCTGGCCCCAATCGTTGTAGAGTTGGACGAGGCGTTCCGCGGCTTCCGTCAGCCGGGTCTTTGCAGCCGGCGGGATCTTCTCGGCGCGCTCATTCATTCCCTCGTAGCCGGCCAGCAGGAGTGGTTCGGCGTCGGCGTAATTTTTCTGACCGAGCAGGCTGCCCCCAAGCGTAGACTTGGTGTTAAAGGTGGTCCAGGCGTCGGCCTCGTTCTTCTCGCGGATCAGGAGGCACTCGCGTAAGATCGGTTCGGCGTCGGCGGGCTTCCTTTGCTGCAGCAGGTTCAGACCGAGTGAAGCAAGTTGCCCGGCGTACTGCGGCGACTCAGCCCCGGCCTTCTCTTTCCAGAATGCCACCAGGTCCCGCCAGATCGGCTCGGCCTTTTCGGGTTGTCGCATCTTGGCGTAGCATTCGGCCAGGTTGCGCATTGAGGTCTGGGAGTCGGGGTGGGCGATGCCGAGCGTGCGGCGGTATGCCGTGACCGCGTCGCGGAACAGCAGTTCTGCCTCGTCCAGCCGGCCCGCTTCCCGGTACACATGTGCGACGTTGTTCATGCTCTGAAGTGTACCGGGGTGGTCGGCGCCGAGCTTGGACCTCTGAAGATTGAGCGTTTCCTCATGGAGTCGCAGCGCGTCCGAATCCCGGCCGGCCTCGAAGTATGCCGTGGCGAGATTGTTCATGCTCTGAAGTGTGTTTGGATGCTCGGGGCCGAGCTGGGCCTTGAAGAGCTTGAGTGTTTCCTCATGGAGCGGCACGGCGTCGGACACCCGGCCCGCGGACTGGTAGGCCAAGGCGAGATTGTTCATGCTGACGAGGGTCGTGGGATGCTCTGGGCCGAGCTTGGCCTTCAATAGATCGAGCGATTGTTCTTGGAGCGGTAGGGCGTCGGACAGCCGACCCGCATCCCGGTAGGCCAAGGCGAGGTTGTTCATGCTTACCAGCGTGTCGGGATGATCGGGATCGAGCTTGGCCTTCCGAATCCTGAGCATGTCCTCAAGGAGCGGCAATGCGTCGGACAGCCGGCCGGCATTTCGGTAGGCCAAGGCAAGGTTGTTTATGATGATGAGCGTGTCGGGGTGTTCGGGGCCGCGCGTGGCCATCGAGAGCGTGAGGGTTTCCTCAAGGAGAGGCAAGGCGTCGGAGAATCGCCCTGCATATTGATAAGCGGTGGCGACGTTGTTCATGCTCGATAGTGTGTCGTTGTGCTCGCGTCCGAGTTCGGCGTGACGGATCTGCAGGGCTCGCTCGTGCTGGCGAATCGCCTGGTTGGCATCGCCCAGATAAACGTACGTCTCGCCGAGCACGTGACGGATCGAGGCTTCAGCCAAGGGTTCCTCGGGGAACGCACCGGCGATCATCGGCTCGGCGGCATCAATCGCCTTGCGCAGCGTGACATCGTGGCCCAAGCCGCCGTCCTGGCCTTGCGGCCGAGCCGCAGCCAGCACCTTGTTCTGGAAAAAGTCGAGAACGGCCTGAGTCATGGCCAGCATCTGTCTCGCATTTTCTTCCTCCGCTTTTGCATGCTGTTCGGCGCTAACGGCGCGATCACGCTCACCTTCCACCAGTTGCTTTTGCTTCTCGACCTCGATCAATCGGGAATTCGCAAGTGATTCCTGAGTCTTCGCTCGAATCAGGTTCCACTCCGCTTTTTGTCGTTGGTGGTTGATCGCCAAAAACCCAATGGTCAATGCACCGAGCAGGGCGGCGGCGAGGGAGGCCAAGGCCGGTTTACGTCGGCACCAGCGCCAGAGTCGCTCCATGCTACCGACAGGCCGGGCTTGGATCGGCTCGCCGTTCAGGTAACGCAGCAGGTCGTCGGCCAGCGCGTCGGCAGTGGCGTAGCGACGCGTGGACTCCTTCTGCAGGGACTTGAGCGTGATTGTCTCCATGTCGCGGTCGATGCCCGGGTTGAGTTGACGTGGTGCGACCGGATCCTGCTCGATCACCTGCCGCAGTGTCTCGACTGGCGTCGCGGCGCGGAACGGCGGCCGGCCGGTGAGGAGGTCATAGAGCGTGGCGCCGAGCGAGTAGACATCGCTCGCGGCCGTCGCACGCGACGCGTCTTGTGCTTGTTCCGGCGACATGTATTCCGGCGTCCCCATGATCTGCCCGGTTCGCGTAACGTCGCTGGTGCCCTCGGTGAGCTTTGCCAGCCCGAAGTCCGCGACGTAGGGGCGATCGCTGGAGTCGAGCAGGATATTGCGCGGCTTGACGTCACGGTGCAGGATTCCGTGTTCATGGGCGTAATGCACTGCTCGGGCGACTGGCTCTAGGAACGTAGCCGCTCGGCGGTTATCGAGTGGGCCGTCCCGTAAAATCTCCGACAGGCTACGCCCCTCGACGTAACGCATCGAGTAGAAGGGCTGCCCGTTCGCCTCGCCCACATCGTATACGGTCACGATGTGGTCGTGCTCGAGCCGGGCCGCCGCCTGTGCCTCGGTGAGGAATCGCTGCAACGTCTCGGCGCGGGTGTCCGGGGCCAACTCCGCCAGGCGATCCGGCCGGATCACCTTGAGCGCGACCAGCCGGTTCGCGCTGCGCTGCCGCGCCCGATAGACCACGCCCATGCCGCCGGCCCCGAGCTTGTCGAGCAGCTCATAATCGCCGAGCACCTGTCCGGGCCAGTCGTGTGAGCCCGCCACCTGTTTCACCGTGCTCTCATCCAGCGTGGACCCGTGAAAAGTATTCGTCCCCGCGCCGTCGTCATGTGCGGCACGCAAAGGGTCACGTACTACGTCGCTCTCCTCGCCGCCGACTGGCTGATTCGTATTCATCGCGGCTCCGAGCAAGACCTCTAAAGAAGGGGCACAGCGCGATGGCATTATCCGACGCCGACGCGGCCGCTTCAACAAATCTCTGCCCGTTTGGTCAAAGACCCAATACTCGTCTGACGATTCGGATGCCTTCGATCATGTTCCTCAACTTCTGCCGCGCGGCCCAACGGGCTGTTTGGCTCAGGCCGCAGTCGGGCGCGAACGAGAGTCGTTCCGGCCGGGCGTGTTTCAGGCAGAGCCGAACGCGATCGGCCACGTCGGCGGGCGATTCGATGTAGTAACTCTTCACGTCGATGATGCCGACGGCGACGTCGGTTCGCTTTGCAATCTCGCCGATGAGTTCGATTTCGGCGAATTCGCGGCTTGCCATTTCGAGGTGGACTTCATCGACGGCGAGGTCGTGGAACGCGGGAAACATCGGCGCGTAGCGGCGCGGACCGACGGCGCGGCCTTTGTAGTTGCCGAAACAGAGGTGCGTCGAGAGCCGGCTGCGGCCGACGACCGGCTCGACCGTGCGGTTGAAGATGTCCACGAACCGCCGCGGATCTTCGCGATGCGCGTAGCAACTCATCGACGGCTCGTCCACCGTCAACTCGCGGCAGCCGGCGGCAACGAGCGATTCGAGTTCCGCCCGCACGATCGGTAGCAGTGACTCGGTAATCGCCCAGCGGTCTTTGTAGCAGTCGTTCGGCACGAGCCGGCCGGAGAGCGTGTACGGGCCGGGCACGCTGGCCTTTAAGGTTGGTCCCGACGGGGCAAGCCGTTTGAGCCGCTCGAACTCCGCGACCGCGCCTAGTCCGCGTGGCGCAAGCAATTCGCCTGTGATCTTGTGCCGCCCGCGCTGATCGTGCGCCGGCGGCCCGAACCGCCGCGGCGGGGCCGACTCACGGTCAATGCCTTCGAGGAAACCGTAGAACGATAGATTAAAATCCAGTCGCGTCTGCTCACCGTCGGTGATCACATCCAAACCGGCGGCCACCTGATCGTGAATCGCCGCGATCACGGCGTCGTCTTGCAACTCGGCGATGTCGTCCCGGCCGAACTGGTCGAGATGCTGCGAAGCAAACTCGAGCCAGCCCGGCAACGGATAGCTGCCGATGACGGTCGTTCGGAGTGGTTGGTCTTTCATGGCTGAAGATTATCAGACGGATTGCTCCCTTCCCAGCCCTCAAATGCACAAGATATCCGGCAAGATTGCGGCTATGATTTCACCGTTCGCGAGCGACTCAAGAACCGCGGCTGCCACATGAACGAAGTAACTCGCATCCTGTCCATTGTCGAGCAAGGCGACCCGTCGGCGGCCGAGCAGCTTTTGCCGCTCGTGTATGACGAGCTGCGCAAACTGGCCGCACAGAAACTTGCCCAGGAGAAGCCCGGCCAGACGCTTGAGGCGACGGCGCTGGTCCACGAGGCGTACATCCGCCTTGTCGGCGATGACAAGGCTCACGACTGGAACAGCCGCGGACACTTCTTCGCCGCGGCGGCGGAGGCAATGCGCCGCATCCTGGTGGAGAACGCCCGGCGCAAGGGCCGACTTAAACGGGGCGGCGATCTCAGGCGGCAGGACATTCAGATCCACGAGCCAGCCATCGAAGGCCCGGCTACCGATGTCCTGGCGATTGACGAGGCGCTGGAGCAACTGGCCCGCGAGCATCCCGCGAAGGCCGAACTGGTGAAGTTGCGTTACTTCGCCGGACTCACGCTGCCCGAAGCTGCCTCCGCCCTGGGCATTTCTCCCGCCACGGCTGACCGCCACTGGAAATTTGCCCGTGCCTGGTTGTCCCGCCGGCTGCGACAGGACCCGCCTCCAGAAGGCGAATGACCAAGTATTTTCCGGTTGCCGAAGAATCGATGATGTGTTTTGCGGCCCGTTGGCGCACTGAATAAAGCAGCGTGCAGCAAAAAGACGACCCGCCCCTGAGCTTGCCTCAGGGGTTCAACGGATTTTGCACTGCTGACCCCCGCGAGTAGTGCAGAGGCCGTTGAACCCCCGACACGAGGTCGGGGGCGATAGAAACGGGTCGATATCGCCTCCCGCAATCGAGCGACAAGCCATGACTGTCACCGAAGAATCCGTCTTCGCGAAAGCGATGGAGAAACACGCCCCCCACGAGCGAGCGGCGTTTCTGGATCATGCCTGTGCGGGCAACCCCGGCCTGCGTCAGAGCGTCGAGTCACTCCTTTCCGCCTACGATGCCGGCCAGTTCCTCGAAGCACCCGCTCCCGGTCTGAACGCGACGATGGGCCTAACTCTGACTGCGGAGAGTCCCGGCGCCGAGATTGGTCCCTACAAGCTGCTTGAGCAGGTCGGCGAAGGCGGCATGGGGTTGGTGTTCATGGCCGATCAGTTGCGGCCCGTGCGGCGGCGGGTGGCACTGAAGATCATCAAGCCCGGCATGGACAGCCGGCAGGTGATCGCCCGCTTCGAGGCCGAACGGCAGGCGCTGGCGCTGATGGACCATGCGAACATCGCACGGGTCTTTGACGCCGGCACGACCGCGTCGGGACGGCCGTACTTCGTGATGTAACTGGTGCGCGGCATCCCGATCACCGATTACTGCGACGAGCACAAGCTGGCCATCCGCCAACGGCTCGAACTGTTCGTGCAGGTCTGCCAGGCGGTGCAGCACGCGCATCAGAAAGGGGTCATTCACCGCGACCTCAAGCCCTCCAACGTGCTGGTCGCCCATGACGACACGGTGCCGCTGCCGAAGATCATTGATTTCGGCATCGCCAAGGCGACCAGCCAGCCGCTCACCGAGCGCACGCTGTTCACGGCACTGGCGCAAGTCGTCGGCACGCCGCTGTACATGAGTCCCGAGCAAGCGGCCCTGAACCATCTCGACGTGGACACGCGCAGCGATGTCTATTCGCTCGGCGTGCTGCTGTACGAATTGCTGACCGGAACGACGCCCTTCGAACAGGAACGCCTGCGGCAGGCGGGGCTCGACGCGGTGCGTCGCATCATCCGCGAAGACCGATCGCGCGGCGCCGCCGAGTTGATCGACACCTTGTCGGCCCCGGCGTTCAGCAGCGTCCGGATATCGTCGATCGTCCGAATCCCGCCGCCGACGCACAGCGGCATGAACACCACCTCCGCCGTGCGCCGCACCACGTCGATCATGATCCCCCGGCTCTCGTGGCTCGCCGTGATATCGAGGAACACCAGCTCATCGGCCCCCTCGCGTTCATACCGCTCGGCCACCTCGACCGGGTCCCCGGCGTCGCGGAGCTGGACGAAGTTCGTCCCCTTGACCACTCGCCCGCGGTCCACGTCCAGACACGGAATGATTCGCTTGGCCAGCACAGCCGGTTCTTCACTCAATTGTCCACACAAACCCGAAGCGTTAGCGAGGGCCGATCCCAGATTCCTCGCTAACGCTTCGGGTTAGTGTGGCGCAGGTCGTCGTGGGAAAGATCGCACCCTGATGGTCTTCAATCTAAGACACGCCGATTAGTTCGTCAACGGGCGGCCCTTGGACTGCCTCGCCTTGGCCGTTCCCTTGTGCAATATGCCGACCCGCCGGTCGGCATTTCACGCAATACGGAAGACACGCTCTCTCTCCGCAACGGCTTGACAAGCAAGATCGTGCCGACGAAACTAAGCCTCCGTCAGTTGCGTGATAGGCCGACCAGAGTTGCGTGATAAGCCGGTCGGCCTAATTACAATGTTAGCTGGCTGCACCAACTCCACCTTGAAATCCTTGACGGAAGAACCAAAAACTGTGAGTCCCACTAGGAGAGAAAGTCATGTCATCCGACATCGAATCGCAAACCCTAGACCAACTCAAGGAGTGTGTCTCAGGAACGTCCAGCATTGATGGTCTTCACCGTTGGCTTCAGTTGAACAAGGCTTCGATTGTGAAGTCCCAATCATCTCTTGCACTTGATATCCTTCGTACCGTCCAGCTATATCACTATGGTTTGTCGGAAGGCCGTGAGAACGAAGAAGAGATTCGCAGAAAACTTCGGGGATATCTTTAGCTGGCAGGTGTGATCATGTACGACAAGGTGTCCTTGAGGGACCTGCTCGCCGCCAACTTTGGATTCATTCTGTTCATCGGGCTGCTGTGCGGCGTTCTCGGGGCATTCATCGGCGCTGGGAAGACAGTAACTGACGCTCCAGCGGAGCAGTGGTACAGCGTCACAACCCTTCTCACGCGCGGATCTATCATTGCGGGAATTGTGCTTGGCGTCTGCGGAATGCTGTTCTTTCCCAATCCGAGTTGGCAGGTCGAAATGCAACAGCACGGCACGTCGGGGCGCGCGACGATGGGATGTGGGTGTGCAGTTGTCGCCGGAGCCTTGGCGTGGCTCAGCGTGGCTGGTATTTCGGTCGGGGCTTCGAAAGGGATTGAGGCACTATTCGGTGGTTGGGATGGTGGCGCCTTCGGCACGATCATCGGCGGCTCCTTTGGTTTTGTAGGCTCGATTCTCCTAAACGTTCTCCACTTTTGGATATCATTGTTCTTTGTCAAAGAATAGCAATCAATGACGTATCCAGTTCCGGAGTTCAAACTCGCCAGCTAACAAATGAAGGATTAGATTGTGCGGTGACAGACCAAACAGGCCAACGCGCGGGCGGGTGGCTGGGTTCGAGTCTTCGAGACCCCAGCAGCTAATGAACACGTTGCAACTGGGGGATCGAAGACTCGATCACACCCGGCGCAGGTATGTTGAAATTATAGGATGGAACTGCACCATCATGAAATAGAACTGACGAATTCGGACACTTAACTGGCACATTAGAGCTTGGAACTGTCGACTTATATCTTGTAACGACTGCATTATAGATTGGAACTGAAGCATTATAGCTTGTAACGACTGCATTAGACGATTATGTAATAACGACTTGTTCTGATGCAGCGACTCTGTATCATGATTAGATCGTTACAATGAGTAATTTCATGTGAAAGGACGGTAACAATGGCAATCAGTGGTCCGAGTTCGTTTGTGCCGACGCTGAACCTGTTCATACCGCACTGGGTAGACGTGAACTTGATCCTGGGGACGCCGTTGGTGTTGGAGGATGGGACGACGATCGCAATCTTGACCGGGTATCGCGACGACTTGGAAGGGTTCCGGTCGTCGATCCAAGGGAAACTGAATGATCTGCAAATCGCCGCGGGCGACCTGAAGATAAAGAAGACGGCCGGGCTAACGAGGCTCGGTGAGTTCAATCGGAAGGTGCGTGGGTCGATCGGCAGTTCGCCGTATGCGGCGGCGCTGCCGAATGCGCCGTCGATCACGTCGGCGCAGGGGATCTTCCTGGACCCGCTGGACGACGTGGCCAGCTTGTGGCCGAAGATCAATGCGGCGACGATTCCGGGGTTCACCCCGCCGCTGCTGTTGCCGGGCGGTACCGCCATCGCGACATTTCTCACCGAGCTGGCGGCGCTGAAGACCGCTTATGCCACGGAATCGGCGGCCGAGCATGAGGTGGATCTGGAGCGGAAGCTGCGCGATGCCATTCAAATCAAGGCCGAGGCGGCGCTGGTGTTATATCGCAAGGCGGTGCTGGGGGCATTTGTCGAGAACGACCCGCACGTGCTGAGCCTGCCGGCGGTGAATCCGGCACCCGGCTCGACGCCCGATGCGGTGACGGCCAACATTTCGTGGGACGCGACGCTACTCAAGGCCAAGATCACCTGGTCGGCCAGCGTGGAGGCGGACCTGTTCCAATACGAGATTCGATTCAGCCCCGGCCCAAACTACTCGACGGAGACCGAGACCGTGGTCGGCAACATCTCGCCGACGGACCCGCGCGAATTCCTCACCGACGCCGGCCTGGTCGCCTCCGGCGACGTCGGGAGCTTCAAGGTCTACGTCATCCTCAACACCCTGAACGAGAAGGGGAGCAACACGGTCACGATCACGCGGCCGTAGGAATCGCAATTGTGGCTGGTCGATAACAAGACCGACAAGGTCTTCAAGTACACCGGCGCCGCCAGCCGGCTGTCGGGAAGCCAGAACGCGGCATCGAGCTTCAGCCTGGCCGCGGGCAACAACAGTCCCAAGGACATCGTGACCGACGGCGTGTCGTTGTGGGTCGTCAACGACAGCACGACCGACAAGGTGTTCAAGTACACGCTCACGGGGACACTCGTCGGCAGTTGGACGATCACCACATCGGGCGCAGGCAGCCCGACCGGGATCACGATCGATCCGACGAACGTCTCCGACATCTGGATCGTGGACTCGGTCGCCGACGCGGTATTCCAATACACCACCGCCGCCTCCCGCAGCTCCGGCAGCCAATCAGCCGCCACGTCGTTCGCGCTGGCCGCCGGCAACACCAACCCGCAAGGCATCGCCGACCCGCCGTCGCGCGTGGAAGTCGCAGAAATCCAACGGGCACCGGGGCGCGCGTCCAGTGCGACCGAATCGACTCGCGTGATGGCAGTGGACGACTACTTGAGCACCGAACTGGACCAACACGCTCATCGCCGGTCGGAGTCGCTCGCCGATAGTTTCCTCGACGCGCTTTTCGACCTGGACCGAGGACGAGTGAAGCTCAGGGGGCTCAAAAACTCCCAGCGATGAGCGGCGCCGTCGAAAGTAATGAAATCACGCAGGCGAGTAGCGAGTGATCCCCGGCACGCGATCGAAGTCGGCGTCGTGCCCGGCACATTACTCCAGCAGCAGCGCGCGGAAGCCGGCTTGAACGAAGTGATGATCACAACTGAGAGATTCAGTCAGTTGCTCGTCACCCATGAGAACAAATGACGCGCAATCAGTAAGGCTCCATTCCTTGTCGGGACGTTTGCAAAACAATTCAACCGCGCGGTCCAGCAGCGAACCAGAAATGGAGACGAGCCGGCAACGAGGGTCGGAATGAAATTGTTCCCACAACCGGCCGATAATTCGGCGCTGGTTCGGCTCGCGAAAGGCCGCGCCAACTTCCAGCAACACCGCTTCGGTTGTCCAAAGCTCGCTGCACGCATCGCAGCGCTTCGCCAACGCCAGCGCGGCCTGATGGTACTGGTCGCGGCGGTTGAATCGGGCGAGCACAAATCCCGTGTCCAAGAAGAGTCGATCAACGGCCATCGGACGAGTGCGTCTTTGGGGCTCCGTACAGGTAGTGATCCGACTCGGCGGCGAGGTCAACCGGACCGTCGAACAGTCCCACTTCAGCCTCAATGTCCGCGAAGAGTTTGGACAAGTTCAGCGGTGCGGATTGTGTACGGGCGGGCAGCGCTTCGACGGTGAGTCGAACTCTGTCGTGAGGCTTCAGCGGCAACGGTTCGGCAGGCTTTAGAACGCCGTCTTCAAACGTGGCTTCGACCGTAATCGTCATGGCTTCGACTCCGGAACGAAAGGTGACAATCACCAAGACTATAGGTTGGATGGCGGTGAAGTAGTAGAGAAGTACGTTTGCGTCCACGAAAACGGTCTGACCCGCGGGAATGTCATCGAAGATCATGGACCCTCCAGCGGATCGTTCTCGACATCCTCGATAAGCGTGTCGAGGTCTTCGATGGAGCCAGTCCAATGGACCAGGCCGTAACCTGCTTTGTCCGGAGCGCGTGCTTGATGGATGGTCACCTTGATCCGCTCGTTCTCGCCCAACGGAAGCGGTTCATCGAGGCGAAGCATGCCGTTCTCGTAAGTTGCTTCGACGGTAATCGACATGGCGCTACTTCCTGAAGAAGAAAAGGGCAACCAACAAACTATACCGCTCACGATGAACTTGTGAAAGCTTGAGTGCAACTGGAGTCTACTGACAAATGATCGCTGACCACTTAAACAAATCGGGGCCAGTGCGTTTGCCGCCAAGCAGAACCGCCCCGGCCGTCTACAACCCCAGCGGCGGCCTCGTCAGTTCGTGGACGGCCGGCAGTTTGCCGTCGAACGCACAGGTCGAAGGCGTCGCCACGAACGGGACCGACGTGTGGCTGGTCGATAACAAGACCGACAAGGTCTTCAAGTACACCGGCGCCGCCAGCCGCCTGTCGGGAAGCCAGAACGCGGCATCAAGCTTCAGCCTGGCCGCCGGCAACACCAGTCCCAAGGACATCGTGACCGACGGCGTGTCGTTGTGGGTCGTCAACGACAGCACGACCGACAAGGTGTTCAAGTACACGCTTGCAGGGACGCTCGTCGGCAGTTGGACGATCACCACGTCGGGCACGAGTAGCCCGACCGGGATCACGATCGATCCCACGAACGTCTCCGACATCTGGATCGTGGACAGCGCCGCGGACAAAGTGTTCCAATACACGGCCGCCGCGTCCCGTACATTGGGAAGCCAATCGGCCGCTGCCGACTTCCTGCTATCCGCAGGCAACACCAACCCGCAAGGCATCGCCGACCCGCCGTCGCCGGCCGCAGCGATCCGCGATATCGCGTTGGCGGACGCTTCCCATGCGACCGAATCGACGCGCGTGATGGCAGTGGACGACTACTTGACTTCCGAACGCGACCAGCACGCCGGACGCCGGTCGGAGTCGTTCGACGATAGCTTCCTCGACACACTTTTCGGCCTGGACCAGCGGCGAGGAAAGATCAGGACTCTCGGACATGGCCAGCGATGAGTGACCAAAGTGATTGGATCAGGCGGTGATTTCTACGGCGATGATCCGCCCGGACAGCCAATATTCTGGTACAGTTTCGCAAGTCTCCGCGCGTGCTCGTCATAAGCGGCCTCGAATAGCGCGGTTGCCCTCTCCGCTCCAACCACTGCCGCGCCGGTCAGGACTTTGGGCGCCTGCCCGGCCCGCGTGAGTCGTAGGGCGACTTCCGCCTTGATCGCATTCACGAGCATGCAACCGCCAATCGTTGAACCAGGGGCGACCGGCGTGTCCAGGCCGTCGATCTGCACCATCGCGTCGCCCGGCGGAGCGCCGGTGTCGAGCACGAGATCGGCGAAGTCTTGCAGGCGAAGCCCGCGCGGGTGCTTGCTCGGCGTCGCCTCCGAGTGGCGACGGCTGATGATCACGACCGTCTTGATGCCGCGTGTCTTGAAACCCTCGGCCATCTCGATCGGCACGATGTTGCAGCCGCTCGATGAAATCACGAGTGCCGTGTCGGTGGGCGACAGGTCAAAGTTGCGGAGGATGCGTTCCGCGAACCCGCTGACGTTCTCGAGGAACATCGCCTGCCGCTGGCCGTTCGGGCCGACGACTGGATTGTGAAACGTCAACGATAGCTCGACGATCGGGTTGAAGCCGGGGAACGAGCCGTAGCGCGGCCATAGTTCTTCGACCATGATACGGCTATGACCGGATCCGAAGACGTGAACCATGCGACCGGCCAGGATCGTTGCGGCAAACCACTCGGCGGCTTGCTCGATCAACGGCCGCTGGCGCTCGACTGTATCCAAGAGCTCGCGACATTTCTGGAGGTATGTTGCAGACGGTGTCATGTCCACTCGATGGTAGTCACAACGCCGGCAGTCCGAAAGGCCTCGCGGGCCGACTGGTACTCACGCGGATTTGGCCGGGCCGGGCGTTTCGCCGACTCCGAGATGATCGAGTTGCTGAGAGAGGCAAGCAAGCTGGGCCTTGAGTTGCGCGATTTGACCGGATTGGTGGCTAGGGCTACTGGGCGCGGGTGCCGCCGTCGGCCAGCCGAAAGTCGAGCCGAGTGTCATGTACGGCACGGTCCCCGCCACGAAGGGATGTGCGACAACCGGCGCGGCGTGCGCAACGCCGAACGCCGCGCTTTGGCGGGCGATTCTCAGTCGCCGGCTTCGCAAGGTCAACGCGACGATGCCAAACAGCAGCACGAATTGACCGGCAGCGGCAATCGTGACGCCCGGTCGAATCAGGTCGGTCTGCCCAGCAACTTGTGCTCTTAGCACCGCGGTTGCGCCAACGGCGACGATTGCCAAGCCGATCGTCGCGGTGATTGCTCCGGCGAAACCGCCACGCGTTTGCAACGGCGGCTCGACGCGGCGAGCACACGCGGCCTGCGGAACGACCAGCGACGGCTGCCAACTGAACGAGCCAGCCGAGTGGCCGGCGACATTGACGAGAGTCGGCTGGGCGCCGGTCGCCGTCGACGGGCGGCCCCGCGAAATCAATAGCGCTAGCATGCACACGAGCAGGATGCCGCCGATCGGATAGCACTCGATCGGCAGTTGGTCCAGTCGTTCGCACAATGCCGGGGACAGAATGCGCGAGAGGATGCCTGAGTGCGAGGTTTCCGAACCGCTCGCGCTCACGCGTGCTTGTCGCGTGGTCGATCCGTCCGGCGTGGAACGATGTACAAAACCGGTCTGAGCAATCTGCGCCGGTGCATCCTGGTCTTCGACTTCAAGGTTCGCCGCTTCGACCATATCCGGATCAGATTGTAGCGCGATAATACTCGGAGGCACCGCATTGGGGAGTGTATCCCCTGAGTTCGCCGGCTCGGCAATTGCCGCCACGTTGTCGCCGTTTGCCGCGATTCGGCTTAGTTCGCCTGCCGTGCCCGTGGAATTGGGATCGATCAGTGCCGGGCCAGCCAGTTCGGGTAGTTTCGCAGCGGTCGATTCGGATGCGTTCGTTGACGGATCGAACAGGATGAGCGTCGCCGCGGCAGTCGGAGCGGCAGGATGAGTTGTTGACTCGATTGACTTGGCGCCGCCGTCCGGTTTCGTGTTTCCGCTGCTTTCGATTTTCATCGGGTCCGACTGAACACCGACTTTTGTCGTCGCGCCGGCGGATGCGATCGTCGTCGGACTCGCCGTCTTGTCGGTTGCATTGCTCCTCGCCGCCAGAACGAGCGACGGCGGGGTAGTCCAACGCGGATGGGAATCGACCCGTGTCACGAGCTTTCTTTCGCCGTTGGGATGGTTTTTCCGGATCGAAGTGTCAGACGCGGAATGCGACGAGTCGACCGCATCGGAATTGGGAGCCGGCTGAAGGTCGCGTTGCTTCGACTCCAACTTCGCATTCTTGTCTTCCGGCGAGCCTTGTTTCCAATTCAGTCGCCTCGCTGCCCACTGCCGCAGGCTGATGCTGGAGCGGACGACCTTTTCCTCGTCGTCAGGCGTGGCAGCGCTGTGCGCCGTCGAGACGCTTTGTCCGGAGCGGCTTGTCGCCTGAGTCGTTTCGTCTTGAGACTCTTGCCGGAAGAGCCTGCCTTTGATTCGCTCCCAATAGCCCGGCTCACTCGATTCAACTTGCTTCGAAACCGACGGCGAAGGTTTCGCGCCGTGGGCACGATCGATGGGATCAAAACCGGCTACGACAAGAAGTGCAGCTCCCAAAACCTGCGGAAGAATCATGAGACCGGCCTCCGTCCGATTCGATGTTCGAAGCGAAACTCCGCCGTTCGGTCGCGAACCACAAAGGCGGCGCACGCGCGCGATTCGTCTGTTTTTATCGACGCATCAGCGGACGACGGTTTTGCCGATCTTTCGCGACGGATCGGTTTTGCCGACCGTGCGGCCTCGCGTGGTTCAATCTGGGTAAATTAGGCAGAGTTTTCGGGGCGTACCGGAGGGAAACGTCAATCCACGTCCGAGAGTTGGCGGGCGAGTCGGCCGAGCCAGTGGCCGTAGAACATCATTGCCGCGGCACCGATCGGGCCGGCTGCGGCGATTCCAGCCGAAACGTGAACGCGAAAGAACTCCGCCAGCCCGATGGCGGCCGTCACCACGACCGGCGCGGTGATCACCCAAAACGCGACGAGATACACCACGCATGTCGCCATTCGGCGCAACGTCGCGGGCAGAGATTTGAACGGAACCCAACTGCCATCGACCAGATTGGTGAGGAGCAAGACCGGAAAGATCTGAAACAGAATGATCGCTTGAGTCAGGATCAGTGCCGGCGCGTCCCATGGGAACCATCGTCGAAGCGGATAGGTCAATCCAAAGGTCACCGCGGCAGAGACCGCGCCGGCCCCGATCGCTTGCATGAATGCCGGCAGCATGTCCCACCAACTGAGGTCGATCATCCCCTCCAGGCGGTCCTCTCCGCTGGCGGTCTCTTCAATCACGCTGACGAAACTCGCGATCACGTACGACACCAACGCCGTGCAAACCAGCGACATGCTGCCGACGGCAAAGATCGAAAGCAGTGCCCAGAACCGGATCACGATCCACGTGTCGAACAGCGTCACCGAAATCGCGCCAACGGCCAGCGACGTCATGAATGACAGGCCCAACCAGCGAACCCAGTTGGGATGAAGCCAGGGATAAACCAATGCGGACCACTTGAAGAATGGCCCGGGCAATTCGACCGGCTTGCGAATCCGCTCCAATAGATCGGGTGAGCGGCCCGCAATTCCAAGCGATCGCGGAGCGGACCGGCCCCCACCTCCCGGCTCGGGCGACTTGCCCTGAGTCGGCACCCACGTGCCTCCCGCCGACGCACCAGCGCCTCGTTTTCGTTTGCCCGTGTCCACTTCCGGATCGGGAATCACACCGTACTCCCCGCCGGACTCTTCGACATCATCTCTTGCCGCCGGGTGCGCCGCGGTATCCGCAGGCGCGTCGCGATCGAACTCGAATCCACGACTCGACCGCCGCGGCGAGTGCAGTCGCACGATTGCTCCACACGCCGAACATCGAACACCAGCGGTCGCCGACCCCTCGGGTACCATGACCACTTGGCCACAAACGCATTGAACGGGACGTGCTGTCATCGCTCACCAGCATAGCCGATGACCGAAGTCGTGTTCGAGGGTTGAAAGCCACTTCCCAACAATTCAAGGAGCCTTTCGTCAGTTGCTCCGCTGCCGCACGCCGTGTCATCGCAATGTGCGTCGCGCACGCGATCGTGATTCGCGTCTGCAACTGCAATTGACCGGTTCCGCGCCCCCACTATACTGTCGCCCCGCGTCAAGGAGGGCGAACGGGCGGACGGGCGTAAGGTCGCTGTGCGGCGGGATCTGCGGCGATCGACGACCGATGGCCAGGATGGTTTTCCGCTCTTGTGTGTGCCCCGCCGAGCTACCTCGTCGCTGCCCTTCCACGCGTTCGATTCTCGATCGAGGCGCCACGGATGGCCGGTTCCGTTCACATTCTGGTACTCAACCACAACGGCCGCGCGCTGCTGGAGGAATGTCTGCCGTCGATAATTGCGTCCGCATGTTCCGCAGCGCGTCCATGCCGAGTCTCCGTCATTGACAACGACTCGTCGGACGATTCCGTCGTATGGCTTGTGCGGAACTGGCCGGAGGTCGGCGTCATGCGCACGAGCAATCGGGGGCTGGTTTCGTTCAACGAAGCGGTGCGGCGGGTGAACGAACCGGTTGTCATGTTGCTGAATAACGACGTGAAGCTCGGCGAAGGTTGTGTCGATCACCTGGCGCGGGCATTCGAGCAGCACGCGGACTGTTTCATCGCCGGACCGCTCTGCTGGACTTTTGACGGCCGGTACGAAGGTACGCTCTCGGACCTGTGCTTTCGCCGCGGCCTGGTACACACGCGTCTCAACGCAAAGGGTGGCGAGGTTAGCGCGGAAGCCGCGAGCCACACGGCGTCGGCCGGCGCGGTGCTTGCAGTGAGCCGTGAGAAGTTTCTTGCCCTTGGCGGATTCGATGCGATGTACTTGCCCGGCCGTTACGAGGACCTGGACCTGTCGTTTCGCGGTTGGCTCGCTGGTTGGAAGGCATACTTTGTGCCCGAAGCGATCGCGTTCCACAAAGGCTCCGCGACGTTTGGCAAGTGTTTCGAACGAGCGGAAGTGGACGCGTTGGACGTTCGGAACGCGCTACTGTTTGCATGGAAGAACCTGCGCGAGCCGCGAAGTGTCGGACTGCACTTAGCGTTCCTCCTGCTGCGCGTCGTGCGTGCGCTGGCGACCGGACAGCGAGAATTTCTTTCCGGACTGGCGAGCGCCCTGAACCGGCTGCCGGTCGCCTTGCAACGCCGCGCTGCCCCGACGCCCCGGC
>Ga0247727_10008511_pt1 | contig 19019 bp, 20 predicted proteins | sample WisWelCaveWW1625_FD_202498 | JGI IMG/M metagenome (GOLD analysis project Ga0247727, IMG submission 202498) | Biofilm microbial communities from Wishing Well Cave, Virginia, United States - WW16-25 | ecosystem: Environmental > Aquatic > Deep subsurface > Groundwater > Cave microbial mat | place... | reverse complement strand
AGCTGCGCCGGCGAATGGCTGCGACGAATTGACCCAGGTCGAGACTCAATGGAGTTTGACTGAGGTAGGAATGTACAAACACGAGCCGGTCCACTCGGTTGGCCAGTTCCGGGGGCAATGTCGAGTTCAGCGCGGCAAGGTCACGGACCCGCTGGGCGATCGACACCGAATCACCCGCCGAACTTCGCTGCATGTCGATGAAAGACACGTGAGGGAGGGGGGATGGGGATTTGGGGCTGAGGGTTGGGGGCTGTAGGTTGCGGGCTGGGGACTGGAGAGGATCGGATTCAGAGTCGGTGAGGAAGATGTGCTTAGAGTACAGATCGGGATGGTCGATTCCGGCGTTGTGCAAACGAGCAACTTCGTGGCCGAGATGGGCGGCGAGTTGTCGGCGGTTGCGGGCCGAGAGATTTTTGCCGCGAGTGGCCAGATAGCGCGTGAGTTCGACGGCACCGGGCATTTCCAGGAGGATCAGATATCCGCGGGGCCGGAGTCCTCCACGCTCGATGAACACCAGCGGTTCCGGACAGCCGATGCCGGCCGCGGCCATCGCTCGTAACGCGATCCATTCGCGCCGGGCCTTGGTTCCCCAACCGAGTCCGTCGAGCCAGCATTGAATGCGATCTTTGAGTTGCGTTCGCCAATCGCGCTTGATGAAAAGCCGAACCGGCTGACCGTCGTGCAGCACCTCCACCTGCGTGACCGCGCGGCCCACGCGCGTGCGGATTTTTTGGCCGTCATGCCGGTGCATGACGTCGTCGAACTGATCGAGCCGGCAGCGGCGGACCAGCCCTTCCAGCCGCCGGTTGATGAATTGGATCGAGGCCATCGGTGCTCATGCCGTGCGGCGCATGGGTTGCGGTTCGCGAGGAAATCGTTGCAGCAACTCGATCGCCGCCTCAAAGACGTCGTTCGGGGTCAGCTCACGCATGCAACGGTGGTCAAGCGGGCACTCACGAAGTTGGCACGGGCCGCACGGCACCTTTTTCTGTAGGTGAGCCGCCTTCACAAAGTACGTTTCGCTCCACTCGATGTGCGTCGGTCCGAACAGCGTAATGATCGGCACATCGAACGCCGCGGCAAAATGTCGCGGGCCGGAATCGGTCGAAATCATCAAGTCCGCACGTCGCACACACGCCTTGGAAAGGCCGATCGAGACGCGGAAGTCGGCCAGGCTGTGAACCGTGGGCCGGCCGGCACGCTTCACAATTTCGCGCGCGATCGGTTGCTCGTCCGGCCCGCACAAGACCAAAACGTGCGTGCCCGGCAACCCGCCGAGCCGGCGTGCCAGTTCGCCGAAATACGCCGCCGGCCAGCATTTCGCCGCGCCAAAGGCCGCGCCGGGATTGAGCACGATCAATCGCTCTGCCGCGCCGAATCCACAGGCGTGCCACACCTGGTCGGCCGCACGCTCCTCTGCGGGCGAGGTCACCAGGCTCATGCGGTAACTCTCGCGCGGGCAACCCAGATACTTGGCAATCTCCAAGTAGTAATCGATCACCGGGCTCGGCACGAACCGGCCGCCGGACCGGATCGGTTCAAGTCGATCCGTGAGCAGCCAGCCGCGCCCGTCGCGAGCGTAGCCGACTCGCCGACTCGCCCCGCTCATCCAGGCTATCACGGCCGAATGGAATGAGTTCGGAAACAGCACGGCCAAGCCGATCCGCTCGCGACGCAACGCACGCAGCACCGACCAGGTTCGTTCCAGCGGTTTCGACCCGCGCGGGTTCCACGAAAACCAACTATCGAATGAGTCTGACCCTTGCAGCACGTCGGCGATCACGGGCCGCAACAGCCCGACGATGCGGTCGTTCGGAAATCCGCGCCGCAGCGCACGCAGCGCCGGCGTCGCCATCACGGCATCGCCGACCCAGTTTGGACAAATGACAAGAATGTTCATGGGGAATCTGTCAGAAGTCACTGGTCATTGGCGATTCGTCTCTGACCAATAACCAATGACCAGTAATCTTCCTTCCTATGCCGCTGCGCGGCTCTCGTTTGCCTTCTCTATCTGCTCCGCTGATCGAATTCGTTCGAGGATTGCCGTCGTCGATAGCCCCTTTACTTCGCAACCGACGACCACTTGGCCGCCGTAGCCCTCGACGACTTCCCAGCCGACGACCTGATCGTGGCTGTAGGTGCCGCCTTTGATAAGCACATCGGGTCGCAAGAGGTGCAAGAGTGCGTGCGGAGTCGGTTCGTCGAAGATGGTCACATAGTCCACCGTTTCCAGCGCGGCGAGCATGCTCGCCCGGTCGGCTTGCGGGATGATCGGCCGGGTTGATCCCTTGATCTGCTGGACGCTCGAATCGCTGTTGATTGCCACGATGAGGCAATCGCCGTGTCGATGGGCCTCTTGCAGATAACGCACGTGTCCGGCGTGCAAAATGTCGAAGCAGCCGTTCGTAAAAACAATGCGTTGCCAGGCATCGCGACGGCGAGAGATTTCGCGTGCCAGCGAATCGCGGTCGAGGTTTTTGCCACTGACATCAGCTTGGAATCGCGTGCCGCCGAGATCGGCGATAATTTCCTCGCGCGTGACGATGGCACAGCCGACCTTCTCGACCTCAAGGCCGCCCGCCACGTTCGCCAGCCGGAGCGCATTCTCGTAGCTCGCGCCGGCGGCCAGGCACATGCCGATCACGGCAAGCACCATGTCGCCGGCACCGGTGATGTCGTACACCTGCCGCGTGCGCGTGGAGAAAATTTGCTCGTGGCCGTCGCGATGGGCCAGGGCCATGCCCTCCTTGTCGAGCGTGATGATGCCGGCTTCGAGTCCGAGTTCCGCGCAGAGTCGCCGCGCGAGCGGCAGAGCGTCGGCCGCACAGTTGATCTTTCCGCCCGTGGCAAGACTGGCCTCCAGCCGATTCGGCGTCATTGAACTCGCGCCGCGATATCGTCGGTAGTCGCCGCCGCGCACCGGATCGACCAGCACCCGCTTGCCGGATGTTTGAGCCAACTGAATCACTTCCGCCAGCATTCGCGTCGTGCAAACGCCTTTGGCATAATCTGAAATGAGCACGATGTCCTGTTCCGGCAGCAGTTTCTCGATGGCGGACAACAGCCCCGCCTCCATCGATTCGGACAGTGGATCGCGCACCTCCCGGTCGACTCGCAGCACCTGGTGCGGGTGCCGCTGCTGAGCCCGGCCCAGGAACCGCTCCTTAACCGTCGTCGGTCGGCTGGTATCCGTGAGCACGCTGGCACAGCCGATTTCCGCGCGACGCAATTCGTCACGCACCTGGTCGCCGTCGGAATCGTCACCGACCACGCCGGCCAACGTCGGCCGAGCCCCGAGACCATGAAGCATGTTACACACGTTGGCCGCACCGCCCAGTCGATGCTCTTGTTTGTCGGCACGAAGCAAAATTACCGGGGCCTCCTGACTCACTCGCTCCGCGTCGCCCCACGTGTAACGGTCGAGGATCACGTCGCCGATCACTAGAACTTTGGGCGAACCAAGATTGTTCACGAGAGATATGAGATCGCGAGACATCTGGATTCCTTCCTGAACCGATTCAGAGCATCCATGCCACTCTGGAGCCACGTCTGCGGACTCTCGGAGGGGGGCGTAGAATAGGGAGTCGCTCAAATGGGGTCAATGTTTCTTGCGAGAGCTGTCGCAGCGAGAAAGTGCCCGGTCGGCTCGATTCGCTTCAGCAAATCCTCGGCAACTGTTCGCCGGCCAGCATCGCGACGACCCGCTCGCCGCCCACGAGCGATTTCATCGTGACCAAACCCGGATGCTCGGCCAGGATTCGACCGCTGATCGAGGCGTTGCGGCCGAGCGGGTGCGATCGCATCACAGCCAGCACTCGTTCGGCGTGTTCGTGCGGAACGACAGCGATCAACTTGCCTTCGTTGGCGACATAGAGCGGGTCGAGGCCGAGCATCTCGCAAGCGCCACGAACTTCCGGCCGGACCGGTATCGTGGATTCTTCGAGTTGGACTCCGACCTTGGACGCCGCCGCCAACTCGTTCAATGCACTGGAGAGCCCGCCTCGTGTCGGGTCGCGCATGCAGCGAATTTCCGGGCGGGCGTCGAGCATCGTCCGCGCCAAGTCGTGGAGCGGTGCGGAGTCGCTTTCGAGCTGCGTCTCGAACTCGATTCCCTCCCGCACCGACATGATGGCGATCCCGTGATCACCGATCGTTCCAGAAACCAGGATGCGATCGCCCGATCGCGCAGCCCGAATCGAGAGTGATCGGCCCGCTGGAACGAGGCCGATCCCAGATGTCGTGATGAAAATCTGATCGCCCTTGCCGCGATCGACCACCTTCGTGTCGCCAGTGACAAGTACAACTCCAGCTTCGTCACACGCCTCACGCATCGACGCGACGATTCGCTGGAGGTCGGCCACCGGCAGCCCCTCTTCCAAAATGAACGCGGCACTAATCCAAAGCGGCGTCGCACCGCCGACGGCCAGGTCGTTCACGGTCCCATGAACGACCAGCCGGCCGATGTCGCCGCCGGGGAAAAAGATCGGCCGCACGACGAATGAGTCGGTGGTGAAGGCGAGGCGTGGCCCCAACCCATTCACCGCACCCCTCACTCACGGCGCGCCGGGACTCAGAAGCCCCAGCCCCTCTCCCCCAAAGCGCGGAGAGGGGAGAGTAAGCGTTGCTTGGTCTTCGAGGGCATTGAGCACGTCGTTGGCGAATGCGGGCAGGAACAGGCGGCGAATCAAGTCCGCGGACAGCCGCCCGCCGCTCCCGTGACCGAGCATGATCCGGTCGGAGTTCGTGATCGGCGTCGGGCAACTGATCTGTCGAAGGTCGGCCATGTTCACAGCCACGTGCATTGCTGAATTCATTGAGCCACTGGCTTCATATTTTGGTGTCGCTTTGCAACGAACACTAGGCGCCGAGCAAATTCCGAAACCTTTCATGGCCCGAATTCTGCCGATCGCTGACGACGCCAATCTGAGCCAGTTTCTGCGACATGCGATTCAGGCGCAAGGTCACCAGGTCGAATATATGGATCGGGTTCAGGCGAGCCGGACACGCACCTGTACCATAGCCGTAACAAGTCGTTTCCGGTCGAGGCGGACGAGTACTTTTATCACGTGGTGCGTTACGTGGAGCGAAACGCCCGACGGGCGCAAATTGCCGGTGGTCAATTGCATTTCGCCCTTGGGCGCTAGTACAATTCCGCCTGTCACTCAACACGTGTCCGGAGGGTTCGCCGATGCGCAACGAAGCCGTTCTGGAACAAATCGAAGTTCCGGAATTGATTCAATCGGTCAATGACGGGCGCGACCCGGCGGACCCGTTCAAGCTGCCGGCCTACCTGCGCACGCTGCTGAATCTGCGACTCGCGGATTTGAAGGCCAAGGATGCGGCGACGCTCTTGAAGGAGGGCGACCGGGCGGCGGCGTCCGCCAAGGTCCGCTCAGCGCTCGAGGAACTCCGGTCGCTGCACCAGCAGGGATATTGCTACTGCTCGGCGCGCGACGACGAAGACCAGACGCCGGAGCTGGCCAAGATCGGCAAACAACCGCGTCGTCCGCCGGGCGGCGCCGAGCCGCAGCCGCGATTGAAAAAGGAGTCGGGAACCTTTTGCCGGAACGGCCCGCAGAGTGCTTCGCACAAAAGGTTCCCGACCCCTTTTTCAATCGTGGCGACGTTCGACGCCGCGGGCTTGACCCTCTCGGTCGCCGCCATGCCGGATTATGCGACGACGCTCCGCGCCGTTCGCCAGCCCGCCGGAGGCACCGCCCAACTGGCCGGCACCTCGACGACAACCACCGTCTCCGTCATCGCCGCCGGCCCCCTGACCCCCGGCGTCACCTACGAATTCTGGCTCGTCGGCCACAACTCCCAAGGCGACGGACCGGAGAGTAATCACGTGACGCATGCGGTGCCTGTCAGCCCCTGAGAAGCAGGTGATGGTTGCCTCGTGTCGAGTCTTCTAGCCCCCAGTCGATGGTAGTCGACATGAGGAAAGACTGGGGACTCGAACACACGACCTCAGGAACCCGGCGAAGCTGTCCGGCTTTTCTGCCTTTTCTCCCACCGCCGGAAGGCTGCCTACAAGAATTTCCCTTGCTCCCGTTGACTTCTCAGGCACGGCGACTTAGAATCCACAGTCATGATGCCTGAGAATGACAGGGGGACGCAATGAAAGAACGAGCGGTTGATGTTTCTGATACGGAGTTGGCCATCCTGGACGTGCTGTGGGAACTGGGCGAGGCCGCGATTCGCCAGATCGACGAACGGCTGTACGAGCAGCCTACGACCGCGACGTATGCCACTGTACAAAAACTGCTGGAACGGCTTGAGGCCAAGGGATGTGTTGGCCGCGATCGCAGCGGTTTTGCCCATCTGTTTCGCGCGACCGTGGACCGCAAGACGCTGATCGATCAGCGGCTGCAGGAGGTCGCGGACAAACTGTGCGGCGGGTCGCTGACGCCGCTCATCACGCATCTAGTCGAGGGGAAGCGGCTGAGTGCGCGCGACCGGCAGGCATTGAAGAAATGGATGGAAGAGCAGACGTAGCCAGTTTTCGAATGCTGGAGTCGTGATCGATGACTGCATGGCTTGAACCACTTCTGTCCAACGCGATCGTCGCGACGCTGTTGGCGTCGCTGGTCGCAGCCATCGCGTTGTTCCGGCCGCGGCCTGCGGTACTGCACGCGCTGTGGTTGATCGTGCTCCTAAAGTTCGTCACGCCGCCGCTTTTTCGAATCGAGTTGCCGTCGGGCGGAATACAGCCTGCCCACCCGCCAACGACCGGAGAATTTGCAGAGACCGGCTTGGCGTCATGGATTCCGGATGACGGTTCAGACAGGCTCTTCGTAGATGAAGCGACGCCGAGTGTTTCGTTCGGCGGAATCCTTCTCGACGGAGACGATTCCTTCGGGTCGCCGCTCGCACGTGAGGTTGGCCCAATCGGTATCGCATCGGTCGAGACAGAAGATCGGTCGCTGGGAGCGGCGAACGTGGGGCATGAGCCCGGTGGTTTTCCACACCCCCGGCGCGCCGAGAACGCCGGCCGTTCGCCGAGCGTTCTGGTAGACGCCGTGAGTCAACTGGCGAGATCGTTGGGATCGCGGCTACCGGAGTGGCTGCCGGCGGCCTTCGCGGCGATTTGGGCTGCCGGTTCCGCCACGTGGTTTGTGTTAGCGGGCGTGAGGCTCGTGCGGTTCCGCCGCCAACTTGGCCGAACGCGGCCGGCGGGTGGTGCATTACAGAGAATCGCGAATGAGGTTGCCGAGCGGCTCGGCTTGCGTGCTCGGCCAATCGTGCGGCTGACCGATGCGAACTTGCCGCCGATGCTCATAACGTTTCGCCGGCGCGGCCTCGTGCTCTTGCCCAGTGAACTGTTGCGGGGTTTATCACAGCCGCAGCAAGCGGCGATCATCGCGCACGAGTTGGCCCACTTCCGCCGTGGCGACCACTGGGTGCGTTGGCTGGAGTTCGTCGTCGTGGGCCTGTACTGGTGGCATCCAGTGGCGTGGCTCACGCGGCGGCAGTTGCAGCAGGCGGAGGAAAGCTGCTGCGACGCCTGGGTTCTTCGTGTGTTTCCCGACCAGGCCCGGGGCTATGCGCAGGCCCTCATGGCGACGGTCGATTTTCTTTCGGAAGTCCGAACGCCGGCCCCGGCCGGAGCCTGCGGATTCGGACGAGTTCACTCACTCAAAAGGAGACTCGAAATGATTCTGAAACGAACTTGTCGGCCCGACCTGTCGTCGGCCGCTCGTCTGACCTTACTCGCCATCGCAGTGGGCGTGTTGCCCTGGGCGCCGCGGGCGTTTTCGCAGAGCGCACCGTCACCGGATGACCCGAGAAGACCGGCTTCCGCTGCGGAGATTGCCGAACCAGCCGAACCATCGACCGCAGCCGAACCGGAGACGGCTCCGGCATCAACGCCCCAGCCGAACGTCCCGGCTGGTGCAGCACAGGCATCCCCGCCGTCGAGAGGCGAAGATTCTGTTCTCGATGCGACTGGTGTTGCCACCCCATCCGGACAAGTTGATGACCAGAATGTTGTCCGCCTCAAGGTGAAGGTGGCCCAAGACCCGAAGCCGACCATCGAGGAGCGACTCGACCGGCTGGAGTCGATGCTCAACCGACTGATGACCGAGAAGATGAACCCAGGCCTCACGCAGAAGGGAGCCGTATACAGGGCTTCCACCGCGCCGGGCGGCCAGAAGAGCACGGACGGCAAGTGGCTATCGCAAGAATTGCCTGCCACCCCCGGGGGCGGGGTCGGCACCGGCGGGACTCTGCCGAACTCCCAGGCGGCCCAGCCGTCACCGGCTCAGCCCACGTTACCATCCGCTACAGGCCGGAGAAGGTTTGAGACTCTGCTGCGACGACCCGGCGATCCGGATGCGGCGGACGTCGCTATGAAGCACGACCCGGATGCGGCGAACGCCGTTATCAAGCACAAGCTCGTGGACCTGGAGTTCGAGATTAAGTCCTTGCAGTTGCAACTCGAGCGGGCACATGCGCAGCGGGAAATCTTGGAGAAGCAGTTGAAGGAAGCTGCGGACGGCAGCACTTCAACATCTACCAGCGGGCAGAAGCCACGAACGGCTCCCACGACAGCACCGCGCAAATAGTCTCACAAGATCGCGGCAGTCCAGAGCGTGCGTGCGATCAGCCAATGCGGGCGGCGTGGATGCACCCCATTTGGGTCGGCGGTGCGGTCCAGCCGCCCGCGTCGTGCCGGTGAACGCTGATTGATGCCTGGGCGCAGGATGAGGAGAAAGTCGATGAACTGGTCCAGTTCCTCAACGACTTCTTCGCGCGGACACCGGACTTAAATCGCACGTTGAAGAGCGTCCTCATTACGCACAATCACATCGACCATACGCGGGCGCTCAAGGCGATCGTCGGCAATGAGAATCTCAAGGTCGAGCGGTACATCGATCATGGGATGCGGGAAGGGCCCGGTACGGGGAACCCGAACTGGGTCCGCGAGGAAAAGGCCGAGGGGAATCTCGACATCACGATCCGCGAGATCGAAGAGAAGGCGGTGCTCAAAGCGGCGGCCAAGGCATTGGCCGACGCGGATATTGACCCCGTGAAGTGCGACACGTGCGATCCGAAAATCCGCGTGCTGCACGGGCGCGTGGCCCTTCAGTCGGACCCCTCACCCCGTCCCCTCTCCCCACCGCCGCGGTGCGGAGAGGGGTGAAGAGGGGTGAAGGGGGGTGAGGGGTTCGAGCAAAAGAATAACCAATGCATCGTGACGCGGGTCGATTTCGGCATGTCTTCATTTCTCTTCACCGGGGACCTCGAAGAACCGGCGATCGTTTTGGACTGCGGTGGCTTGACACCGCTTTGGATTGAACGGAGGTCGCGTAGAGCCTGATCCAAAGCGGTGTCAAGCCACCGCAGTCCAAGACGAGTTCGTTGCTCGACGTGGATGTCTACGCCCCCTCACCCTGCCCTCTCCCCCCGCCGCGGGGGGAGAGGGTTGGGGTGAGGGGGGCTCGCACAACGGGACGACGCCCGAGCTGCTGGCGGCCATGACCCCGAAGATGGCCGTGATTTCGTGTGGCCGGTGGTACTTCGGGAAGCCGGCCAAGAAGAAAGAGAAGCCCAAGCTACTCACAACGTTCGCCTTCGGACATCCCCGGCGAAGCACCATCGATATGCTCGTGCTGGCCATCCCCGGCGAGCGCGAGCAGGCGACCAAGCAGGTCGTCTTCGACGCCGTCCACAAGAAGCCCCCCGTACGCCGAATTCCGCAAGCCCACGATCCGCAAGCGAATCTACGCGACCGCCTGGGACGGCACGATCGAGATTCAGGCAGATTTGGACAGGCACAACAAGGGAAAGCCGTCGAACAATTGACGGGTGATCAGTCGGCTGAAAGGCACCAAACTACCTAAACAACAACGCCTCAGTGGTTTGCGTTATAAAACGCCTTGAAACACTCGTTCGTTTGCCCATCTGATGCGTTCAAGTTGGCCAAACTGCCGTCCGTTTGGCCAACTTGAACGCTCAAGTCTGCCAAACTGGCAACTGTTTGATGAACTCGAACGCTCAAGTTCATCAAACGGACGCCGGTTCAATGAACTCGAAGCTTCGACTCTGCCAAACTGGCAACGGTTTGATGAACTCCAACGCTCAAGTTGGCCAAACGGACGCCGGTTCAGTGAACTCGAACGCTCAAGTTTGTTGAACGGACGTCGGTTCAATGAACTTGAAGGTTCGAGTTTGCCAAACCAGCAACGATTTCACAAACTCGAACGCTGCTCAGCAGCGGGTGGCTGGTGGTGGCGGCGGCGAACTCGATCCGCTCGTCGGGCTGAACGACTCGCGCAAGCCGTTCCGCTGCCGGTTGCTCGCCGTGCCGATTCTCTGGAGCGACCTGCACGTGCGTCTCGCCGCGCCGGATGCTACCACCGATGCGCGGCTGGCTCGCCAAAATCCACGCGGCGAAAGACGCGTAGCAATAGGCCGCGTGGTACGAGCAGTTGGCTTGGCTGATCGAGTTCCTGGCAGACTGGCAAATCATCGCGTTCGATCAGCAGGCCGCAGCCGAATTCAAGCGTCTCCAACGGTTGCGACTGCGCATCGGGACGTTTGATCTCAAGATCGCCGCTTTTGCACGGGCGTTGCTTGCCGAAGGCGACTGTAGTGGTAGTAGGCAGCGCAGGCTCCTTCGGACGAGACCATCGTCGCGCCGAGGGGATTCTCCGGCGTGCAATTGGTGCCGAACGCCGGGCATTCGTGCGGCTTCCTGATGCCCTGCAGAATTAGCCCGCTGATACAGAGGTTCGACTCGGCCACACGAAGGCCCTCAACCGAGAACCGCCGCTCGGCGTCGAACTCGGCATAGTCAGGAGTCAGTTGATAACCACTCAGCGGGATCATGCCGATTCCGCGCCACTGGCGGTCGGTGACTTCGAAGACTTCGCTGATTAGCCGGCGTGCAGACGAGTTGCCTTCGCGCCGCACGGCGCGGACGTATTGGTTTTCCACACCCCAGCGGCCGGATTCGAGCATCGACACGCAACGGTAGACGCCTTCGAGCAGGTCAATCGGTTCGAAGCCGGTCACAACGATCGGCACGCGGAACCGCTCGGACAACGGTTCGTAGTCCTGGTAGCCCATTACAGTGCAAACGTGTCCGGCGGCGAGGAAACTCTGCACGCGATTAGTCGGGGACGCAAGGATCGCGGTCATTGCCGGCGGCACGAGTACGTGCGAGACGAGGACCGTGAAGTTTGAGATGCCGCGTCGCTTCGCCTGCCACACGGCCATCGCGTTCGCCGGTGCTGTCGTTTCGAACCCGACGGCGAAGAACACTACCGTGCGGGTCGGGTTCTGTTCCGCAATTCGCAGACAGTCCAGCGGCGAGTACACAATTCACACGTCGCCGCCGGACGCCTTCACCGAGAACAAATCGCAACGGCTACCCGGCACGCGCAGCATGTCGCCGAACGAGCAGAAAATCACCTCTGGCCGGCCCGCAATCTCGATCGCCTTGTCGATCAATTCCAGCGGCGTCACGCACACGGGGCAGCCCGGCCCGTGTACGAGTTCGATCTCCCGCGGCAGCAACTCGTCGATGCCGTAGCGCACGATCGAATGCGTTTGCCCGCCGCAGACCTCCATGATCGTCCACGGCCGCGTTGTGATCTCGCGGATCGCATGCTGCAGCTTTTTGGCCGCGGCTCGGTCTCGATACTCGTCTTGGAATTTCATTCGACCAGCTCCGCAAAACCGTAGGCGTCTCGCTCCGCAAGACGATTCCCTCACGCGGAGCGTGAGGTCTACGGACCGAGAATCACGCTTCCTCCGCGTATGCCTCCGGCTCGCCATCCTGTTCGTTCAACTCCTCCAGTAGCTCGAAGACGCGTTGAGCCTCCGCCTCATCGATCCGCTGAATGGCGAATCCGGCGTGTACGAGCGCGTAGTCGCCGATCTGAATGTCCGACACGTGCTCCAGGCACACGCGCCGCTGCACGCCGTCGAAATCGACCTTGCCCATCAGGATTTCGTGTTCACGAAAAGTTTCGATCACTCTACCTGGCACCGCAAGACACATCGGCGACTCCCCTAACAGCCTTGAAAACACGGTTACCCTCCGCCACGCTTCGGCAGCGGGCTGCGGCGACGGCAAGCTGACCGAGGCTCAGACCGCCGTCGTTCGGCGGCACACGGCAATGACGATACACGCGGAACCCGTCGCGGCTCAAGCGGTCGCACACCTCGCTCGACAACAATGCGTTCATGAAAACCCCACCGCTCAAAACCACCGCGTTCAATCGGGCGGCGACCTTCAATCGCCCGCAAACCGTCGCGATCATCTCGACAAGCGTCGAATGAAACCGGCGAGCGATTCGTTCGGGCGTAATGTTGCCGCAGACATCCGCGGCTACGGCTTGGATCAGCGGTCGCGTGTCCACGACTGTCGCGGTTTCTACCAGGCCATGTTCGACCTCGATCGTGAGGTCAAACGGGTAGAGGCCGTCGGGTGGGACGCGCGATGCCAGCCATTCGAGTTCCATGGCCGCCTGTCCTTCGAAGCTGACGCGATCGCGCACTCCGGCCAGCGCGGCGACGGCATCGAACAGTCGGCCCGCGCTGGAGGTTGGCGGCGTATTCAGGCCACGAGCCGACATTTGCTCGATCGCTCTCCAACTGGCGGGCGAAATTCGACCGCGAAGCGCCGGCACACTGCAACCGGTGTCGCGAAGGTGAGCGATCGCCATCCGCCACGGCTCGCGGATGGCCGCGTCGCCGCCTGGCATGCCGACATATCTCAAATGAGCGGCGCGACAGAACGAAGTGTAATCGCCGACAAGAAACTCGCCGCCCCAGATCGCGCCGTCCGTACCGTAGCCTGTTCCGTCAAACGTCACGGCGATCACTGGTTCGTCGAGACCGTGCTCGACCATGCAACTTGCCATGTGGGCGTGGTGGTATTGTACGTCCATCGATTTCAGACCGATCGATGCCGCCCGATCGATCGCGTGGCGAGTCGAAGAGTAATCCGGATGGATATCATGCACGATCAACTGTGGCTGAGCTTCGAAGAGTTGCTCGTACAGCGCGATGTCCCGCTCGAACGCGCGGAAGGCGCCGAATTGATCGAGGTCGCCCAGGTGGTGACTGATGAAGGCATGGCGGCCGATGCCCAGTGCAAACGTGCCCTTGAGCTGCCCGCCGACAGCCAGGATTGGGCACGGACATTCGGTCGGCAACGCAATCGGCAGCGGAGCGTAACCGCGCGAACGGCGAATCGGCAGCTCGTGGCCGGCTACGATGCGAGTGACCGAGTCGTCGCATCGCACGTGAATCGGCCTGTCGTGCGTGAGGAACACGTCAGCGATCCCCGCTAGCCGCTTGATGGCTTCGTCGTCTTCAAACGCGATCGGCTCGTCGGACCGGTTGCCGCTGGTCATGACGAGCGGCACGCGATCAACCGCATGAACCAGCAAATGATGGAGCGGGGTGTAGGGCAGCATGATTCCGAGATAGGGGTTGTTCGGGGCTACGCTGTCGGCGACCGGAGCTGAGTCTCGCCGCCGCAGCAGCACGATCGGCCGCCGCTTCGACGCGAGTAGTACTTGCTCCTCCGGCGAAATTTCACAAAGTCGCCGTGCCGCCGTGAGATCCGCGACCATCAAGGCGAACGGTTTTTCGTCCCGGTGCTTGCGGCGTCGCAGCTCGCCCACCGCTGCTTCGTTACGGGCATCGCAAGCGATGTGGTAGCCACCCAGTCCTTTCAGGGCACCATTCTGACCGGCGATGATTGCGACTGCGAACTGGGCGATCGGCTCAGGGCTTGCGATTACTCGGCCGGTTGTATCGAGCAGCTCCAGTTGCGGCCCGCACTCGGCGCAACAGGTCGGCTCGGCGTCAAACCGCCGGTTCGCGGGGTCTTCGTACTCGGCCCGGCAGGCGTTGCACATGACGAACTCGGCCATTGTCGTGCGCTGGCGGTCGTACGGGGCGCCGGTTACGATCGTCAGGCGCGGCCCGCAGTTTGTGCAGTTGATGAACGGGTAGCCGAACCGACGGTCGCGCGAATCGAACAACTCGGCGAGGCAATCGTCGCACGTCGCGCTATCGGGGGAGATGAAGACTGGATGCGCCGATTCCGCCGTGCTCGGTTCGATGCAGAAGCGGCGGTCGCCGACGGGCGTTCGCGACTCACAAATCAGCTCATCGATTTTGGCGAGCGGCGGTGGCTGCCGATCCAACGCTTTGAGAAACCGATCGAGCGAATTCGAATCACCCTCGACTTCGATGACGACGCCGCCGGAGTGATTGCGGACAAACCCGGCTAACTTCAAACGAGTGGCCAGTTCGTACACGAAGGGACGAAAGCCCACTCCTTGCACGATTCCCCGGACGGCAATCGCACGACGCTCCATCGACGCGGCCTCCTTGGCCAAAGTTTCAAATCCAACTGTCACCGCGGAGGAAGCTAGTCCGCGACTTCGGAGGTGTCAAGCATTGTGGACCGCGCCGCTACTCAACGCAAACCGGCTCGCCGCATTTTGCAATTTCTGATATAAGCCCGCCCGCACATGGAGGTGATTTGAATGAGCCGGTATCCACTTTTCGATCGATCCAAACTGCACCTGCGACCGCTGGCCGAGCGGCGAAACGATCTCTCGATTCAAGGCTGTCTCGCACTCGACTCGCCGGTGCCGGCGTTCGACCATCCGGAGTTCCCGGCCTTGATTCAAGCGATCGTCGCCGCCCGCCGGGCCGGTCGCCCAGTGATCTGGATGATCGGGGCCCACGTGATCAAGCAGGGACTGTCGCGATATCTGGTCGATCTCATCGATCGTGGATGGATCACGCACCTGGCGACCAACGGGGCAGGAATCATTCACGACTTCGAGTTGGCCTACCAGGGCGCCACGAGTGAGGACGTTGCGCGGTACATCAAGCAGGGCGAGTTCGGCATGTGGTCGGAGACGGGGCTAGTCAACGTAATCGTTCGGATCGCCGCTTCGCGCGGCGAGGGGCTGGGCGAGGCGGTCGGCCGTGTGATCGAACAAGAACCTGAGCGGTTCCCTCACCACGATCTAAGCGTCGCGGCCGCGGGCTGGCGAACGGGCGTGCCGGTCACGTGCCATGTCGGCATCGGCTGCGACATAATCCATCAGCATCCCAGTTGCGACGGGAGGGCATTCGGCGCGGCATCGTACACGGATTTCCTGATCTTCACTCACACGGTATCGCAACTCGAAGGCGGAGTCTTTTTGAATATCGGCTCGGCTGTGACCGGGCCGGAGGTATACCTCAAGTCACTGTCGATGGCCCGCAACGTTGGTTGGCAGGATGGCCAGCAGATTTGTCATTTCACCACGGCCGTTTTCGATCTGGTGTCGCTGCCGCCGGATGCCCGCGACGGCATCGCGCCAAAGACGCACCCACAATATTACTACCGGCCGTGGAAAACGATCCTTGTCCGCACCGTCGCCGACGGCGGCAGGAGCTATTACTTCTGTGGCGATCACCGCGTGACGATACCAAATTTGCGTCGCCGGTTGATTGAATCGACCGCACGTCATGCCATCTCAGACATCGCGGCCTGACCATACCGAACTGATTAACCGCCGCGGGATCGCTACGCAGCCGTCGCTGTCGAGACGGGCGACAGAAGAACGCGAGCCAGAGCGGATTCCAGGTGACAGGCGGGGTTGGACACGCTGAGGTAAATCTGAACTGCAAACAACGCCGTTTTGCCAAGCTCGCAGGCGCGAATTTTCACCAAGTCCTTTTGAGTACACACGACAAAATCCGGCTTCAGGGATGCCGCTTGCCTCGCGATTAAGTTGATGTCCGGTGCCGGGTAGGTGTGATGATCTGGGAATTGCATCGTGTGGACGAGATCGCAGCCGAGCGAGCGAAGCGTGGTCCAGAACGCGCTGGGGTTTCCGATGCCGCAGAATCCGAGCACTTTCTTACCGGCAAGCGAGGCGACAGGAGCGGTTGCACCGGACCACGATTGCAGCTTGGCGGGTTGATGTTCCGCCAGCACGACCGGCTTGCCGCCGGATGCGGCCAACACCTGACTCACAATTCTCTCACGAGCCAAGTTTGAGCAAAGGTTCGATCGCGAGAGCACAATGAGATCGCCCCGTGCAAGGCTCTGGACGGGCTCTCGCAACAGTCCGCGCGGGAACAAGTATCCGTAACCGAACGGCTCGGTGCAGTCGATTAGTACGATATCGAGATCCCGGGCAAGCCGGCGATGCTGAAAGCCGTCATCGAGCACGATGACGTCGGGATGAAATTGCTCGATGGCCTGACCGGCCAGCGCGACGCGGTCTTTGCCTTGCAAATGTGGCACGCTAGGCAGATTCGATTGAAGCACTAATGCCTCGTCATTCTGTCCGCCCCCAGAGCGATAGCCGCGGCTTAGGATCACCGGCCGCTTTCCGCGGTCGAGAAACCACCGGCAAACGAACTCCACGAACGGCGTCTTGCCGGTGCCGCCGAGCGTGAGGTTGCCAATCGATACGACCGGCACCGTCGCTCGGTGTGCCCGAAGCACGCTCGAGTCGAATAGGCGATTCCTGGTTGCCACCGCAAGCCGATAGGGCGCTGCCGCCGCGGCAAGCATGGGTCGCAACAGTCGCGCAGCGAGTCGCCTGTCATCACCAGATATGATACTGCGGAGTTGTGCTTCCATGCACTCGCCCCTCATTGACCTTTCTGCCTTTTCGATGTTCGCTTTACAAGCGATTACTCGGCTCTACGTTTTCCGACGGCCCCTTCGTGCTTCTAGCAAGCACTGCCCCAAGAATGCCGCCGACGAGAGCACCGATGGGTCCAGTGACAAACGCACCGGTCATTGCCGCTTCGACGCTCTTATCGTGAGTGTTGGAGGACATGACCGAGATCAGGAAACCGCCTCCGAACGCACCAACGAAATAGCACGCGATTGACCCAAGACAGCCGAACCCAACTCGTCGCAGCATGACCCCACTTCTCCTAAAAGTACGTGGCAATCACAGGAAAGAAGTTCCTGACACCTTTTCTGTCTGGTCCCTCTAACCCATCCACCCACCGATGTTGGCGCTAGAGTCGGCGAATTGAAACAGCGCCTCCCTCAATCACGTCCGCCGTGATGCAGAAGTCGCGTAGCAACGCCATCCCGATGAGCGGCTCCGCATCGACTTCCTCGATCTCGATTGACCGAGCGTGACCGTCCCAGTGAATGACCCCTGAATAAACATCAAACAGGTGAACCGTGCCGTCTGCCAGCGTACCGTCTTGAAGACACAACCAGCTTAAACCAAGCGCTCGAATGAGCGGTGTGGGCAACGTCAAGAAGCCACTGAATCCAGTGTCAATAACGGCGATGCACTCATGGGCACGCTCGTCATTCTGCACGACGACTCGCACGGTCGCTTCCAGCGCGTCGTTCACAATTCCCGTGATCATTCGGTCACCGCAGTGGTACGAGCGCCGAAGCGATGGACGCCCGGATGACCCACGCGTACGCACCAGATGCGCGCGTCCGGGAGTCGGGCTATGAGCCGTTCGCATGCAGTGAGTGTGTCGTTTGCAATCTCAAACTCGCGCGTATCCACGTCGAGCGCGACCACTTTGCCAAAGTTATCTTGCTCGACCATCGGACGAACGTGCGATTGGTAGATTTCACGGCCACGCCGTGCGTGTTCTTGCCTGTCCGATATCGGCTGGCGAGTTTTCATGGCACCAACTCGAAAGATAGGCGGCTTTAGGACTTGCTCCAGTGTACAAGACTTCAGGCTTATTGCATCGCCCGAATGATCGCATCCGCCATCTGACTCGTTCCGACGGCGGTCGGGTCGTTGCGGTCGGGTTTCATGTCGTAAGTGACGTCCTTGCCCTCCTTGATTACGGCGGCGACGGCGCGTTCGAGGCGGTCGGCGGCGGCGGTTTCATTGAGGTAGCGGAGCATGAGCATGCCGGAGAGGATCAGCGCCGTCGGGTTAACTTTGTTCTGGCCTTTGTATTTCGGGGCGCTGCCGTGCGTGGCCTCGAAGACGGCGCCGCCGGGTCCGATGTTGCCGCCAGGGGCGACGCCCAGGCCGCCGACCAGACCGGCGGCGAGATCGCTCAGAATGTCGCCGTAGAGGTTGGGCAGCACGAGGACGTCGTAGAGGTCGGGTTTCTGCGCGAGTTGCATGCACATGTTGTCCACGATGCGGTCTTCGAATTCGATATCGGGGTATTTCTTGGCAACCTCGCGCGAGACTTCGAGCCACAGGCCGTCGGTGAACTTCATGATGTTGGCTTTATGGACGGACGTGACTTTCTTGCGGCCGTTTTCGCGGGCGTAGTCGAACGCGAACTTGACGATCCGCTCGGTGCCTTCGACGGAGATTGGTTTGATGCTAACGCCGGTCGTGGCGGCGGCAGTGGTGATTTTTTTCTTGCTCTTCGCGTTGATGGCCTTGATGATTTCGTCGGTCTCCGGCTTGCCCCGTTCGAACTCGATGCCGGCGTAAAGGTCTTCGGTGTTCTCGCGAACGATGATGAGATCAACCTTCACGTTGTCAAAGAACGTCCGCACGCCCGGGTACTGTTTGCACGGACGCAGGCAGGCGTAAAGGCCGAGTTCCTGCCGCAGGTAAACGTTGACCGACCGGAAGCCAGTGCCGACGGGCGTGGTGATCGGTCCTTTCAAGGCAACTTTTGTGCGGCGGACGGAATCAAGCACGCGGTCGGGCACGGGCGTGCCTTCCTTTTCCATCACGTCCACGCCAGCGTCCTGAATATCCCAGTTGAACTTCACTCCGGTCGCGTCGAGCACGCGCCGGGTCGCCTCGGCCAATTCTGGTCCGGTTCCGTCACCTCGGATGAGTGTCACGTTGTGCACGAGGGTCTCCTATCGGGGTGGCCGGCGTTTGCCCAGTTTGGTCAGTCATTCCTATCTGACCTGTAGTTGACGGACAGGAAGAGTCGTTCCACCGGGAGTGGCGCCGAACACCCAAAGTGTTGCTGTGTCAAAAGATACAAGGGCGGCACGTTATCAGATGACCCCGATACCGTCAATATTCTCGTTGCAACCGGTGTATCAGGATTAACACTTAGAATCG
>Ga0247727_10008510_pt1 | contig 19020 bp, 16 predicted proteins | sample WisWelCaveWW1625_FD_202498 | JGI IMG/M metagenome (GOLD analysis project Ga0247727, IMG submission 202498) | Biofilm microbial communities from Wishing Well Cave, Virginia, United States - WW16-25 | ecosystem: Environmental > Aquatic > Deep subsurface > Groundwater > Cave microbial mat | place... | reverse complement strand
CAGCACGACCGTGCCCCAGCGATGGGCCTCGCCCAGGACCGCCCGCTGCTTGTCGCCGTGGTGATACGCACTGCCGTACACGACGATCTCCGTGAGCCGCGCGTAATGCTCGCGCCCAAGGTTCATGGCGAGGCGCGCTGCCGACGCCGAGATCATGACCCTGACGGTGTCGTCGATCACGAAGTCGCCCGCTGGGATGAAGTGCTTGGTCTTGGCGAACACCTTGAGCTTGTCCTCGAACCGGCGCACGGCATTCCCGTCGAGCCGCCGGTAGAACGGGACTTTCTCGCGCAGGATCTCGCGCCAAGCTTCCGGGAACGGCTCGGCCAGCGCGCGCCGCCGCCGGAACCAGTCGATCAGACCGAACATGCGGCCACGTGAGTATACTGCGCGCCGATGCTCGCGGCCGTCTGGGTCGTGCTCTGGGCTGACGACGCGCCCGCGCCGGCGCGCGAGCAGGCGATCCGCGCGATCCAGGCGGAGCGTCTGGCGTTCACCGAGTTGCGCGCCCAGCCGCCGCAGCCGCGCACGGGCGAGCTTTCTCGCCGCGCCACGCAGGCCTACCAGGCGATGCGGTTCGCCGAGGCGCGGGCGCGGTTCGACGAGGCCATCGCCGAGGCGGTCGCCGGCGGCGCCGCGGGGCTTTCCGCCGCCGATCTGGCGGACCTCTATCTGGGCCGCGCCCTCTGCGCCGAAGCCTCGGGCGCCTCGGGTTTCGACGACTTCGTCAGCGCGGCGCGCATCGCCCCGACGCGCCTGTTGGATCCGGGTCGCTCTCCGCCCAGCGCGCTCCAGACGTTCGCGCGCGCGCAGCAGGCGGTGCAGCAGGCCTCCAGGGGCGCGCTCCTGGTGGAGGCGCCGACCGGCGCGGCGGTGTTCCTCGATGGCGATCCGGCAGGCCGGGCGCCGCTGCGACTCCAGAATCTTCCGCACGGCGAGCGATTGGTGCGCGCCGAAGCGCCGGGGCACGTGCCGGCGGCAGCGCGGGTCGTCCATTCGGGGGCGGAGACGAGCGTGCGGTTGGAAGGCGAGCTGGCGGGCCCGCCCGCGCTTTTGGCCATCGTTGCGCAGGCGACCGCGCGTGGCGCGAAGCGGGTCCTGATCGTCGCCGTGCAACCCTCCGGCGGTGCCACCGTCGAGCGGCTCGACGTGCGCGCGGGCCGGGTGGACGCCGTCGAGAGCACCGCGGCCGGCGACCTGGGCGCGGCCATCCGTCGTCTGCTCGCGCCCGCACCGCCGCCCGACCGCTTCCGTCCGGCGGCGTGGGTGGTGGGGGGCGTGGTGGTGGGCGCGGCGGTTACGGCGCTGGTGTTGCTCCTGGGCGGCGACGAGGGCGACGACGGCATTCGCGCATCCGCCGACCCTTCAGGCGCGGTGCCGCCGCAATGAGGCTGGTCGCGGCCATCCTGCTGCTCGCCGCGTGCGGCGACCCGGATGCGCGGCGCATCCAGCTGCACCTGATCGCGCCGACCGGCGACGACGATCCGTTCGGTCTGGTCGATCGATACACCTTCGCCGCCGATCACGAGACCTTCAGGCGAACGGAGCAGACCTTCGATGCGCAGGACGCGCCCTTCCTGCTCCCGGCGATCGAGCCGGGTGACGGCTGGATCTTCTCGCTTTTGGGCTTCGCCGCGGGCTCGCCCTGGTCGTACGGGCGAAGCTGCCCGACGGACGTGCCCGAGGATGGCGAGCTGCCCGAGCCGGTCGTGTACTTCAGCCGGCTGCGCCGGTTCTCTCGCGCCGGGCGGCTCTCGGCGGCGCGCCCCGGATCGTCGCTCGTGCCGCTTCAGGATGGGGACGTCCTGGTGGTGGGCGGTGAGCCGCAGGCCCAGCCGGTACGCTACGCACGCGCGCACGCGGGTTTCGACGCTCCGGCCGGCCCCGAGATGGGCGTCGTGCAGGTCGCCCCTCTGGAAGAGCCTTTCGACGGCTACCTCGTGGCGGGAGACTCGAGCGACGCGTGGCGGGTGCGCCCCGACGGAGCGATCATCCCCATCCCCGCGCCGGAGGTCCGGCGGGTCGGAGCCCGGCTCACTCCGCTGGGCGAGGGCCGCGTATTGCTCACCGGCGGCTCGACCGAGCCCGGAATGCCACCAAGCACAAGCCCCTGGATTTACAATCCCGAGAGCGGTGCATTCGAGGCCGGTACGGCGGCGGCGCACCTGGCACGTCGCGATCACTCCGCGACCCGGGTCGGCGTCGAGAGGGTGCTCGTGTTGGGAGGGCGCGATGCTCTCGATGCGGCGCTGCTCTGGGCTGACGTCGTGGCTTCGTCGACGACCACCACCACGTCGACGACCCCCACGGCGGACCTGAACCGAGCGCGCTGGCAGCACACCGCCACGTTGTTGCCCGACGACAGAGGCGTGCTGGTCGTGGGTGGGCGGGGCACGGATGGCCTGCCGATACTGGATGCCGAGATCTACGTGGCGACCGAGCCGAGCAGCACGCAGCTACTCGAGGGCGAGAGCCGGCCGCTGCTCGCACGATCCGGTCACACCGCAACGCCCATCGCCGAGGGCCGGTTCGTGCTCCTGGCGGGCGGCTGGGGCGCGGACGACATGCCGATCGCAGCGGCGGAGCTCTACGACGTGGAGCGCATGAACTTCCGGCGGACCGAGGACATGAAGACGCCGCGCGCCGGCCACGCGGCGCTGCTGCTGTGCGATGGAACGATGTTGTTCGTGGGTGGCGAAGGGGAGGGGACCGAGTACGCCGAGATCTACAACCCGGACCCGGATCTATGAGGCTAGATGCCGTGCTTCTTGAGCTTGTAGATGAGCGCGCGACGCGACAGTCCCAGGCGCTTGGCGGCTTGCGTCTGGTTGCCTCCGGACGCGGCCAATGCGTCGACGATCTCGCGGCGTTCGGCCGCGTCCAGGCGGCCCCGCATGCCCGGGGCGGCGGGCTGCGACGCCTGCGCGACGCGTTCGGGGAGGTGCTCGGGACCGATGCGCCCCGCGCTGGCCATGACCACGGCGTGCTCGATGGCGTTGCTGAGCTCGCGTACGTTGCCGGGCCACGCATAGCCCTCCAGGCGCGCCATCGCCTCGTCGTCGATGCGCGGGGTGGGCTTGCCCGCGGCGGCGGCGTGCTCGGCGCAGAAGTGCACGGCCAGCTGCGCGACCGCCCCGGGGCGTTCGCGCAAGGGCGGGAGGGTCAGCGAAAAGGCGCTGATGCGGAAGAACAGATCCTGGCGGAAGGTGCCGGCCTTGACGCGCTCTTCGAGGTCGCGGTTGGTGGAGCAGACGATGCGGACGTCCACGGCTATCGCCTGCGTGCCGCCCAAGTGCGTGACCTTCTTGTCCTCGAGCACGCGCAGCAGCTTGGCCTGGAGGGGCAGGGACAGCTCACCGATCTCGTCGAGCAGCAGCGTCCCGCCCGAGGCGGCTTCGAAGTAGCCCTCTTTCCTCTTGTCGGCGCCGGTGAAAGCGCCGCGCTCGTGGCCGAACAGCTCGCTTTCGAGCAGGCCTTCGGGAAGCGCCGCGCAGTTCAGGCGCAAAAAGGGCCCGCTCCGGCGCGGGCTGGCGCGGTGGATCTCCTCGGCCAGGAGCTCCTTGCCAGAGCCGGTCTCTCCGAGGATCAGCACGGTGGTCGGCGTTCCCGCCACGCGGCGGGCGATCCGGTAGACCCGATCGAGCGCCGGGTCCATGACGACGCCCGGCGCGGGAGCCGGCTGGTTCTTGGCGGCGACGCCCAGCACGATGCGCGCGGGACCGACGCGGACCTCGTCGCCCGGCTCCAGCCGCTGCGTGCCGTTGATGCGCGATCCACGCAGCCAGGTGCCGTTGGTGGACTTGAGATCCTCGACGGTGACCTCGCCGCCGCGCCGGCGAAGGCGCGCGTGCTGGCGCGAGACCTTGGCGTCGTCGACGCGCAGCGCGGCGCGGCGCGACCGGCCGATGATCAGCGTCTGGCCGTCGCCCAGGTCGGCCACCTCGGGCCCGTTGGGTCCATAGGTGACGACGAACACCTGGGACGGAGTGTTGCCCGCTTCGGCATCGAAGGCTTCGACCGTGGAGATTTCGTCGGGCACAGGAGAAGGTATGCATTCTGTTGGCAAATGGAACAAGCTTTGCGCAGGTCCCCCCCATGAAAAGGTGTACGTGCGTGGAATCACAAGCAGCGCGCGTGGCACGCGGGTTGCTCATCTCGTAAACGCGATGAGATCGGTCCTGCTCACGCTGCTTCTGGCTTCGTGCTCGCTGGGCGACCCGTCGGCGCCCGACGCGGGCGTGGCGGACACCCGGCTGGAGCTGCTCCTTCGACCTTCCGGAGAGCCGATTCCGCTGACGCTCCAGACGGCGGTGGCGAGCTTCGAGGAGATCCGTTTCGTCGGTGATGCGGACGAGGACGTGGACGCGGGCGCGGCCTCGTTGGACCTCGCGGCCGCCGAGCCGCCGGCCATCGTCGTGATCGACCCGGCGCCGGGCCTGTACTCGCGCGTCCGCCTCCGGCTCGGTCCCGACGAGGCGGCGACGCTCTCCATCGATGGCTTGTTCTCGGGTACGCCGGTCGAGTTCCGTGCGCACGAGGAAGACGAGATCGATCTGCGCTGCCCCGAGGGCCAGCGTCTGGATCCGGGGGGCCGTGTGACCCTCTTGGTCGATGTGGACCGCAGCCGCTGGCTTTCCGGCGTCGATCTGGGCGACGCAGAGGTGGAAGACGGCGTGTTGCGCCTGGATCCGGACGATGGTCCCAACCGCGAGATCGCCGAGCAGGTGTTCGAGCAGATCCTCGGCTCGTTCAGCATCCACGGCGCGCCGGGACAGGGCGAGCCCGCCGAGGACGGGGGTATCGAGGACGGCGACATCGGGGACGCGCCGGAGGACGGCGAGGACGACTAGCAGCAGCCGCGGGTATACTGCGCGGCATGCGCAGGTCGGCGCGTTACGAGCGGATGGCCGCGCTCTACGACCGCGAGATCCTCCCCATCTGGTCCGAGCGCTTCGGCCGCATGATCCTGCGCGGGCTCTCCGCCCCGCCTCGGGCCACGGTGCTCGATTTCGCCTGCGGCACGGGGTACCCGGCGCTCGAGCTGCTCAAGAAACTGGACGGCGGTCGCGTGGTCGGCATCGACTCGTGCGCGCCGCTGCTCGAGGTCGCCCGACAGAAGGCCGGCGACATGCTCTCGCGCCAGATCTTCCTGCGCAGCGACGAGCTGGGACCCAAGCTGGCGTTCGCCAACGAGGTGTTCGACCTGGCGATCTCCAACCTGGGGCTGATGGACGCGCCGGACCCGCCGGGCATCCTGCGCGAATTGGCACGTGTGACCAAGCCGCGCGGGCGGGTCATCGTCACGCTGCCTTTGCGGGGCAGCTTCGCGGAGTTCTACGACATCTACCGCGAGGTGCTGGTGCGTTCCGAGAAGGCCGAGGCGGTGACCCGCCTCGAGGAGCACGTGGCCCGCGCACCCGAGCCGGAGCAGGCGATCGCCTGGATGCACGCGGCCGGCCTCCGCCCCGCGGAGCTGGAGATGGACGCGTTCACGCTGTTGTTCAAGTCGAGCCGCGAGTTCTTCTACGCGCCGGTCATCGAGTATGGTCCGCTCTCGGCCTGGAAGGACATCGCCGGCAAGGGCGAAGAGATGCAGGAGATCTTCCTGCTCATCAAGGAGGCGATCGACGCCTACTTCGGCGGCCGGTCCTTCGAGCTGACCATCAAGGCGGGTTGCCTGCGCGGCCTGCGCGCCAAGGCGGGCGACGACCGGGCCGACGAGCCGGTGCCGCGGCCCGAGCAGGTCAGCGGCGAATCCTACGTCATCGAGGAGGGCAACGAATGACACGCGAGCTGTCGAGGCGCGAATTCCTGGAAGTCAGCGGGGGCGGAGCCGCATTGCTCCTGGGCGTGGGTTCCTGCGAGGGCGGCGCCCCCTCGGGTGCGCCGGGCGACGGTCCGGCCGGCGATGCGACCGCGCTCGACGCGACGCCGGCGTGCTACGAAACCGAGGACAACGATCTGGGTCCGGCCTACCTGCCGGGCGCGCCGATGCGCACCGATCTCAACGCGCTTTCATGGGTGGGCGTGCCGCTGGTCATCTCGGGGACGATCCGGGGCACGGGCTGCGAGCCCATCCCCGGCGCGCTGATCGACGTCTGGCAGGCCGACGACGCCGGCTGCTACGACGGCAGCCCGATCGACGCCTGTGGCGACCCCGGACCATCGCCCGAATGGCCGCTGCGTGGGCGCATGGTTGCCGACGCGCGGGGTCGCTACCAGTTCACGACCATCCGGCCCGGGCTCTACCCCGGGCGCACGCGGCACATCCACCTCATCGCCAGCGCGCCGGGCTACGCGTCGCTGACCACGCAGATCTACTTCGCCGGGGAGCCGGGCAACTCCGCCGATGGGCTCTTCGAGAAGGCGCTCGAAATGGCGGTCGAGGGAAACGAGACCAGCGGTCTGGAAGGCGAGTTCCCGATCGTCCTACGTCCTACTTAGGTCGCTGCTTGACGCGCGAAGAGTACCAGACGCTCGCCCGGCAGGTCCTCGAGCACGACCGGCGCTACCACGTCGACAACGACCCGATCGTATCGGACGCCGAGTACGACCGGCTGCTCGTGCGGCTGCGCTCCATGGAACAGGAGCACCCCGACTGGATCGAGCCATGGTCGCCGTCGCAGCGCGTGGGCCACGAGCCGGTCTCCGCGTTCGACAAGGTCGTGCGCGAAGTGCCGATGCTCAGTCTGGACAACACCTACGACGAGGAGGACCTGCGCGAGTTCCACGAGCGGACGCTGCGCGGGTTGCGCGCCGCCGGTGTCGAGCAGGATCCGCTGTACGTGGTCGAGCTCAAGGTCGACGGCATCGGCATCGAGCTGCGCTACCAGGAAGGGGCCTTCGTCCGAGGGGCGACGCGTGGCGACGGGCGGGTCGGCGAGGACGTCAGCAGCAACCTGCGCACCATCCGTGCGCTGCCCCAGCTGCTCCGCCAGCCGGTCTCGCTCGAGGTGCGCGGCGAGGTGTACATGGAGCGGGCAGCTTTCGAGGCGGTCAACCGCGAGCGGGTCGCGGCCGGCGAGGAGCCGTGGAAGAACCCGCGCAACGCGACCGGCGGATCGCTCAAGCTGTTGGACCCGCGCGCGTGCGCGCGGCGGCCGCTGCGCATCGTCACCTACGAGTTGGTGGGCGGCGAGACCCGGCACGGCACGCACTGGGAGTCGCTGGCGTGGCTGCGCGAGCTGGGCCTGCCCACCAATCAGGCGCGTCGCTGCCAGGATCTCGCCGAGGTCGAACGCGTCTACCGCAACTGGGTGGCGGCGCGGGCGCGCATCCCGTTCGACGTCGACGGCTGCGTAGTGAAGGTCGACGACTACGGCCAGCGCCGCGCGCTGGGAGCGACCGCGCGCTTCCCGCGCTGGGCGATGGCCTACAAGTTTCCCAGCCAGCAGGCCACCAGCCGCGTGCTTGGCATCGAGGCCAACGTCGGGAAGTCGGGGATGATCACGCCGGTGGCGTTGCTCGAACCCGTCGAGCTGTCCGGCACCACGGTCAAGCGGGCCTCGCTGCACAATTGGGAAGAGGTACGCAAGAAGGACGTGCGCATCGGCGACACGGTGCTGGTCGAGAAGGCCGGGGAGATCATCCCGCAAGTGGTCACGGTGATCCGCGAGCGGCGCACCGGCCAGGAGCAGCCGGTCGACGCTCCGCGAACCTGCCCGGCGTGTGGCTCGCCGGCCGAACGGCGCGCGGGCGAGGTCGCGCTGCGCTGCACACGCGGCGCGTCGTGCCCGGGCGTGGTGCGCGAAGCGATCGAGTTCTTCGCCGCGCGCGGGGCGATGAACATCGAGAACCTGGGCGCCAAGCTGGTCGATCAGCTGATCGCCGGCGGGCTGGTGTCCGATCCCGCCGACCTGTTCGACCTCACGGTGGAGAAGCTGGTGCCGCTTTCGCGCATGGCGGAGAAGTCGGCGCAGAACGTGGTCCAATCGCTCGTTCGGGCGAAGCACCAGGCGACGCTCGCGCGCCTGCTGGTGGCCTTGGCGATTCCGCACGTCGGCAGCGTGGCGGCGCGCGACATCGCCGCGCACTTCGGAAGCCTGGCGGTGCTCCTGCAGGCCGCGTCCGAGCCGGATCGCCTGCGCGAGGATCTGGAGGGCATCGAGGGCATCGGACCCAAGATCGCCTCGGCGGTGATGGACTACCTCGCGGATCCGCAGTCGCGCCGCCTGCTCGACAAGCTGCGCGCGCGCGGCGTCGATCCCGTCGAGCCCCGCCGCGAGGCGATCGACGGCCCGCTCCGGGGGCTGCTCTTCTGCGTGACCGGCGCGCTCTCCAAGCCGCGCGAAGACATCCACAAGGACATCGAGGCCGCCGGCGGGCGCATCGCGGGGTCGGTCACGCGCTCCACACACTATCTGGTCGCCGGCGACAAGACCGGCGCAGCCAAGCTCAAGGCCGCACAGAAGCACGGCGCAAAGGTGATCGACGAAGCCGAGCTCTACCGCCTGATCGCCGAGGGGCCGTGACGGGATGCGGGACCGCTGCTAGAGTATCCGCGATGCCTCGTCGCAAGTACGTGGTCGTGGTCATGCGAGACCAGCGAGGGTGGTTGGCCGTGGCCCCCAAGCTCAACCATATGGCCGGGCACGGGCGCACGCGCGCGGCGGCCTTAGCCGACCTGCGGGACGCCGTCGACGGCTACTTCGCCGTGCTGCGCGATGAAGGACGCAGGCCACCGCCTGGCGATCGCGATGCGCGCCTGACCGAGCTCTCCGTCCCCTGAGCAAGCTCCCGCGTGACCTCGGCCCCAACGACGTCGCGGCCGCGCTGCGGCGTGCCGGCTTCACCGAGGCCCGCACAACCGCGAAGCACACGATGTTCAGCGACGCGAGGGGGCATATCGTCGCCGTTCCAAAGAAGCATCGCCACGCAATCCCGGCCGGGCTGCTTCGGGCAATCATCGCACAGGCGGGATTGACGCCGGAGCAGTTCGCCGGGCTTCTGTAGCCATGGGCATGCCATTGCAGTTGCTGCTTTTGGTCGCCGCGGCGGCGATACAGGAGCCGGACGACCACGGGTTGGGCAACCGGTTGCTGGCCAAAGGCGATCGGCGTGGCGCCGCCGCCGCCTACGAACGGGATCTTCTGCGGCACGCCGACTGTTACGAGGCGCGCATCAACGTCGCGGCGATCTACCTAAAGATCGAGGATCCGGCACGGGCGGCGCGGCAGTATCGCGCGTCCTTGCGCTTCCACGTCGAGGACGCACGCGCCTATCGCGGCCTTGGCGAGGCACTGCTCGCCACCGGCGATCTCGAGGCGGCGACGGGCGCGTTGCGCGAGGCGCTGCGCCTGGAGCCCGGAGACCGCCACGCCACGCGTCTGCTCCGCCGCGCGCGCTGGCGCCTGCGCCTGCGATGGGCCATCCCCGCGTTCCTCTTCGGCGTGGCACTTGCAGCGCCATGGATCCTCCGCCGCCGGATGGCAATGCCGACGCGCCAAGCGTAGCCTGGTGCCATGCGCTCAGGGCACGATTTCGATCGCCCAGTGCAAGAGGGGGGAGCCGGGCTTGCATGCTGGACTCCCGATCCGCCGCCATGGTAGCCGCCCGCTTTCGGCTCGCCCAGATCTTGTGCGCGGGCGTCACGAGTTGTGGTCGCGACGACGCACCGCTCACGGATGGGAGGAGCGCTGACGAGCGGTTACCCGACGCGGGAACTCAGGATGTGGAGGCCCCAGACGTATTCTCTGAGGGGCCGTGCGCCAGCGGCCCGCCGACACAGGCAGCCCCTTGGCAATTCGAGGCGATCAATGTGCCGTCGACGCTTGTTGGCGGCGAGGCTGCCGTAGGGGACCGCCTCCTTCTCGCTACGGACGACGGCGTGTGGTCGGGAACTCCGCGAGACACAACCGTCCATGCCTGGAATTGGTCCCTTGCGATTCCGGACCTCCGTGGAGGCCAAGTTGCGCACCAGGGCAACCTAGTTGCGGTGATCGCGTTCGATGGAATAACGTACGGCACGTTCGTCTACGTGAGCGCGGATCTGGCGAGTACATGGACCTTGGCACACCGGGAGGCGTACGACGGGTTTGTATCGGCACTATTGTTGTCGAGCGTTTCCGCGGCGCCGGTCGGTCAGCAGGTCATCATGATGGGTGGGCGTTATGCACCGGGCGTTGAAGGGGTGCTCATCAGCCGCGACCTTGGTGCGACGTGGGACGTGCGGGCGTGGGGCCTGAGCGAGGACCGCGTCCTACCCTGGTCGATCGCACAGAGTCCAGTGACGGGAACGTTGATTGTCGCCACGGAGTTGGCGGATCACCCGCCGCCGTACCCTTCGGATGAGTGGCCTCCGCTGCTTCGCTCCGTCGACGGTGGGGAGACTTGGGAGAACGTCCACCCTCCCGGGATGTACCACGGCCTGGAGGGTGGCGTTCTCTCACGACGGGGCGCGGGCATATTACCAGGAGGAGTCATGGCACCTATGGTGGTCGGACGATGATGGCGAGTCATGGACGCTCGGTCCATCCACTGGGTTCCATACAATCATAGTGGATCCGAGGACGGAGTGCCTGTTGGGGGCGATGGGCTACAATGCCTTCCCCGGCGAAGATCCGGGGGGAGTGTTTCTCTCCTGCGACCGCGGAGAGTCGTTCGTGAATGTGGGGCTGGACGGTGAGATCGTCCATGGGCTGACGTTTGATGCAACGGGGGCTCGGATGTATGCGACGGGCTACACGGAGGGCGCCTGGGCCGTCGATGTTCCTCGGTCGTGTGATCCGTAGCGGGCTGACGCGAGCGTGCGCGGAGGCGTCGAGCGGCGACTGGCGCACCCGGTCACGGCGGACGTGCGCGGCGCAGGGTCTCATGATCCCTGGTGAGCGGGAGTTGCGGGTCGATGCAAACTCTCATCAGGGCGGGAGCGTGCAGGTGCCGGGGCCGGGGGTGCCGCCGGCGTCGGTGCAGATCTCGGCCTGGGTGCGCAGCACGGCCCACACGCGGAGCTCGTCGATCCAGCCTTCCCAGCCCCAGGCCCCGGCGGTGTCGATGCCGCCGACGATCATGGGCTCGGCGTTGTCGCACATGTGGCCCATGTTCATGTAGCCCGTGCCGGAGCCGCTCTGGACGCCATCCGTGTAATAGAGGATCTCCGCGGTGAAGTTGTTGACCGTGGCGGCGATGTGCGTCCAGGCGTCGACCGGCAGCGGCACCGAGCCGGGCGCGCTCCCCATGCCGGTGCAGTCCGGGTAGAAGCCCAGCGTGATCGCGGGGTCGCGCACGGTAAAGGTGTGGAAAATGAACGGGTCGCCGCCCATCGCGTTGCCGTGGTTGAGCACGGCCTCCAGGATGCCGCCGGTGTGGCGGACCCACGCCTCGACGGTGAGCATGCCCAGATCGCCGAGCGACGGCGCGTCGGGAACGAGCACGTGGGCCGTGGTCGTGGTGGACGTATTGAAGAGGTAGGCGTTGCCCATGCGTCCGACCTCACCGCGGGTGACGTTCGAGGGCGCGCCGATGTTGCCGCAGCCGCTCGAGTCGTAGGTCATGCCGGTGGTTTCCTCGAAGCGGTACCAGAGGCGGAGATCGCCGCACACGCCGGCGTCGGCAACGCCCATGTCGGCGATGCTGCCATCGGCCGGAGGCGCGTCGATGACCGCGTCCGGGGCGCCCGCGTCGGGCGCAGCGTCGGGGGAACCGTCGGATGGCGCGTCAGGCGTGCCGGACGGCGCGTCGAGCGGGGCGTCGGGTGCGTCCAGCGGAGCGTCCTGCAGGGAGCCGCCGGAAGTCGAACCGCACGCCGCGACGAACAACGACACCGCCGCGCAAAAGCGCATGGCGCGCAGGGTAGCGCGGGCGTCGACGCTGTGCCAGCGGGCTTGCCTGGGCGTGGGGTCCGGAGTAGGGGATCCGTGCCGATGCACATCGATTGGGGCGCGCTCGACCTCGCGTTCGAGACCAGCGACATCGAGCACAGCTCGTGGCTCGATCGCATGACCGGCGAGGTGCTCTCGGTGTTCGACGGCGACGACCCCGACGACCGTGAGGCCGTCTTCCAGCGCATCAACGCCCAGCCCAAACGCTTCGTGGCCATCGAGCCGCCTGACGCGCGCGCCCAGTGGGAGTGGATGTCCGAGTTCACCGCGAGCGTGCCGGACGCGCAGCTACGCGACCTGCTCGACGTGGCTCTCGACGGCCGCGGAGCGTTCCGCCGCTTCAAGGACGTGCTGCTGGGCGCGCCCGAGGAGCGGCAGCGCTGGTCCCGTTTCCGCGACGATCGGATGCACCAGGCGATCGCGCGCTTTCTTGACGAGGCCAACGTGCATCCGGCGAACGCTCCGCCGTGGGGTCCGTAGTGCGGCGAGTAGCAGCGCTGCCCATGCCAGCGTGAAGCCCGCGGGCGGGCGGCTGCCCAGGGTGCAGCCGCAGCCGTCATCGTTCGAAACGTCGCGGGCCGAGTCCGCCGGGACGTCGGCGGTGAAGCTGTCGGGCGGCTGCGCTGGACCGTCGTCCTGGTTGCCGTCGCCGGGCATGCCGTCGTCGCCGGCGACGCCGTCGTCGGGACTGCCGTCACCCGGTTCGCCGTCGCCTCCCGGACCATCGGCGTCGGCGCCCATGTCGGGTACGACGCAACAGTCCGCGCAGGTGGCGCAGTCCTCGGTGGGCGAGCAGCAGCCGTCGCCGCAGCTCTCGGGGCACTCGGCCGGGCAGTCGCAGAAGGTCTCGGTGCCGCGGCAGCAGCCGTCGCCGCAGAAGTTCGGGCAGTCGGCATCGCAGTTGCAGTCGTTCTCGCCCGCCGAGCAGCAGCCGTCGCCGCAGGAGGCCGGGCACTCGGCCGGGCAGGTACAGAAGTTCTCGCCGGCCGTGCAGCAACCGTCGCCGCAGGACTGGGCGCAGTCCTGTCCGCAGGTACAGTCGCTTTCGGCGCCGTTGCAGCAGCCGTCGCCGCAACTGGCGCCGCAATCCTGCGGACAGCTGCAGGTGGTTTCCGACGCCGAGCAGCAGCCGTCGCCGCAATTGTCGGCGCACTCGGCGGGACAGGTGCAGAAGTTCTCGGCGCCGTTGCAGCAGCCGTCGCCGCAACTCGATCCGCAGTCCTGGGAGCACGTGCAGGTGTCCTCGGTTCCCGAGCAACACCCGTCGGGGCAGGCGTGCGGGCAGTCCAAGGCGCAGTTGCACCAATTCTCGCTGCCGTTGCAGCAGCCGTCGCCGCACACGCTCCCACAGTCCTGCCAGCAGCCACAGGTCGTCTCGCCTGCGGAGCAGCAGCCGTCGGGGCAGGCCACCGCGCAGTCCATGTTGCAGGTGCACTCGTTCTCGGCGCCGTTGCAGCAGGTGTCGCCGCAGCTCGATCCGCAATCGGCTGGACAGCTGCACGTGTCCTCGCCGGCGGAGCAGCAGCCGTCGCCGCAGGCCACGGCGCAGTCCCCCGGGCAGGTGCAGAAGCCCTCCGAAGCGCTGCAGCAGGAGTCTCCGCAGAAGTCCGCGCAGTCCGCCGGGCAGGTGCAGAAGTTTTCGCCGCCGGTGCAGCAGGTGTCGCCGCAGACCGGTGCGCAATCCGAGCCGCAGCAGCAAGGGACCTCGCCGGGGTCGCACTGCGCGTTGCCGCAGATCGACACGCAGTTGGCGTTCGAGAGGTCCAGGTTGCACACGTAGTCGTTGCCGCAGGCGTCGGTCCCCGTGCAAGGGCAGTCGTTGGGGCACGCGCCGCAGCCCTCGCCGGGGTCGCAATCCGAATCGTCGTTGCAGCAGCCGGTTCCGCAGTCCGCCACGCAGTCGCAGCCGGCCCGCTCGCCGGCCGAGCAGCAGCCATCGCCGCAGCTGCCGATGCCGGCGCACTCCGGCGCGGCACAGGAACACTCGTTTTCGGCGCCGGTGCAGCAGCCGTCGCCGCAGCGGGAAAACGCCGCGCAGTCGGCCTGGCAGCCGCACGAAGTCTCGTCGGCAAAGCAGCAGCCGTCCACCGGCGCGCAGGTGTTGCCCGCGCAGTCCACGGTGCAGCAGGGCGTGTCGCCGGGATCGCAGAGGCCGTCGACAGGGCAGCAGTCCGCCGCGCAGGAGAGGTCGGTCTCGGCGCCCGAGCAGCAGCCGTCGCCGCAGCTCCCGGCGCAACCCTCCGCCGGCGTCGCGCACGGGTTCTCGGGGCCGGAGCAGCAGCCGTCGCCGGGCAGCGTCGGGCAGTCCTGCGCGCAGGTGCAGGCGTCCTCTCCGGCGGAGCAGCAAGCGTCGCCGCATTCGGGTCCGAGCTTGGCGACGAAAGCGTCGGTCTGCCCGTTGAAGTTGGTGTCGAAGGCGCCCGGCGTGGTGGGGAAGTTGTTGGTGAGCACGCCGAAGGTGTTGCCCGCCAGGTACGCGCTGCACTCGTCATCGACCGCGACCCCGCGGCCGTCGTCGTCGGTGCTGCCGCCCAGGAACGTCGAGTAGATCTGCGCGCTGCCGTCGGCCGAGAGCTTGGTGACGAACGTGTCGCGCATGCCGTTCTGCGTCTCGTCGTAGGCGCCTGGTGTCGTCGGGAAGTTGGCGGAGCTGCTCGAGCCGGCCACATAGGCCGCGCCCGCGGCGTCGCGCGCCAGCGCGTGGGCGAAGTCGCCGGCGCTCCCCCCCAGGTACGTGGAGTAGACCAGCGCGCCGCCGGTCGCGGTCAGCCGGGCCACGAACGCATCGGCGAGCCCGTTGGGCACTTCGTCGAAGGCGCCGGGCGTGGTCGGGAAGTCGCTCGAGTACGTCCATCCGGTCACCGTGGCGACGCAGCCGCGGTCCACGGTGATGCCCGCTCCGTGGTCGTCGTCCGCTCCGCCCAGGTGCGTCGAGTAGGCGAGCGCCGCGCAATTGGCGCTGAACTTCGCTACGAAGGCGTCGGCAAAGAGCGCGCCGCCCCCGTTGTAGCTCTCGTCATGGGCGCCCAGCGTGGTCGGGAACGCGGCGAACGTCGTGCCCGCCACGTACGGGCTGCCGAACCCATCGACGGCGATGGCCGATCCGATGCTGCTGGTGCCCACCTCGTTGGTGAAGCAGTCGAGGTTGCTGCCGTCGGGCGCCACCTTGGCCAGGAACATCTGGCGGAGCGCGGAGTCCACCAGGGAGTCCTGGGCGCCCGTGACATAGGCGGCGCCGGCCGCGTCGACGGCGATGGCTGTTCCCAGAAGGTCGCGGGCGGCGGTGCTCAGATAGCCCGAGTAGAGCAGCGCGCTGCCATCGGCGGAGAGCTTGGCGACGAAGCCGGCGCTGCCGGTGGCGGGGGCCATCGACTCGTTGAAGGATCCCGGCGTCACCGGGAAGTCGGACGAGAAAGTCTCGCCCGTTAGATAGGCGTTCCCCGCCGGATCCAGGGCGATGCCGTAGCCGTAGTCGGGGTCGCTGCCGCCCAGGAACGTCGAGTACGCCTGCGCGCTGCCGTCGGGCGAGAACTTGGTCACGAACACGTCCTGTTCGCCGTTGTTGTTCTCGTCGAAGGCTCCCGCCGTGGTGGGGAAGATCGTCGAGCGCGTGAATCCGGTGACGTAGGCGCTTCCCGCGGCGTCGACGGCGATAGCGTGGCCTCCCTCGGGCGAGCCGGTGCCCAGGAAGGTCGAGTAGGTGAGCGGGTCGATGACCAGCGGCCGGGACGGGTCCCGCCCGCGGCAGCGAAAGCCGAAGGAGCGCGGGCCGTTGAGCACGAACGCGCAAGGCAGCGGGGTCGCGCCCTGGTACGCCCGCGGGGCGGCGTCGCGGATCTCGCCCAGGGCGGTCCAGGCCACGAGCTCGCCGTTGTCGTCCACGCGCAGCCCGTCGACCCCGTGCAGGGCCATGCGGATGCGCGCCGGGTCGGCGCCCGGCGCAACGAGCAGCTCGTACTTGACGCCGGCGGGCGCTGGGCGATAGCGGAGATCGATCCCCTCCCACAACCCGCGGTAGACGATGGCCTCGAACCGCCGCGCCCCGGTGAACCATCCCGCCGGATCGCGGCCACGAAGGAAGTGCGCGGGGCCGTCCTGCTCGCCGATCGCGTCGGGGTCCACGGGTCTTGCCGCGACGAACTCGGCGCGCACCGTCACCCCCCGCGCGGCGCCCGCTTCGCGCAGCGTGAAGTGCGCCGCCCCTCGAGCGAAGCCCGCCGCGAACGGGCCGGGCGTGTAGTAGCGGATGTGTCCGCTCACCTGGCCCAGATTCTCGATGAACGACGGAGTCGGGGACGGCCGGTCAGCCGCATGGCCGAGGCCAGCCACGCCCGCGGCGACAACGAGGGTTCCAAAGGCGCAAGGCCGCAGGCGTCGTCGCATGAAATCGCCCGCGTGTGGTCGATCACACGCGGCCAGATACCCTATTGTAGCTCGGGTCAGCTACGGCCGGAAGGTTCGCGTCACGTATGCGTCAGGTACCGACGGGCATGAACTTGGTCATGCGTCCCTGCGCCAGCAGCCGGTTCCCGGTGTCGACGACATCGACGCTCACGAACGCCAGCGTCCGTCCCGAACGGAGCACCTGCGCGCGTGCGGTCACGGTTCCCTCGCGCGCCGCTTGAAAGTAGCTGATGCAAAGGTCGGTGGTGACGCCGAAGCGTCCCTGCGCATCCGCGCCGGCGATGGCCGCCGTGCCGGCGTCGTCGACCAGGGTGGCGATCACCCCACCATGGAGCGTTCCCTGGCGGTTGCGCACCGCGTCGTCGATATCGCACTGGACCACGGCGCGTCCCGCGCCCGCCTCGATCAGCCGGAAGGCGAACATCAATCGTAGTACTCGAGGCCCAGGTGGGTGATGAGCTCCTCGCCGCGCAGGTAGCGCAGCGTGTTCTTGAGCTTCATGAGCTGGATGAACAGATCATGCTCGGGGTAGAGCCCGGGCGCCGTCATCGGGCTCTTGAAATAGAACGACAGCCACTCCTGCACGCCGGCCATCCCGGCGCGCTGCGCCAGGTCGAGCAGCAGCGCCAGGTCCAGCACGATGGGCGCGGCGAGGATCGAGTCACGGCAGAGGAAGTTGACCTTGAGCTGCATCGGGTAGCCGAGCCACCCGAAGAGGTCGATGTTGTCCCAGGCTTCCTTGGCGTCGCCGCGTGGCGGGTAATAGTTGATGCGCACCTTGTGATAGCAGTCGCCGTAGAGCTCCGGGTAGAGGTGGGGCTGGAAGATGTGCTCCAGCACGCCCAGCTTGGAGACCTCCTTGGAGCGGAACGATTCCGGATCGTCGAGCACCTCGCCGTCGCGGTTGCCCAGGATGTTGGTCGAGAACCAGCCGTTCACGCCGATCAGCCGGCTCTTGAAGGCCGGCGCCAGCACGGTCTTGAGCAGCGTCTGGCCGGTCTTGAAGTCCTTGCCCGCCACGGGAACGCCTCGCTCATGCGCCAGCTCCCGAAGCGCGGGCACGTCGACCGTGAGGTTGGGCGCGCCGTTGGCGAATGGACAGCCGGCCTGGAGCGCCGCGTAGGCGTAGATCTGCGACGGCGCGATCGCCGGGTCGCTCCTGTCCAGCCCGGCCTCGAACGACCGGAGGTCGGCGTGGACGGCCTCGGGTGTGCGGTAGACCTCGGTCGACCCGCACCAGACCATCACCAGGCGATCGACCTTGCGCTCGGTGCGGAAGAGCTCGATGTCGCCGACGAGCTGCTCAGCCAGATCGCGCTTGCTCTTGCCCTGCTTGACGTGTGGACCGTCGAGACGCCGGACGAACTCGCGCTCGAAGACCGCCGGCATGGGCCGGATCTGCTCCAGCTCGGCACGAATCGTTTCCAACTGCCCGGCCTCCAGCACGGCCGCCTTGCGCGCCGCGGCGTAGGCGTCGTCGGGGAACGGATCCCAGGCCGCGAATTCCAGGTCGGAAAGCGTCGCCAGCGGGACGAAGTCGGCGATGCGCGGGGTGCGATTGTCGGTGCGCTTGCCCAACCGGATCGTGCCCATCTGGGTGAGCGATCCGATCGGCCGGCCAAGTCCGCGCCGCACCGCCAACACGCCCGCGACGAAAGTCGTCGAGACCGCGCCCAGACCGGGGAGCAGCACGCCGAGCTTACCGCGTGCGGGCTTGATGTCGGCGCCGGCCTTCAGCATGGGGCGCTATCTAACCTCAAGAGTCGACGGACGCAAGCCGTCGTCAGAAGCGGATGGTCAGGCCGGTGGGCTGGAGCGAGATGGACTTGGCGGGCGCAGGGGAGGAGAGGTCGAGGTAGACGAACACTCCGGTGACGATGGCCGCGGCGCCGCCCACTCCGAACAGGATGTTGGCGATCAGCGCTTTGTTCTCTCCGGAGTCCGCGCGCCCCTCCAGATCGGAGGCCTCCTGGCTCGCGCCGGGGCCGGGCTCGAGCTGCTTGACGTCCTCGTCGAAGTCGTTCTGCGCCGAGGCGGTGACGACCGCGAATACCGCCGCGGTCGCCAAGAGGACCGTGGCGGCCCCTCCCGTGACCCAGGTACGCGTGCGTATCGAGCTGGGCTCGGCCGCCGCGGCGGCGCGGAGCGCCTCGGGAAGCGCCTCGAGGATGACCTGCACGGTGGCCACCTTGCCCGCCTCGACATTCGCCTGCCCGCGCCAGGTCCGGTAGCCGGCCTTCTCGGCCTCCAGATCGTAGCTGGCCACGCCGATCTCTTCCAAGCGCAGCGGCGCCGTGCCGCGGGGCTGGCCGTTGACGCGAATCAGCACTCCCTCGATGGCGCAGGTCACTTCGAGGGTGCCGACATAGGCGGCCGGCGCGCTGGTGGCCGCGGGCGCATCCGGCGCGCGCAGCAGCTCGTCCACCACCTGGCTGATGGCGCGGGTCGACGCGCGGCGCATGTCGGTCTGGGCGCGGCCCTCCTCCCGCCCGGTGTCGACCGAGAAGCGGCGCAGCGTCATCTGGAGCTTGCGGCCGTCGCGAAACACCGACCCATAGATGAACTCGTTGGCCCGCGCCTCGCGGCCGACCTGCACGAGGCAGGGCGGCGAATCCTCGGTGCAGCCCGCCGCCTCCTGGAGTTGCGCCATGGTCCGGGTCGACGGGGTGGCCGGACGTCCCGCCGCGTCGAGCGCCTTGAGCAGGCGCTTCTCGATGCCCTTGAGGTCGCGCTTCTCGCCCTCGAGCGGGATCAGCACGATCGGCGTCTGGGCCGCCGCCGCGCCCGCCAGGAGCAA
>Ga0247727_10008509_pt1 | contig 19020 bp, 3 predicted proteins | sample WisWelCaveWW1625_FD_202498 | JGI IMG/M metagenome (GOLD analysis project Ga0247727, IMG submission 202498) | Biofilm microbial communities from Wishing Well Cave, Virginia, United States - WW16-25 | ecosystem: Environmental > Aquatic > Deep subsurface > Groundwater > Cave microbial mat | place... | reverse complement strand
GCCCTGCGAGCGCCGCAAGCATTGAATCGTCAACGGAACAAACCATCCCACGCAGACATCGAACATGGTCTTGGACGGGCAAGTCGACAACGTCACGTGTCTCGCATCCAATGCGGCCAAAGACACCGCTCCGCTCGCGCGACACTGCACGGCACGTACAAAACACTCGCAGGTTTGCCTCGGGGTCGGCTTTGGGCGCCACAGTGGATCCGTGTGATACAATGACAGCAAGCACCACAACGAAGGCGCACAACGAGCGTGGCTTCGATAGATTTCTTGCGTTCGGCAGCGTTACGCGGGAATGGGAAACAAGATCACTCCGTCGCCGATACTGCGCACACGAATACCCGGCTACACGTGCGGAAAATGAAACGGGCGCGTCAATGTTTCCCCGTGAAGCCGCTTCAATGCGGCCCACACACGCGCTTCCACATCTCCGTTCCGACGGGCGTTGCGGGTTCTCGCGGCGCAGCACGAGACGTGCACACACACACGGACAACAGCACAGCTTCTCGCAATGGCGTCGAAGCGGGGGTCGATGCACAATGTGACACACAGGGATGCTCGATTTAGTAGGGCGTTCTCATGAGCTCATGCCCGCAGATTGGCCGCGGGTGACGCGCTGTGATGAGTCGTGTGCGGCGCTGATGACAAGTGATCGGGTGAGGGAACGGTGCTGCGTACCGCATCGGACTGCACCGGTTTGTGATACGCAACGCAGCCGTTCATCCAGTCGAGCGCGTGGGGGAAGCAAGCGATCGTTAGGAGGTACGTCGAGCGTGCGGGGGAGCGATGGAACGAAGCCTGAGCGACGACGAACGTATTGGTTCACAGACGCATACACAAACACACACACACACACACAAGGTGCTGAAGGAGTTCGCTCCAAGCTGCGTTCAAATGAAGTCGAGGTCCGCTTGGTCGAAATCCGCGGGTTTGGCGGCGGGCTTGGCTTCGAACGGGTTCGCCGCCGCGGCAGCATGAACGACTGTGCGAGCATGCTCCTTCGTGGCGCGGTCCCTCTCGGCTGCCTTCTCCGCGACCTTGTGCTCGATCGCCTGCGCCTCTGTGTGCGCGGCCATGAGGCGGACAAAGTCGGCGTTGGCGAGTTGCGCCTTCATCTCCTGCTGGTTGTCGTTGTCGTTGCGCTGCCCAGCGGCTTGCGCGACGCGGCCCGTGACGCGCAGCTGCATGAGTGAATGCACGCCGAGAACGTCCATGACGCCCTCGATCAGGTCCAGCACCGCCTTGATGACGAGCAGGAACGTCGTGAATACGAGCACTGTCATGCCGTGGTCGATGTTCGGGCTGCGCTTGTCGCCCTTCTTGACGGCGTCGCCGATGAGACACACGGTGAGGAACTTCAGGAAGTAGACGAAGACGAGGAAGAAGTTCCACCACGGGCGCCGGAACGGACGGAAGAAGGCGAGCAGAAGGAACAACGCGAGGTACAGCAGGATCATCACAACGGCCTTGGCCCGGCAGAAGCCGGCGTCATTGGGCGCGATGCCATCGATGACACCGAGAACGAAGGAGAAGATGATCTCGAAGACGAGCCATGCCTTGAACTTCTCGCTGTAGCGGTCGAAGAGCATGCCGTAGCGCGGCACCCAGTAGATGTCCTCGGGGCAGCGCCAGAACCCGGTCGGCTTCAGGAAGCGCGAGACGCCGCCGCTTGACGCCGCCGGCGCAGCCGCGGGCGCAGCGGCAGCGCTGACGGCGTCGGCAGTCGGAGTTATCAGGGCAACGCTCTCGGCTGGGCTGGCAAGGGGCACGGCGGCTGCTGGCTGCGACGCAATGCTGTCGTTGACGCGGAACGTTGCAACGGACGTGTCGGAGAGTCGATCCTCGGCCAGCTGGGCAGGCCCTGCAGAGGTCAGCAGGGGCGCGTTCACGTCGCCGCTCGTGTTGCCGCCGGTCTTCGCGAGGTCGGCCTGCTCCAGTTTGCGCACGTCCTCCATGAACTGCGCCTCGGACGTGTACCACTTGGCCTGGAACCCCGGCTGCACGCGCAGCAGCACCAGGATCGGCACGCCGAAGCCGAGCGCGAGGAACCACAGCGCCCCGACGAAACGAAGCGGCACCGACGGGCTGTCCGTGATCACGAGCAAGCTGCACGCCAGCGTGATCTGGTAGTAGAACAGCGTCGGGAAGAAGTCGAACGAGGGGAATCGCATGAGCGCGAGCGCGGCGCCGAAGCTCTTGTCCCACGCAGTGGTGCCCAGGCGGTACCGGTGGAGGAGCCAGGCCAAGGCGAAGTGGATGCAGAGTCCGACAAGCAGCGTCAGCACCGTCGACAGGCCGACGGCGGCGAACACGCCAAGGTTTTCCGCCGTCTCGTAGGCCTTGTCGGGTGTTAAGCCGCCGAAGGCGATGGGGAACAGGTTGCGGTGCCACTGCCATTCGAGCTGCTGCCGCTTCCATCCCGGGTCCGGGCACGTCGCCAGAGCCATGATGCTCAGCATGCGCCCCGGGAACAGCGTCGCGTGCAGCTCCATAGCGGCCATGGCGATGGTCGCGGCGCTCACGCCGTTGCTGACGACGTTCGCGGCGCCGGCGAGTTCTTCGGCCTGCCCCGACACCGACAGCCGCACGAAGTCGCGCTTCGCCTCGAACGCCGCGTTGTTCGAGAGCGCCGTGCGGCGGACGCGGATGACGAAGTCCTCGCGCCGGCTCATGACAAAATCGGCGTTGGCGAGCACCACGACAATGGAGTTCGAGAGGCCCCCCTCGAAGCGCAGCTGCCCTGGCTCGAACTGCACGAAGTTGTTCGACGCCTTGATGGCGCCGAGGAGCTCGCTGTTCGCGGCGGCCAGCGCGGCGTCGTCGCCGGCATCCTCGGGCCCGATGAAGATCGTGCTGTTCTCGGGGGATCCGGGCGTGAACTTTTGCTGGCCGTGGAACAGGTAGAAGCCTTCACCCGAGAGGGTGATCGTGAGGCGCACGCCGCCGCCGCCCCGAATGGCGGTGTACGGAACCGACGTGCGTTCGGGCAGCACCTGCGGGCGTGCGACGGCTTGCGTCGGCAGTTGCAGCACGGTCTCGAAGAACGTGGTGAGGGACATGCCGCCCGTCGTCACCACCTTCAGCTCGCAGGCGTCCGCGTCGGTGACCGACTGGCCCGCCATCACAACGGGAAGGTACAACCAGTCCTCGGCGCTTAGCCACACCAGCGGTTTCGGCGCGCTCATCGACACCTCGGCCGAGCAGCTCATGCGCGTGTCCACGGTAATCGCCGCTGGGACCAGCGGCCGGAGGTAGAACGTCTGCGCGTTGTCGATGCCCATGGGAAACTTCTTCGGGAACGACAGCACCGTGAACGCCAGCAGCTTGCGCACGTTGCCGAACACGGAGATTTGCTGCCCGCTCTTGAACTCGGTCGTGCCGGTGAGGGTGAAGGTCAGCGTGGCGTTGCCCTCGAAGCTCGGCTGGCCGTACACAACGACGGGTGCGCTGAGCGCCGCGCCCTTAGCAAAGCTCAGCTCGTTCGTCGAGAACTGGAAGCCGCTGGCGAACTGGCCCGCAACCGTCCACGTCACCTTGGCGGACGCAGCGGCGGCCTCTGGCAGGCCGGTGAGGGTCACCGTCACCGGCTGCCCATTCGCGCGAGTGTTGTAAATGTCGAAGCTCTTCAGCTCGCGCGTCGCGCCGGTTAGCGGCGCACCCGGCACGGAGCTGTTGCTCGTGGGTGAGGCGAGGGCGAAGGTGATGATATCCGACACGAGCACCTGCTTGACACCGTCTACGACCGACTCGTCGAAGTTCGACGCGGCGACACTGTTGGGGCGCGTGAACCAGCTCAGGACGATGCGGCACGGCAGCTTCTGCGGCGTGTCGCCCAGCACACTGAAGGACTTGATCAACGGCTCGGAGGCCACGTCACGGTCGCTGCGGAACTCGAGGAAGGCGGGCGCGACGCTGACGCCGCACTCGGGCGTGCCCAGCACGGACACCGTCTGGCCGGGCCGCGGGTACCCGCTGATCGCCACGTCCAGGCGCTGCTGGTTCGCGGGCAGGACGTAGATCGTCGGTAGCAGCGAGTTCAGGCCCGTGATCTTCTCCAGTGCGAGGATCGTGATCGTGCCAAAGTCCAGGCGCACCGGCCCGATGTACTCGGCCGGCGCGACCACGGTGCCCCACATTTTGGCTGCGGAGATTGGGGCGTCGGACCATACCTTGACTTGCATCTTCAGTGTCGGCGAGTTGACCGGGAATAGAATCAGCGTCGGCGAGAAAAGAAGCGTCGAATCGTCCGAAACCATGGTGATCCTGATCGCGCCGGAAAGCGGCACACCGGTGATGTCCACGTCCCACACTCCGCCGTTGACGCCGCCGATGTAGGTGATGAACTTCGAGCCCTTCATCGTGTCACGCAGGATCTTGCTCGGCGTCACCGAGACGTTGATCGGGGCGCGGATGTTCACGAAGAAGCGCTTCTGATCCTCTTCGATGAGATACTCGGAGATAGGACCGGAGATCTTGAGCGGGACGCGCACCTCGCCCGAGGTGAGGTTGGTGCCGCGAACGTACATGCGGACAAGTGTGGGCGACCCGGCCGTGAACAGGACGAGCCCGACTGCCGTTCCGACGTACCCTGGCGTTGGCGCGAAGGTGAAGTACTGCGCGATGCCGGTCAGGTCGGGCTGGATGAGCATCGTGCCGCCGGCAGGGATCTCCGTCACCGAAAAGTCGACGGCCGCGTCGGTGTCGATGAACGTGTTCGCAACCTGCGGAGAGATGGTGAGACGCTTCAACGGCGTCGCGATGATCGTGAACCAAGCAAGCTCCGCGTACGTCGAGTCGAGCGGTGTGCAAACTGCCGTCGACGTGCCTGAGAGCACAAGCGTGATCTCGGTCAGATTCGTCGTTGGCACGATGCGCGCCGTTGTCACGTTCTCCTTCCCGGGGAACTTGCAGCTCACGGGCAGATTCGGGTTGAACGTCAGGTTGAACTGCGACCGCTCCGGAAGCGTGAACACCATGCGGTTCGGCGTGCGCAGCACGGGGCGCGGCGCGGTGACCACGGTGCTCTGCGCACCCACCGTGGACTGCACGTCAATGTACGTCGGGCCGACCACGACCTTGTAGCGCAGCAGGTTCTTCACGGGGCTGCTGTACTCACCCTGCATCTTGACTACCTGGGACCGCGGGGTTTGAGCGTACCACGTCAGCACCTTGGGAGTGATGGTGAGCGCGTTTTGCTCCCCGTCCACCGAAATCGTCACCTGCAGCGTCGACGTGGTCGCGGGCGCCGTGAGAGTGACGTTGCGCGCGTTCGCCGCGCCGACGTACAGAATCGCTGGCTGCGGGGTGTACGTGATGAGCACGAGGGCATACACGACGACGTCAGCTGGCGGAAGACCGTTCGCGGCGAGCTGGCCCGTCGACGGATTGTCGTTGAGCTGCCATACCGCGGACGAGAAGCTGATCGAGTCGGGGCCTGGCGTCAAACCCGTAATATACAACGTCGCAGTCGGGCGCTCGCTTGGTGCCCAAGTCAAAGTAGCCGGCTGGAACGCCACGCGGCCGGTAGCTTGCGCCGGCGTCAACACCAGCTTGAGCGGAGGGACATTCTCAAGCGCGCGCACCGCGTGAGACAACGTGATCAGCACTTGGATCTTGTTTTTGTCGTTCTGGTAGAAGCCGGATGCTATCGACGACCGGGTAATGGTGATGAGGGGGAAGAACTCGATCGTGTACAGCGACGGCGCGTACGCCGGGTACCCGCTCGGACCGAGTAGCGTGAAGCGCAGCGTGCACCGCCCGGGAGACGACACCTCAGCCCAGAACGTTAGCGGCACCTCCGCCGAGCTGGCCGCAAGCCACACCACCTGCATCGGGTACGTGACGTTCAGCGCAGTGACGTTGAGCGTCGCGTTGTCGATGACCTGATCAATGAGCACAGTGACGTTGTTCAACCCGGTTGGGAGCTGGTTCAGGTTGAGGATCACCTCGGGCTTGTTCATGACTCCGACGTACGCCTGCGACTGCCAGGACACGGCGAGCGGCGCCCACGCGATGGTCTGGTACTTGCGCGGGAGGACGGTCCTGTTGTAGTACTCGGACGCGTTGCCGTAGACGACGAAGTTGATGTTCAGCATCGACTGGTCGCAGACGCGGTTGACGGACACGCTCACCCACAGCGACGTGGACGGCATCGCCATGTCCGTCGTCCACGTGAGCACAGCCGGCGACACGACGATGCAGTCCAGCAGGAGCTTCTGCGGCTCGATGAGCACGTGGAGCACGTCGCTCGGCTTCGGCATGCCCGTGATATCGACGATGAGCGAGTACGCCGTGCCCATCATGAGCTGCTGCGGCAGCTTGCTGTGCGTGATCGTCACCGGCGCGAGGATCGGGACGTAGGCGTCGAAGGCTGAGTCGACGAAGCGGGACGAGCCCGTCACGGGGAACTGCAGCCGGTACGCGCCGGACGGCTCCAGCGCCATGAGCAGCAGCGTTTGCTTCAGCGGCGTGTCGAACGTCCACGTCAGCGAAGGGGGTAAGAAGCGCATCGCCGTTGCCGCGCCGATCCACAGCGTGCTCACCAGCAGCGTGCGCCCCGGGAACGGGCGGTCCTCCACTTCCACGTCGATGGTGTAGTTGCGACCGGCGATCAGCTCGTTCGGCACCGATGCCGTGACCTGCAGCGCGCCGAAGATCTCCAGCGTGCCACCGCCGAGAGCCCACGGTTCGAACCGCGGCGGGCCACTCACTTGGAACGTCAGCGGGTACTCCGGCGAGATGGTGCGCGCCGTGATGATGGCGAACTGGTTCAGCTTCGGCTGAGGCGAGGGCGACCAGAGCGCAGAGAGCGCACTCATGGAGCCGACCACGCCGCCGTAGCGCGGGATGACTTCGAGCTGCTCGGCAGGGTCCAGCGCCTCCGGGATGGAGACGTCGAACGTCAGCGGCGCGTCGCCGACCCACAGGTAGAATTTGTTCGTCGTGCCTGCAACGTCGGTCGCCGTTACCGGTAGCAGTGGCACGGCGTTGACGGCCACGCGGCTCGGCACGGTGATGTTGTAAATGTCGGCGATCGTCGACACGTTGACGTAGATATATAGGTCGGTCGTCGGCCCGCGCGGGTCGATGCACGTCGCAGTGACGAACATGTCCTTCACTGCCGCCTCGGTCGTGCTGCCCTTGGCCCAGATGAGCTGGTTCGGGTTGATCGACAGGCACGGCTCCGTGGTCGAGAAGGTCGCGACGATCTGTTCTGTTGGCGGCACCAGGATGCCCTTCTTGCCTATGGCCTCGAGGTCCTTGTCGATGCGCACGAAGATCTGCCGGCGGTTCGGCGGCCCGAGGAACACGCGCTTGAATGGCTGTTCCAGCGAGATGACGTACAAGGGTCGCACCGTGACCGAGTACAGCTGGCTCGTGCCGATGAACGAGCCCGTGAACCCGCTCAGCGGGAAGTTGATCGAGCACGCTGGGTTGGCGGCGATTCCGAACACCTCCGTGTACAGTACCGTCGGACTTGAGGGGTCGAAACGCAGCGGCGTCACGGTGAAATTCGCGTGGCCGGTGACACCGCAACCCCACGTCGGCGTGACAAACAGTATGCCCAGTGCCGGTTCCGAGATTTGCACGCCGATGCGGATCGTGTACCCGAGCTTGAGGAACAGCGTCATCGACGAAGCGGGCGCGATGATGAGAATCGCATCGCTTGCCACAATGCTCACGAACTGAGGCGGAATCGCGTTGAACTTGTTCGCGTCGCTTCCGGTCACCACGAAGCGCACTTCGACAAGATCGGTCGGCATGCTCTGCGGGCGCATGGACCACGAGCGCGTCAGCACCGTTTGAGAAGGCTCCCAAGAAAGCGACGGTGGCGTAAAGTCGATGACAGGGTTCGGCAAGCTCTGAACAAAGCACACTGGCGTCACCGTGACGTTCATGGCGGCCTCAATGACGACCGTGACGTTGGAGATGGTGCGGTTGTAGAACGCGGAGTTCGGTAGAGAGGGCAGGATGTTGAGGAGCGGGTTGAACTTCATCGGCCACACGAACGACGTCATATTGTACTGCGGGTCGCCGGAGAAGTCGACGGAGATGTACTGCACGCCGGTCGACGACAGGCCCGCCGCCGTCAGCGTCTGGTTCATGTTGGCTGGCAGCGTGAGCGAAGACCACCCAACGTTCGGCGGCAGGTTGATGTTGCCGGGCGAGCCGCTGTACGAGAGCGATGCGATGAGCAGAGGCCCTGCGGACGGCTTCTCGTCGAGGTACACGAGGAACGGCACCGGCTGCCCCACGATGTACTCGGTGAGCGGTGGGACCACGAAGATCGGCTTCAGCGGCCGGAACGTCACTGGCAGCATCACCGCACCGCTTGACAGCACGAAGCGATTCAGCGTCGATGTGAACGAGAGGTTGAAGTAGGCAGCGTTGGGCGCCGTGCTGTAGATTGTGAATATTCCCGACGTAAGCGGCATCCTCAGCACTCCATTCGAAGGCACCATGACGACGGTCGAGCAGTTCGTCGTCAACGTGACCGTGACGTCGTCAAGGCCGCTCACGAGGGCGTCGCCGGTAACGGTCACGGCGAGGTTGATCGCGTTCACCAGCTGGAAGAAGACGTTCACCGGCGGCGTCGAGAGCCCAATCACAGTCGGCGGCTTGACGTTGATGAACATCTGCGCCGCGGGCCGCGTCGTCGCCTCGTACGCCACGGTGCCGCTCGCGAAGATGGAGAACAAGATATCCGCAGACCCCGTCGCGGTCGGGCGACACGTGAAGTACACGGTCACCGCGTCGCCAGCGCTGGACCACGTGAACGACGGCGACGACCCGAGGCCGAGAATCCCCGAAGGAATGGCTGACACCTGAACAGTTCCGGTCTCGGGCGACTTCTCCAGCGTGATGGTGACGTTCGCTTCGAGGTTCAGGTACATTTCCGCCGGCACGTTCACCGTGACCTTGCGCAGAGGCGCGAAGAGGACGATGAACTTGGGCAGCAATTCTTGCGGCAGGAACGTCTTCGCGGCAGGGCCGTCGACGAGGAACGAGACCTCCACGGGCAACGGCGCAGTCGTCGCTGTGACGGCGAACGTCGTGCTGAGGCGGCCGTTCATGTTCTGCAACGTCGTCGGCACGGTAGCGTCGCCCGGGGCGAGCGGGATCATCGCGAGGCCGGTGCCGGTCTGGTTCTTCTTCAGCACGATCGCCAGGAACAGATCCTGCACGGGCATCGTGGACAGCGTGATCGTGATCGTGAGAATCTGATTGAGGTACACCGTGGTCGTGCTGAGGGTGGGCGTCACCACGTCCGGCGCACGGATCGTGATCGAGGGCTGGGTCGTCGGGTTGAAGTACGGTGTCGGCAACTCCGCGAGACTGAGCGTAAAGGTTGCAGGCGTCGCCACGTACATCGTTGCGCGCAGATCCACGTACAGGTCGAGCGGCGTGGTGTCGTTGAAGACGATCGAAGCGGGGGTGAACGCGAGCGGCGAGGCGCCTGTCGGAACGAAGGTGACGGTCAGGTTACCCGTCGGCGGCCGAGAGATCGAAACGGAAAGTGAGACCGTGTTGATGGCACCCGGGTACATGAACGCCGGCACGCCGCTGACAACGACGAGGGACGCGTCGACAACGGAGAACGGCGCCGGCGTCGGGCTCGAGAAGGGCACGTCCAGGTAGTCTGTGGAGCCCGCCGCGGCGAGCTCGAACGTGGCAATCGTGAGCGGCGTGGCGCCCGCCGTGACGTTCAGCTCCGCCCACAGTTGCGAGCCGGGTACGTTCGAGAACACGAGCGTCGTCGGCGAGAGCGTGACCACGTACGAGGTTCCCGTCAAGCGCGGGGTCAGCGTCAGCACGCCCTTGGTCGGCACCTGCGGCAGCGTGAAATTGAACGTGCGCCGCTGCGACGTGAAGAAGTTCTGAATGTAATTCGCGCTCGTCACCGTCAGGCGCTGACGGATGTTGACGACGGAGGTCGTCACGCCCGATCCCAGACCGACGGTCGCTTGGAACTCCTGGCTCACGGACGAGACGGCCATGAAGTTTGCCATGATGGGCGCGCCCGGGAAGAAGCCTTCAATCGACACGGTGGCCGACGGCGTCGATGCCGTGAGGTCGACGTTCAACACACCAGACGAAGAGCCGACGAAGCCGAACTGGCTAGACTCGGTGAGCACGATGCGAATCGAGTCCGAGGCCACTGTGGGCGTCGAGCTGAGGGCCAGCACCAGCGTTCCCACGTTCATCGACCCCGTGTACACCTCGGCTGGCAGAACCGTAATCAGTACCGGCTTTTGCGGCAGCACCGGCGCGGGGAAGCCCATCTGCGCCGACGTGTAGAAGCGCCCGCCCGTGTTGTTGAAGACCATCGTGACGTTCTTGACCGCGCTGACCGAGACACCCGAAATCGTGATCGTCTTGCTGGTCAGGCCCGTGTTCGCCAGGAACGTCACCGGCGCGCCGAACGAGACTTCCGGGCCGTACGAGAGATTCACTGTGAGATCGCCGGCGAGAGCAGTCGACGCGACGATCACCGTCACCGTGATGGTGCGCCCGACCACGAGCGGCTGCGTTGCCGGATTGAACGCCAATGTGACGGCGATCTGCGGCAGCAATCGTACCATGGGCATCGTGGCGGGGACGAAGACGTCGCTGCTCACGGTGACCGCCATGGCAAGGAGGGCGTTGTATGACGTCAGCTCGGAGTTCATCTGAATCACGACAGAGTTCACGCCGGGTGCGAACACGACCGGGTTGGGCGAAAACGTCGCGGACGACGCGACGTCGAGATAGCTCAGGGACACCGTCACGCCCGTGTGCGCGATGATCGGCGTGCCGAGACTGACGTTCAGAGCGAGGCCGCTGTACTGGTACGCGAAGCCGCCGAGGCCGTCGGTTTGGTTCGCCGACGTCGTCACCGTGACGGTTTCCTTGTCGAAGATCATCACGCTCGGCACGGCCGACTGCACGGCGGCTTCGTAGATTTCGAGCTGCGTGCCCGAGATGGCCCACGACACGCTGACCGGGGAAAGCGTCGGCGCCGACGTCACGAAGGTGAACGTCTGGACGAGGGGCGTCGAGCCGTCGGAGAGCCACTGCTGGTACGCCGGCAGGAACGTCGCTGCGCCCGAGCCGAACGTCGGCGTCAGCCGCAGGAAGGTGCCAGCGCGGATCGGGAGCCTTGACACGGTGACGGTCACGGTGGCGGACTGGCCGACGTACAGCTGGCTCGGCAAGCCGGTGATGATCATCGTCTCGAGCGGCCGGATCTCGACGGTCACGCTGGGCGGCGCAACGTAGTTGCCGTTGGCGGTACCGATCAGGTTGAAAGAGACGATCACCGATGGCGAATCGACCGTCGCGGACAGGCTGAGCGAGAGCGTCTTCGCGGTGGAAGGGGTGAATGCCGCCTTGTTCGGCACGAAGGTGAGCGGCTGCAGCGTGCCGCTCACTGCCGGTACAACGTCGAGGTTCGTTCCGGCTGCCGGCAGGAGGACGATCGAGCAGGTGACCGTCACCGCGGGGGCGTTGACGTAGACGAAGGCGGGCATCACGAACACGACGGCCTTGCTGTCCAGGATCTCGACGGTGGCGCTCGTCAACGACGGCTGCGGCAGGTAGATGCTCGGCCCGGTCAGGCTGAACGTGAGGCCCACGGCCGGCGCGACCGTCACGCCGGTCAAAGTGACGGACTTGGTCAGCGTCGCGTCGCCGGTCGACCAGGATACGAACGACGGCGACACCGTCATCGCGCCGCTCGCCGGGGTCACGGAAACGGTCAGAGTCCCGTATCCGGACGGCGGGGCGTACGAGATGGTGATCGACACCGGGGCGGTCAGGGACTGGAACAGCGAAGGGGGCACCGTGCCGATAGTGACCGTGCCGCGCGCCCAGAACGTCACGGGATACTGCGCGGAGTCCGCCTGCGGGAAGTACCCAGGCGCTGTTCCGGTGTACGAGAAGCGGATCGCCTCCGTTCCCGACGTCGCCGTGACCGCCGTGACGTTGAAGTCGACAAACGGATTCGCGTTCGACAGCGTGGCGTACAACAAGCCCGGCGGACCAGTGACACACCCGGCACAGGAGAATGATACCGAGGACGCCGCTCCATTGTCGAAGTTGGCGGCGACGCGGACGGTGCCGAACTCCGGCGGCGTCGGCAGCGTGACGCGCACGAGGCGCGCGAACTGGCCGCCCACGAAGATATTGGGATCCAGCGTCAGCGTGTTGCTCACGGATACGACGAATGTCGGCAGCACTGTTACGAGAACTGACATCGTGGCAACGTAGTACTCGGAGACGGCATTACCGCTGATCGACAATCCGATCGACACGTACTGCGGCGACACGACGGCGTTTGCTTTGCCCGTGAGCTGGATCTCGAGCGAGCTGGAGCCACCGCTGCCGAACACCGTGCCGAACGCAGGTCCCGTGATTGTGAACAGCCCGGTGTTGTTGTTCGACAGCGTCACGGTTAGTACGCCGGACGCCAGCGATGGCAGCGCGGTGACCCGCAGGAAGATCGTGGTTGAGTTCACATTGCCGCCGTAGACAATGACGTTCGACAGCACAGCGGTGACGGCCTCTAGCGCGCGAGTGTTCACCGACGAGTTCACCTGAGGCGCGTAGATGACCGACGACCCGTTGCGAGTCCAGAACACCTTTCCGCCGCTCGGGCAGGCAGACACTGCTGTGACGTTCACGATCGCCGTTGCCGTCGTCGTCGACCCGTCCCACGTGAACGAGGTCGGAGCGAACGTGACGGCGCCCGACGCGGCGACGCCGTTGCAGTAGAACTGCGGGGTGAACGTGATGCCCGTGCCTGACAGCGGCGGTACGGACGCTGACAGGGTGATCTGGACCATCTGCCCCGCGTAGAGCGTCACCGTGCCCGGCACCGTCGAGTCCGTCACGGACACGAGGCTGCGAATCCAAAGATTCGGGCTCAGTGCGATCGACAGGACGTCGAATTCGGACGACCCCGCGACGTTCCACTGAACGACGTAGGTGTTCGCGGTGGCGCACGTCGCCGTCACGGATGAGATCATCAGCGTGCCCGAGGTGTCGTTGTAGAGCGACACCGTGGGAAACGCATAGGCGAAGAACGCACTGGGCTGGCACGTCACCGTGAGAGGGTTCACAGGAATGGCGTCCGTGGTCGCTGACAGGGTGAACGGCATGCCGACGTAGATGGGGCCGGTCGTGACGAGGCTGAGGGAGACCTGCTTCAGCCTGTTGCAAACGATACCGACCGACTTCACCGTCGGATCGAAGCTGAACGAGGTGTCGGTCAGAAAGTTCATGCTGATATTGTACGTGAGACCCTCCGAGATGACGCCGTTGTAAGGCGCCTTGGGCGTGGCGATGAAACTCTGCGAGAGCACGCCCGCCGAGAACGAAGCGGACGCGGTGGCGCTCGGGGTCACCGGCGGTAGACTCGTGAACTCGAAGACGTTGGCGCTCGCGGACGAGAGCCGCACCGTGACAGTATGACCCGCAGGGAACACCGGAATGGTCGCGGTGCACAGCAGCGCAAACCCCGTGCCGAAGTACAGCTGCGAGGCATTGCACGTAAAGGTGCTGGTGCGTGCCGCCAGCACGGAGACCGACACGGGCAGGATCTGGCCCTCGAGCTCGCCGTTCATCCACGCCGCGTTGGAGCCGGATAGGGCGAAGGTCGCATCGTTCGTGCCCGTTGAGGATTTGGACAGCACCAGCGAGGAAGTGGTCGCGCCGGCCGCGAAGGATACCACGGTGGGCGCGCCCGTGACAATTGCGGGCAGCGTCGGCGTCACGCTGAATGCGAACGGCTGCGCGGCTGACAGCACGAAGCCGATCGTCGCCGTCGATCCAGCGACGTCGTACAGCGTCACAGAGCTCACCGTCGTGTTCACGAGCGCCCGCTGATACACGCGCACGCTGCCGAGGCTCCACGTTTGCGTGAGGTCAAAGTCCGGGGCCGTGCCGCTGGCAGCCACTGAGATGGCCGTTGCCGCCGTGACGCTGACGCCGGTCACGGTGAACGTCAGCACCGTGTTCGACGCGTCCGACGACGCCCACTGCACCGAGGCCGGCGTGATGGCGAGGTACGTGCCGCTGAAACTCGGCGTCAGCGTCATCTGACCGGACGCGGGCAGCGCCGACGCCGAGCACGAAATGGAGAACGAGTAGACGCCGAGCGACAGGTTCGCCGGAATGGTGGCTGGCGAGATCGACAGCGTCTTGAGCGGGCTGATGGTGAGGCTCTTGGACGGCACGGTGTTGGAGAAGTACAACGGCACGGTCGATGCGGAGTAGGTGAACGTCCCGCTCCCCGCGGCAACCGCCTGGAGATATGTGACGACGGTGCCAGCGGATGAAACGAGCGTGATTGTACCGGACGAGACGTTCAGCAGAGTGCTGTTGCTGAATGACCACGTGATCACGATCGTGTCAGGGGAAGTCAGCAGGCCGTTGTCAGTGAACGTCATCGTGAACACTCGCCCAACGTAGGTGAGTGACACCATGGAAGAGCCGATCGGGTTCAAGTTCGACCACGAGCCGGCCGCTGTTGGCAGCGAGGTCTGCATCATCTGCGTCAGCGACGGGCCCGAGAGCGTGAAGCTCATCGTGCACGAATACGAGGTCGAGCACGTCGCGTTGATGTCGTACCGCAGCATCTTGATCGAGGTCGTGAAATCCGTACCGGCCACGGCAACGATGCTGGCCGTGCCACAGGTCGGCGTAACCGTCACGGTGCCCGAGTACAGGTTCGCTGCAGCGTCGATCGAGAAGCGTGTCGGCGTGTTGCACTGCATCGCGGGGGTCCATGCCGTGTCCGTGCCGATGCTGACAACGATGAGTTGGTTGACGAAGACAGTGTTGTCGGCAGCCGTGGACGGCCACTGCGGCAGGCCCGCGGTACGAGCGTACGTGATCGTGCAGCTCTGCGAAGTCATCGCCGCGTTCGCTGTGACGGTGATGGTGGCCGAGGGACTCGACGCACCGACGCTGAAAGTGACCGACGTCGGGCTGAACGTTAACCCGCTGCAAGTCGAGCTCGGTGTGACCGTGACAGCGTAGTATACGAGACTGGCACACGTCGCTTGAACGGTGAGAGTGAAGGATGAGTCGGCGAGCATCGTCGCGGGAACGCCGCTCGCGCTGATTGTGCCCGGCGTTCGAACATCCACGTTGTACAGCGCCGTGGATTGCGTGTTGTAGTAGCGGTTGTCCGCGGCCTGGAAGCGGATCGTGACGGGTGTCGTGGCCGTCGTGGAGCTGCTCACGGTGAACGCGAAGGAGTACGGGCCGCCCGTGCCGGTCGAGGTCACGAAGGGGCTCCCCGTGGGCACCATACATGGCACGACGCCGTTGCACGCGCTCGTGATTAACGTCATCGAGCCGGCAGGATCTCCGGCGACGTCCGTGAGAGTCAACGTGACGCTTTGGTCATGGAAGTACACGGCGAGGTCGCTCGCACCGGCCGTCCAGCCCGAAACGAGGATGTTGCCGAGTGCCGAGACCGTGATCGAGCCCGTGGTGCCGTTCTGGAAGCCCCACCCGCGCAGGTTGGTGATCGCGGCGTCGACCTGACCCGCATCCGCGACCCACGGATGCAGCACGGCGTACAGATTCTGGTTTCCGTAGTTGAACGTCACGGAGCCGCTGGAGACGCCGTAGCCGCCCGGGAACGCGTTGCCCGAGGCGGTCAGGCCGTACACGAGCTGCGCGCACTGCTGGCGCGTCAACGGGATCGGCAGGTTCACGTACACGTGGCAGTCACGCGTCACGTAGCAGGGCTTCGACGTGTTCGAGTAGTGCGACGCCGTAACCGTGATCGGCATGAGCGAGCGCGTGCAGAACGAGTAGAAGTAGTACTTGTCGTTCTCTTGCGTACCGCAGAGGGTGCCGCCCACGCAAGTGCGACACGGGGCGCTGGCGCCGGTGAGAGGGTAGGTTGTGAACTGCGGTTCGCAGTACGCGTTGAAAGCGAGTGACGCATGCAGCGTCTGCGCGTACGGTGCGACGTTGAATGGCGCGGCGTTCCACGGCGACCCAGGCTCACACACGTCCGCCTTGCCATTGTTGAAGCATCGAATGTTCATGTGCGCGCTGTGCGGTCGAGAGTCGGCCTGTTGGGTGCCGTAGCGCTTGCTGAGCGACGTGCCGGAATCGGTCCACACGGCAAACATCCAGCCGGTGTTGCCGTTGGTGGGTATGGCAATCGCGCCGACGGCAATCTGACCCGATACGGTGAACTGCCCGCACCAAGCGGAAGCCTGGGCGCGGCTCATGCGCGACGGCACCCACACGTCCTCGAACGGCGTGTTGTCCGCACGCCGCGTCCAGTTCAGCATGCCGGAGGTGCGCTGGCAGGCACGCTGCAGCTTCGCGGAGGATGAGCTCTCCTGGCACGCGCTGCGCGTATTCGCCGGGCATGGCTGCGGCGCCGACGGCAGCGCGTTGGCCGCGTTCGGGTTGTTGGAGCACGTCTGCACGGAGCACGTCCACGGATGCGTGCCGCACGCGTTCAAACCGGAGACCAAGTAGGGGTACAGCGTGGACACCGCGGGGACCGTGGCGCCGTCGTCGAGCACCCGCGATGGGGTCGCGAAGGACGCCGCGTTGAGGAAATACGCGTCGAGCCACAAGCACCACGCCTGCGCCTTGTAGCCTGCAAATTGGGAGACGTTGTACGTCAGCATCGTGGCGGGGAACGCGGAGCCAGAGGACGACTGGTGCGACGAGCAGAGGGTGCCCGTCTTCATCGCGGACCAGTCCACGTCACTGAAGAGACTGGAGCCGCCGTTGTAGCGGCCCCAGATGTCGATCATCGGCTGCAGCGGATCCCATGTCGAGTAGTCCACCGAGCTAGGCAGCGGCGTGACCGCGAGCCAGCTCTGATCGTTGGTGCCCATGTTTTTCAAGTCGGACACGTACGCGCACGTGCCCGTGCCGCAGGGCTTGTCGGAGCACGCGGGCGTGCCGCTCCAGCCGCCCGCGTAGAACTGGCAGTCGCCGGGCGCGGTTCCGGCAGCAGCGCGCTGGGCCGCGAGCGCGAGAACCAGCACCAGCAGAACGGAGAGTGGGAGCCGGCGTGCGGCAATGCCGAAGAGTGCGTGGTCGCCAGACATTCGGAGGGTTGCGAAAGAAGAAGAAGAAAGCAAAGGGACAAAAGTCGAGTGCGTTCGGTTGACAACAAGACGTGAGCGATCAGTTTGAGAAACACAGTCCGGGGAAAGTGGAGTGGTCTCTCGTGTGTGCGACGCAACCGAAAGCGGAGTCTCGTTGATACAACGTCAACGAACTGTCAGCTGCCACGTTGATGACACAACTGCGCGCAATGCAACCGTAGCATGCGGAGCGGCACGTGATCATCGCTTGTTCCGTTATCACAGCACCGGCAGCGCTAACTCAACCGTCACGGCCGGAACGCGTCGACGAAGCTCTTCACCCCAGCTGGGCACAGGTTGAAGTACAGGGAAGGTTCGACCAGCTCGAGCTCCATTACGGCGTAGCACAGCGCGTCCGCGGCGCGCGCAGGCTGATCATGCGTCGGCACACCGCACACAAACCCGCGGCCGCGCAGCGACATGGAGATGAGTGAGGACGGGAGCCGAACGAGGTCCACGCGGGCGTACAGCGGCATCGACGGCGCATGAGCGACCGCGCGCTGAGCGACGTCCACGAGCGCGTCTGAGAGGTCACTCAGTGGTACGCTGGAGTGCGTTGCGCCGTACTCCTCCTGCACCCGAAAGTCACCGCTCCGCGGCACTTTGCGAATCGCGTGGCTACCACGGCCGTCAAACATAAACAGGCTAAACTCGCCATCGGTTTCGATCGTGCGGACGAACGGCTGGAGACAGTACCGGAATGCGTGTTGCCGCAGGACGTGCCAAGCAAACTCGAAGCGGGACGCGAATTCGACAGCACCGCGTGCGTTCCGAGGCGGAGCTTCGGGGGGGAATTCGGTCAAGCGCCCTCCACGAAGCTTGACGACTTCCGGATCATCCACGTGCAAGTATGGCACGCTGAAGAAGCCAGAATGTCCGTTCACCGCAGCGCTCGTTTCATCCGAAGCCGCGGCGGAGATGCGGTACGTGCCAAAACTGCTGGCGCCGACGAGTGGCTTCAGGACCAAGTCACAACTTCCTCCGAATACCGTGAAGCTACGTGTGAAGATCGCCTCAGTTGCTCCTTCGTTGGATGCTCGCATTCTGCATCCTGCGGCGCAACGTCGTCGTCGATGAGGCGCCTCCAGCTTGAGGCGTCATTCAGAAACAGCGTCGGAATGATGCAAGCTGGCGGCTTCGGCCCATCAACGCGCGCAATATCGCGCAGGTACGACTTCGTCGCGTTCCAGCGCAACGTGTCGAGATCGTTGAACAACCGGCAGCGCCTGGGACCTTGGACGGGGCGGCGCCCCGCGTCGGCGATGTGTGCCATGGCCTCCAGAAACCCCGCGAGATGGTCTTGGTAGTCCCATGTGGAGCGAACGATGACGGCGTCGTATTCGGACGCCCACGGAATCTCGCGCCAACGATGCCGTTCCACGTACGGGTCCACGTTCCAGCCGACGGCGGCCATGGGCGCCAAGAGCAGCGCGTCGTACACGCACCAGCCCTGCTCGAGGACGGGCCCCGATGGCTCGCAGCGCGCAGCGTCGGTCCTACACGGCGGCGTCCATCATGCCGCACTGCCCGACGAGTTGCGAGGGCTTTCACGGGAAACGCAACCTGTCGCGCGCGTGAACATATATCCTTCCTCGCGCGCGCGAACGCGTTTTCCTAGCGGTTGCCGGGCTTCATCGTGGACCAGTCCACGTTGTTGAAGAGAAGCCGCCGCCGTTGTAGGGGCCGAGATGTCGATCATGGGCTGCAGCGGATGTGCCGACGAACGCGAACGAAGCGGTCGGCCGTAGAGCACCGTCCGTCGTCACGGCCGTTGGGAACGCTGTGGCGACGCGCAACGCGACCCGCCGCATGAACAGCGCCCCCCCCCCCCCCCCCCCCCCCGGCCCCCCCGGGGCCCCCCCCCCCCCCCCCCCGCCCCCCCCCCCCGGGAGACGCCGCC
>Ga0247727_10008508_pt1 | contig 19020 bp, 17 predicted proteins | sample WisWelCaveWW1625_FD_202498 | JGI IMG/M metagenome (GOLD analysis project Ga0247727, IMG submission 202498) | Biofilm microbial communities from Wishing Well Cave, Virginia, United States - WW16-25 | ecosystem: Environmental > Aquatic > Deep subsurface > Groundwater > Cave microbial mat | place... | reverse complement strand
GCGCGCAGAGACGCGCCGGGGCCGAAGTATTACGTGCTGGAGATGCTGCCCTATCCCAGCGGCACGCTCCATATGGGGCACATGCGCAACTACACCATCGGCGACGCCGTGGCCTGGTTCAAGCGCATGCAGGGGTTCCATGTGATCCACCCGCTGGGGTGGGACGCGTTCGGTTTGCCGGCAGAAAATGCGGCCATCCAGCATCGCACGCACCCGCGCGACTGGACCGTTTCCAACATCGCGGGGATGAAAGCGGTCTGCCATCGCTACGGGTTCAGCTACGACTGGGAGCGGGAAATCTCCACTTGTGAACCGGAGTATTACCGCTGGAACCAGTGGTTTTTTCTGCGGATGTTCGAGCGCGGGCTGGCTTACCGCAAGCAGAGCCGCGTGAACTGGTGCCCGGAGTGCCAGACGGTGCTGGCCAACGAACAGGTGGTGAACGGTATCTGCTGGCGGCACGAAGGGACGCAAGTGGAGGCTAAAGAAATCGCGCAGTGGTTCCTGCGAACTACGGCCTACGCCGAACAACTGCTGGACGACATCGCGCAGGTGGAAACGGGCTGGCCGGAACGCGTTCTGGCGATGCAGCGCCACTGGATCGGGAAATCGCAGGGGGCCCGGGTGCGGTTTGCGGTAGAAGGGCTGCCTGGGAAAACCGTCGATATCTTCACCACGCGGATTGACACCATCTACGGAGCGACGGCGGTGATCGCGGCCGCGGACCACCCGCTGGTGACCGACCTGCTGACCGGGCATGCAGACCGGAAGCGCGCCGAGGAATCCATGGCGCGCATGCGCGCGAATTCGCTGCGGGCCGCGGAATGGGCCACGGCGGAAAAGGAAGGCATGGCCACGGGGCGGATGGCGGTCAATCCGTTCAATGGCGACCGCCTGCCCATCTGGATCGCCAATTTCGTTCTGCTGGAATACGGGACGGGCGCGGTGATGTGCGTCCCGGCCCACGACCAGCGCGATTTTGAGTTTTGCAAGAAACACGGGCTGCCCATCCGCGTGGTGGTGCAGCCGGCGGAGGGCCCGCCGCTGGACGCCGCGCTGATGCGGGAGGCATTCACGGAGCATATGCAGGGCCGCCTGGTGGACTCGGGACCCTACAGCGGGCTAGCGCCGGCACAGGCCATTGCGCGGATGACTGCCGACGCCGAGCAGAACGGATCCGGGTCCGGGCAGGTGACCTATCGGCTGAGGGACTGGGGCATTTCGCGGCAGCGGTACTGGGGCACGCCGATTCCCATCATCCACTGCCCGCAATGCGGCCAGGTGCCCGTGCCTGATGCGGAGCTTCCGGTACGGCTCCCGTCCACCGTGGCCCTGACCGGGCAGGGACAATCACCGCTGGCGGGCGTGAGCGAATTCGTAAACGTGAAGTGTCCGAAGTGCGGCGCGGCGGCTCAGCGCGAGACAGACACGATGGATACGTTTATGGATTCCTCGTGGTACTTCTACCGCTACGCGGACCCGAAAAACGAGCGCGCCCCGTTCGACAGGGATGAGGTCGCGCACTGGTGCCCGGTGGACCAGTACATCGGGGGCATCACCCACGCCATCCTGCACCTGATGTATGCCCGGTTTTTCTGCAAGGTGATGCGCGATCTGGGTCTGGTGGACCACGACGAGCCTTTCCGGCGGCTGTTCTGCCAGGGGATGGTGCTGAAGGGCGGGACCGCGATGTCCAAATCCAAGGGGAACATCGTCGGCGCCATCGAGATCGCGGATCAGTACGGGTGCGACACGGCTCGGCTGTACACGCTGTTCGCCGCGCCGCCGGAAAAGGACTTGGAATGGAGCGAGCAGGCCATCGAGGGCGCGTCGCGCTTCCTGCACAGGGTGCACCGCATCGTGACGTCGCACGCCGCGACGGCGCGGAGTGCACCGCGGAATCCCGCGGGCTACGGGCCGGCAGAGCTCACCCCGAAGGAGCGCGCGCTGCTGCGCAGGACGCACCAGACGCTGCGGCGCGTCACCCGGGATTTCGACCAGCGCTGGCATTTCAATACTTCCGTAGCCGGCTTGATGGAGCTGGTGAATGAGATCTCCGCGCAGGAGCCGCTCGAAGTCGGCGCCTCGCCGGCGGTCATACGGGAAACGCTGGAGTTGCTGACGCTGATGCTCGCGCCGCTGGCGCCGCACCTGGCCGAAGAGCTGGGCGCGGAGCTGGGACACACGACGGGGATCGCCGCAGCGTGTGCCGCCGGGCAGCGGATGTGGCCGGAGTTCCATGCCGAGCTGGCGCGGGAGGATGAGTTCGAAATCGTGCTTCAGGTGAACGGCAAGATGCGGGGAAAGATTGTGGTCGAGGGCGGCCTGAGCGACGAGGAGCTAGGGCGTCGCGCCCTGACCGACAGGCGGATTTCTTCCGCCATTGACGGCAAGCAGGTGCGGAAGACGATTGTCGTCCCCAACAAGCTGGTGAATATCGTGGCGGGCTGAAGAAGGGCAGAAGATGACACCGAGACACAGAGGGCACAGAGCAAGATGAGCGCTCGCGGCGGGATTGTTGTGCTGGATTTTGGCTCGCAGTACACGCAGTTGATCGCGCGGCGTGTGCGCGAGCACCACGTGTTTTCCGCGATTCTGCCGTGCACCGCGCCGCTCGACCAGGTTCGGGAGCTGGAGCCAGCGGGGGTCATCCTTTCCGGCGGGCCGAGCTCGGTCTATGACTCGAACGCGCCCCAATGCGACCCCGGAGTGCTGGGCCTGGGGGTTCCCGTGCTCGGCATCTGCTACGGGCTGCAATGGATCGCTCACACCATGGGGGGCCGCGTGCAACGCGCGGAGCGCCGCGAGTACGGCCCGGCGGAGTTCGAAATCCGCAACGGCTCCACGCTGCTGAACGACGTTCCCGCGCGATCGAAAATCTGGAACAGCCATGGCGACAACGTGGTGTCGCTGCCGGCCGGGTTCCGGGTGTGCGGAGAAACGAACAACGCCGTGGCCGCGGCGGAAGACACGGAGCGGCGCATCTACGCCGTGCAGTTCCACCCGGAAGTGCGTCACACCGAACACGGGGCGCAAATCCTGCGCAATTTTGTGTTCGGCATCTGTCAGGCGCGGCCCAACTGGAGCCGCGCATCGTTCATCGCAGAGACGGTGGAGTCCATCCGCCGGCGCGTGGGGGACGCCAGGGCGCTCTGCGCGTTGAGCGGGGGCGTGGACTCGGCGGTGGCGGCGTCGCTGGTGCATCGAGCCATCGGCGCGCGGCTGACCAACGTGTTGGTGGACACGGGGCTGCTGCGCAAGGATGAGTTCCGTCAGACCCTCGAGCTGTTGCGCGCGCAGCTGGGGCTCAACGTCCTGGGCACGGACGCGGCCGGGCGTTTCCTGGGGCGTCTGGCCGGCGTCACCGATCCCGAAGAAAAACGCAAACGCATCGGGAATGAGTTCATCGCGGTGTTCGCCGACCAGGCCAGGAAGCTCGGTGATATCCGCTACCTGGTGCAGGGGACGCTCTACCCGGACGTGATTGAGTCGGTCTCGGTGAAGGGCCCGTCCGCGGTGATCAAAACGCATCACAACGTGGGCGGGCTGCCCAGCGTAATGCCGTTTGAGCTGCTGGAGCCGCTGCGCGACCTGTTCAAGGACGAAGTGCGCCAAATCGGCAGGGAACTGGGGCTGCCCAAGGAGATCCTGACCAAGCATCCGTTTCCAGGGCCGGGACTGGCCGTACGCATCCTGGGGGAAGTCACGCCGGAACGGCTGGCCACACTGCGCGAGGCGGACGCCATCATCGTCGAAGAAATCAGGCGCGCGGGGCTGTACGAAAAAACCTGGCAGGCGTTCGGCGTGCTGCTTCCGGTGCGCAGCGTGGGGGTGATGGGTGACGAGCGGAGTTACGGGCTGACGCTGGCCGTGCGCGTGGTGGAATCGGAAGACGCCATGACCGCAGACTGGAGCCGCCTTCCCGCCGAAGTGCTGGAGCGAATCTCCGCGCGCGTGGTGAACGAAGTCGCGGGGCTGACGCGGGTGGTGTACGACATCAGCACGAAGCCGCCGAGCACGATTGAGTGGGAATAGACACCCAGCGCGTCGCAGGGCAACGCGCAGGTCTGGCGGCAGAAAGCGGCGCTAACGGTTCGCCATTTTCTGGGCCAGGAAGAACACCAGCCGGCGGTCTGGATCCTGCAACCGGCCGAGCACGCGGCGCAGCCGGTTGAGGAACCGCGCGTCTTTGCCGGCGATCCCCCACACCGCTTCGCCGGCGAGCCGCCGCTTGGGCAGAGGGGGAAGGACTGGCGGTTCTTCACCATCATAAAACAGTTGATAAAGGGGCACCTCAAGCGCGCGGGCCAATTTCTCCAGTGTCTCGATGGAAGGGACGGTGTGACCATTCTCGACACGCGAGATATAACAACGCAGCAGGCCCGTACGCTTTTCGACATCCCCCTGGGACATCCGCTTTTCTTCTCTTAAGGCACGCAATCGTTCGCTGATGATCATAACGAAACAATTATCATACGCCGAAAGTCCGGGCAAGAAGATTCTGGGCGGCCGGGGGGACCCCGGGGACCCGCCGCAATTTGATGTACCCAAGCATTCAGACCCTCGCGATTGATGTAACTGGAAAGCGATGACGAACGTCCCAAAGGAGGCGGTAGAAACCGGCAGGACCGGCGCCGCTCGGGAGCACTCCATGGCAGCTGCTGCTGCGGCTCCGTCCGCAGGGGTGGCCAGGCCGGCCGGGTCCGACCGGGAACTGGTGCGCCGGGCCCAGGGTGGAGAGGAAGCCGCCTACGAAGCGCTGGTGAAGCTGAACCAGGCGCGGGTGTTCGCCATCGTGGGCAGCATCCTGCGGCAGCGGGAGGATATCGAAGACGTCGCCCAACAGGTGTTCATCAAGGCGTATTTGGCGTTGCAGCGGTTCGACGGGCGATCAGCATTCTCCACCTGGCTCTATAAGATCGCGGTGAACGAATGCCGCGATTATTTGCGGAAGAAGCGGGTTCGGCGGCTGGTCTATGAAGCGGATTTGAGCGAAGACCAGGTGCAGATGCTGGAGCAGGCAGAGCCGGGCCGGGTGGGCGTGGGCCGGGTGGCGCCGTCGGAGATGAACGCCGGTCGCCGCGTGGAGTTGCGCCAGGCCGTGGACTGGCTCCTGGCAAGGCTTTCGGACGAAGAACGAGTGATGATGGTTTTGAAGGAAGTCGAGGGCTATTCGGTAGAGGAAATCGCCGAAGTGCTCGAGATGAACGTGAACACAGTAAAGGTCCGGATGTTCCGGGCGCGGGGGCGGCTGACCGCAGCCTACCGGCGACAGGCGGCGCGCGGACGGGCCGGCTGAACGTGCGCCCGGCGGAGGCGAGGAGGCAGAGCCGTGAGATGCAAAGAATACGAGAGGCTCGAACCGGCCTTGGCAGATTATCTGGAAGGCCGGGTGTCGCCGGAAGCGCGGCGCGCGGTTGACGCGCATCTGGTGTCCTGCGCCGATTGCCGCCATGCGATGAAGGATGCCGGCGTAAGTGGGCTGCTGCTGCGGGCCGGATGGGAGGCGGCGCCGGTGCCGGACGCCGAGTTCTGGTTCCGCGTGCGCGCTGCGTTGCGCTCCGAGGAAAAACGCGCCGGCTTCTGGCAGCCCGTCGAAGCGCTGGCATGGAAAATGTCCTGGGCCGCGGTGCTGGCGCTGGCGCTGATGACCGGATATGCCGTCATGCAGGAACGGGACCCGGCCCTGCTGGCCAATACTCCGAATACAGAAGCGCGAGAAATCATTCCTGAACCGGAGCAGCAACCGCGCACCGGCGAAGAAGTGCTGCTCACACTGGTGAGCAGGTAGAGGAGAGGGCAGACCGATGAATAAGAAGGCAATCTTCCTGGTGGCAGTGACCTTCGTGCTGGGGATCGCGCTCGGCGGGTTGAGCATGCACCTGGCGGCCGACCGCGGCTGGACCGGGCACGGCGGAAGTCGCGGGCCCCACGGCAAGGGCCGCGTAATCGACCAACTGACGCGCGAGCTGGAACTGTCCGTGGAGCAACAGGAGAAGCTGCAGGGCGTGCTGCAACAGACCCGGCAGCGCTATCAGACCGTCTATGAGCAGATCCGTCCGCAGATGGAGCAGGCCCGGATGGCAGGCCGGGAGAATATCCGAAAGGTGCTGACCCCAGAGCAGCTCCCGAAATTCGAAGCTCTGCTGCGCAAGGCCGACGAAGACCGGAAAAAGAGAGAAACCCGCCCGGATCGGTAGAGATCTCAACCATGCAGGACGCGGAAAAGGAAGGAATCATGAAGCAGTGGATGGAATGGGCGAAACAGTTGTGGGCAAAATCCATGATGCACCGGGCCATGCTCGTGGCCCCGCCGGTGGCGCTGGTGGTGGTTGCAGCCTTCGGCGGGATCGGAGGCCGCGGGCCGGTGCAGTACTACACAGCGAAAGTGGAGCACGGGGACATCTCCCAGGTGGTGCAGGCCACCGGCACGATCAACGCGGTGACCACGGTGCAGGTGGGTTCCCAGGTATCGGGCACCATCGCCGAGCTGTTTGCGGATTTCAACTCGAAGGTCAAGAAGGGCCAGGTGATCGCGCAAATTGACCCGGCCATTTTCCGCACTCGGCTGATGCAGGCAGAGGCGGATGTGGATAACGCCCGCGCAAACGTCAAGAGCCTGGAAGCGCAAACCGACACCCAGAGGGCAGATGTGCTGGCCAGCAAGGCCGGTGTGGCGCGTGCCCAAGCGCAACTGAAGGAAGTCTCCCTGCAACTGAACCGCACGAAGGAACTTTTCCAGCAGGGTATTGCGTCCGCTTCGCAACAGGACACGGCGCAGGCCAACTACGATAGCAACGCCGCGGGACTCCAGGTTGCCGAAGCGCAACACGAGCAGTCCAAGGCACGGCTGAAGGCCATGATGGCGCAAATGGACCAGGCCCATGCGCAGGTGTCGCAGCGGCGGGCCGCGATGGAGATGTCCAGCGTGGACCTCAGCCACACGGTCATCAAAGCTCCCATCGACGGCACAGTGATTGCCCGCAACGTGGACGTGGGGCAGACGGTGGCCGCTAGCCTCTCGGCGCCGACGCTGTTCGTCATCGCGCAGGACCTGACCAAGATGCAGGTGTATGCCAAGACCGACGAGGCCGACGTAGGGAAAATCAAGGTGGAGGCCATGACCGACTTCCGCGTGGACTCTTTCCCGCGGGAGAGGTTCCGCGGCCGCGTGTCCCAGGTGCGGATGAACGCGACCAGCGTGCAAAACGTGGTCACCTACGACACCATCATTGCCTTTGAAAACCCGGAGCAGAAATTGTTCCCGGGCATGACCGCCTACGTCACCATCCCGGTGGCCTGGGCCAATCAGGTGGTGAAGGTGCCCAACGGGGCGCTGCGGTTTCAGCCGGACTTCCCGCCCGACGAGAAAAAGGCTCTGTACGAGAAGCACAAGATCCCGGTGGAGACTGCCTCTCGCCGCGGGATGGGCGGCGGAGGCCCCTCGGCTTCGCTGGGCACCCCCGGCGGGCCGCGGGGAGGAAATGGCGCGGGGCCGGGCGGCGGGATGCGCGGCGGGGAAGGGCCTGGAGGTGGGGAAGGCGCGCCCCGGCGGATCAGCGGTCCCCGCGTCGAACAGGGAGTGGTCTGGAAATTGACCAGGGACAAGCAGCTGATCCCCGTCAGCGTGAAGCTGGGCGTAACGGATTTCACGTTCACAGAGCTGAAGGAAGGCGAACTCAAGCCGGACGACGAGCTGGTGATCAGCCAAAGCAATGCCCGGAGCAGTAGCTCCGGAGGGGGAATGCCCGGGCAGCAGCGCAGCCCGATGGGCGGACCGGGCGGAATGCCGCGCCGGATGTAAGATCGAGAAGGAAATCGAGATGAGTACAACAACCCGCGTTTGGGGGACCGAAGCTCCTGGTGCGCTGCTGATCGAAAACGAGGAGTTAGAGGTCGCCCCGAAAGGGGCAGAGACACGCGTGGAGAAACCGGTCATCCATCTGGAAAGCGTGCACAAGGTGTACCAGCTCGGGGAAATGCAGGTGCACGCTCTGCGCGGCATCTCGCTGGAGATTTACCCGGGCGAGTTCGTGGCGGTCATGGGGGCGTCGGGGTCCGGCAAATCCACCTTGATGAACATCGTGGGGTGCCTGGACAAGCCCACCAAAGGACGATACCAGCTGGATGGAACGGATGTTTCCGAGCTGAGCAAGAACGAGCTGGCGCGAATCCGCAACCGGAAGATTGGCTTCATCTTTCAGCAGTTCAACCTGCTGGCGCGGACTTCGGCGCTGGAAAACGTGGAACTGCCGACCGTGTATGCGGGTGTGGCGCCGGAAGAACGCGTGCGACGCGCGCAGGAGGCCCTGGAGCTGGTCGGGCTGGGCAATCGGGCGCAGCACCATCCGACGCAGCTCTCCGGCGGGCAGCAGCAGCGCGTGGCCATCGCGCGCGCGCTGGTCAACCGGCCGTCCCTGCTGCTGGCCGACGAGCCGACCGGAAACCTGGACAGCCGCACCAGCGTGGAAATCATGGACATCCTGCAGCAGCTCAACCAGCAGCAGGGGCTGACCATCGCCATGGTCACGCACGAGTCGGAGATCGCCGCCTATGCCAGGCGCTCGATTGTTTTCCGCGATGGGAAGATGCGCTCGGACACGCAAAACCCGAAACAGCAGATGGCCCGGGAAATCCTGCCGACCCTGAAGTCCGTGGATGAGGAAGATGCGGACGAGACGGGCGGCGTCTGAAGGAGCAGCACACCGATGGACTTCATGAACACATTGCGGCTGGCGCTGCGCGCGCTGGCGCGGAACAAGCTGCGGTCGTCGCTGACCATGCTGGGGATCATCATTGGCGTGGGCGCCGTCATCGCCACGGTGAGCATTGGGCAGGGCGCGGAGACGGTGATCCAGGAAGGCATCCAGAGCATGGGCACCAACGCCGTGTTCATCGGGTCCGGGAGCAACCGGCCAGGCGGCACACGCACCGGCTCCTGGCAGGTGAAGTCGCTGGTGATGGACGACGTCCACGCGATTATCCGGGACGTTCCGCTGATCAAGGAAGCGGCGCCGGTGGTGATGAGCCGGGGACAGATGGTCTATCAGAACCAGAACTGGGCCGCGGGGATCATGGGAACCTCGCCCAATTACTTCACCATCCGGCGCTGGGGCGTGCAGGCCGGCACGATTTTCGGCGATGAGGAAGTCGAATCGGCAGCCAATGTGTGCATGTTGGGTACGACGACGGCGCGCATCCTTTTCGTGGACGAAGACCCCATCGGCAAGACCATCCGCATCCGCAACTTGCCGTTCCGCGTTGTCGGCGTGCTGGAATCCAAAGGCCAGTCCATGATGGGCGATGACCAGGATGACCGCGTCTTCGCACCCTTCACCACGGTGCAGAAGAAAATCGCGGGCATCACCTGGCTGCAGTTCGTCAACGCCTCGGCGGTGACGCAGGAAGCGTCGCTGGCGGCCGTGCCCCAGATCGAGTCGCTGTTGCGCGAGCGCCATCGCATCCGGCCGGGCGAGGAAGACGATTTCTTCGTCCGCACACAGTCGGAAGTGGCCGACATCGCCGGGCAGACGCAGCGCGTGATGACCCTGCTGCTGGGATCGGTGGCCAGCGTGTCCCTGCTGGTGGGCGGCATCGGGATTATGAACATCATGCTGGTGTCCGTCACCGAGCGCACGCGCGAAATCGGCGTGCGCATGGCCGTGGGCGCCACCGAAAACGACGTGCAGCGGCAGTTCCTGGTGGAGGCGGTGACGCTTTCCATGCTGGGGGGCACCGTCGGAGTGGTGGCGGGGATGGGAAGTTCGGCCCTGATCAACAGTTTCCTCTCCTGGCCGACCTCCGTTTCACCCCTGGCGATTGTGATTGCGGCCGCATTCTCCGCCTGCGTGGGCGTGTTCTTCGGGTACTACCCGGCGCGAAGAGCAGCGCAGCTCGACCCCATCGAAGCGCTGCGGTACGAATGAGACAAGATCAGGAATCAGCAGCCGGGAATGCGGCCCGTGTGGTTTGATTTCCCGCTTCTGATTTCAAACTTCAGCCCCCACGAATTCCATCTGCGGGACGGGACTTCCTCCACAGCGGCAGCAGCGCGAGCAGTCCCAGCAGCGGCCCGGGTAACAGCAGCCAGGCAATGCGCGGGCCCAGAGTGCTCCACTGCGTGGCAGCCAGCTCAATCGAAAAGATGGTGATGAAGAACCCGATGCAATTCTGAATGGTCAGGGCGCTGCCCACCAGGAGCGGCGGGCAGCTCTGCGCCACCAGCGCAGAAAACTGCGGCGAGTCGGCCACCACCGCAAATCCCCACACGAGCAGCGTGGCAACCAGCGCTACCACGGGAAGCGAACCCATCCACGGATAGAGGAGACACGCCGTCGCCGAAACGGCGAGCGCCATAGCCGCCACACGCGCGCTGCCGATGCGGTGACTCCACTTTCCGCCCAACACGCACCCCAGGGCGCCAATTCCAATCACCGCCCCCGAGAGTAGCGGCACGGCGCGCGGATGCGGCAGCCCTTCTGCGGCCAGGGCGGCAGCCACCAGAAGTGGCGTCATCGTCCAGAAGGCATAGAGCTCCCACATATGCCCGAAGTAGGAAAATGTCGCAGCACGGAATTCGGCTTGGCGAAACAGTGGCAGAACCGCGCCCAGGCGCAATGGCGCCCGAGGAGGAAGATGCGGTCCGTCGCCCAGCGAAAAAATCAGTTGCGCCGCCAGGGCGGAGAGCGCGGATGAGCACAGCACGACAGTCTGCCAGTGCCAATCTGCTCCCACTCCGCGAATCAGATGCGGGAGGGCCTTGCCGATCGTGAGCGCTCCCACCAGCCAGGCCAGCGATTCGCCCGCGCGCCCCGGAGTCCAACTGACCACCAGCTTCATCCCCAACGGGTAGATCCCGGCAAGCGCCAGGCCAGTCAGAAAGCGAAAGAGAATGGCTTCCGGGACTGTTTCCGCGAGGAGGGCGAAAGCGGCATTGGCCAGCGCGCCCGTCAGGGCGGAGAGTGCGAAAATTCGACTGGCCGGAAACCGGTCGGCCAGGCCGGTGAGCGCCAGGACGGCCGTGCCTGCAATGAAGCCGACCTGTACGGCGATCGTTATCCGCGCGACATCCGCCGGGCCTATGCCCCACAGCGCCGCCAGGTCCGTTGCCGCGCTATTGCCTGTGAACCAAAGCGAAGTCCCCAGCAGCTCCGCCAGGACGATGAGAAAGAGTGGACGGGACATCGGGACGCTGGCCACAGCCGGGCTGGCAAGCGGGGGCCGGCTCAGAAGGGGATGTCCTCGTCTGCGATTTCCGGCCCGCCGGAGAGATCGTCGCCGCCGGGCTGCACCTGGCTGTGGCCGGAGCCCGTCGGATCCGCTTCGCCGGCCGCAGCGGCGCCGGCGGCCACGCCTTCGGCGCGGCGATCGAGCATGCGCATCTCACCGGCGACAATTTCGTAGGAGGTGCGCTTCTGGCCTTCCTTGTCGTCCCACTGGCGGGACTGGATGCGCCCTGCGATGTAGATCTGCGACCCTTTCTTGAGAAACTTCTGGCAGATCTCGGCCAGCTTGCCCCAGGCGACAATCTTGTGCCATTCCGTGCGCTTTTGGCGCTCGCCGCTGCGGTCGCGGAAGGATTCGTCTGTGGCCAAGCTGAAGTTGCAGACGGCCTGGCCGCTGGAGGTGTAGCGCGTCTCCGGGTCGCGGCCCAGACGGCCCACCAAGATTACTTTGTTAACGGACATAGGCGTTCCTTTCGGCGGATATGAAACCACAGTTGAGCGGAGATGAGAATAGGAATTCTCCCGCCTACGGAGAGAGGAAAAAACTGCGCGGCGACGAACGCGAACTCAGGACGGCCCGGCGGCGTTCATCTCGCGGAGCTTGGCGCGGGCGCGGCGTTCGGCCTCGCTGCCGGGGTGCCGCCGGATTACCTCGCGCAGCTCGCGCTGGGCGCTGGCGCGCTGGCCCATCTCCAGCAAGGCCATGCCTTTTTTCAACCGCGCGTCGGCCAGCTTGTAGCTCTTGGGATAGTTGTCCAGGACTTTCTCGTACTCGTTCACCGCCTGGCGGAATTCCCGCTGCGCGAAATGGATTTCCCCGAGATAGAACTGGGCATTGGACGTGACGTCGGTGTCGGGGAAATATTTCAGGTAGTCCAGGAATTCCTGCCGCGCCAGGTCGTATTTTCCGCCGGTGAAATCACGCAACGCGTTGGAATAGAGAGTGTTCGCAGAAGGGGGCGGCGGATCGGCCGGCGGTCCGGCGGGGGCGCCGGGGACCGGGGCGCCGCCGGCCACCTTGGCGTCCAGGCTCTGCAACACGCCGCGGAGATCGCTCATCTCCTGGGTCATCTTGCCGACGCGGACCTTGACTTCCTCCAGGTTGTCAGCGAGGGCCTGATTCTGGGAGGACATGGTGTCCATGCGTGTTCCGAGATTGGCCTGCACGTCCTGGACGCTGCGCTCCACAGTGGTCATGGACCGGTTGACGCGGCTCATCGAATCGAGCGACTGCTCGATGAGGGTCTTGAGGACCGCGTGTTTTTCGTCCACCGCGCGTTGCAATTCGCGCTGCGCCTGGGTGAGCAGGGCCACGTCGCGCTGGAGCTGGATGATTTCCTTGGAAACGGCGCCGGTGGGCGCGGGGCTCAACAACAGTCCGGCCACCGCACCGGCCAGCAGCGCGGCGCCGGACATCAGATACCATCGGGTGCGCAAGACGATTCCCTCCTTGCCAAGACGGGCCGGGCTAGCGGGCCATCACGAAATGGGCGCGGCGGTTTTTCTGCCAGCACTCCTCGCTGCTCTCGGTGCAGAAGGGCCGCTCCTTGCCCCAGCTGACGGGCTCGACGCGGTCCGGGCTGACGCCCAGGGAAAGCAGGAATTGCCGGGCCGCTTCGGCGCGGCGCACGCCCAGCGCGAGGTTGTATTCGGTGGAGCCGCGCTCGTCGCAATGGCCTTCCACGGACACCTTGATCTGCGTATGGGTGCGCAAAAATTCCGCAGTGCGGGCCAGGGCATCGCGACCGTCGGGACGCACTTCCGCAGAATCGAAATCGTAGAAGGCGTCCACTACGTTGGCGCGGAACAGCTCCTCGATCGTGGCCGCGGCCCTGACTGGAGGCGTAGGAGGAGGAGGCGCCGCCACCGTGATGCGCACGCTGTGGTCGGCGTTGCCGCCGGGGCCGGAGGCAGTAATGGTATAGGTGGTGGACTCTCCCGGGGTCAGCCGGGTGGACCCCTCGGGCGCCACCCGGCCGGGACCCGGCGAAATGTTCAGCTCTGTGGCGTTGGTGGACGTCCAGTTCAGGGTGACCGCTTCGCCCTTCTGGATGAAGGTCTGGGTGGCGCGCAAGGTGACCGTGGGCCGCGCGGGCGGCGCCGGCGGCGGCGCCGGAATGCTGGCTGGCGGCGGGGCCACCACTTCCTTCTTGCACGCGCCGGTGAATACGATCAACACCATCAGAGCGCCCAGTGCGGCCTTCCTGCGGAGCGAACCAGTCTGCATCTGCCTGCCTCCTCGAGGTGTGGCGCCGCTCCTCCCGGGGTGCGGGGCGGTGCCGGTGAACTGCATCTAGGGGCCATCAGAAATGCGTCAAAAACTTATCGTATCACCAATTCCGCCGGCCGCAGGGAGCTTTCAGCGCGGTGACCAGCTTGGCGATTCGTTCTGTCCCTCGGCGGTCAACTGGCGCGCATTGGAACCGTCCGCGAGCATCGTCCAGATGTGGCGCGGGCCCGTGCGCGTGGATTCGAAGACCAGGTGACGCCCATCGGGGGCCCAGGAGGGCCGCTCATTGCGTCCCGCGTCGCGGGTCAGCTCCAGCAACTGGTTCGTGGCCACATCCACGACGTAAATGTCGTAATTCCCCGAGGGCCGCCGCCAGCTAAACGCCAGCAGCTGGCCGTTGGGCGACCAGGCTGGGTCAATCACGTACCCCATGTCCGGCAGCAGGAGCTTTTCCACGTTGGAGCCGTCGGCGTTCATCACGTAGATCTGCGGGATGCCGCCGCGGTCACTGACGAACGCGACGCTCTGTCCGGTCCGCGGGTTCCAGGCCGGCGAGGTGTCGCCTCCAGCGGAATAGGTGATGCGCTTCAGGTTTCCTCCGCTGGAGTCGATCATGAAAATTTCCGGGTCGCCGTGCATGCTGGACATAAACAGCAGCCTCGAGCCGTCCGGAGACCAGGCCGGGGCGCTGTTGGTTCCCCGATAGCTGACGAAACTGGTCTGTCGTCCGGTTTCGATAGAATGGATGCAGATCTGCGCGCTGACCACGCCGCTGCGGCCGGGCCGGTAGCAGGTGAACGCGATGCGCGAAGCGTCCGGGGACCATCTCGGCGTGAGCGAAATCGAGCGCAGGCTGGTCAGGGGGCGCTGGTTCGCGCCGTCGTAGTCCATCAGCCATAGCTCCTTCGGCCCCGTGCGGCTGCTGATGAATGCAATCTGCGTTCCGGCAATGCCCGGGAGACCTCCGCTGAGCCGCGACACGATCTCGTCGGCGAACTGGTGGGCGAACTTCCGAATCTCCGCATCGGCGGCCGCTCCGCGGTACCGTTTTTGCATCACCGGGGGCGCGGCGGAGTTGCGCACATCATACAGCCAGGCTTCAATGGCCAGTTCATCGCCGGAGACGGCCAGATTGCCGAAGGCCAGAATCGCTGCCAGCGGCGGGGCATCGGCCCAGTCGCCGTGACGCAAGTCCGCGGGCAGCAGGGGCATATTCGTGGGATGAAAGCTGGGACTGACCAGCTCCAGGATCCCGCAATACTCCAGGTCGGCGCGAACCGTGTCTGTGAACAGTTTGGCGGAGGCCAGTTTTTCTGAGGAGTTCGGCGGGCGCACTCCAAAGTCAGAGACCGCGATGCGCGCCTTCTCTACCCCCAGGCCGGTGCCGGTGCGGAACCAGTCCTGGGCCTGCGCTGGCCCGGGGAGGAAAAGACCGAAGAAGAGGACGGCGGAAAGGTTCGGAACGCGGATGACCCTCATCCTGTCGTGGTACCCCCCTGGGTATCTGGAGACACCGGGCATGGTCCAGACTGTTTTGACGCGCAAGTGCTGTTCATCTCTCTCCAGCCTAACGGCGAAAATCGAACCAGAACTCGACCATCACGTGCGATCCAGCATATTCCGACGGCAAGCGCTCGAGCGGGCTGGAATCGCGGATGGCCCGCAGTGCGGAATTGTCCACCGAGGCGATACCGCTGGAGCGCAGCATCTGGATATTCGGGACCTGGCCGTCGCGCAGCACCTGGAATTGGATGACTACGCGCGGGGCCCAGCGCACCGACGGGTCCACCGTGGACTGTAGCCAGTTGGAGCTGATGCGCCGGCGAACCGCCTCGACGTACCACGGGAAGCGCGCTCCGAATTCGCCGCCGGGCCCGCTGAACCCCAACCCGCCCTGGGTGGCCGCTCCCATCTGAAATTGCGTGTACGGCAGAGAAGGCGAGCCGCCCTGGCCGTAGGGAACGGCGTTTTCCGGCGGAGGCGTGGGGTCCTCCAGCACTTTCGAGGGTCGCGTGATGTATCGCTGCGGTTTGTTCCTCTCAAACTCCGCCAGCTCTTGGGCCGCGGCTTGCAAATCGTTCGCACGCGGCTCGCTGCGGTGCAGCCCGCGCGTGTCGTCCACCACGCGGCTCATTGTTTGCGCTTCGGGGCGGGGAAGCGGCACGCCGGGAAGACTCCCCACCAGGCCGACGCTCATCGCGCCGCCGCCGGGGCCGCCCCACAGTTCGCCGCGCAGAGAGAAATAGTTGCCAACGGCCAGCGAGCCGAAGAGCAGCAGATGCATTCCGGCAGACCATGCCAGAGGCGTCTTCAGGTTATCGCCGGTGAGGGTTGCGATGGACATAGAGAATCGTGGCGTGTCAATTGGCCCGCGGGCGGGAGCGGACGGGCTCGGTGACCACGCTGACATTGGTGATGCCGTGTTGCAGCAATTCGTCCATCACCCGGGCGAAGCTGCCGAAGGGCACAGTCTCGTCGGCGCGCAGGAAGACGGCCTGCTTGACGTCGGGGCCCATCCGCGCGCGGACGATTTTGCCCAGCTCCACCAGCTTGACCGGTTCGTTGCCCAGATACACGCGCTGCCCGCGGTCAATGGTAATCACCAGCCGCTCCTCGGTGATTTCCTTCACCGACCGCGTTTTCGGCAACTCGACTTCGATGCCCGATTGCAGGATGGGCGCGGTGATCATAAAAATAATCAGCAGCACCAGCACCACGTCCACGAACGGGACGATATTGATCTCCGAAAGCGACGTACCCGTGTGGCGGCGCAACGGCGGCATTTGCTCAGCCCTGCCCGAACTGTTTCTCCAGCAGCGCCGAAAACTCGGCGGTGAAGTTGTCCATGCGCGTGGCCAGCCCCTTGATGTGATGCAGGAAGTGGTTGTAGGCAATCACCGCGGGAATGGCCGCGAAAAGACCCGCGGCCGTTGTGACCAGCGCTTCGGCAATTCCCGGTGCCACGGCGCGCAGGCTGGCCGCCCCGGCCGTGCCCAGCCCGGCGAAGGCGTCCATCACGCCCCACACCGTGCCGAACAGGCCCACGAACGGGGCCACGGAACCCGTGGTAGCCAGCCAGGGCATCCATTTTTCCAGACGGTGCACTTCATCCGCGGAGGCGGTCTGCATGGCCACGGTGACGGCATTCAAGCTGCGCAGGCGCCCGGGATGCGGGTTGGCTGCGGCGGTCTGCGAGTGCAGCTCGTTGTAGCCGGAAGTATAAAGCTGCACCAGCGGCGAAGCGGGCGCGGCTCCGGCCATCGCTTTGGGCTCGGAGAGTCTCTGGCTCGAGCGGAACTGTTGCAGGAAGCGCAGCGTGTGCTTCTCCACCTGCGAAAACTGCCGGAATTTCTGGATGATGATGGCCCAGGAGATAAGGGAAAAAACAAGCAGGAAGAGCAGGACAACCCGCGCCACCCAGCCGGTCTGCTGCAGCAGGCTGCCAAGCTGGCCGGCGGCCAGGAACAACGCCAGGATGGGAATTGCGAGCCTCCTTGGGACAGCCGAGCGCGGCCCGGGAAATTACCAAAATCTGCGGACGAGAATTACCGTAGCACACGGCCATAGGCCGGTCAAACAAAACAGAACTGCTTCGCGATGCCGAATTGGACACCCGCGCGAGCGGCGCCGGCGCCGATGGGACGAAATGGCGAAGTGAATCGAAGCCGTCGGGCGCTGTGTTACCATGGAAATCTCACGATGGCCGGAGAACTCAAAGCCGTGGATGTGTCCCTGGAATCGCTGGGACGCAATCCCCATTTCGCCACCGGGTTGCCGGTGCCGCTGCGGGCGGGCGACGCGGCCCCGGCCAATGGCCGGACGTTTTACGTGGAGACGTTCGGCTGCCAGATGAACGTCCACGACTCGGAAAAAGTGGCCGGCGTGCTGCTGGGGCGGGGGTACCGGCTGGTGGAGCAGCCCGAGGCCGCTGACCTGATCTTTTACAACACGTGCAGCATCCGCGAGAAAGCGGCGCAGAAGGTGTTTTCCCGGCTGGGCATCCACCGCCCCGGCTCCCCGCAAGGCGGCAAGATTATCGGCGTGTTGGGATGCGTGGCGCAGCAGGAAGGCGAAGAAATATTCGAGCGCGCGCCCTGGGTCAGCCTGGTCTGCGGCTCCGCCAGCTACAACCGTCTGCCGCAACTCCTGGCCGAACTGGAAGCGGGGAACCGGCGGGTGATGGGACTTAGCCTGGACACCGACGCTACGTTTGAGACCGAACTGACCCGCCGCGACAACCCCTACCGCGCCTACCTGACCATCATCGAAGGCTGCGACAAATCCTGCTCCTATTGCGTGGTGCCCTTCACGCGCGGGCCGGAACGCAGCCGCGCCAGCGCCTCCGTGCTCGAAGAGGTCCGCCGGCTGGTGGACCTGGGCTACTCGGAAGTGCAGTTGCTGGGGCAGACGGTGAACAGCTATCGCGACCCCTCGCCACGGCGGATGAGCTTCAGCGAGCTGCTGAGCGCCGTCTCCGGAATTCAGGGGATTCGCCGCGTGCGCTTTACCACCTCTCATCCGCGCGATTTCGGGCCGGACATCATCGCGGCCATCGACGCCTGCCCGGCGCTGTGCAACCACATCCATCTGCCGGTGCAGTCGGGCTCGACGCGCCTGTTGCGGGAGATGCGACGCACGTACACGCGCGAGGACTACATCGAAAAAATCGTATTGATTCGCGCTGCGCGCCGCCCGGTCAGCATCACCACGGACATCATCGTGGGCTTCCCGGGAGAAACCGAAGCGGATTTCGAGGAGACGCTTTCGCTGCTCGACGTCGCGCAGTACGACGGGGCGTTCTCTTTCAAGTTCTCGCCGCGGCCGCATACCACCGCCGAACATCTGCCCGGCAGCCTGCCGGAAGAGGAAAAGGGGCGCCGCCTCTCGGCGTTACAGGAAAAGCAGCGGCAAATCCAGACCGCGCGGAATACCGCGCAGGTGGGCCGGACATTTGAGGTTCTTGTGGACAGTCCCAGCCGCCGCGCGGGGCAGTGGGCCGGGCGCACCACGTGCAACCGCGTGCTGAATTTTACTTCGCCGCAGAGCAATCTTCTGGGAGAATACGTGCGGTGCTTGGTGCAGTCGGCGGGTCCCAACAGCCTGGTTGGCGAACAGGTCATCTGAGCAGGCGGGAGGCTGGATGGAAGTGGAGATGAAAATCCGCGGCCTGATGATGGACCCCGTGACCAACATGCCCATTGTGGTGTTGAAGGACGCCAACGGCACGGCCGTCCTGCCCATCTGGGTGGGCGTCTACGAAGCCAACGCCATTGCCCTGGAAATTGAAAAAGTGCAGACGCCCCGGCCGATGACCCACGACTTGCTGAAGAATCTGTTGCTGGGTTTGAGCGTGCGCGTGCACAAGGTGGTGGTCAGCGAGCTCAAGGAAGATACCTTCTACGCGCTGATTTGGATGGAGCAGAACGGGCGTCTGATGAGCGTGGACTCGCGCCCGTCCGACGCGCTGGCGCTGGCCCTGCGCCTGGATTGCCCTATCTTCGTCGAGGATCAGGTGCTCAAGAGCTCGAAGATTTCCAGCGCCATCACGGAGAAGTCCACCAGCGA
>Ga0247727_10008507_pt1 | contig 19021 bp, 14 predicted proteins | sample WisWelCaveWW1625_FD_202498 | JGI IMG/M metagenome (GOLD analysis project Ga0247727, IMG submission 202498) | Biofilm microbial communities from Wishing Well Cave, Virginia, United States - WW16-25 | ecosystem: Environmental > Aquatic > Deep subsurface > Groundwater > Cave microbial mat | place... | reverse complement strand
GGTACGTTCACAATCGCCATGACGATCCCGATTGCGCTGTTCATGGGGCTTTACATGTACCGCTTCCGCAAAGGTAAAATCGCCGAAGCCTCGGCCATCGGCGTGGTCTTGCTTATCGCCGCGGTCGTCGTTGGACGGTTCGTGCCGGAGTCTTCTTTTGCAAACCTTTTTCACTTGTCAAAGAATCAAATCACGGTGTCCATCGCCATCTACGGATTCGTCGCTTCGATTCTGCCAGTGTGGATGCTGCTCTGCCCGCGCGATTATTTAAGCTCGTACATGAAAATCGGCACCATTGCGTTTCTGGTCATCGGCATCATCCTCGTGCATCCTGATTTGAAGATGCCGGCGTTCACGGAGTTCGTCGCCGGCGGCGGGCCGATCGTGCCGGGAAAACTCTATCCGTTCGTTTTCATCACCATCGCCTGCGGGGCGATCTCGGGATTTCACGCGCTCATCGGCTCCGGCACCACGCCGAAGATGATCGACAAAGAATCTCACGCGCGTCCCATTGGTTATGGCGCGATGCTCATCGAGAGTCTCGTCGGCGTGACGGCGCTGATCGCCTCGACCTCGCTTTTTCCCGCAGACTACTTTGCGATCAACGTTCCTGTTGAAAAATTTGCGCAACTTGGAATGAATGTGGTTAATCTTCCCGAGCTTGAAAGAGAGGTTGGCGAAACAGTTGCCGGTCGCACTGGCGGCGCGGTTTCTCTGGCGGTCGGAATGGCGCAGATTTTCACGGCGCTACCGGGGATGAAAAGTTTGATGGCCTATTGGTATCACTTCGCCATCATGTTCGAAGCGTTGTTCATTCTCACGACGATAGACACTGGAACACGCGTGGCGCGCTTTCTCGTGCAAGAATTTCTTGGCAAATTTTATAAGCCACTGGAGCGAGCGGATTGGATGCCGGGCACGATCGTTTCCAGCGCGTTGGTGTGCGTCGGGTGGGCGTATTTTATTTTCACCGGCAGCATCAGCCAAATCTGGCCGATGTTCGGCGTGGCCAATCAACTCTTGGCAGCAATTGCTCTGGCGGTCGGCACGACCATCATCATCAACGCCGGAAAAGTGCGTTATGCGTGGGTGACGCTTACGCCACTGGCTTTCGTTGGAACGACGACGCTCGTCGCCGGCTGGAAAAACATCACGGATAATTTTCTGCCGATGACGAAAAATCCGGCGCTGGAATTTCAAGGCTATCTCGATGCAACGCTGACGGCGATCATCATGATCTGCGCGGTGATCGTGTTCAGCAATTCGATCTTTCGCTGGTATCAAGTTTTGAGCGGCAAAAGAGGGGTTTCGCCGGAGTTGGCGGCTGCTGTTGACTAAACTTTTTTCCAGGAGAGGGGCCGAGTCGATTTTTTGGGCTTGGCCTTTTGTTTTTTGATTTGATCAAAAAGAAAGGAGGTTGCCGACACCTACATTCAATCCAGCACGCTGCTGGCGCGAGAGGTTCAAAGGTGCAGGAGGAAGTGAATGTTCTGCTGTTTCGAGCGAAAAGGTTTTGGACTCAATTCACAAAGGAGCACACCATGCCTAGCAACGAAAGAGCGGCCTACAATCCCTGGCAGACGGCTCTGAAAGTTTACGATGAAGCTGCCGAGATCATGAATCTCGACAAAGATGTTTGGCAACGCGCCCGCATGCCCGAGCGCGAGTTGACGATGAATTTCCCGGTCCGCATGCGCGACGGCCATATTAAAATCTTCACGGGCCATCGCGTGCAACATAGCACGGCGCGCGGCCCGGCCAAGGGCGGCATTCGCTATCATCCCGAGGTGACGCTCGATGAAATTCGGGCGCTGGCCAGTTGGATGACGTGGAAATGCGCCGTGGTTGGCATTCCTTTCGGCGGCAGCAAAGGGGGTGTGCAATGCAATCCCAAAGAGCTGAACATCAACGAGCTTGAGAGCCTGACGCGCCGCTACGCAACCGAGCTGGTGGCGTTCATCGGCCCGGATCGCGACATTCCCGCGCCGGACGTTTACACGACGCCGCAGGTTATGGCGTGGATCATGGATACCTACAGCATGGCGAAGGGCCATACGATCACCGGCGTTGTGACCGGCAAGCCATTGTCGATCGGCGGCTCGCAAGGGCGAAATGAAGCTACCGGTCGCGGCTGCGTTTTTGTAATCGATGAGGCGGCGAAAAATTTGAACATGAAGCTAGCCGGGGCGCGCGCCGTAGTGCAGGGCTTTGGCAACGCAGGATCGATCGCGGCGCGCTTGCTGGCGGCAGAGCATGGCGCCAAAGTTATCGCCGTTAACGATTCCACCAGCGGTGTGTTCAACGCCGGTGGCCTCGACATGAGTACGTTGTTGCAGCACAAAGAAAAAACCGGCTCGCTCAAGGGATTTTCCGGCGGCGACTCGATTCGCAATGATGAGATGCTGGGGTTGGATTGTGAAATCCTGATTCCGGCGGCGCTGGAGAATTCGATCACCGCAGAGAACGCCGGTCGAGTCAAAGCGCGCATCATTGCCGAGGCGGCTAACGGCCCAACGACGCCAGAGGCCGACCGGATTCTTTACAACAACGGTGTATTTCTGTTGCCGGATATTTTGGCCAACGCCGGAGGCGTCACGGTTTCTTATTTTGAATGGGTACAAGACAACTACAGCTTCTTCTGGAAGGAAAAAGATGTCAATGCAAATCTGAAAGATATCATGGTAAAATCTTTCTCAGAAGTGTTGGAGACTTCCCAAAAGTATAATGTCGATATGCGCCGCGGCGCGTTTGTGCTGGCGGTGAATCGAGTCGCCGAAGCGATTCGCGTGCGGGGGATTTTCCCGTAATCGGTTTTTGGAAGGCAGATAACGATCTCAACGAGAGGCTGACTAAGCGGTGTCGTTGTCTGCCCCCTGTTCGTATAACTTTTCAGTATTGAAAAGCACACAGTAGGGATGATTGTTCATGAAGAGGCTTGCTCTTTTTTGTTTAATCTGTTTGATGTGCAAGTTTGCCATTGCTCAAGATATAGAAATCGTCGAGACACAGCGCCGGCTGGCGATTATCAATGCTGGAAGCGAGCAGGGCATACAGAAATCCGACACGCTGTGGGTGAATGACGTCAGTGATAAGAAAGATCATCTGGTCGCCAAGGCGCTGGTCATTGCGCTGCGAAAGAAATTTGCCGCCATTGAGGCTTTTCAATATTTCGGAGATTATCGCCTTGCCACCGGCCAGCGCGTCTTTCGCGTCAAAGATGTTCCGGCGCCGTTGACTGCGCCGCCGAGGATCACTCGCCGGGCAACGCAAAAACCGGAGTTGACGCTTGCCGAGGTGCATCGCCAGCTTCTGCGCGTTTTTGTTTTTGCCGGCGGCATCGCGCCGTTCGGAAACATGAGCGACAGTTTTTCCGGGAGTTTCGGTGCCGGTCTTGGTGTGCGCGTGCATGTTTTTTCGAGCATTCATATGAGCCTCAGCGGCAGGTATGTTTTCTTGCGCAACTCGGCAGCGCTGGATAAAAGTCTGAATGCAAGCGGCGCCCAAAGCTCTTCTTCACAAGTGCTGCTGGCGCTGGCGGTGCGGCCGGTGATGGGATATATTTTTGTCGAAGGCGGCCCGGCGCTTTTTGCAACCCGAACGACGACCTCCGGAATCGGTCCTCAGGTGAAATCCACTTTTTTTGACGGCGGTGTCGTCGTTGGCGCTGGCAGGTATTTCGAGCTAAACGATCGCTTGGCCTGGGTGCTACAAGCAAATTTGCATACGTATTTTGCCAACAATGGGGTGAACAGTTTTTTTGATCTCAATCTCCAACTTCATTTCTAATTCAATTCTATCGAGCGAGAATAACCATGATCTTTCGGAAGAGTTCCCTCACACTGTTACCATTGATTTTATTTTTTGCTTCTATTGCCTGTCAAAAAAAAACCGAACAAGAAGCCTCGACGCAACAAGAAGGCGCCATTGCTCCACAAGAGAATACCGGCACACCGATGACAACCGTTCGTGTGCCGGACGAAGCGGAGATGCAAGCCATTTTGCAAACAGAGCTGGCCATCGTGACAAACCCGTTCTCAGACTCTCTGCGACGAGAGCTTGGGCGCAAGGCCATCGATAGCGCCTCGCGAATAATTTGGACAGTTGGAATAGGGCGAGTTGCCGATCCATCTTCAGCAGTTGCGCTGAGCAATGCCGAGAGGGCAGCCTGGGCCGATGGCAATCGATGGGCGGCTTATTTGATGGAATGGCAGAAGAACAACTATAGCTCCCCATTTGGAAACGTTCACGCACAGGTGCCGGGAAGTGTGATCGAGAGGAAATCGATGAGTGACAGTTTGTGCGTGGCGTTGGTGAAGACGGGATTGCGGTGAGATGTTCGCGACTCTCCAACAGCGTTCATTTTAATGATACTTCTACTTCACACTCACAATTTTGCGAGTCGCGCGTTCGCCGTTTCCAGTTTCGAGGCGGATTAAATAAACTCCGCTCGCAACCAATGCGCGCTCTGCGTTTCGCCCATCCCAAAAGTATCGATGATCACCGCCCGGCAAACGGCCGTGATGAATTTCCCTCACCCTGCGGCCGCTGATGTCATAAACCGATAGCCTGACATCTTCCGTCTTGACGAGCGAAAAGTCGATTCGCAGGTTACCCTGTTCGAGTCTAAATGGATTTGGGCCGGCAGGCTTGAGGGCGAACTGGCGCGGCGTTACGGCCTGCTGGTTTTCATGAATCCAGTTCTGCGGATCGATGCTCAAGCGATCTGCCGGTCTTGTAAGGCTGAAGCTATATTCCTGGAATGGTGTTGATGATTCGACATTGAAGAGGGTCGTGTCGTTTCCGCTGATGGCGGCAATCGTCAAGGGTAGGCGGTATGGCTCGCCGCTTTGTGCTTGGTCGATTTGCAGGAGAAGTTGATTGCCGGGAGCATTTTTCCAACTGAAGCGCAGCGTCGGCCTGCCCTCGCGGCGCAGCCATTGATCGAAGAACCAATCCAGCTCCTGGCCGCTGATTTCCTCGGCGAGATTTTGAAATGCCGCCGTCGTCGCATTGCCAAAACGATAGCGCAGATCGGTGGCGTAGCGTTTGAGCAATTCAAAAAAATCTTGCTCGCCAATTTGTCCACGCAGCATGTGCAAAACCCACGCGCCTTTTCGGTAAACTGTCGACGAGAAGATCGAGTTGATATTCGTTGTGTCAGCGACGATGACCGTACCGGGAAAAGTTCGTTCGATGACTTGCATATACTCGCGATAGCCTTCCGCCCCATCGCGATGCTCCACGTAAAGCGCCTCCGAGTAAGTTGCAAACCCCTCGTTCAGCCAAATGTCGCTCCACGTCGATGGAGAAATCATATCGCCCCACCACTGATGCGCCAGTTCATGCGCCACCAAGAAATCCCCAAAACTCCCGAGACTGGTGATCGTTTGATGTTCCATGCCGCCACCCCAGGTAAATTGCGCTATGCCGTATTTTTCTTTTTTGAAAGGATAATCTCCGAACACTGAATTGAAAAAATCCAACATGTCCGGTGTATCGGCGAGCTGCTGCGTGGCTGCGTTCAACGATTGCGGGAAGACAAAATACTGCAACGGCATGGCCGTACCGTCGTCGAAAGTGTAAACATTGTCGATGAGAGAGTAGTTGCTAATCGCGATTGAAACGAGATAAGTGGTAATCGGATAACGATGCCGCCAAAAGTATGTCATGTTTCCGTTCTCCGAAGTTGTGTTTTCCAGAATGCCGTTGGAAACTGCCGTCAAATCACTTGGCACGGTAATGTCGATGAAGATAGAATCAGCTTTGTCAGCCGGAGTATCTTTGCACGGCCACCAGGTGCGCGCGTAATAAGGCTCGCTCAGGCTCGCGATGATCGGGCCGGTGGTGTGCTGTTGAAACGAGAAAGATGCAAAGCCGGTGAATGCCGGTGTGCCGTTGTAATCGATGCTGATCTGAAAGGACTCGCCGCGCTGATAACCTCTGTCGAGCGCCACAACCAGGACATTGCCCTGTTTCGAAAAAGCTGTAGCGTTGTCGCTTGCATTCGTGACTTCCATGTTTTCATAGAGGTCGAGCCGCACTTCTGTAAGATTATCGACTTCAGAGCGCGCCTGCATCGTTAAATTTCCGATAATGCGCGTCTCGGCGGGCAGCACGTTAAGTTGCAAATGATAAAACAACGCATCGTAACCCGTCGCGTCTTGGGCGATTGCCTGCTTCATCAGCCATTGCGCTTGCTGCGCTTTCATCTCTGCTTCTTGATGGTGATGAAGAAGTTTTTCTTCTTCCTGGCCGTGCAATGGTGCAGCGTGCACCGAAGCTATCAAAACGCAAAGCCGGAAGAGCAAATTTTTCTGAATTATCTTATCGAACAGATTCATCTTAGTTGTGGGCACGATCATGGTTAATAAGCTTCTCGAATCGAGGTTAATGAGCGTTCGACTGAGCTCACGCCGAAGTCCTGTCGAATCAAGGTCGATGAGCTTGCCCCGCTCCGCTTCCTTGCCTCTTCTTTGAAGCGGGACGGAGGCGAATCAATGTTTCCATTTCCTCTCACCGGCTTCGATGCGAACGCGCAAATGATTCTCCGGCGGTGGAATCGGACAACTGAAGGTGGTTTTGCCGTAAGCGCATGATGGGTTATAAGCGATGTTGAAATCCAAAATATAGTCATCGTGAGTTTGCTCGGTGAGATCGACGTAGCGCCCGCCGCCGTAGCTCTCGCGGTTGCTTGTCAGGTCAGTAAATGGAAGGAAGAGCAGCTTGGGATATTTCTTGGCGACGTCGTTCAATTTATAAACATACAAACGGCACTTGGCGCTGTCTACGGCAAACTCGAAGTAACCGAAAACGCGCGCCGGGCGCAACCGGCCGTCGCTTGCTATCATGTCGACGTATTCGACCTTCTTCGGTTTTTGTAATCTGACGTTGAAACGATACTTCAAGTTGATGGGAAAATAATGAAGACCGGCGAACTCTTTTTTGTCGACATCCGGCAGCTCTTTGCCCTGAGCCAATTCACTGTTGCGTTCCTGCCGCCAGATTTCGATCGTGCGAAAAAGCGCCGTCGAATCGTCTTGCTGAAAACTCGATCCGCTTACCAACAAAGAACTGATGATGATTTGCCAAAGCATGGTTGCTGCCTCTGAGAACAACCGAGGAGCGCGACGAACCGCGCCCCTCGGTGACAGTTTTGCGAAATAAATTAGAGTCCGAAAACGCTGGTTTCACTAAGGACGTTCCTACAACAGCTTGGCCGGTGCATCAAAAATCCTTCGAAATTTCACCACACGTGTGGCTCTGGAAATCTCGGCCAAGCCGAGGTTGGAACAATTTCTTGCGGCCCGAAACTACATCGTCCAGATCAAACCGGCGCGGAAATTGGTTTTTTCATTTTGCGCGCCATACAAATTCTCGACGACCGGCACTTGCGACTGCACGCGAAGCGAAAAGCTGGTTGTGAGATTAAAGCGAACGCCGGGCGAAAGGTAAACTACGGTGCCGCCGCTATCCACGTCGCGCAGTCCACCCGTGCGATCCAGGCGCGCATAGCGACCGTTGATTTCGCCGATAAGATCGATTGCCGAGCCAAGCGAGCGTTGCGCTGCAAGGTTGAACCGCCACACGTTGCCGTAGCGAAAATCCTGATCGTTACTGCCATTCACTTGATAACTGGTGCTGAGAAACAACGGCAATGCCGTCGATCCAAATGATGCTTGCACACCCAACGTTCCCGCCCATGCTCCGGTTCCGCTTTGCGCATGTTGATCGAGCGCTTCGCCGGCAATGTTCTTTTCGTCTGTGGAGCCGAGCGGCAAACGGACCCCGCCGTTCAATGCCAGCCTGACGCGATTGCCGAAGAGCGACCCGGCGCCGGCAATCAACGTCAGCTCCGGATCGCCGAAGCCATTGGTGTTGACCGACTCATCGCCTGAAGAAATTCTATTGAAAGAGTAAGGCATTGCAGCCATGATCTGGAGGCGATTACTCAGGCCATAGTTGAAAATCAATTGCAGGCTATTGTGGCGCTGCGACTCTTCATAATGCCCTTCATGTTGCACAGTTTGAACACTTAGGGGCCGGTAAAAGTTCACGCGACCTTCGTGTTCACGTTCAGCCTCATCTAAAGCAGCGCCGCTGTTTTTTCTTGTATAAAAATTGTCAATGGTGAAAGCCGACTGCCCTCGGCTTAAGCTGCGCGCGCTATTTACAAAAAAGGCGGGATCGCCGCATCGGCAGATACTGCATGGCAGGGCGAGAGTTGGCAGGGTAATCAGCAGCAAGACAGCAAAGTCGACTCGTATGGAAAATGCACTACGCATTTGTTTCCTCCGTTCACTGAGGTTTGAAAAACTCTTTGGACTTTAAGGGATTAGTTCAGGCAACAGTCCGAGGCGGAGGGGTGGGCGGTTTCCGAATTAAACTCGTGCGTGCTATCGAGTCGGTAAGAATCTGACTATTAATAGAAGCGAAGGGTGGTGGCGGATTAAGCCAGGTAGCCAGATATTCTTTGAGTAAATTTGATGTAAGAAGCGGGGTGACCGGCGCTTTCTCAGGAGCCGAAGAAAAGCCGCACTGACGAATGGGCGAGCTTGCGTCGTTGCATCCGCTCGTCGAAGCTTGGCAGCAGCACTCCACGGCTTGGCCGCATGCGCAATTGTGATTTGTCGGTTCTGCAATTAAAAAAAACCACCCGCCGTTCGTCGTGAAGAAAAAGGCGGCGGTTATGAATACAGAAAACAGGCGGTGTATTCGAAAAAAATTGAACATGAGAAGATGTCGCATTCCTGGCTGTGTTCGATCAAGCACTTCATGGCGGCTGACGAAATTAAAAAAAGAAAAATCAAAAGACAAGCCTCACGCTTGAAAAACAAATCAAACACCCGATAGATTCCCGGAGACCTGGAGAAGTCTCTTGACTTTCTTTTGAAAAGAATTATCTTGGTTATCGATTTTATACGATGCTATACTCGTTAAGGTTTGGTTTTGGAGTACCAAGCACCGTAGCTCAACATTTATGTTGAGAAAAAACAGTACGCGCAACATAAATGTTGCGTTACAATTTTACCCTTAACGAGTATATCAAGTTGTTGATATGACATTATGATTCTATTTGGAGGCTTGTGAACATGGATCGCATGACGATTGATGATGTTGATGTGTCGGGCAAACGCGTTCTGACGCGCGTGGACTTTAACGTGCCGCTGGATGGTGATCGCGTGACCGATGATACGCGCGTTCGCGCCGCGCTTCCAACCATTCAAAAGATCATTCAAAGCGGCGGCAAATGTATTCTGATGTCGCATCTTGGAAGGCCGAAGGGTGGACCGGAGCCAAAGTATAGTATCAAGCCAGCGGCGGAAAAATTGAGCGAGTTGCTCGGGCGCGAAGTGAAGACGGCGCCGGATTGTGTCGGCGACGAGGTCAAGGGGCTGGTCGACGCCATGCAAAACGGCGATGTGCTCATGTTGGAGAATGTGCGGTTTCATAAAGAAGAAGAACAGAATGATCCCGCTTTTGCAGCGCAATTGGCAGCGCTGGGAGAGGTTTATGTCAACGACGCTTTTGGCGCGGCGCATCGCGCTCACGCCTCGACTGCCGGCATCCCCAAAATTCTGAAGTCATCAGCAGCCGGGTATTTGATGAAGACCGAGCTTGAATCCTTGAGCCGGTTGTTGAACGCGCCTCAGGAAGGATTCGTCGTGATTCTTGGCGGCGCAAAAGTCGGCGATAAAATCACTGTGATCCACAATTTGATCACACGCGCCAGCCACATGCTCATCGGCGGCGGCATGGCTTACACGTTCTTGAAGATGAAAAAAATTGAGATCGGTAAATCTCTGTTCGACGCCGAGCATGCGACCATTGCTTACAACACGTTGCAAGTGGCTGAGAACGCAAATCCTCGCAAGCGTTGTCGTTTATTGCTTCCTTCGGATCATGTCATCGCCGATAACCTCGATGGAACGGGGGCGAGTGTAACCACGGACGCCAATATCACCGACGGCAAAATCGGTGTTGACATTGGGCCGAACACGACGAGCTATTTTGCTTCGATCATCCGGCAGGCAAAGACGATTTTCTGGAACGGCCCAATGGGAATTTTTGAGAAAGAGGCGTTGGCCAAAGGCACGATGGAAATTGCGAAAGCCGTGGCCGATGCAACTTCGAGAGGCGCATTCAGCGTCGTCGGCGGCGGCGACTCGGTAGCCGCGCTTGTGAAATCCGGTCTTAGCGATAAAATTTCCCACGTCTCGACTGGCGGGGGCGCTTCGCTTGAGTTCATGGGCGGTATCGATCTACCAGGCGTTGAGGCTTTGGCCAAGGCGCCGAAGAAAGCGTAATGATGGATAATTCGTAAAACGTAATACGTAATTTACGCGTTACGTATTATGCTTTAACCTAAAATGTGAATAAGGTTCGTCAACATACCCTCCACTGATGGGTTCGGGCATTGCGATATGTAAACTTATCACGTCTCTGGCGTTTAGCGATTTGCCGTCAACGTGCTGGTCGATTCACGTGAGCAGTTGGTCGTGAGAGCCATTCAATCAAACCGCTTATTTTAGGTTTAATTTACCCACGACAAAATCTCCTCGATTCGTTTGTTTCCCCTTCTCGTAGATTTGCAAATAAGAACGATTCTTAACTCAAAATTTTACAGTAATAAAGCGACTTAGTCCTTGCTTCTTTATCTCACGATTCCTATAATTTCGCTCATTCGTCGGCTATTGGTGACGATGATCGATGTATAACACAGAATAATTTTTCGGGTTTAACGTATGAAGAGATATTTGTACTTATTGCTTATTCTGCTGCCGGTGATTGGTGCGGCAATTTATCTTATTTTGCCAAAGTTCGAAAACAACGCGGCACTCCTGGCCCCTAGCGCGACAGAGACAAACGGCAACTCAGCAGCCATGCCGAATGCGGAACGCATGCTTTTTCTGCTCCAATATATCGGCGTTGATTACGGCGGCGCCGTGCACGCCGGCAAAGTAATCGATGAATACGAGTATCGTGAGATGAATGAGTTTTGCCAAACGGTTTTGGCAGGCTACCAACATATGCCAAAAGCGGCGGAAACGACGACGGTGCTTGAGTGGCTGGCCGAATTGCAGCGTCTTGTTACAGCTCGTGCTGATTGGGCCGAGGTGCGCGCCGTCACGCACGGATTGATACCGCTCATGTCGAAGCAGCTCAACGTCATTCCGTATCCTTTGAAACGGCCCGAATTAGCCAACGGCAAGAAACTCTATGCCGACTATTGCTCTGACTGTCATGGCGTGAGCGGTGATGGCCGTGGGCCATCTTCGGCAGATCTCAAACCGCCGCCCTCCAATTTCAACAACGCTGAACGCATGCTCCATCTCACGCCGTTTCAGTTTTACAATGCGATGACCTTTGGCGTTGAAGGCACCGCCATGGGCAGTTTCAGCGATTTGCTCACTCCGCAAGAGCGCTGGGAAATCGCGTTTCACTTGATGACGATTAAACCGACAATCGTAAGCGAACGGCCATCTCCAAAAGAAAGTTTCGGCTTGCGTGAGCTGGCAACCGAATCCAACGCCGTGCTTGCCCGGCGATTGGCACAGCAGCGCGTGCCCGGCTACGAAACCAGCTCGATAGCAGACAGCATCTTGACGGCCGCTCTCGATGATGTTGATTACCTCCGCCGCCAACAGCCGCATGCCACGCCGCTTGAAAGCCTGGCTTTCGCGCGCACACAATTTGAGAAAAGCTTGCAGGCTTATCAGGCGGGAGAAATGCAAAACGCCGGCGCCTTTGCCGTCGATGCGTATTTGCATGGCATCGAGAATATCGAAATCGAATTAAAATCAATCGATGCCGGGCTGGAAAACCGGCTTGAGAAAAGTTGCGCAGACTATCGTTCCTGCATTGCCGATCGCACGTCGATGGCGCAAGTTTATTCGTGTTATAAAGAGCTGATGGTGACGCTTGATGAAGTGGCGGTGGCGCTGAGCGACAAGCTCAAAATGTCGCAATTGGAGCGCGGTGCGGCCGGTTTCGGATTCGTCCAGGCATTTACGATCATTCTTCGCGAAGGCATCGAAGCGGCCTTGCTCCTCGGCCTCATGATCGCCTATTTGACCGCGGCAGGATACGAGTCGTTGCGGCGACACGTGGTCCTCGGCGGCGTTGCCGGACTGATTTTTGGCGTGATCACCTGGACTGCTGCCCAAACTCTGATAACCGTTTCTCCATTGCAGCGCGAGGCCTTGGAAGGATTGACTTCTTTGTTGGCGGCAGCAGTGTTGTTCTCGATCAGCTTATGGATCATTCACAATGCCGACGTGCAGCGCTGGAAAACATATATTCAAACACGCGCCGAAACCGCCATCAGCACCGGCAGCAAATTTACGCTGATCTCTGCAGCGTTTCTCGCCGTTTATCGCGAAGCTTTTGAAACCGTGCTCTTCTATCAAGTGCTCTGGATGAGAACTCCTCTCGGACACACCGGAGTTATTTTCGGCTTCATCATCGGCAGCGTGGCGCTTGCCGGCATCATGATCGCGATTTTTAAATTTGGCATGCGCATTCCACTGAAGCCGTTTTTCGTCGCCACCGGAGTGATGTTGAGCACATTAGTCTTCGTCTTCGTCGGTTATGGAATACGTGAGTTGCAGAACATCGGTTGGCTCAAGGAAACACCGCTGGCGTGGGATTTCCGAGTGCCGCTGCTGGAAATCCATCCCACGGTCGAGGGGGTCGCTTTTCAAATCGCTATTGTGGCGAGCTTCGTGCTCGGGTGGATGTTTACAGTATTTGCGCAGGAGAGAAAAGCAAGACCGGCGATGGAAGCGCTTTGAAGCTTAAACTGTGATTGCAATTGCCTCGCCGATCTACGGGTTAAAACCTCTAAAATAAAAAGCCCCTCATTAAGGGGCTTTTTGTTAAGCACATTGACGATTAACTAAACTTCCTGCATTGTCGGTACCGTCCCGCTTCCATCATTTTGTAAGGAAACGGTGCGGGGTGCGCAATACTTGTCGAAGACCGCGGTCAGCAACGTCTGGATGTCCTCAGGATAACGGCCTTCAATATCCGAGCGATGAATCATGTGCACGAGCTTGCCGTCGCGTAACAACGCGAAGGATGGCGACGATGGCGGCATGTTCGTGAAATACTCGCGGGCGCGCGCCGCGGCTTCGCGGTCGGTGCTCGCGAAGACCGTCGTCACATGATCCGGGCGAGTGCGATGTTGCAACGCCATGCCAAGAGCCGGCCTGGCGATGCCGCCTGCGCATCCGCAGACTGAGTTGACGAACACCAGCGTTGTGCCTTTTGCGTTCATCAATGTGGCGTCAACCTCCTCTGGAGTTTTCATTTCCTTTGCCCCAAACCGAGTGACCTCGTTGATCATTTGACGAATGAGTAGATCTTGCATGTCAAGACTCCTTTAGTCTATTAAAGAGAAATCTTTGCTATTAAAGCAAAAAAATGGCAGATGATTTTATGGCAAAATAATTTTAAGCTAAAGTTCGGCGAAAGGAGAACAGTTGAAGTTTCTTTTAATAATTTTGCCCATAAATTATTTTGCCTTCTTGTTTTGGTTGCGGCTCGTCTGCATCGGGAGTATACAAAGAAAACCGGAGAAAAGAAAGTCTGCGCTGCGGGTTAAATCAAAAACTTTCCGCGTTCCATCACTTGCTTTTGGGCAATCCAGATATCGCACCCGGTGGCAATCACGTCGATGTGCGTCGAACAATCCCAGTCGGCGCCGGTTTGGCCGGCTGCGGGATTGCCGAAGGCGATGTGAGCGCCTGGCATTTTTTCATCTTGCAGCAAATTGCCGATGCAGCGCTCGACGCTGGTGTTGGTGCCGATGGCGAATTCGCCGACGCGGTCGCTGCTTTCCGCAGTGCGGCAGTACTGCCAGAAATCCTTTACGAGTTCCTCATTCGCGCTTTCTGCTTTCACAAGCCGGCCGTCTGCAATTTCCAATCGCAATGGCGTTTTATCGATGCAGCCGTATTTCCAACACAAGAAATCACCGATCGAGCCGTCGACGATGAAGACACCGTCGACGCGCTGCGGGCACGTAAAAATTTCTCCCGCCGGCAAATTCGACCAGGTCTCAGAAGTAATCTTGCCGCTGGTGTTGCGCCAGCGCCACTGCGGATGCAACGTGACGAGTAAATCTGTGCCTAATTCCGTTTTGACTCGAATCGTTTTCGCGGTTTTTGTCAGCCGCTCCAACTTTTCGCCTATTGCATTCACGGCCTCGAAATCGGCGCGCATGCTTTGGGTCATGATCTTGCTGTCGATTCCAACCATGTGCGCATAACGCACGTTGTGTTTTTCGACAGTATTGATGATTTGCATGCGCGAAGAAATTTCACCGATTTGTGATTTGACGCACATCAGCGCGACGTCGGATTCGGCAAGGGCGCCGAGCACCAAAGGCGGCGCCTCTCGCAGCGGACGCTCGCAGATTTCCTCCAGCACGAACGTTTTGCATGCCGCGCCGATGTCATCGATCTGCGCCAACAAGCTCGCGGCAATATCTGCCGTCACTTCATCAGTGATGAGCGTAACTCGCTCGTTGGCGCGAACCCGCAAACAGTTTTTCACAGCGTTCTTTGCGCCAAAAATGTATTCGTTCTTGATCGGGAGGTTACGAAGTTGTCGATTCAATGCAGCGCTCCATGGTGTCTTTAATTAAATAATCGACGACCGCCTTCAGGTCTTGACCGCTCTGGTTATATACGCGCAGTTGGCGGTCGGCGCTGGTGCCCTCTTCGAGAATCTTGTGGATGTAATTAATCTCCTGACGGCTTCCCAGCATGTCCACGGCCGGATCGATGAAACGCATGTACTCGTACATGAGATCGCGGAACGGCACTTCTGCCTGTTTGCCAAAATCGATGAGTTTACCTTCGATGCCGTAGCGCGCCGCGCGCCATTTGTTCTCTTCGATGAGCGAGCGGCGATAAGTGCGGAAACTCATATTCTGCTCATGGAGCATCCACAGCTTGGCCATCGTGGCCTGAATGAGCGCGGCGATGGCGATGGTCTCATCAAGCCGCGTCGGGATGTCGCAGATGCGAATCTCGATCGTGTTGAAGAAGGCGTGCGGCCGGATGTCCCACCAGATTTTCTTGCCGTTGTCGATGCAATTGGTTTTCACCAGGGTCTGCACGAAGGATTCGAACTCCGCCCATGAGCCGAAATAATCCGGCATGCCGCTGCGCGGAAATTTCTTGAAGACTTCGATGCGGGTGGACTTCAAGCCGGTGGCGCGGCCCATCCAGAACGGCGAGCTGGTGGAGAGCGCCAAAATGTGCGGCAGAAAGTAGCGCATCTGATTCAGCAACGCGATGGCGATCTCGCGATCTTGGATGCCGATGTGAACGTGCAGGCCAAAGACCAGATTGCCGCGCGCCACGTCGCCCATCTCATCAACGATGTTCTTGTAGCGATCATCTTCGGTAATGTCCTGCGTGCGCCAGTCGGAGAAAGGATGCGTGCCGGCGGCGAGAATGTTCAGCCCGTTTTTTTGTGCGAGCTTGCATATCGTGTAGCGCAAGTGCTGGACGTTGGCTCGCGCCTCTTTGATATTTTTGCAGATGCCGGTGCCGACTTCGACGACGGCCTTATGCATCTCCGGCTTGATGTTTTCCTGCAAGAGCAGCTTGCCTTCTTCCAGCATCTCCGAAACGTGCGAACGCAGCTCGCGCGTCTGCGGATCGATAATTTGGAATTCTTCTTCGATGCCGATGGTGAATTGTTCGTCCACGATGTCACTCCCTCCGCGTTACTTTACGAATGCCGCTTATAATTCTTAAGCACGTCATTTTCTCTTGAGCCGTTTGTATCACCCTTGCATCGGCAAAATGTATATTTTCATTTATGTTTATTCTTTGTACCACTTGTATAACTCACGCATCTTTCTCGCCTTTCATTATTACTCATATTCGAGCTGTTCACAATTTATTCAAAAGATCGAAGATTGCAATTTTTTTCTTGATTTGATTTCCATTAATCTAACCTCGTTTTTTTCTCACAACCGACGCATAACGATTTTCTTCATACAGCACTCTCATTGGCAAGTTTCTCCTCACGAGCGATTGTTGCCAAGCGCCGGAAAGCCGGGACGGCGGCGATTCCGAAAATCAGAGTCAGTGCGCCGTGGGTGACGAAGGTGGAGTCTCCCGGGCTGGCGATCACGCCGTACTGCATAGGAACGACGATGAAATCTCCGACAGCATGTAAAACGATGGAAGGCAAGATCGATCGTGTCACATAAACAAGAAATCCGTGAAGCAAGCTATACGTTAGGAAGAACGGCAAAAATGCGAGGGAGGCGTATGCGTGGCTCAAATGTGATGCAAAGAACATCAGGCCGATGATGACGATTCCAACGATCCATCCGTGCCGGCGCTGAATCTGGGAAAGCATGTAGCCTCTAAACGCCGCCTCCTCGATAACACCTGCGACTGCTGCAATATTCAAAAAAATGCAAAGCACAGTCCACCAAGGATATGTCGAAACATCGAAGGGAGCTTCATACGCCGCTTTGGGAAGATTGGCGAATCGTGAAGTCACGAAGATGAGGCCCATCAGGCTGATCATGCCGAGGCCGCCGGCGATCATCGACCAAATCCAAACTCGCCCAGTTAAACGGCGACCGCGAAGATCGTCGCGACGCTGTTGTGCTGTGGAATGCGGCCATCCCTTTCCGTTCAAGTATTGCCAAAACAACCAAAGCCAGAACGCAGTAGCGGGCAGGAACCAGGGAACGGAGGGAGAGAGCTTTAGACCCGCGAGCAAGAATACACCCGGCGGCAGTTGTCCGATCAAAAGTATTAACATCCCGACAATGATGCCCCGCATGATTGCCGGAAGTCGCAGCCACAGACGAAGAAGAAAGTGAGCAGCAGAATCAATAGCTATATCGCCAGGATTGGACATCGCTCGGTTCCTCCATGAGATCAGCGGCTTGACTCTCCAACGAATCCTTCCAGTGCAGGAAGGCGGAAAGGAATAAACTCAATGTATAGTTATCTGATGACTCACGCCTTGAGTATTTGAATAAGCCTATCCAAAAAATCAGCCTGGGCCGGATTAATTTTCTCTCTGGCAACTGCCACAACAAACCACTCGGCTTTGTCTATTTCGGGAAACTGTTTCTTCTTTCCGGATTTTGGCGGCCATTCGAGTTCAAACGTATTACTTTTTATTTTAGTTTGATCGATATCACCTTCTATCGCCCAAGCATGAACAACTTTTCCACTCTTTTGTTTTATCGAAGAGAGCGGTTTGAATTCCCCACTGATCGAGAATCCCGTCTCTTCATGAAATTCTCTTTGCGCTGCCAAAAGTGGTTCTTCACCTTCTTGGAACTCGCCTTTGGGAATAGACCATGAACCAAAATCTTTTTTAGCCCAAAACGGTCCGCCCGGGTGAACCAGGAAAACTTCCAAGTGATTTTTCTTTAATCGATAAAGCAGCAATCCGGCGCTTTGTTTGTTCATCTTTTACATCCATAAGTTCAACGCAGCATTAAGCCTCAGAAAAAATCTTATCAGACCAACAAAGAGAATTTTCTTTGCGCTACTCTGCGTCTCGGCACTTTGCGTGTTCTGTTTTTGCCTTCATCGCTCAGTAAGCACGAACGTCGAAGTTGCGCCTCCACCAGCGGTGACGTTCGCCAGTGCGCCTGCCGAGAGCCGAGTCAACACGCCGCCAACTTCCGGTCCGAAGACATAGGGATCGAGATCGACGATCAAGTCCATGAACTTCAAACCGTTTTCATAATACGGAAATTTCTCGCGCGGAATCGGCACGCGCTCTTGCACAACGTAGAAATCATTGAGCGCACTTTGAATGACCTTCTCCCATTTGTCAACCGGCGTCTCCCAGCCCAGCGCTACGCCGGTGCCGCCGTATTCATCGTTCGGTTTGATCACCAAATCATCTTTATGTTTCGTGATGAAGTCGAGCAGGTCGATATTCCTGCCTTTGTACTTCGTTTTGGTTTTTTCGACGCGTCGCGTCCAGGGAATGTGCTGGCTGATGATTTTGTGCTCGGCAGGGTTGAACAGACGCTTGTTCTTTTCGTGCGTGAGAATCGCAAACAACGATTTCTTGTGCACTAACTTGGCGCGGAAAGAATTGATCATGCAGACGCGATGATCTTCGTATGCCTTGACCATCGGTTGCACTTCATCCGGTCGCTCGACAAACTCATTGGTGAGAATTCTCTTGTAAACGAGATCGATTTCGAAATCACCTTGCCGCAAGGAGGCGCCGTCATACGCGAGATCGCGAGGATCGCTGACGATCGTCGGCACACCCTGGCTGATGAAATATTCTTGCAGCAACTCGAATTCGCTCCACGTCGGAACTTCTCGCCAATCGACGATGGCAAGATTCGGCACCGTGCGTTTAGGCCGAGTGCCTTTCCATTCGCGATAAGTTTCCAGAAGATGTCGTAGCAAAAAAGTGCGCGTCGCAAAAGACTGGAGCTTGTAGCGTTCGTTGAATCTTTTCATGAACGGCAAGCCGAGATAGAGATCGGACATGATATCGCCATAGCCGATGCCCGCCGGCGACTCTGCATTAAGCTCGACAAACTTGAGAGAGTCCTTCGTCATGAATGCGTCCCAGCGCGAGGTGATCGACAGGCGTGTGAAGCCGGGATCGATGTCGCACAGGCGGCGCTCGCCATCGCTGAGTCCGACTTGTTCAAGGATGATTGGATCGTCGGCGATGGCATCTTTGATTTTGATGACGCAATCGCGCAACGTCAGGCAAATCGATTCGATTCTTCCAAGATCGTCCGGGGTGATGAATTTTGGCCGGAGAAAAGTGGAAAGCGGGCGCTCGCCATAGCTGGCCTTTTGCGCCAATAGATCAGAGAGAAACTTGTCACTGATCTCGTGCAAAGTTGCATCCGGTGTCGCGGCCACGATCTCGTTATAAAAACCTATGGCTGCATCGCTCATGGACTTCTCCTTTTCGGAAGGTTGTCCCGGCCATCTTACTTTTAACAAGCGACCGGTTTAGGCTGCATTGACAAATTCCACGGGAGCAG
>Ga0247727_10008506_pt1 | contig 19021 bp, 34 predicted proteins | sample WisWelCaveWW1625_FD_202498 | JGI IMG/M metagenome (GOLD analysis project Ga0247727, IMG submission 202498) | Biofilm microbial communities from Wishing Well Cave, Virginia, United States - WW16-25 | ecosystem: Environmental > Aquatic > Deep subsurface > Groundwater > Cave microbial mat | place... | reverse complement strand
AGCCCGTACTTGATGCAGTTGACATTGCCGAAGACTTCGCCATAGACGATGACGCCGGGGCAGGCGCGACAGAACTCTTCGATGATGGGATACTTGTCGAGCATCTCCCACCAGAGGTTCTTCCGCTTCTTGCCTTGCAAGCGGTCGAGAATCTGCTGAGCTTCTTCTTCGGTCTTGCCGGCGGCGATGAGCTTCTCGGCTGTGACGTGGGAGTAGTCGGGGTACTCCTTCTTCCACTCGGTCCGGGAGCCGCAGTGCATTTTGCCTTCGGCAAAGACGAATCTGGAATTGGCACCGTCGAGCTTCTCGGTGATGACGACCGGCTCGTCGGGCACGAAGAGATGGTGATACCTGCGGAACGCATCCACGTCGTACTTGACGGTGTGAACCGATGGCGCTGGCGCAACTTCGCCGCCCATGTAGAGCGAGCCGCGCTTCTCGTGTTCGGGAGTTGGTTCGTAGTGCTCAACGCCGAGCGAAGTGGCCAGGTCGTCGCCCAACTGTGCTCCTTGAGGAGCGGGGACGAGCAAGCCAAAAGAAATGACGCCTCGCAGCTTCTTGGCTTTGATGCGAGCCTTGCCGTCCGCCTTGGCCTGGTCCATCAGGAAAGCGAACTCACTCCGCGTTGTGTCAACGACAGAATCGGGTGGGAGATATGCGGCTAGGCCAATGCCTTGCCAATCCTGTGTACGCACGCAGCACGTGTACCCGCCGAACACGCGAACGACAGACAGTGAGTCTGCGTTGGGGTGTTTTTCCATGACGACGGGCACGACTTCTACTTTGTGGGTGCTGAGTTGTTCCGACATCCTGTCCTCCTGTGAGCATCCTGCTACTTGCCGTGCTTGTTTGGCTTCGCTTTCGACATATAATGCCGGCGAAGTATGTCCGCAGCGTCGGTCAAGAACCTGGCTGCCTCATAGCAGCGGTGCTTGTAACGCTGGGCCATCTGGGGCGACATGCCCTGGATGTAAATCGTGGACCCGGCATGGTCACGAATTTCTTGCGAGTAAAGGTCGAGAATGAACTTGGTATCCTCATTGACTCCCGGGTCGTCCGGAAGCTCAGGATACGGGTGGTTGTAGTCTTGTACTGCCATGAGCTTTCTCCATCAGAAAATACTACACGTCAGCGTCCACCAGTGCCTCGCGCGTGAGCAAGCGTCCAATGCTCTTGTGGGCTTCGTCCAGACGTGAAGTGACTTCTGAAGGTATTACCCCCTTTCGAGCGGCAATCTGCTCGATTGACTGCCTCTCTTGGTGAATACCGTAGTATGCACCGGCTACTTCTTGTTGATGCTTCGTGAGTTGGGGGAAGATTTTACACACCTTGTCATGGCTGAAGGTGAAGCGTACACCGCGACGGCCTTTCGGATGCGGCGAGGAGAGCTTGTTGCAGATGTGGTTGATGCTCTTGCGAATCCGGCACCGGACCGCCTCGCGCGTGATGCCGATTTCATTTGCCAACGTGTCGAGCGTGTCCTTCTCGGAGCCATTGATGCCGAAGTAGCGTTCGAGTAGTCGGCGTTCGGTGTCGCCCATCTTGGATACCACTCCAAGCACGTCCTGGAGAAGGATAGCTTCGTTCATCTTCTCTTCGGAGTCGTCCGGCATGTTCTCGTCAAGCTCGAAGTAGGTCTTCGACTTCTTGAGAAGCTTCAGCAGGTACTCGTTGTTGGTCAAGCGACCATTCTGGTTGCGACGAATGCCGGCCGGGAAGTAGAGGACTGTCCGGCGGTTGCACCAGTCCATGATGGCATTGCGCAGCATCCGATAGAAGTACGCCTTGAACGTGGTGTGTGGATGGTTCGGGTCGAACTTGCGCGCCGCCTCGGTGAGTACCAGGTAGGCTTCACCCACGAGGTCGTCCACGTCTGGTCGGGGAATGCGAACGCCGAAATGTTTCAGCAAGCTCAGGGCAAAAGCCTTGGCGTCCGGCATGGTGTCAACGATGAGCTTGTCTTGTTCTTCCTTGGTCATATGCGCCTCCTTCAAGGGGGCGTATAGCCAAAAAGAAAGCCCACGCAAGGTGGGCTTGACAAAATTCTGGAAAGGTGAACTTACCCTCGTTGGAAGGTGTAAGTCGAACCGTTGCTCTTGAGGAAGACCATCTTGTTGCCGATGGCAGTCGGTGGTCCATTGGCCCTCAGTCCGGTGTTGTGACCGAAGCTGACGCAGCCATCGCCAGACGGGAAGCCGTGGAGATAGGCGGTGTCGTTATCGACCACCAGCTGATGTGGATATGCCTTGCCCACTTCATCATCGCCGGATGCCTTGGCCAGTGAGACCTGGTTGTTGCCAGAGTCGAGGCCGACAATCCATCGGGTTTCGATGCCGAAGCCGACCTTCATGTCAACGACAGGGTCCATCCAGCCGAGCACAGCATCGGTGCCCAGGAGCGGAGTGACTCGGACTTTGTTCTCGGATTTATTTTCGGGCATTGGTGTTTACTCTTTCTTCAGAGGTTCGGGTTCTGATGGAGTATACACCGCCTGGTCCTTTTCAAAAATTTTGTTCAGAAGGAGGTCAGGCTTGTCTCGCCAAATCCTACCCGGCTCGGCATTCCGCTTGCGAGCCTCGAAGAGAATCGCGTAGAGCGGGGTGCGCGGCATGATGAACAACGCGAAGTCCTTCTGGCTCTCGATGTCCTTGGCTTCCTGCCACACTTCCATGAGCTTCAAGTAGGCTTCGTCAAGCCTGGCCTTCAACTGCTTGAAGCGGTCCGTCACTTCAGGAAAGTAAGTCAGGAGTTCATCGGCCTCGCTCTGCTTGTCGGTGACCAGGAACGGCATCAGATGCCGTGGATGGAAGAGGTTCTGCCCCTCTCCGCGTAGGTGATGCAGGGCCACATATCGCAAGCTCTTGATTTTCATTCTGAGGCCGGTCGCATCGCGCACGACCATTCCCTCAAACGTCGCGTCCGGATGGGCTGCAATGCAATCCTGGACATCGGAGAGGCAGCGCAGCGAGTATTCCCCGGGCCGCTGAACCTTCAACTTGCCGGCGACCAGGTCCATGCCGCCAGCCACGCACTCCAGGTCAAACTCATTGCTGAAAGCGGTGAGCAGGAAGAGGGTGGGCTTGTCGTATCGCCGGACGACCTTGTTGAACGGGGAGCATAGCTCGAACACGAACGTGTGATGCGGATTGATTTCCTTCAACTGAGTGGAGTCGAGCAGGCTGAAGAAGAGTTCGGTCCAGGTCCAGCCGGCCCCGGCCGTGATTTCGCCTTGAGCGAAGCTCCCCCTCGTGTTCATCCGCCAGGTGCCATTGTAGTTGTAGAGCAGAGCAAGGGAGCCGTCACACTTCTCCTGGCAATAAGCACTGGACCAGTCGAACTTGGCGTCGTTCTCCGGGACCTCGCCGTAGTTGAAGAATCGCGGGAAGGCCCGGGCGACGACTCGCCACGTACCCTTCTCAAGCGTCAGGCCCCGGCACTCGCGCGCGATAGGGTGATGCTTCGGCGAGTTTATCTGGTCGTAGTTCAGGATGATGAGAGGGTCAGTCGGGTGCTCGGCAACGCGGATGCTAAGCTCCGCTTCGAGGTCCGACACAGTCTTCCCTGCTGATAGGTATTCTTGAACGCGAAGCATCCTTGCTACCTCATTTCGGCAATGGTCTTCCTGACCTTGCCAGCGACGTGGTCTGCCCGCGCGTTGATAGGATTGGAGTTGCGGGGGACGTGATGCCATCTCAGAGCGTAGCCAAGGCGTCGGAAGCCGTCGATGGCTGCCCACAGGGGCGTGTTTGCTTTGGCGGCGTACTGGCCGTTGCCAATGCGGACAGTGACTTCGCTGTCGCTGACGCAGGCCACTTCAAAACTGGCTGGCTTGTTGAGCTTGGTCCACGCTGAGTCAAAGGCCCAGAGTGCATGGATGAACGGCATCAACTCGGCGTAGTTGTTGGTGCCGCCAGAGGCCCCGCCGATGTGTTCGGTGACCTTGCCGGTTGGCTTGAAATAGGAGCAGCAGTACCAGCCGCAGGGTGTGTAGGAAAAATTGCCGGAGCCGTCAGCTACCAGCAGCAAGTCGTAACGAGGAAGGTTCAGTTGCTGGGCGAGTTGCTCGCATTGTGCCGCAGATACCATCGCTCGGCCTCCACCAGGGCAATGAACGGGTCGTCGAATCGACGCAAGTGCTCAGGCACCAGGGTGGAGATGACATTGTTGCCCCAGCGGTCCTTCACTTCCCAAAAGCTGCGCTTCGGTGAGGAGACCGGATACCAATCGCGTTCAAGCATGATGCGGTGAGCATCAGAGGAGTAGCTGAAGAAACTCAAAGAACCAGAATGCAATTCTGTGTGGGTCGCCGTCGCCATGCTGCACTGCCTTCTCCCAAGCCAGGTAAGCCTTCGGGTGACGTATAGCGGCCAGGCAGTCGCTTTGCAACAGACCTGGCCGTTCGAGGTAGTAACGCTGATTGATGCGGAAGCGAATCTCACGCAGAGATTGCTTCGCCGTTTCGACGGATTGTGCGTGTTCGCAGTCGGGTGCAGCCGTTGGCGAATGGATAGCCACGCTTGAACGCCTCCGCGTGGCGAACGCTCAGCCGGTCGAGGACCTTGTAGCGTTTCGCGCCGATGACCACCGACGCCGGGTTGACCTTGTCGATGCGACCTTCATTCGTGAGCATACCTTCTTGCGGCTGGATGTAGCCGACGTGGTCCCGCTTCTGGCCGGCCACGACTTTCAGTTGAAAAGCCATCCTGAACTCCTTGTGAAAACTGTTCCTTCAAAACACATGAAGAAAATAGCACATCAGATACTAACTACAAGTTGGCAAAAGTTTCCACAAAAGTTTTCACAAAATAGCTCGCGTGGCGCGGAGGTCAAACGTGCAGCCTCTGCGACATCAATCCACAGAAAACTGTCGGATGTGAATACCAAACGATGGAAGCCGTTGGCGAACCTGAAGATGAACAGGGTCCCCTGTTTCACCGCCAGGAAGTCGATGACCGATGGATTCTCGCGGACTTGTTTGGCTATGCCGTTGGGCCAGACGTATAGGTACATGAAAAGACCCCCGGAGTGTAGTACACCGGGGGTCTGAGATGTGACGGAGACTGACTTACGATGCCAGAGCGAACATCGCTTCGACTTCCTTCACCGGCATGGCCTTCGCCCGCCGTACCAGGCCCAGCCAGTCGCTTTCGGAGTACGCCATGAGGGTCCCACCGAGCTTGTCGAAGGTGACCCAGGCGTCGTTCTCAAGCTCCTGGCCGGCTCGCGTGACCGCATTGACAACGCCGAACAGTGTTCGGGCATAGTCCGGCTCGGCCTCGCTCGCTTTGAGCAGCTTCGACGCCTGCGACTTCGAGAGTCGGAAACTGTCAGCGACTTGCGCGAACAGCGGCATCACCGAGTCGCCATCGAAGCCGAATCGCTTGGTGCCAAGCAACTTCTCGATGCCCTGCGGCAAGAGAGGAATCTGCTTGTCGAGATTCTCCTTGATGGTGAGGAACAGCTTGTCGAGTTGAAGGTCGCCGCGATGAACGACGCGGATGCCTTCGCCCTTCTTCTGCCCCCAGATGCAACCGTTCTGACAGATGGCCCTGAAGATGCTGGGCAAGCTCAGCAGATTGCGTTCGCCAATCTCGCTGTTGCCGATGCTCAGCATCCCGCCATAGTCACTGTCGGTCTCTTCGCGGATGGTGTCGGGGATAAGCACGTTGCCATACAACGTGTCAGCGTCCCCTCGCCAGTGCGAGAGTCGTCCGCCGGGAATAATCTTGGCCAGCGCCTCGACGAACCAGCGGTTGTCAACCGTCGCGTATTTGTCGGACAGCATCGCCCGCAAGGTTCCGTCCTTGCGAACGCGCCACAGAAACGTCTTGCCCTGGTCGAGCCGGCGGAAGCCGTTCTTCAACACCTTCACGAGCGTCTCGGCGTCCCCATTGTCCCGAGCATAGAGCATTTCGCCCCGCTCGTTCTTCGGGGGCTCAACGAGCTTGGACGGGAACCATCGGCCGACGCTGGCCCAGGAGCCCATCTGCGACAGTGCGTGTCGGCTGGGCACAAAGTCCCGACCACCGCGCATGTGCATGACGAACTGGCCTTTGTCGTTCAAGGTCGGCGTCATCTCGTGAAGGGTCGCCAGGATGTCCTCTCTCTGCGACCGGCCCCGCTCGATTTGCTCAAGACCTTCCTCGTAGGAGTTGGTCTTGTCGTGCCACAACTTCGAGACGTTCCGGAATCCCTGAGTCGTGGCGAGCGGCTGGCCGGTGAGGACGAAGGTCCCTGCGGCCTTGTTAGCCGGCGTGCCTGTGAGTTTCGTTGGTTCCATGTGCCTGTTCCTCCTGAACGTTGGCGGGTTGGGTGAGGATGTAAATGTTGCCGACGATTTTGGACTGGTCGTACTTGCGGTAGCCGTCGTTGACCAGGTCTTCCTTCTCCAGGTCGAAACCTTCGAGGTAGTTGTCATCGACATGCTCGACGCGAACGGTTCGCAGCGCGCCCGGCTTGGTGCCGCCGTTGTACTTGAACTGCACGATTTTCTTGAGGATTTCGTCTTGCTCTTCCTTCTGCTCAAGCCACTCGCCAAGTTCGGCGACGGTGCCGGAGAACAGAGTGCGAGGACCATTGGCGACAGCGATGTTCCATTCCGCACCGCGCGGGCAGGTGATGCGGTATTGGTAGTCGGTGACGGGGACCTGCGCACTCAGCCCGACGAGTCGAATGCCGGCCTGAGACGCGGCCAGGATGAAGCCGGTCGCCAGTTCGCTCGGGCCGTAGATTTCCGAAGTGGCACCGGTCGAGATGCCACGGAAGATGCGGGCCTTCTGCGACACTTCGAGCAACAACTTCAGAATGGCGTGGATGTTGTCGGGGGTGCCCTTGTGAGGCAGCAGCAAGTCAAAGCGGTCGGCCGCGTCGGTGAGGGTGATTTGCGCACGGATTGGTTGCTGTGTTGCCATGACTCGATTCCTTTTCGAGAACTGTAAGGTGGAAGAAAACGCTCATCAGCGTTCAACAGGATGCGGATATATCGAGTCGTTGGAGACGTGTCAAGCCACAACTGCGCGGCCCTTGAGTGATTCCCAATCTTTTTCGGGACGCACTTCAAGGTTGGTAGCCCAGGCAGCTTCGAGGGTGCGTAGGCTCACGCCGCGCTCGCGCGCGAGAGAGATGAGGGCGTTGAGGTCTTTCGGGAAACAGCTACCAGAGAAGCCTCGCTTGCCATCAGGCCCAGGAACAACCCAATGTGTTGCGCCAAGACGCGGGTCAAGCTGGGCAATAGAAATGATTTCGCCGTGGTCCAGACCGAGGGCCTGACAGAGGTTGTAGACCTCGTTGGAGAAGGCCACTTTCAGGGCCAGGAAAGTGTTGGCGACGTACTTGAAAGCTTCCGCCTCGCCCCAGCCCTTCCAGAACACGGCCGCATCAGGGAACGCGCGCGCGTATAGGAGTTCGACTTCGCGAAACGCTTCGCGGTCGGACGCGCCGAGCACGACGAATTTCTGATTCTTGAAATCGTTGATGGGGTTGGCTTCAGTCAGGAATTCTGGATTGAAAACGAACCGAAGGTTCGGGAAGGCGAGAGCGAGCTTGGCTGTGGTGCCAGGGACGATTGTTGATTTGAGAATGAGGATGCGGCCTGTTGAGCCGGAGACGCGGTCGATGTCTCGACACACCGATTCGATGATGCTTGTGTCACAGCTGCCGTCTGGACGCATTGGTGTGGGCACAGCGACAAAAATCGGACCATCGGTTTTCTTGACCAGGTCCTCTACGCTGTCGCAAGTGCGCTTGGATGGGTTGCGGTCATATGTCTCAACACGAACGGCGTGAGCGAAGCCCTCGCGAATTGCCGTGCCAACAAAGCCTACGCCGATAACACCGATTGCGTTCATGCTCGACTCCTTCCCTTGAAGATAGTACGCGCATGAAAACGGGGGTGAACACCCCCCATGTTCATCCCCCGTTTCGCAGCCGAGGCCGCTAGTCGGTAATGTGGCCGCAAGCCACAAGCCTGCCGTCAAGCAAGGCCATAGCTTGTGTGGCCCAGATAGTGTATGGGTCCGGGTTGTTGCCCCAGACAGACGGGTCGAAGCCCATCATTTGGACGCCTTCGCGCCGGGCCAGGACAAACAGGCTGCCCTCTCTCAAGTAGGGGTGAATGCCAATCAACTGCCCGCGTCACTCACAGAACTTGGCGCAGTAGTTCTTGAAGTGCTTGCGCATCCGATAGCGCAATGCCATCCTCGGAGCCGGTGCGAGTTGACAGTTCTCAGTGGCGGCAATCAGAAGCAAGTTGCCGGCCAGTTCGTCCATCTTGTCTTCCCACTTTTGTTCGACTTCGGCAATGGAGTCGCCCTTGACGCTGACATCCTTCGTGCTGAGCAAGATGGCGTCGTCAGTCATCGTGCCATCCAAAAGGTACGCGCGCGTAGGACGAGGACGTGTGGGAAAATACTCCAGGGGGAACTCGGTCATCTCCCCGGGCTTGAACTGCACTTCGGTCAAGAAGTCCGATGGCCTGGACTTGACAGCGTGTCCGAAATGCCTGTCACTCGGAAACCACAGCGGCTTGGCCGCAACAGTAGCGGGCCGCAACGCGAGCGCGGCAGCAGCCGTGCCGAACAGAAATTGTCGCCCGTTCATGGATAGGTTCTCCAACAGAAATGGTGACGAAAAAAAGGCTGAGCCAGCGTTGCTCCTGTCGCCCATCAGAAGCAGTTGTGCCGGCTCAGCCTGTACCAACGAAGTGCTACGAGCAGCCGCAGCTATTGCCACGGACCGCCGGTGTGCTGTTGCAGCCGCCACGATGGAAGAAGCGGCGTTCGCCTCCCCTGCGCAAGCGGGCTTCTTGGATTTGGTTGTCGTTGACGGGCGTCGTGTCCGTCGTCGAGCAGAATGCGACCGCCAACAGAGCAAAGAGCCCGATGGCCGCGATTGCGATGGTCGTTTTCATCTGTGAGCCTCCATGAGAGAAGTGAGAAAAAAGAGGCCGGCCGCAGATGGTCTACGGCCGAGCCTCCCCGCATGGGAACCGACCCCTAGCGTCCAGCGCCCGCCGTGGCGGGCTCATGCTGACGGGTTCCCTCTTGGTTGCCGGTCATGACCTCGCAGTTGAGCGCGTTGCACGCCACAACCGGAGTGTAGGAACCGCGAGGGCCCTGGATTTGGACGATGACGTTGCAGTTCGGGCCATCGTTGTTGGCCTGCTGCGCGTCATCGAAGACTTCCGTCACGATTCCTTCGAGAAGGACTTTCGTCCCCTTCTGAATGGTGACACCCTTGCGGTCATGACGCTGCTGATTCTGACTCCCCATGATTGTTCTCCTTTTCAACTTGGGGTTCGGTTCAAACGTCACGCGACGTTCGTGAGGGAGAGTCTATCCAGGTCCGTTTTTTTTTGGGCAAGCCCAATTTTTTATTTTTTTTTTGAAAAACGCTGATGCGGCGTGTCTCAGGTAATCCCTTCGAGCACGGTCACCAGTTGTGTGATGCCGCCCTTGTGCCGAATCACCCGGTCCGCGCCGAACTGATTGAGAGCCGCGCCCTCCCATCCGTGGTCGATGAAGTCGCAGCAGAGCACCACCTTGTCAGCATCGGGGAAGCTCGGCTTGCGAAGCTCTTTGGAGATGAACCGCAGGTCGAGCTTGCCGGCCAGTGCTTTCTCGACATGCTGCTGTTGATTCGCGAGAAGGCCGACGATGGCGACCCGAATCTTCTTCGGCTTGCCGTTGACGTGTGTGCCGTTGCCGTTGATATCTTGAGTTCCAGCTTCTGAACTAGGGCATCCATGCCCTTGACTGTCTGAATCTTCCTTCGTCGCTCTGCGGGCAATTGCATGACTGCCCGCTTGAGAAGTGTTGTCAATGGCGGCGTTGTGTCGCGCAGTCGCATCCTGACAAGGATGTCCACGAGTTTCTGAACCTCGTCGTCGGTCCAGAAAATCTTGTCGGTTCCCACGGTTGTCACACCAATCTCCTTCTGCTGAGGGTAGGGTTGCCAAACACCGGACAGTTTATTATGCGACCGCTGGATGGGCAAGAGTCGGGACAGGTTTCTTTTCGGCCATCTCCGCACGCAAGATGTCGAGTCGGTCCCGTTGGTACGCGCCATCAATGAGCCGGCCACGACCAGCCAAGAGAGCAATGACATCGCGCGGGTCGTCCATCGCGGTGCCGAACTCCCTCATGCACGTCTCGAATGCGAACTTGATGGCCTCGTCAGCCCAGCGAAGCTGACCGCCGCGCTGCTTGATTTTGTCGCGCAGAATCTGGTGGAGCCTGTCGCGACTCGGTCGAGTGCAATGCAGCTTGTTTGCGAACCGCGACCAGAGCACGCCATTGCGAAAGTTCTGAATGATGTCCTCTTGGTTGCAGGTCGCCCACACCAGGACCTGGGCGTGTTCCTTACGGAAGCCGACGCGAGCATTCAGCTTCGCGATGTAGCCGCTTCCCATCAGGCTCACGAGAGTGAGAAGGTTGTCGAGCGGTTGCTTCTCCATTTCTTCCATCACCAGAATCTCCGTCAGTGTTCCGCTCTCAGCGCGGTCGAGCAGCCAGTTCTCCAGGCCGGCCTTGCTCGCAGTCGTCGCATCAACGAACGTGACTCGTTCAACGTTCGAGCCCTTCTCGTACCAGAGCTTCAGCCGCTCGAACAGCGTGGTCTTCGCACCGGCTGGCGGACCCTTCAGGAGAACATGCGGCCGAGAAACTTCAACGGACTCATTGCGATGATGTTTGTTGAGGGTGTCGAAGAAGTCCACCACGCCATCGTGGATGACACGCACATGCTGGTCGCGGTCGTAAATGCCCCGGGTGATTTCGCTAATCGAATCCGGAGTCATCACCGGTGCCTCGAACTGAGGCCGCTCTTGCTTGACTTCGCCGACGACCTGGTCCTCACCGTTGCGAGTGACGTTGCCGATAATCTCCCAGCCGTACTTGTTGCACTTTTCCTGAATGAGCTTCTTGGCGTGCTCAAGGTGCCGGGCAGTGACTTCCGGAGAAGACTGTCCGCGCTTCACAACCCGGAGCTTCACCTTGTACAACCACACTTCCTTCTTGCTGGCTTCGTCGGTGACCTTTTCGGGCTCGTTCAGCTTCCCACAGATGCCGCGCAGCCGGTTCGATTTGTTCCTTTCGACCACGCCGATAAGTCGCTTCAGGTTCTTCTTGGTGATGTCAACGTTGAGCTTGTTGACCGAACTACGTTGAATAAGCATGTCCAATCGCATCTTCGTATCCTCCAAGTTTTTGTATCAGTGCCAATAAAAGTTACTGAGTGTATTATTGGCAAGGAGTACATCCAATGCCGAAATGCTCAGTAGTCGATTGTCATCGTCCCAGCAAGGCTCGCGGTCTATGTTCGACACATTACCACAAAATGTGGCGACAGGGCATACCAAAAACAACAGTCGATACGTCCAGATGGACGCCAGAAGTTCTCTCTTATGTTGCTGGCCTATTCGAGGGCGAAGGATGCTTTCACATTCAACGCACTCGCCATAAGTCTGCCACGTATTACTATCCGGGGGCGTCCCTGGCGTCCACTGATGAAGATGTCATCCGTAATCTTCACCATCTTCTTGGCATCGGAACAATCCACAAACGAAAGCGAAGTCAAAAACGACATAAAGTCGTTTGGGCATTGACTGTGAATCGCAAGAATCATGTTCGAGCCCTCCTAACTTCGTTGTTGCCAAAAATGATGTCACGACGCCGTGCCAGGATACAAAAGTGCCTCAAACTTTTGACAAAAGATTAGCCCGAAGTTGCCACGTCACGCGACCGAGCTTTGGCCCACAGGTGTGGCAACTGTAGTCCATCTTCTCATCTGGCTTCTTGAAGCGGTGATGCCGCGCATGGCAATGTGGGCAAGTTGCCTGCCATCGCCCGGGCACTATCGTCTTGCCAAAGCCGCACGCTTCCGGCCTGCAACCAGTGAGCTTGCAGGCTTTCAACCACTCGGGGCCGTGTGCCGTATGGGGGCCGGCCAGGGCGTGTGCAATCTCATGCCTGATGGTATCCTCAATGTCCTCAGCAGCATTGACTTCGCAAAATGGCTTCGACAGTTCGATGCGTCCCTTCACGAGACCGGTGCCGAGCCTTATCCAGGGGTAGACACACTGGCCGAACTTGCGACAAGAGCGGCTCCAGCGAAAGTCCCAAACGTCAGCGGCAAGTCCGAACTCAAGCATGAGTCGGCGAGCCAGTTGTTCAACATGGTCCATAGATACCTCCGACACATTTTATGGTTATGGTTTTGTGGCGTCAAGTGCTCTGCGCAAACACAAACGCCGCCCTGAATCCGCAGGACGGCGTTCGATTTACCTCCACGCATGGTGGGGCAAGCTTTCAACTAGCGACGGGATTGTCGATATATGGCCTCTCGCCCTCTTCCAAGACAAGGGTGCTGACATGGCTGTATTTCTCGCCGCCGAATTCGCGTTCGAGGTCACGCCTCGCGGCCTCCTCGGTCGAACCGGTGCATTCGATACGCCAAGCCCTGCCCCATTCACGCACCCAACCGTGAAACTTTCGCTTTGTCATGGCGCTGCCTCCGCTGCCCTCAAGGTGGACAAATCCACCTGGCTCTCCCGGATGTCACAGCCAACGAATCTTCGCCCATACTTCAGAGCGACCTTGAGAGTCGTTCCGCTGCCGACGAACGGGTCACATACAATACCACCGGCAGGCGACAGAGCAAGAAGAAACCTCTCGACCAACTTCTCGGGGAAGGGCGCTTCGTTTTGGTGAGCCAACTTCGAGCCCATGTGCCCGCCGCCAACTGTGACACGCACAACGTCCCGGGGGCGAGTCAGCTTCCCCTTCGGGTAGGCGTTGCCGAGCTTACGTTCGCCCTTGGCGTCCCGTTGACGGAACCGCCCACCAGTCTTGTGCTTGGGTGCTTCGGCGATGCTCTCCCAATCCCACACTTCGCGTTTGCCGGCCTTGCGAAAGCACACCACGAACTCCCAATCGTTGCCGAAGTAGTCCTTGCGGTTGGGTGGGGCGTTCTTGTACCAGATGCAGGGCCGGTCGAGCACATAGAGTGAACGGTCAGGCATGGTGACGCGCTTCTCGTACCACTTCCAGATGAGGCCCTCCACGGCTGGGTGATACTCGCCCTTCTGGTAGAAGCCGTTCAGCACCCACATCACGTCGCCCTTGCAGGCTTTGACAGCTGCCGTGCTCACGTCGAACATCCACTGGACCCAATCGAAGACGCCCCAATCGCGATTGGCAGCAACGTCGCGGTAACGCTTGCCCTTGCCGGCATAGGGCGGGCTGCCGAAGACGAAGTCCAGGGAGTTAGCAGGAAGGGATTCGAGCCAGGTGAGCACATCGGCCTGGTCAACGGACCATGACTTCTTCCCTGCTAATACTTCCATGTAGCGGTCAGTCATCGCGAAACTCCATTCCGTTGACAATGAGGATGACGGCGAGCACCAGGCCGATAGCGGCAGCGGTTGGCATCATGACGCCATCGCCCCCTGATGCGTCTGGTTGCCGAACCGACGCACGAACTGATGGTGGCACCGGCCGCACCCAGGATTGCCGCAGTCGGCGACGTAGTGACAGCCACGGCCCGGGCTCGGGCCGGACTTCTTCCGGCTGTTCTTGTTGTTCTTGCGGCCCTGCTCGCCATAGGACGCATACAAGGCACGCTTGGCGTCCTTCATGGCCCGCTTCTAAGCCTTCCTCTTGGCTGCCTTCAGCTTCTTGCTGTTCTTGCCCATGCTTCTCTCCTAGAAGGGGATTTCGTCGTCCGCCGGTATCACCTTCACGACCACGAAGGAGCCTTTGCGACGACGTGTCTTGGGCTCGCCCGATTCTTGGTCAGCAATGACCGGAATGCCATTGCGGTAGATGATTTCTTCGACTTCGTCTTCGCTGGCTGCGACAACTCGGTCGGAGATGTCCTTACCATCGTCGTTCCGGTCGAACACCCTGAACCTGTCGCCACGGCAGCGGTCAAATTTCCAGGTCTCGATGGCGAGAGGCTGAAAAACATGATGTGCCGGAACTGCGCCGCTGACGAAAATTTGTTTGCTCGCCATTTTTCAACTTGTCTTTGCTAATCGTCCGTGTTGAACAAAAAACCAAGTTTGTCGGACATGCTCACGAACGGGTCGCATGGGACCGGGACAACTTCATGTCTGACAACTTCCACGATGGGAGCCCCGGCTTCTAGCCTGGTAGCGCCAAGCGTGTACGGTCGCCTCTTGACGAATGTGCCACGCTTGAAGAAAGCCGGGTAGTCATTCCAATTGATGCCCTTCTGAAAAAGCATCTCTTGCTGGTCGCTACCGTTCTTGCCGCGAAGCTCCTTGTGGGAGAAGTGTCGCTGTGCGGCCATCTGGATTGAGTTCTTGGTCGCATCGCGTTCTCGCCAGATGAAGTAGTTCACGGCCTCAGCCCTGCTCGGGACGCTCCAGACCCGGCAGTCGAATACTGGCACCTGGTCAGCTTTCTCGGGTAGAAAGTCTGCCAGGTGCTTGTTGAAGAAGGCCCCGGCGAGGCTCGCCAGGACCGATGTGAGCTTCAGAACACGACCGCCGAATGGCAGTTGAGACTCGTGTGTCTGTTGCATCCACAAAAGTGAGATTTCGTCGCTTTGCACATAGCCGATTTGAGCGGCCACGCTCTTCACGAGGTAGGCCGTCGTGTCAATCATCAGTTTGCTGAATCGGGCATCAAACGGGCGTTCGAGGCCGGCAGTGAAGGTGTGAAAGGCCCGACCGTCGATGCGGGCCAGGAGCGGGAGGAAAGACATCGCCTGTGTCTCCGTCAGCCGCTCATACTGCTTCATCCTGTCGCCTAAAGATGTTCGGTCGCTCATCCTTGAGCCCCCTGAATCTCTGGACCAGTTCGATAAAATCGACCAGGTCCTGGACCGTGACCAGCAGATGGACCTCCTCGTCACGAATCATCAGGTCGAAGCGTTGCTCAACCTGAAAACGGAAATCGAGAAAGTCCAGCGAATCCACCATCAAGCTGCGAATTGCTGCCGCCGCATGAATCCTCTCCCGCTCGACACCCATCGTGTCGGTCAGCAGGTCGGCAAGCATCTGTGGCACGGTCATCTTGTCCATGTTCTTCTCCGAGAAAAAGCCGCACTCGGAGTTCCCATTCCTCTTGCAGGAATATGCTTCCCGAGTCGCGTATAACGAATCCATCGCCGAATGCAACGCCAAGAATGCGGCCGGCTGTCATGATAAGCCATTTTGCTTCGATTTCACGACTCGTCATCGAAAAACTCCACAAGGGGAATTTGCAGACCTCGCCCAAGACGCTCCAGCATATCAATCGTAGGCGTATGGGCACCGTGTTCAATTTGCGACAGGTATCCGACCGAGATTTGCGTCTGGTTGGAAAGCTGCTGGAGAGTCAGCCCCAGGGTCTTTCTTCGCCGGCTTACCATGCGAGCGATGCGGCCCGAAACGGGCGTTGATTTCTGAGGTCTCTTTTTCAACAGGTCGTTGATGGACTTATCGAAGTCCTGCTCGTCCTCAGTCAAGGTCCGAACCGCGCCGTCATCGCTCACAAGTATCACTTTCATGTTTTTTCCTAGTCTTTGACGAAGACGTGGAACGCCTCGTCGTCTTTCACCACGGTCCCCACGAAGGTGCTGTTTATCATCACGCCCATCGGCTCGTCCTTGATAATCCGCACAGTCCGTTTTTCCGTTGGTGCCTCCGGATTGCCCATTGTGAATAATACCAGTTTTCCTCCGACGTGCTTGACGGAGAGAGACCTGGCAAAGTTTGGAACCTCAACTTCCTGCGTGCTGAGCCACGACAGGTTGACCTTCATGATTTGGCTTTTCATGTTTTTCCACCTTGGAGAACAGTTGCCGCTGCCACTGCCAGGATTGCTTGACCTGGTTCTCCGTGTAGTTCAGGCCGGCGAACCACCGCGAGACCCAAGTCTCGGGCGTGGAAAGTTCAAGCTTGACCACGAAGCGGCTGCGGCGTTCTTCGGGGTCCTTCTCGATGGAGAAGACGATTTTGACGGGTTGAGCAGCATCCATGCTAGTTGTCCCTTTCAAAATAGTGATTTTCCAGGTAGTCGAAACCGAGCCACACGAGCTTCCCCTGTGGCGTCCGGCACAAGCCGGAAATCCAATCCTTGCCGCCATCCATGCGCCCCTGGAACTCGTAACGCCTGGCATTGGCCTCCTCGGTGATGATTGACGCCCTCGGCATGGGCTTTTTCGCAGCCGTGCTGTTCATGGGTACTCCTTACCAGCCAGTGAATCCCCAATCCTCTCCGCGATTGTCCAGCGCGGCAGCGAGGTCTACCAGTTGCTCCGGCGTACACTTCCGTAAGAACTCGCAGTTCTGGGTTTTCTCATTCCAAACGAACGCGTTGTACATGGCTTCTCCTATGCAGCCAGGCTATTGAGGAACTTCTTCCGCACACTCGTCGGAATCGTAGTGAGGTTTGGGATGTCGATGCGATTGTAATAGGCCCAGACCGTGTCGTGGGCCGGGTCGCAAGCGTTGACCAGGACTTTCACAGGCAAATGCGGAAACCGCTGCGCGGTTCCGATGGCTGTCCAGTAAACGCAGCACATGGCGTGGATGCCGCACACGCGAACGGCGACCAACGGCGAATCGCATACCGTGTTCAAGATGGCTCGCTCGACCACATGCGAGCCGTCATCGTGGGCTTTCTGGTCGATGCGTGAATGCTCGTAGGTGAAATAAAGCTCTTTGAGGCTTTCGTGCGTTGGCCCGCAGCCGCCGTACTCGATGATGAGAATCGGCCACTGCCGCCGCATTGCCTTTTTGATTTCTCGCTGAACGGCTTCGAGCAACCCCGGAGCGAAGACGCTGCCGAAAAACGGTTGCATATCGACGACCACGAGCAATTCCTTCGCTCCCATTTGCGTTCCTCCCGAGTAAAACCGTTCGCCAAGTGTATCCTTTCGGCCAGTATGGTCAAGACCAATCGTAAATTTTTCGATGCCGCCAAAAAGAGATACGGGCTGCTCTCCGGGGGAAGAGCAGCCCGCAAACGGACGGGGTTACAGGGAGTGAAATGTCGCTGCCCGGACCTGGAGAAAACCGTTGTCCGATGGCAGCGACGAGGAGAACGAGCCGCTTTTACGCGAAGAACGGCTCGCTGTCAATGGCTACTTGAGCGCTTCCACGATTTGCTTCACGCGCTCGTAGCCGACTTGCTTGACCAACTGGTTGACGGTCACGAACAGCGGCAACTCGTCGGTCATGGTCACGCTGCCATTGCTCTGCGGCCCGGCGAGAGCGATTGGCAGGGAAGAGACCTTGCTGGTGGTCCCGGCTGCCTCGGCCCGCACCTTGCTCTTGATGGTTGAGATTTCCTGGCTCTTGCAGGACTTGACGATGTCCTTGCGTTCGGCCATGATTTTCTGCGCCATCTCGGACGGCCCCATCTGCGGGTACTTCTTGAGGTACTCGCGGATGATGCTGTCCTTCGTCACGTTTTGCTTCGTAGCCATGAATCAGTCCTCCAAAAAAAAAGTGGTTCGGGGCTAGTCGTTGAACAGCCCCTTGATGAGACCGCACAGCAGCCCGAAAATGACTGCTGCCCAGAGAAAGTATTGGTATCCGGAATCCATGCGTCACTTGCCTTTCGCTTTGGCTTTCTTGATGACAGCGTGCCGCTTCGCCATCTCTTCCATGACGAGGTCAGCGGCGAAGGTTGCCAGCCCCCTGGTCACCTTGGCGATGGTCGCATCGTCCTGTTCCAGTGGGATGGCGTACATGATGGGCGACTGGTCGTGGCCGAGCATTGCCTGTCCGCCCCTCTGCGGTCGGAACACCAGGGTCACATGCTCTTCGCCGCGCCGCTCGCTTGCATCCACTGTCAGTTCGAGCATCAGTTTCATTTCGCTCATCGGTCGTTCTCCATTCATTAGTTGTCGGTCATGCTCAACACCTACGTTTCTCACATGGGTCTTGCGCTCCTTTCATCAGGTTTGAGGTCTTCCCCGGCTGTTCCGAATGAACTCGACGAACTGCGCCAGGGACATCTTCGAGGTCTTTGCAAAGTCATGGGACATCCACCACGACACATCCCCTTCCTCTGCTAATCTTATTAGGTTCGCGATTGCCCAAATACAAGCATGTCGCTTCGAGCAAAAACAATTTTGGTATCCGTATGTGCCGCTGAAAAGCTTCTTTGAGCGTTGCAGGTACATGATGGGCCGCAGCGTCCGGCCACACCAGGCACAGAAGGGGCGTCTGTTACTCGGCAGTGGTTTCTCCGTCGCCATCGCTGTTCCTCCAGTAGACAAGAATGGCCACGGATATGGCCAGGCGAAGCCAAACGTCGCTCCTGCCGAATGGGACGAGAAAGGGCAGGATAATCAGGAAAATCATCACGCAAGCTTTCAGCATTCCTCGTCCTCCAAAAAGAAGGAGCCAGGGGATTACCCTGGCTCCATTGTAGGAAGCAAACCTCAGTTTGTCACTGACTTTGTCGTTCTTTGTCCTGGTCGTGCTTGTCCCGTTCGTCGTTCGGCACTTCCGACTCATACGTCAGTCGCCAGCCGTCGATGTTGTTCTCGAAGTGGTCTCGCACCAGATGCACGGCAAAGCCACGCGATTTCCAGAACGGCAGCAGCGTTCGCAGGCCGGCCTCGTCGCGGTCTCGAACGTAGTGAATCACCTTGCGGCGGACAGGCGAACGGTCTGCCTTGCCCCGCAGGTAGTAGGCGATGATTTGCAGCACGCACTCGGCTTTCGCGTCCGGATGCAGGACCGTGTAAAGCAACTCATACCCAGCTGGCTGAAGCTCGTATGAGAACGCGCCGCAGACCTGGACCGCGTACTGGTTCGGATTGCTCTCGACCGGGACTGGCCGCTCGACGACCATCGTCCTGGTGTCGTAGGTGCCGCGCAATTCGTCCCGGCGCTGGCGGATGATGTCCAGGATGCCCGGCACGCCCATCGTCCACGGCTGAACCCATTCGGGGTTGTCTTTTACCCTGTTTGCCAGGCGCTCCATGTCTGCCACGGCCTTCAGGTCAGCTTCTTCGATGAATCTCAGATTCAGTTTATCGGTTTCTTGTAGGTTCACTG
>Ga0247727_10008505_pt1 | contig 19022 bp, 18 predicted proteins | sample WisWelCaveWW1625_FD_202498 | JGI IMG/M metagenome (GOLD analysis project Ga0247727, IMG submission 202498) | Biofilm microbial communities from Wishing Well Cave, Virginia, United States - WW16-25 | ecosystem: Environmental > Aquatic > Deep subsurface > Groundwater > Cave microbial mat | place... | reverse complement strand
GCACGCAATGGATTGCGAAGACCCGACCACACCTGCCCTAGTTGCAGCCACGTTTGCCAATTTCCAGAATCCATACGCAGCGCGACTTCCAGCGTTTCTCGTTGCTTGTTGCGCTCACCCCGAAACGCCCAAAGTTCGGCCATAGCCCGATGAAAAGCGGCATCTTCCCGCTTCTCGTCATAACCTTTGACAAAACCGGGCAGCATTACACGGAACTGCTCAAAACCTTGGATATTCATCGGCAATGTATAATCCATGTAGAGCGCTTTCGGCGCGTCGAACTCGATTACAGGCAGGTCATCCTCATGGTTCCACCGCACATCAGACGTCAAATGCTCCACTTCGCGCGTGCCGAACATAAGCAACTGGAAAAACATCTCTGCATTTTCGATTTTGACCGAGCGTAGGCTTTCGGCGATATTCGGCTGCTGCATCCGCAACGCCAGCGCATCGACATCCAAATTCTGAGGTTCCATCGAACCGATAAGAAGCAAATCACCCGGAACACTCGTCCACACCGTTACGTGCGGGAAAACAGCGTGGTACGTACGAAGGATAAGCTTCACATCCTCTGGAAAAATTCGGTAAAGCTGAAGCCATTGGCACATGACGCCGCCAGGCGCCAGGCGCTCGCGCGCCAACTCATAAAATTCCCGAGTGAAGAGACTAGCGACGCCCGCCATCCACGGGTTGGATGGCTCGGAAATAATGACATCGTATCGAGTGGGACTCGCCAACAAGAAATTGCGGCCGTCGGCGACAAATAGGCGCGCGCGGGGATCATCGTGAACCGCATAGTTATATTCCTTAAACCAACGAGCGGCTTCGATAACCGCAGGCTCAAGTTCCGCGCAGTCCAAGATTTCAACCGGATACCGGCTGACATTACCCAGGGTCACGCCGCTTCCAAGCCCGATCACCAAAGCAGATTTGGGGTTTGGGTGCAGCAGCATCGGTATATGCGCCGACATGACCTGCGTACCCATATCGATACCGTTCGAAGCATCGGTCTTACCGCCGACTTTAAGATAAAGGGCATTTTCTTTGCGATGCACCGTCACGGTGGCATTAAGACTATCTTTGTAGTAGACAAGTTCCGCGGCCCTAGCGCTGGCTTGAACGGAATATCCGCGGTAATCTCCCGGATTAAGATACGCGCCCGATGCAAGCGCCTGCTTGGGCCACACATGCACAGCTACGAGATAGCCGAGCATAACGAAGGCCACGCCGCATACCGTAGAAACCATCAAACGCCTCGGCAAAGGGCTTGAATTAAATCTAACATAGATGATCGAAGCCGCCGCGAAATTAACGAGGGCCGCAATGACAACCGCCCATGCCAGGCCAAACGTAGGAATGAGAATGAAACCACTCAGGAATGAGCCCAAAATACCGCCAAGCGTATTCACCGCATAGGCCGTTCCCAAACGTTGGCCGAAAGACGCGAACCGACGCGTCACTAGATCCGTTACGATGGGAAACAGATAGCCCAGCAGTATCGTAGGCACCACCATGACCAGCATGCAAAGGATGTATTGCATAAGGATCAATCCCTGGAAAGCGTTGCCGAGCACCTGCCAAAAGGTCACGAAAGCATCGGGGAGAATCAGGAAAGCGACCAGCGATACCAACCCGCACAATCCTAATGCTAATTCAATATTGATAAATTGCTCGATAGTGGCTGGCTTGTGCTTGAGCTGCTGATGCGCGTAGAAGCTCCCCAACGCCATCCCCCCCAAAAAAGTCGATAGGATCACGCAGAACGCGTAAATGGAGCTGCCTAAAACCAGGCTAAGCGCCCGCGTCCAAGTCACCTCATAGGCGATAGAAGCAAAACCGGATAAACCGAAAGCAAAAACAAGCCAGCCGACTTCTCCCCAAGGTTCCGCACCAGAGGCAGCGCCTGATTTTTCAGAAGCAGCCGGATGAAAGCGCAAGCTGGTCAAATGCCTGTCAAAAGTCAAACATAACAGGCCTATCCCTAAATTCAGCACACCCGCGCAAAGGAGAGTGCGCGATAGGCCCAGCATGGGCAGGCAAAAGAAATAAACACCGAGCGTACCCGCCATAGCTCCAGCGGTATTGATGGCGTAAAGATTCGCTATGGTAACGCCGCCCTCTTTAGCGGATCGAACCAAAAAACGGCTCATTACAGGAAATGTACCGCCCATCAAAAAAGTGGGAAAAAGCAAGATAACTAAGGAACACACGAATGAGGCGCCGACAAGAACCGTGGGGGACATTCCCGATGCCCGGTATATCGGAACATAAACATGCTGCATCGCCGAAAACAACCAAGGGGTAAGAAAAGCGTACACGCCTATCCCGAGCTCAAGCCAGGCGTACCAGCGCAGGCCGGCTCCTTCTTTTTTGTCGATCTGCCGCCCGAACCACCAACTTCCAAGCGCCAGCCCCGCAAAGAAGACCGTAAGCACGGTGCTGACCGCATGAACCGTGCTGCCAAAAACCAGCAAGAGCTTGCGCAGCCATAGAATCTGGTACACCAGACCCAACGCACCGGACAAGAAATAACACACCTGAATATTGCGCAATACAGTTGAAACTTCGTTTCGATCAGGCTTCATCAAGGCTCCGCGCAACCGTTCCGCTAACAGGACTCGACGCGCTGGCTGTTTCGCGCTTGGGCATGCGGCCGGCTTCGCGCGCCAAACGGCCGGCTTGCACGGCAAGCCGCATCGCTTGCGCCATGGCGACAGGATCCCTCGCCTCGGCAATCGCGGTGTTCATAAGAATACCGTCCGCCCCCAACTCCATCGCGACAGCCGCATCCGACGCTGTTCCTACTCCCGCATCCACAATTACCGGCACTTTAACCGTCCTTAAAATGAACTGGATATTGAGCGGGTTCAAAATACCTTGGCCGGATCCGATCGGCGCGGCCAGCGGCATCACGCACGCGCACCCTGCATCCTCGAGTTTTTTCGCCACAATGGGGTCATCATTGGTATAAGGCATCACCACAAAACCTTCTTTCACCAACTGCCGCGTGGCGACTAGAAGCGCTTCCGTATCGGGCAGCAGCGTTTGCGCATCACCCAGCACCTCGAGTTTGATAAGGTTCGACAATCCGGCCTCGCGGCCTAAGCGCGCGGTGCGAATCGCATCTTCGGCGGTATAACAGCCAGCCGTATTTGGAAGAATCGTGATGCGGCTGCGATCCAAGTAATCGAGCAGGCTTTCTTCTTGGGGGCGATCCAAATTCACCCGGCGCACCGCAATCGTCACCATATCGGCGCCGGAAGCGTCGATCGCCTGGCGCATCAGCGCAAAAGTCTTATACTTGCCTGTGCCAACAATGAGGCGAGAATTGAGCGTGAAGGGACCGATTCGAAGCGGAGCGCCCGCAACTATTTCTTTCTTGGCAACCGTGGATGTCATGGCAAGTTTCCTCGAAGCTTGTAATACGCGCTTTGATTTAATGGGGGTCCGGAATTGGAGGATCGGGAATGACGGCTCCCTTTCCAACTACCACCACACCCGAATCCGTCACATGGAAACGCTTGCGATCGTCCTCTAAATCATAGCCGATGCGGCCATGCTGAGGCACTTTCACGCCCTTATCGATAATGGCTCGCCGCACTTTCGCATAGCGCCCCACATCGACGTGCTCGAATAGAATCGAATCTTCGACTTCCGCAAAACTGTTGATCCGCACATCCGGCGACAAAAGCGAGCGCCTCACCTGGCCGCCGCTGATGATGCAACCGTTGGAAACCAGCGAATTCACCGCAAAGCCGATGCGATGGATCTCTTGATGGTCATGCACGGTCTTTGATGGAGGCCATTGCTGGTGGTATGTCCGGATGGGCCAGTCCGGATCATGCAGGTTGAATTGCGGCGTCACTTGAATGAGATCCATGTTCGCGTCGAAGAAAGCATCCAGCGTTCCGATGTCGCGCCAGTAGCGGGGCTTTTCCGTGTTGCGATCCTTGAAATTGTGAGCCATCATCTTCACCGACTGCATCATGTTCGGCAAAAGGTCCTTGCCGAAGTCATGGCTGCTGCCGGCGCGCTTGGCATCGCTGGTAAGCCAATCCTCCAGAACGCTGCGCGTAAACACGTAGATACCCATCGAAACAAAAGAATTTTTCGAATTACCGGGCGTTGGCTTAGGATCCTTCGGCTTCTCTTCAAAGCCGATAATGCGCTCTTCTTTGTCTACTTCAAGCACGCCGAATCCGCGGCTTTGCTCGCGCTCGAATTCCATGACCCCGACGGTCACATCCGCCTGGCGATCTTTGTGCTGCTGGATCATTTCGGCGTAGTTCATTTTGTAGATATGATCGCCGGACAATACGAGGATATAGTCAGGGCGCTCGGCCAGAATCGAATACATGTTTTGGTAGATCGCATCGGCGGTGCCCTGGTACCAATGATCGCCCATGCGCTGCTGCGCGGGCATCACGTCGATGTACTCGCCCAATTCGCCATGGAAGATGTGCCAGCCCATACGCACATGCCGCTGGAGCGATTCGCTTTTATACTGGGTGAGCACATGGATTTTCCGGATACCGGAGTTGATGCAGTTAGAGAGCGTAAAATCGATAATGCGATAAGTCGCGCCAAAAGGCACGGCGGGCTTTGCCCTGTCGATCGTCAGGGGCATCAGCCGTTCGCCTTTGCCGCCGGCGAGTATGAAAGCAAGAACGCGTCGCATCATCAGTTTACGCCATAACCTGTAGCATGCCGCGCCTAATCAGCATGACCCCATACGCCGTCAATATCAGGCTAAAAATCTTGGAGATCACTTCCGCTCCCTCAGGCCCCAGCCAACGCAGCATCCGGTCCGATAAGCTGAGGATCAACCATACGACAACCATATTCATGGCCAGCGCGACCAGCGTGATGCTCCAACCAAACTGATCGCGAACCAGAAGCACCGTCGTCAAAGCGGCGGGTCCGGCCAAGAGCGGCACGCCAAGCGGCACCACTCCAGGGCTTTCGTACTCTCGCTTGGCTTGGCTCTCGGGAACCAGCAAATCACGCAGGCACAGCACGATCAAAATAACCCCGCCTGCCATCAGCACATCGGAAAAAGCAAGACCCAAGATCGAGAATACGGATCGGCTTACCAAGAGAAAACCGACACTGACGAAAAAGGCGGTCAGTACCGCGTCGAAAACCGCCTGGCGGCGCTTCGCAGGCTTGAGCGCGTGGGCCATGGACCAATAAACCGGAACCAACCCCACGCCGTCCAAGGCCACGAATAACGGGATAAAAGCAAGCCACAACTGCTCTGTTGTCATAGAGAAGCAATTATTATACGGGACACATTCCACCCATAGCAAGCAGAGGCAATGGGGTGTTCAACGCAAAGAGGTGCGGACAATAAATTCGCGCGAGCGCTACGGCCGGAAATGGCAGGCAACCCAACGGCCAGGTGATTTCTCAAGTAGCGCCGGCTCTTCGCGTGCGCAACGTTCTTGCGCGAGCGGGCAGCGCGTGCGAAACCGGCATCCGGACGGAACGGCTTGCGGCGACGGCACCTCTCCGGCAAGCGGCTGCACGCGCACGAGTTTTTCGGGGTCAGGCCTCGGCACCGCGGCGACCAGCGCCTCGGTATACGGATGCCATGGCTGCGATAAGACCGCTTCGGCCGGCCCGCGCTCAACGACCGCGCCCAGATACATTACAGCCACTTCATGGCTCACGGCGCGCACAACCGCTAAGTCGTGCGAAATAAACCAATAAGCCACGCCTTTTTCTTTCTGCAATCGCGCCAGCAGGTGCAAGACCTGCATCCGAACGGAAACATCCAGCGAGCTGACCGCTTCATCGCACAACACGAATGCAGGCTCGACGATCATCGCGCGCGCGATCCCCACGCGCTGGCGCTGGCCACCGCTTAACTCATGCGGGTAGGCGATCGCGACCTCAGGCGGCAGCTGCACCTCTTGGAGCGCCTGCCGCACACGCGCATTTATATCCCGCCGTGAAAGCCGTTTGTGCTGCAGCGGCTCGGCGATGGATTCCCGAACCGGCAAGCGCGGATCGAGCGAATCCAGGGGATCCTGAAACACCATTTGCAGGCGTTGGCGCAAAGCCGGCTTGTCTTTGTGTAACCATGCCGCCAGCGGTTGGCCGTCTACAAGCACTTCTCCCGTTTCGGGATTGAGCAAGCCCATAGCCAAGCGGCCAAGCGTTGATTTGCCGCAACCGCTCTCCCCTACGATGCCTAATGTCTGTGCGCGCTCGACACTCAGAGTGACAGCATCGACCGCGCGGACCCAGCCGATCGTGAGGCGAAGCAGCCCTTGCCGAACGGCAAAACGTTTAACAAGCCCGCGAACTTCCAATAGAGGCATTAAGAGCCCGGCTCCGGATTGTGGCAGGCAAACCGCGTGATGCCCTGCGCGATAAGACTAGGAATAACCGTTGGACATTGGTCGATCGCTCGCGGACAACGCGGATGAAAAGCGCATCCTAACGGCAAATGCAGCGGATCCGGCACCGAGCCGGGAATACCTTGGGAAAGATCCGCGCCCCGGGTAAGCGATGGGATCGAGCGCAACAGCCCCGCGGTATACGGATGCCGAGGATGCTTAAAAACAGCGCGCATGTCGCCTGTTTCAACAAACCGGCCAGCATACATCACGGCGACTATATCCGCCAGCTGAGCGACCACGCCCAAATCGTGGCTGATGAGGATCATGGCAAGACGCTGCTCAGCTCTTAGCCGCTGCAGCAGCTCGATGATTTGAGCTTGAACGGTAACATCCAGCGCGGTCGTGGGCTCATCCGCGATCAATAATTTTGGCCGCAACAGAATCGCCATCGCAATGAGCGCGCGCTGGCGCATGCCGCCTGAAAGCTCGTGCGGATAAGCGCTGAGCACGCGGGATGGATCCGGCATCCCCACAGCGTCGAGAACTTCTTGCGCCCGCAAGCGCGCCGATTGGCTCGATACGACCTCATGCGCTTTAAGCGTTTCGACCATTTGCTCGCCGATAGAAAGGACAGGGTTCAGCGCGCTCAAAGGATCCTGAAAAACCATCCCGACCTCTTTGCCGCGAAAACGCTGGAGCGCTTGTCCGGAAAGCTGCGTTACTTCAGATCCGGCATAACAGATGCTGCCGCCGGCTTTGGCGCCTCTAGGCAGTAGTTTAAGCAGCGCAGCACCGGTGACGCTTTTGCCGCATCCCGACTCGCCAACAAGGCCCAAAGTCTCGCCCGCACCGATAGAGAAGCTGATGCCGTCAACCGCCGTTAACGCCCCGCGATCGCTAAAGAAAGTAATCTCTAAATCGCGCACTTCTAAGAGCGCCGCCTGAGGCGCACCGGTGTTCATGATCGGCCCGCCTCAAGACGCGGATCGAACGCGTCCCGCAGCCCATCCCCGAGCAGGTTATACGCCATCACCGTCGCTGAAATGAACGCGCCCGGCCACAGCACCCACGGGTGAAACTGAACCTGGCCGATGCTCATAGCCTCCGAAAGCAAGTTGCCCCAGCTCGCATGAGGATCTTGAATGCCCAATCCCAAAAGACTCAGCGCCGTTTCTCCCAACATGTATCCAGGCACCGAAAGCGTAGCAGCGATAATCGTGTACGAGGCCATGTTTGGGATCAAATGCCCCCACACAATGCCCACAGGCGTGCAGCCGGCCACTTTGGCCGCCGTCACAAATTCTCGCTCGCGCAGCGACGCGGCCATGCCCCGCACGACGCGAGCCAGTCCCGCCCAGCCGATAAACGATAAAATAACGACGATCAACCAGTACACGGCGATAGACGAAAGCTGCGGCGGAAATGCCGCGCGCAGCGCTAGCAAGAGATAAAAACCCGGCACCATCATGAGCATCTCGCACAGGCGCATAATCACGTCATCTACCCAACCGCCTAAGTAGCCGGCAAGCCCTCCTATCAGCAGCCCAAGGCTAAAAGTGATTAACACCCCGGCCAACCCAATCGATAGCGACACCTGGGATCCATACAAAATACGGCTCAAGAGATCGCGGCCACGCGCATCCGCTCCCAAAAGATAGATCCGAGCCGGCGCATCTACGCCAACGAGGTGCCTATCCGAAGGAACCAGACCCAAAATGCGATAATGCGATCCCTTAACCCAAAATCGCAAGGGATACTGTTTGGCGGTATCCACGGCGAACTGACGTCGATAGAAACGGTCAAAACTCGCGCTCGTTGTATAAACGAATGGCCAATGCCAAGCGCCCGCTGCATCGCGCACATGCAGCGCTGTTGGGGGATGGTACGAAAGGTCGCGCCGCTCATCATCAAAATGATACGGGGCCAAGAATCCCGCCGCTATCGCAGACAGGTAAAACGCGGCCAGCAACCAGGCGCTTGCGAGGGCAACAGGATTACGCCCAAGCCTGCGCAGCGCGCGGCGCATCGGGCTAAACCCGTACTGCGCCGAATTAGCTGCGCTCATAACGTATCCGTGGGTCAGACCAAGCTAAAGCCAAATCAGCGAGCAAGTTTCCCACAAGCAGCAATACCCCGCCGATCAGCATATCGCCCATCACAAGAAACAGGTCTTGCTGGCGAACGGCCGTAAGCATCAACGAACCGAGCCCTGGCCAATTGCAGATAATTTCCGTCAACGCCGCGCCGCTTAAGAGCGACGACAGCTCGTAGCCGAATATCGTGATCATGGGGTTGATCGCATTGCGCAAAGCATGGCGCCATAACACGCTTTTCTCGGGTATGCCGCGCGCGCGGGCGGCCAACACGAACGGCGATTGCAGAACTTCCAGCAAGTTGCCGCGGATCACGCGCGCTAGTCCCGCCATGGAAGCGGCCGAAATCACCAATGCGGGAATCACCAGGTGCGCCGCCACATCAAGGAACTGTCCCACCGGCGAAAGCGACTGCGCGCCTGCCGAACGAATGCCGCCTACGGGCAAAATTCCGGTGCGGGAAGCAATATACAGCAGCAGCAATGCCAGAAAAAAACTCGGAACCGACATGCCGATCACCATCTGCAGGCCCAGAAAACGATCGACCCATGTGCGGTGGCGCACCGCTGCCCACATGCCCAAGGGGATCGCCACGCCCCACGCGACTACCATAGCCACAAGAGTCAAGAGCAGCGTATTGCCTACCCGCGAGCCGATGACATGCGCAACCGGCGCGCGCATCGCAAAAGAGTATCCGAGATCCCCTTGAAGCAGCCTCCCTAACCAGGCCGCATACTGAACCAGAACCGGCTTATCCAAAAGGTACTGGGCTTCGTATTGTCGAATGGTAGCTTCGGAAATTTCGGGGTTGAGGCGCAGCGCGTCGAAATAATCGCCGGGCGCGCAGGAGATAAACAGGAAGGCAACCAGAGACATCCCCAGCAAAAGCGGGATGGATATCAGCAGCCGGCGAAGAATATAGCGTAACATAGGTTTGCGCTATGGCGCGAAGAACGCGAGCACTCTCAAGGCGCTGTTACGTATAGCTCTTCAATATTGTGCAAAGCGCCACCGTAAGCGGTCGGCTTTAAATTGCCGAACCGGTTGCGGACCGCGGTGATTTCCGGAGCCAAAACCGTATAAATAAGCGGCAGCTGCTCGGCCACGATCACCTGCCAGCGATCATACAACACTTTACGTTTAGCTTCGTCCAGTTCTTGAACGCCCGCGTCGAATAAACGGTCGATCTCGGATTCCCATTCGGTCACAGGAGCGTCTTGGTTGGGTGACCACATGTGCAAGTGCCCGCTTGAATGCCACACGTTCCGGCCAAAATGCGGCTCGATGCCGCCGGTAAAGCCAAGCAGCACCGCATCCCAATCGAAAGTCGCGTTGAGTTTGCTCACCAGCGTGTTGAATTCAAGCTGCATAAACGTCACCTGCATCCCTAAGCTTTCCAAATCCTTGCGGATGACATTCGCGATTTGAACGCGCTGCGTGTTTTGCGCGTTCGTCACCAGCGTGAATTTGACGGCGGCGCCCTGCGCGTCTTCAATAATACCGTCGCCATCTCTATCGATGTAGCCGGCATCTTGCAAAATCTGTTTAGCTTTAGCTATGTCATACGGATAAATGGGCACGCTTGCATTGTAGAAGAATCCTGCCGATGGGCTCATAGCGGACTCCTGCGGATACCCCAACCCATCCATCACGATATTGATGATCGAAGCTTTATCGATAGCATGGGCGCTTGCGCGGCGAAACGCTATGTCCGTGAACCAACGCTGTTTTTCAGGAGAAAGAAACGCTTGTCCTGTTTCGGGGTTCACTCGCGGGTTTTGGTTGAAGCATAAAAAACTCGTTCCAAAATCAGGTCCCAGCTCGTACACGGTGAAATGACCCTGAGCCTCTTGAGGCTTTAAGATTTTGTAATCGCTTCCGCGCAGGCTGTAAGCATCCAGCTCACCTTCCTGGAATTTCAAAAGCGCCACATCCTCTGTTTGCACCACCATGAGCTTGACCTCATTTAGGTAAGGCAGCCGTTCGCCCGCAGCGCTCTTTCGCCAATAATTCGGGTTGCGCTCAAAACGCGCGTATTCGGCCGGCCGGTATTCCGCCAGCTTAAAAGGCCCTGTGCCTACCAGATCTGCAAGCGGCGTATCGAGCCCCCAAGCTGAGGTGAAGGTGCCTGCCTTTACCTGATCCCGCAGCTTATGCGCGGGAACGATCTCCTGTGCCATTGCCCTTAAGAAAGGCGCGAATGGTTTGGGCAATATAAATTCAACCGTTGCTGCGTCAAGCGCGCGAACCTGGATAGGCTGGCCATCGATGCGAAAAATATCGCCGGCGCTGGAAGGGATCTCCGGATTGTTGATCAAATCGTTGAAAGTAAAGACGACGTCTTCAGATGTGAAAGGCTTTCCATCCGACCACTGGACATCTGTCCTTAAATGAAAAATCCACCGCAACCCATCAGGGCTTACCTCCCACGCGTGCGCAAGGTGCGGCTCCACCTCAGTCGTCTGGGCGTTTGTCCGCGTGAGCCCTTCAAAAAGATAACCGGTGATGGCTGTAGTGGATGTTTCCTTAGCCATGATGGGATTGAACGACTTGGGCTCGGCCATGATAGCCAGCGTGATGCGGCCGCCATAGGTAGCGCCGCCGGAAGCGCGAGAGGCTTGTTGTGCCTCTCTACTTGCTGGAGAGTTTATGGAAGGTTTTGTTTCAGACTGAGATTTCGTCCCTGACGAGCAACCGACAATGCCAGCAAGGAGGGCAAAACAAAACACCGAAAAACTGCAGATAGAAAATACGCGAAACGATCTTGCGTCGTCGCTGGCAATCAATGCCAGGCGCTTGCTCCAAACGCCCGGCCCGCGATCCATGCGTTCAAACGCCTAGCTACTGGGCCGCCGGGGACAAAGGAACAGCAGGCGCTTCTTCCGGTGGCGCCTGGACAACGGCCTCAGGCTCGCCTACCGTTTCTGAAGCGACCGGCGCCGGCTCCTGTGAAGCCGCAGGTCCAGAAGAAACAGGACTGATAGGACCGACATCTTCTAGAGGCGGCGCCAGCACACTCGGCAGCGCCGCGGGCACTTGATCGATAATCGATTTACCCTGCGCCGTTGAGAGCATAGCCAGCGTCAGGCATGTGATCATGAACGCCCCGCCGCTAAAAGCGGTAACCTTAGCGATAACCGTGCTGGTTCCGCCGCCAAAAAGCGACTGCGCCGCGCCGCCGCCAAGCGCTTCTCCCAAACCACCTCGACCGCCTTGGACCAAAATGATCGTGATCAACACGAGGCAAACCACGATGTGAAGCGCAAGAACGCAATAGTAAAGAATCATGCTGCCACCGTTTTTGAATCGTGCGCCGCGCGCACAATTGCGCTAAAGCTCTCGGCTTTTAAGCTGGCTCCCCCCACCAGCGCCCCATCGACATCCGCTTGGCTCATCAGCACAGCCGCGTTATCGGCCGTAACGCTGCCTCCATACTGGATGCGCACCTTGCTGGACGCATCAGCGTTCCATCGCTTTGCCAGCCATTGACGGATGAACGCGTGCGAAGCTTGGGCCTGATCCGGCGTCGCATTGCGGCCCGTGCCGATAGCCCAAACAGGCTCATAGGCTAGGACAATGCGCTCGGCATCGGCAGGAGCGGATTCGGCCAAAGCTCCGGAAAGCTGCCTATCGAGCACATCAAAGGTGCGGTTAGCCTCGCGCTCTTCTAACGTCTCTCCAATGCAAACGATCGGCCGAAGCTGATGCTTAAGCGCTGAGAGTAGCTTCTTTTTGACCGTTTCATCCGTTTCGCCAAAATACCGGCGCCGTTCCGAATGGCCGATGATGACGTAGCGGCAACCGGCATCCCGCAGCATGATCGGCGAAACTTCTCCCGTATAGGCGCCTTGGGGTTCCCAAAACATATCTTGCGCGCCCAATCCGATCGAACTATCGGTAAGCAACTGAGAAATAGCAAACAGCCCCGTATACACAGGGCACACTACTACCTCAACCGACGTCAGGCTGCCGCAGGCTGATTTGATTTTTCCCACAAGGTCCTTGCCCTCTTGAATGGTGAGGTTCAGTTTCCAGTTGCCGGCAACAATAGGACGCCGCATCTCAACGCACCGCCTGAGCGTTCGAGCGCTTATCCTGTAAGACAGCTATGCCTGGCAGCACTTTGCCTTCCAGAAACTCAAGCGATGCACCACCGCCAGTTGAAATGTGGCTCATCTTATGGGCCAGCTTAAACTGCTGCACGCAAGCGGCCGTGTCGCCGCCGCCGATTACCGTAGTCGCCTTCAAAGCCGCGAGCGCTTCCGCCATCTTGCGGCTGCCGGCTGCGAAGCGCTCCTGCTCAAACACGCCTAGCGGGCCATTCCAAATTACCGTCTTAGCGTCCTTCACCGCTTGCGCGAACAGCTCAGCGCTCTTTGGGCCGATGTCGACGCCTTCCCATCCATCTTCCAGTTTTCCAACTTCCACAATTTTGACCGGGCTTGATGGATTCTTCATATCCGTTGTAACGATCTGATCGACCGGCAACAAAATCTGAATGTTACGCGATTGAGCTTTTGCCAGCAGCTGTTTGGCTAAATCCAATTTATCGCTTTCAACGCGCGATGAACCGGTCGCTAAGCCTTTAGCCTTCAAGAAAGTGTTGGCCATGCCGCCGCCGACGATGATCTTATCCACTTTCTCAAGCAGGCGATTGACGACCCCGATCTTATCCGACACTTTTGCGCCGCCCAAGATCGCGACGTACGGACGCGCAGGCTCGCTCAGCGCTTCATCGAGGTATTTGATCTCTTTCTCCATCAAGAAACCGGCGACAGCCGGCAAGTGGCGCGCGACACCTTCAGTGGATGCATGCGCGCGATGCGCCGTTCCGAAGGCATCATTCACGAAAACTTGCCCAAGCAGCGATAAAGACTGCGCAAACTTCGCGTCGTTCTTCTCTTCTTGCGCATAAAAACGCAGATTCTCAAGAAGGATGATTTCGCCCGGCTTCATCGCCATAACACGCGCTTCAACATCGGGACCAATGCAATCGTCCAAAAAAATAACGGGTTTATGAAGCAACTCCGATAACCTGACGGCGACCGGCGCTAATGAAAAAGAAGGAACGCGATTTCCATCCGGCCGGCCTAAATGGCTGGCCAGAACAATACTAGCGCCCTGCTCTAGACAATATTGGATAGTCGGCAAGCTTTCTCGAATGCGGGTGTCATCGGTAATGCGCTTAGAAACGTTATCCAAGGGCACATTGAAATCCGCGCGGATGAGCACACGCTTAGCCTTGACATCGATATCTCTGACGGTTTGTTTCATCGCTCCTCACCTATACATATACAATAATGAAGGGTGTTTTTAAGCCGATTTATAGAAGGCTGTATTGTACCACAGTCGCCTCAGGCCTGCAGCGCAACAAGTTATGGCTATGCGCGCAGGCTGATGAACCCTGGCAAGAGATTCGTTTGCCGCTGGGCGAATTTTGCTCCACTGGATTAACACCTGAGCTCGCAAAATCCGAATTCGCGGCCCACAAATCTCTTGCCAGGAGCCGCCATCCTGACGCGCCGTCAATCTGAGGCAGTGCTTGCACCCAAGAACAACCGAGGTATACAATACTTCTACCCTGATGTATCTTGAATACCTTGGTTTAAAAGAAAAGCCCTTCTCCGTTACCTCGGACCCTTCTTTTCTTTATCTCTCCAAAAAACATCGCGAAGCGCTTTCGCACATGGTCTACGGCATCCGAGAACGCAAGGGGTTCATTGAGATCACCGGCGAAGTCGGCACCGGAAAAACAACGGTGTGCAAAGCGCTGCTTCGGCACCTGGATGCGAACACCAAGACAGCGCTGTTGCTGCACTCGAATTTGTCGGAGCTGCAGCTGATTCAATCGGTGATACAGGATTTCGGCATGAACCCCATGGGCTCCAACCGCCTCTCCATGCTCAACCAGCTCAACCGGTACCTGATGGAGCAATCGCAGCTTGGGAACAATCTCGTATTGATCATCGACGAGGCTCAGAACCTGAGCCTGCGGCTGCTTGAGCAGATACGGATGCTGTCCAACTTTGAAACCGACAAAGAAAAACTCATCCAGATCATCTTGGTAGGACAGCCGCAGCTTCGGCAAAAGCTCGCGCTGCCGGCGCTTGAACAGCTCAGGCAGCGTATCGGCGTCCGATACCACATCCACCCGCTTGATCGCGACGAAGTCGGCACCTACATCGACCATCGGCTCAAACTTGCCGGATCTGACGGTAACATCGAATGGACCAGCGATGGCGTTGAAGAGGTACACCGTTTTTCAAATGGGGTTCCCAGGCTGATCAATCTTGTATGCGATCGCAGCTTGCTGGCTTGTTATATTTTTAAGACAAAACGAATCGATGCGGATATCGTGCGGCGCAGCGCCCAAGAGCTGTCGGGCAACGTAGCCGCAATGATTGCATAGAAAAACTGTCCATAACAGATTGAACAAAAAGGAGCTCTCCCCATGAGCCTGATAGAAGAATCTCTGCGCAGACAAAAAGATGCGACTCTCAACAAGGTAAAAGGCTCGACATCGGCGCCCGCAGCTAATGCTCCTGCGGCAACCCAACCGGCAACTCAACATTCTTGGGCCCCGACGTCACAAAAATTGCCTGAGGTAACGACCGGTGAAAATCGTCGCGCACCCGGTTGGCTGATGGTCTTCGCGGTGCTGCTGGTCGGGCTTGCGGTCTGGCAACTGTGGGGATCGCGCGAGCGGGTAATGGCTTCCCTATCGTCTTCCGGGCCGTCTGTTTCAAGCCAAGCCGCAGGTACGCAAACGGCAAGCGCCTCGAACACGCCGGCTTCAAGCCCTGCGGCCGCACAGACTGCGTCTTCAGGCTTGCAAGCCCTAACGGCGCGCAAATCACCGCGCGCGGCGGTTCTTCAAGGTGTCGTTCTTGGTGGCGATAAGCCCTATGCGCTAATCAACGGCCAGATTTTTAAAAGAGGAGACCCTGTGGGTGATGCCACGTTGGTTGAGATTGAGCCCAAACGCGTAGTTCTTAAAAAGAAATCAGGCGAGCAGTTTATCTTGGCTATGGCCGATTAGGCTCTAAACCGGCTTGGAAAGGTATTCGGCGACGACCCGGGCCACCACATCAGCGCTCACGCCTTCACGAACGACCACTTTACCCAGGCGCGTGGGCAAAACCCATCGCGCGCTTCCCTGGGTAAATTTCTTGTCGTAACGCATCGCGCGCATAACCGCCTTCACGGAAACTCCGATTGCGCGCGTGGGCAAAGCCGCCCTCTTAAATAACTTTTCTAAACGCGTGTGCGCGGCTTCCGGCCACATGCCCAGCAAAACAGCCATACGCGACGCGGCCGCCATACCTACAGCAATAGCCTCTCCATGAGTCCAGCTTCGATAGCCTGTCGCAGCCTCGATCGCATGGCCCAACGTGTGGCCGAAATTAAGCGTAATGCGCACATCGCGCGTTTCGCGCTCATCTTTTGAAACCGCATGCGCTTTGATCGCGCATGAGCGCCGTATCATTGTCTGGACAGCTATTGTCCTAAGCGCCAGGCATGACGCTAAATTATTCTCAAGAAATCGGAACAATACGGGGTCAGCGATCACGCCATACTTGATAATCTCAGATAGCCCTGAGCGTATTTGACGCGCCGGCAAACTGTTAAGCAGCGCCGTCTGGTTCCACACAAGCCGCGGCTGATAAAAAGCGCCGACAAGATTTTTGCCCTCAGGCAAATCTACCGCCACTTTACCACCGATGGCAGAATCGACCTGCGCGAGCAAAGTTGTCGGCAGTTGAACGTACGGCACACCGCGCCGATACACCGCCGCCACGAATCCCGCCAAGTCGCCGACCACCCCTCCTCCGAATGCCAGCAATACCGGCACGCGCATCGGCGAGGCTTTTGCTACTTGGGCCACCACGCGACGAACCGTTTCTAGCGATTTGGAAGCTTCGGATTCAGGGACTGTTACTGCCGAGAGCTGCCAGCCGGCTTGCGCAAGCGGCTTCTCTAATTGGCTGCCATAGCGCTTAAGCAGCGACGCATGGGAGATAATGACGCCGTGCTTGCCTAAACCTAACTGCGAAAGCGCAGCGGGCAACGCCTCATAAGACTTTGCGACAATAATCGGGTACGATCTGTTGCCTAACTCAACGCGTGTCGTCATCCAGACCCCACATGATTTCCTGATGAGCCCCACAGAACCTGCGGCGGAAAGCCGATAGGCTCCAGCTCGATTTTACCGCAATAAAGCGGGCCTTCGTTGCGCAAACAGCCTTGCTTAAGCCTTCCAAAAGTTACTGTGAGCAAAGCGCGCACGCACACGCCAAGCGGCTTTCCGGTGTCCGCTTCGAGCCCCGAAGGAATGTCCGCCGCGACAACAGGTTTACCGCAAGCGTTCAGGCGTTCGATAAGCGTGCGCATGGGCTCTCGGACTTCTTCGCGCAAGCCGATGCCAAGAAGCGCGTCAATGACCACGCCTGCGCGCGCGAGCTCTTCATCCACGCGATGGCTATCCAGCGGATCGGCGATCTCGCCACAAGACACGCCAAGCTTCTCTAGAATACGCGCGAATAGAGCCGGCTCATCGCGCAAAGCACTGCGCTTGCCGGCAAGCAGCACGCGCACGGAGCGCGAGCGGGCATTTAAGTGGCGCGCGGCGCTTAAACCATCGCCCCCATTGTAGCCCGTTCCACAGAGAATAAGAACGGGATGCTTTGGATGGGAAAAATGCTGTTCTATGGCGTTGGCAAGCGCAAGGCCCGCATGATCTATCAACAAAAGGCGGGGGATGCCGATCTGCTCGATGGTAGCGCGGTCGATAGCCTGCATTTGGGAAACGGATACAGGCAAAGACACTTTTGGTGGAACTTTTGGGAGGGGCGCCAGACGGCGCTCGCTCACTTACCTGCTGCGGGCTTGCCGGCTGCCGGCTTAGCTCCCGCCGCGGGCGCTGGCGCTGCAGCTGCAGCGCCTTCCTTCTTCTCGCCTTCAGCCTTGGAGGCTTTCTTGGCGACTTTAATCTTAGCTTGCTTGAGTTTGGGAAGGCCAAACATCGATCGGCCTTCTTGCCATTTACCCTGATCGATTAGAATGCGCACGCGCTCATGGCGCTTAATGACATTGCGCAGCGACTCGGTGGCTCCGGAACGCGACTTAAGCGAAGAATGTATGGACATTAGCTCACAAGGTTTTTACGAACCCATCCTGGTATCGATTGCGCAACGCTGCCAGTCTATCGGTTGCGTGATTCTTTGATTCAAAGGGACCCGCATATAAAACCACGCGGCCTTTTCGGGTAACTAAGAAAGCTTTCTCGCCCCGATCCTGCAACCGCTGCAATTCTTGCCGAGCCAATTGCGGCTTGCTATACGTCACCAACTGCACAGCGAACTTGCCTTCAGCGCTCTTAGCAGGCACGTTGACGGCTTTATCGGCCACGCTTGATTCCGCAGGAACTAAAGTCGTTTTAGCGCTCGCCGGCCGCGCGGCATTGGGTGCGGCTACGACAAGCTTTGCCGCCGCAGGCTCAGCAGCAACTGAAGCGTTGGCTTGGTTCGCATCAGCCGGCACCGGATTATCCAGCAAGGGCTGCTCGCCGCGCGCCAGCTGTTTACCTCGCTCAACACCGCAGGCAAAAATAACCGTCAAACCAATCAGGGAGCCGATGGCTGCCAAAATCAACTGATCATGCCGCATGGCAAATGAAAATCGGCCAGCCGCTTCGCGCCGAAGCAGCGGAGCCTGCTGACGAGCTAAATCAAAGAGTTCTAACTGTCCTGGGGTAGGTTGTGACATTCCCTGGATTCATCTATTCTACGGAAACTTAGCTTTTACGTCAACTGGAAGTACTCTTTCCAAAGCTCAATCGGTGCTCTTTGCCTTCCATAAGGCGCTGGATATTTTCCCGATGCCGCCAAATGATCAATACCGCCACGCAAGCGCCGATCAACACAGCCCCCAGGGGCTGATGCCAAATAACCTGCGATAGGGGAATCGTTGCGGCGGCCAGAATCGACCCGACCGACACATACTTAAATAAGCCCATCCCCGCTATCCATGCGCCTAAAAAAACAGCTAGGCCCATAGGCGAAGTCGCCGCCAACATACCGATAGCCGTGGCTACCCCTTTACCGCCCTTAAATGCCAGAAAAATCGGAAATACATGCCCCACTACAGCAGCGGCTCCGCAAGCAACCGATGCTATGATGCCGCCATTATCCCAACCCATCTTTGCAAATACCGCCGCCGGCAGAGCGCCTTTGAGCGCATCGATCACAAATACGGCGAACGCAATTGGCTTTCCAGCGGCACGCGCGGTGTTGGTAGCGCCGATATTGCCGCTGCCGATCGTGCGCACATCCACGCGTTTAAACCACTTCACCAAGAGATAGCCTGTAGGGATGGAACCCAACAAGTATGCGCCAATCAACGCCAACATAGGTCTTAGCAACGCGCCGAAAGGCGAGCCCATCGCGTTCACCCGTCTTCTCTCCATTCCATCGTGCCACCCCAAGGCGTATAGATTCGCTGGCGCTTGCGCTCGGCGGCCAGGCGTTCGCGCGTACCCTCAGGCCCAAGAACCGCTATGCGAACCGGAACGCCGCTAAGGCGC
>Ga0247727_10008504_pt1 | contig 19022 bp, 12 predicted proteins | sample WisWelCaveWW1625_FD_202498 | JGI IMG/M metagenome (GOLD analysis project Ga0247727, IMG submission 202498) | Biofilm microbial communities from Wishing Well Cave, Virginia, United States - WW16-25 | ecosystem: Environmental > Aquatic > Deep subsurface > Groundwater > Cave microbial mat | place... | reverse complement strand
AATAGCCAATCCAGCTGGCGGCCCGGCTTTCCGGCTTTCCAACCGTTCAACGTGCGGCGCGGTCAATACATAAACCGTCGGCGGATGAAAAATTGTCGCCAGCGATTCAGTACTCAAATACATCTGTAGATGATGCGGGCTTTTGTCGTTCCAATTCCAAAAAGTAGAGGTAATCAGCTTCCCCATAAACTCGTGCGGCATAAACTCCCGATGCCGGTAATTATACAGCAAACGAGCTTTACGATAATTATTGCGGATTTTCGGGAATACATACGGGAAATGCCAGACTTTCGCCAACGTGGCCGTATTGTAGTTAATCTTGAAAGAATTTAAACTATGCGAACCATATTGGTTAAAAGTGCTGGTTACCGCCCGGCGGGCAAAACTGTCGTAAAATAAATTTCTGGGCGATAAATAAAGCAACCGAACCGTGGTTTCAAAACACGGCTTGGACAAATTATTTTCTACGGCCTTGAGCGTGTCTTCTTCTCCAGGAGAACGGAATCGAAACTGCGGTATAGGCACGTTTGGGTCAACTTTTATTTTGGACTCTTTCAATTTATCAGCCTCTTGATTATATTCCAATGACCAGTGCACCTTCGGAGTAATAATAATCTGGTAACCGAAAAATTCTTCTTTTTTTACCTTGCTCAAAACTTCAATAAAGACAGAGATTGGGTCATACTCCTTCTCTTCTGCCGGGGACTCAAATTCCATGTAACTCCGAATCGGGTACATCGGCGGCCTGGCCAGCACTACCTCAGCGCCATACATATCATAATTCTGGCCATAAAGCTCCTTAATGGAACTCGGGATTCTATCCAGGTAATCGTCAACCTCCACCAGCTCAACGTCAGTGTAGAAAGAGCCGAAGGCCGCTTCCACCAAGTTTTTCTGCTTGAAGTAGGCGCGGATATAAAAATGAATATCGCCTCCAAAACTGACCAGTTCCAAATGATACGGCCTGGTGATCTCTCCGTCCACGTACAATTCCTGAAAATCGCCGGCCAAGTTTTTCAAATTGTGAATAGCCGTAAACACTTGCTCCATCGCTTTAATGCTGCGTTTAATCTCACGTGGAATCTTGATTTCTAAAGTTACATACCTTAAACGATGTTTATAGGTATCGCGACGCCAAAAAAGCCAGGAGGAAACAAACAACGGCATTAAAATCATGGCGGCAATCAACCACCAAATATACCCGAAAATAAAAACTGCCTGATCCCAGATGGCAACAAAGACTAGTGCTACTTGATGAAGCATGTCTTATAAGTATATATCAAAAAACGAAAAAGGACTGGGTATAAACTCAGGATTAAGCCTCGCGGACAACGTACCGGCCGTCATCCGTTCGCTTAAAGAAAATCTTATTTTGCAGGTTAATCAACACTGTATTCTTTTTGAATAACCGCTCTTTATTCACCAAATCAATGACATCATCCGATTTCAGCGGGCCGTGTTTCTTCAACAAACGAGCGATAACATCACGAGCGACGCCCGGAATATAGCCATGCTCTTTGAGCGCGTACGTTCCCTTGCCCACCAAAACAAAATTCTCGTCTTTAATCAGCTCATTATGAATAGTCTGTGGATTGGAATTTTTATTACGAGATTTATTCACCACCGCGGCAATATCTATAAAATGCATCGGCTTTTGCGCTTTGCTCAAAACCAAATAGGCCCAATCCCTGGCGTTCTCCGGAGCGATATGCGCCCACTCGGTCAAACCGAAATCGCCGTACGAATTGACGCCAAACTTTTTAGAGACGCTGACATAATTAGCGGAAACTAAATCAGATAGATAATCGCTAGGAGCCTGCTTCTGATTCTTCAACTGCTTGACGATTTTAGCGATAAAGTCTTTGGCCTTTTTAATATCGTCTTCACCGGTGTACCAAAACGCATTAAAATCTTTATCTTCGTTATAGCATAATACCTGGCCGGAAATAGTCAGTAAAAAACTAACCTGGTTGGCAAAAATTGAGCTGTCCTTTACCTCATCCTTTGTTAAATTCTTAATGTCGCTAATTAAATCAGCTTCCTTGCGAACACCCCCTATGCTTTTAAGGTTAGCCACAACCGTTTTAATAAATTGAGCAAAATCACCCTGGGCTTGGGCCTTTTGCAATTCCTGCAAAGCCGCCGCTTCCAACTGACGAATCCGCTCGCGAGTAACTCCGTATTTTGAGCCGATGGCCGCCAAAGTAGCCGTCTCCGGCTTGGATAAACCATAACGAAGATCCACTACCTCACGGTAGCGGTCTTGGATGCTTCCCAATAAGCTTTTTACGATTTGCGGGACGCCTGATTTCATTGATTATTAGTATATCATACTCTCCTTTTTTATGCAAGCGTCCTTATCCCCAACCTATCTTGCCCCTTTCCCGCGCCACAAAACCAACAGCGGACTGGCAATGCAAATGGAAGAATAAGCGCCGATAATCGTCCCAACCAGGACAACCAGCGTAAAGTAAGAAAGGGTCGCCGAACCCAAAAAATACAGGGCAAATAAGACGATAATCAGGGTCAGTGAGGTATTAATGGAACGAGCCACAGTCTCGCTGATGCTCCTCCCCACCAAGCCGGAAAAGTCCGCGGACGGGTCCCGGCTCAAACGAACATTCTCGCGAATACGGTCAAAAACCACAATCGTGTCGTGCACTGAGAACCCCATGACCACTAAAATGGCGACGATAAAATTAATGTCAATTTCTACGCCCAACAGGTACCCCAAAACCGCCATCATTCCAGCCGGAATAATCGCGTCATGAAACAAGGTAACAATAGTGATGATGCCGTATTTCCAGGAACTGACCGGACGCGACACTTTGCGGAAAGCAAAAGCGATATACAAAGAAATTGCCAGAATAACCAGAACAAAAGCGGTTAGGGCCTTCTTTTCCAATTCCTTGCCGATAGCCGGACCAATACTTTCAAACCTCTGCTCTTCAAACAACGGCGAAATCTTATTAAAAATCTGAACGAGTTGCTGATGCTCGGCCTCGGCAATTTCTTTGGAACGAACCAAGAACGCGCCGTCGGACTCCGGAATAATCACTGCTTCCGGAATCACCGACGCAATCTCCGCTCGCGTCAAACCTTTTACCTGCCAGAGCGTGCCTCCGACAAAATCAATACCGCGATTCAAACCGAAAATAATCACTGCCACAATGCTGGCGGCAATAATTATTACGGAAAAAATCAGGAAAACCCATTTATATTTAATAATAAACATATATTTATTGTTTTCGAGTAAATACTCGCAATAGAGTTCGGGTAACCGTAATAGCGCTGAACATACTGACCAGCACGCCGATTAACAACGCGAGAGCAAATCCTTTAACGAAACTGGAGGTGAAGGTATAAAGAATCAAAGCCGTAATAATAGTAGCGATATTGGAATCGCGAATAGACGGCCAGGCGCGCCGGAATCCTTCTTCCAAGGCGCTGGCTCGGGCAATGCCCTTCTTCATTTCTTCTTTAGTACGTTCAAAAATAAGAATATTCGCGTCCACCGCCATACCAATGGTTAAAATAAACCCGGCAATCCCCGACAGAGTCATGGTCATGCCAATCAATTTAAATACCGTGAGGTTAAACACTATATATATAAGAAGCGCGACCGAAGCGAAAAACCCCAACCCCCGATAATACAACATCATAAACAACATCACCGCCAACGTGCCAATCAAACCGGCAAACAAAGTCTTCTGAAGCGAATCCAAGCCCAGCGAAGCGCCGACGGTCTGCTGACTGATTACTTGGACCGGGGCCGGCAGAGCGCCGGCATTCAATAAACTGGCTAGATTGCGCGCTTCGTCAGGACTGAATCGGCCGCTAATCGTCGCCTTGCCGCCGATAATTTTATCCTGTACCACCGGCGCCGAAACAACTTGCCCGTCCAAAAAAATTGCCAGTGGCCGGCCGATATTTTTAGCCGTGATATTCTCAAATAATTTACCTCCTTCGGAAGTAAACTCAATGCCGATTTGCGGCTGGGAAGTCGTTTGGTCAACCAACACTTGAGCGCGTTTTAGATATTTTCCGGTCAACCCGCTGGCATGGGTGGAAGTGGCGCTGATAAAATCCCCCTCCTGTAAATTCAGGTTGATTTCCCGAAACTCCAAAAAGGCCGTGCGACCAATTTGGCTGATAGCCGTAGCGACGTCCTGAATGCCTGCCAACTCCACAATAATCCGGTAGCTGCCTTTGCCGGAAGATGTAGTCACAAACGGTTCGCTGACGCCGAAAATATTCACCCGGCGCTCCATTACGTCCCGCAAGCCGCTTAATACCGACAAACGGTCTTCATCCGCCACGCCGGCCATATCCACTTCATAAACCAGATGAGTGCCGCCAATCAAATCCAAGCCAAGCTTCCAGGGCAAGACCGCATTGCCGACGCCCTTCGGATAAACAAAAAATCCGGCGGCTATCGCGAAAAGAAGGATTAAAACAAAAATTAATCTAGAATACCTCATTTTTTTTGGTGCTCCCACATGGAATCGAACCATGGTCAACTGCTTAAAAGGCAGCTGCTCTACCATTGAGCTATGGGAGCGGAGCAATGCCTTCTATTATATATGACCAGTGCTAAAATTCAAGTATACTGTATAATATGAAGTCGCTACAAGAATCAAGCAAGGGTTATCTGGAGGAATTGTCCAAGCGAGGCAAAAAATCCGGCATCCATCGTTCATTTCAAGCGATTGGTTACGAGATTGCCGTTATTCTAGAGGACTTGCCGCATAAATCACTCTACATTAAACTGGCTAAAACTATGGACGGCCAACACTTGCTGGGAATAGCAAAAGACGTGGCAAGCCGAACAACCATTGAAAATAAGGGCGCTTACTTTATGAAAATCGTCTATAGCAAAGATAACGAGCCGCTTACCAATCCCCATGAACATCGTTACTACAAAAAATAAAAAGGACGAAAGGTTTCTCCGCACCCCGACGGCGCTGTTTGATTTTTCTAAATACAATAAAAAAGAAATCCGCGAACTCATCAAAACCATGCGGATAATGATGAAACAAGCCAACGGCGTGGGCTTAAGCGCCAATCAAATCGGCCTGAATATTAAAGTGTTCGTGGCTCAAGTCAATAATAAATTTTACGCCGCCTTTAATCCGGAAATTGAAAAACCATCCAGCGAAACTATTACCGCCGAAGAAGGTTGTTTAAGCATACCCGCTGTGTATGGCAAAGTTGCCCGCGCGGCGCGGCTGACGCTCAACAGCTATGATGCCAACGGAAAAAAGATAAAGATTAAGGCCTGGAATCTATTAGCGCGAGTCTTTCAACACGAAATGGACCACCTCAACGGCAAACTCTTCATTGATAAGGCGACTGAAGTCCAAAAAATAGTAAACTTTAAAGCCGATGGAAAATAAGCCGCGGTACGCATTCTTCGGCTCGCCGGAGTTCGCGGCGATTGTTTTAGCCAAACTTATTGACGCCGAATTGCCTCCGACCATCATTATCTGCAACCCCGACCGGCCGGTCGGACGAAAACAAATCATTACCGCGCCGGCAGTCAAAATAGAAGTTAGAAAAAAGAATCTAGAATCTAGAATAGAAATCCTGCAACCAGAGAAACCAAGCGAAGTTAAAGATAAGCTAGCCGCTCTTAACTTAGACTTCGCGGTGGTTGCCGCCTACTCCCAAATTTTGAGAAAGGATATTCTCGCCATCCCCCGCCTGGGTATTATCGGAGTTCATCCGTCGCTCTTGCCAAAATATCGCGGCGCCACGCCGATTCAAAGCACGATTCTTAACGGCGAAACCGAAACCGGCGTTACGCTTTATAAAATGGGCGAAGGAGTTGATGACGGACCAATTTTAGCGACCAGCGACAATATACAGATAACCAGTGATGAAACCTATGAAACTCTGCATAATAAACTTGCGGAAATCGGTGGAAATCTTTTAGTAAAAATCATTCCGAGCTTTATCGCCGGAATTATCCGGCCTCAACCGCAAAACAACGCAAACGCAACTCTGACTAAAAAATTTGAAACTCAAGACGGGTTTGTTGATCCGGTAATCCTTCGACAAGCTCAGGACGGCGATTTAGAAAAGGCAAAAGAAATTAATCGCCGAGTTCGCGCGCTCAACCCCGAACCGGGCATCTGGACTGTGCTCAACAATAAACGGACAAAAATCCTGGAAGTAGACGTTATTGACGGCCGGCTAAAGCTCAAAAAAATCCAAGCGGACGGGGGTAAACCGCAAGAATTACCGTAGCCTTACTTAGTTTTTCGCTCAATATCGTCAATCTCTTTTTCTACCCTCTTCTCAACCGCCCTAATCTCTTTAGTTATGTGTTGACGGGATTTACCCAGTTTCAGCTCCTCGCGAATCTTATCCAGCCCTTCTTCAACGGCCGCCTTGGCTTCCTCGGACTCTTTATCCAGACGGATGCGTAAAATTTTGAATTTCTCCCAAAACTCCGATATTTCTTTCTCTACCCGATGCTCTACCGACTTAATATCGCTAAAAACATCGGCTCGCGAATCACCGCGGGAAATTGATTTCCGAATATGCGCCAATCCCTGCTCCACCGCCAACCGGGCTTCTTCCACGTCTTTTTTAAGACTCAATCGCGCCACCCGCAGTCTGAAATAGTAATAATAGAAGCCGAAAATGATAATCGCTATCAAAATTAACATTAACAACAAGAATAAGTTATCAATACGCTTATCAATTTCAGCCCGCGATACCGGTCCTGTTCCCTCTCCTACCTGCGTAAAAACCGGTTCGGTCTCGGGACTTTCCGCGCCGTTATTCAAAGTCTGACGCGCGGTTAATTTATAAGTGCCGGCCGGAATAACATTTTCATAAGTTACTTTCCAATTGCCGTCTTTCGTAGTGGCGGTGGACAAAGTAATCGGCTCGGCCTTACCCTTTTCAACTTTATCCAATCTCAAAATTACTTCAATGGCCGAATTCACCGCGCCTTTACCCTCAACGATTAAAGTTTCCCCGGGGGACGTCAAGCGTTTCGGATATTGAGTAATAACCGGAACCGCCGCTTTGCCGTTCTGAATAATAAAAGAAGCAGTGCCGAGCGTGGAAGTAATGTCAGTGCCCGCGCCGTCGTTGGCCAGTACCGAACCGGTCTGGAACGTAACCGGAGCGGTGCCGAGATTGCGGGCATTAAAAGTAATTCTTAAGATGCGGCCCGCGGACCCGGTATAGCCGGGATTTAATACCACGCCGACAAACCGGATATTTCCGGTCGGCCCGGCGTTGGAAAAAGTCGGCTCTTGAACCCAAAGATTAAAAATTGAACCGACTTTAGAAACGCTGGCTACCTGAAGCTTATCGGTGGGGAAAGTAATCAGCGCGTCCACGGTATTCATTGCCTGTTCACTGCTCTGAACCATGACGTCCACCGTAAAATTTCTGCCCTCGCCGAAAGTCCCGGAAGCGGGCGAAAAATAAAGTCCAGCGGCCTGCGCAAAGACAGGAAATAGGAGATAGGAAATAGCTGATAGGAAAAGTCCTAGACTTGCTTTGGTTTTCATCATTTTCGGGCTTTCTTTCTTTTGGTTCGCCCTACTATATATAATAGCAAAACGGCTATCAGAATCAGCACGATAAAGCTTGGTCGTTCGTAGAACCGAACATTGGTCGGCGCGATAACAACCACCCTTTCATTGCCGGAACGGTCCACCGCTTTGAGCAAAATCCAGCTTTTTAATTCCTGGTCTTCCAGCAAATACGGGCTTGTCACTAGCTTCCCCTGTTTAAAAGACGGCTGAAACAACGCCCGTTTCTCTAAAAGCTCGTAATGGTCAAGACCAGCATCCTTATCTTGAGCAGTAAAAGCCACGAAGTAATGATTATCAAAAATACTCGGCTGTCTGGCAATTTCCGGCTGGAATTGTTCCGGCGGATACACATCCTTCTCTGAAATCAGGCTTCCTATCGGGAAATCAGACGAAATAGCCAACCGACTGTTTACAATGGAAAGCGGCGCGTTGGAACCCTGCCCATCATTCAGCAAAGCCACGCCTTTACCAACAGTGATTACCGCTGTCCCGGTTTGCTTAGTCCGAAGCTGAAAAGAAAAAATCGGTCCTTGCTCGCCAGTGTAGCCGCCCGGGATAACGCCGACAAAAACTATTCTGCCGTTTTCCAAATGCGGTTTTTCTATCCAAAAACTGATGATGGAATTGCCGTCTTTGATGGCGGTTATCTCCAAAAGTTCGGCCGGGAAAAAAATTTCTCCCCCAACCACATTGATGGCTTCGTGTTGGGTATCAAGCACGAGTTTCGTCTCAACTATTTGCCCTATCCCCGCCTCGGTAACCGGCGAATCCAAAGTTAATTCAGCGGCGTGCGTAGGCAATACGCTAAAAACCGCGAGGAAGCTGATTATTAATGATTTATTCATTTTAGATAATTTTAAATTTCCAATTATAAATTTTAATTGAAGGTCTTAATGATTTAATGTTTAAAACATTTTAATATTTGGATTTGATTTAAAATTAAAAATTTAGAATTTGTGACAACTACCCGGTCCAATAAAACGCCATAACCGAGAAGTCGCGAGGGGTAATTACGCCGTCCGGCCACAGCTTGGCGTCTACGGTAACCCTACCCGTCTCGGTCAAGGGCCGTTCCCACCAATAGGCGGCAATGGAAAAATCAACCGCGTTTACGCGGCAATCATCATTTAAGTCGCCCCTCTGTGGACAGCGGGCGCTAGGCCCGGCCGTCACATTTTTCGTTCCAACACTGAACCCGACCGCCGCGCTCAACGGACTAATTTCATTAACCACCACGGCTTTGGATTGAGCCAAATGCCTACCGAACTCCAACGGGTCGGTATCAAAAGCCAGCAGGTAAGCGCCGGCTTTATCCGACTTGGTCTTTAAAAATAACTCCTGCTCCGAATTAACCCGAATGACGATGTCGGCGTTAATGGCGCTTTGTCCGAAAATATTAATCACATCCCCTTTTCTAACCTCAGATTTATCAACGTCAATAGTCGGCGAAAGAAAAATGCCGCTTATATTCACCGTCGCGTTAGCCGGCAAAACAATCGGCAAAGTTACAAAAGCCGAGCGGCGGCCGGAAGCATCTTCGGAATATACGTTAAAAATATAACTGCCGCCGGATAAATTACTCAACGCGGCCGAAAAACCGGCGTCCGAGCCGGCTACGGTTTTAATCGCGACCTGGCCGTCTTTTAAAATCGTTACGGCGCTGCCCGGATAGGCGCGGCCGGAAAAATTAACCGTCGCTCCGGAAATCACCAACCCCCCGCCTCCGCCGGAAGACGGCGGCGTGACTGGTGGAACGGCGGCCGCGACCGGAGTGGCCGATGCTTGCGTGGAGGTAGCAATACGGTTGCCAAAAGTATCTTCCGGCAATAATACGAAATAATACGTGGTGCCGTTCGTAAGTCCGGTTCTTGTACTGACTAACACATTTCCAACGGATGTATATGTATACGGACCGCCGGATACCGTTGATTGGCCAACGCTGTATCCGGAAACCGTCCAGCCGAGAAATCCGGTAGCGGCAGTCCAGGAAAGCGCCACCTGGGCGTCACCGGCGGTGGTTGAGAGCGCCGGCGTGGTCACAAACGGGAAATAAAGGAAACCGGCATTAATGCCGAAGCCAGCGGAGGTACTGGTGCCAATGGCCGGCTGTCCGATGATTACAGAAAGCTGAAATCCGGCAGAAGTGGCGTAACCAGCCGGAAAAATAACCGGGTCCAACAACTTAAAATTTGACGAGGAAAGTTCTTGAGCAAAAACTAAAGAAACAGCCGCGGAAAAACCCACAAAAAATACGGTAACAAAAAGACTCGTTCGCCTGGCCATTCTTTTATTATAACGTGCCATACTGCTAATTATGAAATGGGGATTCTTCTATGGATTAGCCTTTTTGACTCGTACCGTTAATTCCTGCTCGCTCATTACACCAACAACCACGTCTTTAATAAAACCATCGGCGCCGATAAAATAAGTTGCCGGCAAGGTCCGCGCCTGATATTGCTCGGTCAGCGCGCCTCGTTCATCCAATAAAACCGGCAAACGATACTCACCGCGACGAATAAAGTTTTTTACCGTTGCGGCGTCTTCCTGGCTGTTGACGGTAAAAACCGCAAAAGGAAGAGATTCTTGTTTGTTGACATAAGTATCCAAAACCGCCAGCTGGTCAACTGACGCGTTATTCCAGGTTGTCCAAAAAAGCAGAACCATCGGCTTTGTCAGCGCATCAGAACTGGCAACTCTCCGCCCCGACAAATCCGGCAGATTAAAATAAGGAGCGCGCTTGCCGCCAGCCGGCTGTAACGCGGTTTTTTCTTCCGCACCCAGCAAAATAACATTCTGAACCAATTCGGTAACAAAAAACTTTCCGGTAATATTCAGCAAAATAATCAAACCAGCTATGACTACAAAGACAATCAGTCCCCACTTTATATAAATTCGCATGGTTAGAATGAAAGTTTTTCCAGAATATTTTCAATAACGCCTTGAATGCCGGCGCGCGGCAAAAGCGTAAAATCAATGGAGACAAATCGCGGCTCGGACAAAATAATGTCCGAACTGCGCACCCGCACGAATCCGACTCGCTGTACGGTTAAACGATATCGGCCTTCGGGAAGTAACAACGCGTACTCGCCCACCGCGTCAGTCGTCAAAGGATTGGAAACATCATAAGATTCGCCGTCCCAGCGAACAAAAGAATCGCTGTCAGGATTAAAAACCGAAACTGTAATCTTTGCTCCGGCCAACGGCTCTCCGCCAACCGCTCGCACCACCCCTTGCGGCCAGACCAAGACGGAGCCAATCGTCACCGGCAAAAGAACATTACCAACCGCGTCCACCGCGGCAACCGCCAACGTGCTGGTACCAAGAGTCGCAAACGGCAAATCCGCCTCCCACAAACCGCCGCTGGGACGCAATAAAACTTTTTCTTTATTAATAAATAATTCAGCGCTCCGAGTATCTTCTTCCATAGAAATAACCAGACGCATTGGGCTTTGGAACAAGGTTTGAAAATAACCGTTAACCGGAAAGAGGACAATTCCGCCCTGCGAAATCGTGAAACTGCCGACGCGGGGCGGCGTCGTATCCACAATAATCTCCTGCGATTGCGCCGTGGAAATGTTGCCTGCCCGATCAACCGAACGGAACTGTACCGTATACGAACCGTCTTCCAGCGCGAACGGATGGCGTACCTTAAACGACGCGGCCTGGCTTAAAAATCCGTCGGTAATAACGGCCTTAAACCAATGAATCTTGTCAATTGAATACTCCACGAATTCCACGCCGGAAAAATTATCATATGCCCGCCCGCTCGCCTCCAGAACAAATCCTTTGCGAAAAACCGTCTCCGGAAACGGCGTCAAAGAAATAGCCGGGGCTTCATTGTCCACAAAAAACGGCACGGTAGCCGAAACCGGAGTAATGCCGTCCGTGGCCTCCAGCTTTAACTGATAATCCCCGGCGTCCGGTAAATTACTGACGTCAAAAGCGTAACTACTGTTAGAAGTATTTTTAACCAATGTTGTGAAGGTGGCTTCAGCTCCTTTTCTGTAACTCAAGGTAATGTCGCGCGCTCGGTCTCCGTCAACATCCTTTATTTCCCAACGTACCAACGCTTCGTGATTCAGACCGCGTTCCGCCCGAGGATGCAAGAACTTAATTGTCGGCGGATTATTGTATAAAACAGAAAAGGTCGTGGCTTCGCTGCGATTTTCGGCAATATCCACCGCAAAAATACTCAGAGAATTCCCTCCGTGCGTTCTAATAGTCACTCCTGGCACGGCAAATTGTCCATCGCCTCCGGTAACACCGGTAAACTTTTTATCACCAACTGTTACCGTGACCATACTCTGTGGTTCAGCAGTGCCGGTTACAGTTATTTGTACTCCGGCTATATCCTTATTTTTATCATCAGCATCGCTTATATACTGATTTAATTTTGGAGAGGTAACAACCGGGATTACCGGCGGACCAAAATCAACTATCACTATTTTTACCGCCTTGCCATATAACCCGCGGGCATCGCGAGCCCGCCAGAGCGTTGAATAAATACCTTCTTTAAAATCTTTAAAAGCAATACTGAACTGTTCGGCTGATGAGTTAAACGCTCCGTCTGTGGCCACTACCGACTTCCATTCTTTCCCGCCATCAAGACTGTATTCCAAAGACGCTATGGCCATCGGATCCGCTAAATCAGGCGACACCGAAACTACTCCGGCAACGACAAAAGCGCCGGTCTTACTACCACTCCTTTCTCCATCAGTAAAAGAAATAAGCGGTAAATAATTCCGCACTGCCACCGCATCAATTTGCTTTTCAATATTTGAGATACCGTCACTCGCGGTTACCCGAACACTGTATTTACCGTCGGGATAATCACGCGTATCCCACGTCAACCGCCGTTCCGGCTTAGCATCGCCAAGAACTAACCAGTTCGCTCCATTGTCACGACTGATTTCATAACGGAAAACCAGCTTGTCGTTATTCTGGTCTTGCCCCTCAACCCGAATAGTTGATGTGGCCACCAAAATATCGCTGCTCTTTGGAGAAAGAATTGACAATTCCGGCTTACTGTCAAATTTTACCGATATACTGACCGCCTCGCCGACATTGCCGCCCAAGTCTTCCGCCGTTACGCTCAAAAAGTTAACGCCACGGTTGAATGTTTTACTTATTGCCACATTGGCAATGCTAAAATTGCCATCCGCATCCGGCTTAACTTTGTACGTATCCAAACCGTTAACCGTCAAAACAATTTCCGTATCAGCCCGTGCCGTACCGTTTACTACAATTGTATCGGCATCCACCAAATCTTTATCTAGTGGTGAAATAATGACCGGAGCTTCCGGCGGCTGAACCGTCACGCTAAACCGTCCACCGCTGACAATCCGATTGCTTTCGTTACCCGCCACGTCTTTCCCCTGCGCGGTAATGATTGCCGGACCGTCATAGCCGAAAATCGTATGATAAACTGCCTCAAAATGCCGTTTCTCTCCGGTCATTACAACTCCGACCGGCCGATACCCCCGTTGTTTAACCGTTACCGCCGGCGGCTCTAATAAATCCTCCGATGCTTCTAAAATTATTTTTATATCCTCTCCTTTCGTTACTGCCGGGTCAGTTTTTACCGTAAACACCGGCGCCGCGTGGTCAATGGAAAAAAAGCCGGAAACGTCCTGAGAAGTATCGCCGAAATTATCCGTTACTTCGGCGATAATCCGATACCGGTCTCCTTCGGGCATGCTATCAGTGCGCCACTGGTACGTTCCAATCGCCGGCAAATCTTTCACTATCAACGTTTTGTCTTCAGGCGGAATTATCCGGTAGTCCCAAACATCAATCAAATCAGAATAGTGCAAACTGACCGGGGCTGTGCCCAGACCGAACCGCCCCCGCGTATCGCCGCCGCCCAAATCATTATCATCATTTCCGCGATATTCAACCAAAAGAATTCCGCCAAAAACACCGCCGCTTGGCGACTGAACCTTAATAGATGGACGGAATTGCGTCGGCCCGCCACCGCTGAAAGTAGGGGTGGGAGCCGACCCGCCTCCTTGCGGCTCTACGGTCTGCGGAGCCGTACCAGCCGCCTGCGTCTGAATAAAATCAAAATAGCTAGGGGCTTCTGAAGTAGCCGAGCGTAACAAAATAGTAGTTACGACAGCCGGAGAAACATCAACTGAAACCGTCTGCCAAGTGCCCGGAGTCCATGTCCCTATGAAGTCATCGTTCCTATAAATAGTACCGTTGGATTCAAGGTCAAAAACAAAAACCTGATTGCCGTCTATATCATACAAACGAACAAAAACCGCGCCGCTTGCATTAACTTCTGGCTCATCATCTCGTCTTAAATTAATGGAAAGAGATTGTGTAACGTTTTGTCCACCTAAAGTAATTTCTCCAGTTGAAGGCGCCTGATATTTTATAGCCTTCCCTCCGGGACTATACGTTACGCCTCCCTGAACTAAAAAATCATCACCGCCAACCCATCCACCTTGCCCATTTAACGATCCGTCTTGATACCCGTTAAAATCATCAATAACAGTAGCTTTCGTTAAATGGACAAACAAAAAAACTCCCTGTATTAAAATTAATGTAATAACAAAGAACTTTTTCATTTTAATACCGTCGCTTCTCGTTCTTGCAAAAATTGTCTCATAGCGCGGGTGGAAATAGTATTGATATGGGCTCCTGGCATGTTTTTCAGGCAATTTTCAATCCCTCCATTGGGTTATATCCTAATCGCACCTGACGGCCGCGCAAGCGAATCTGGAGACCGCGCAGACGAATCGTTCGTCTGGGCCAAGTAACGGCGTACCAAGAAACATAGGCGGGGGTCCCAACAGCGTTCACCTGCCGTTGCAAAAGCAAAGTAGTGGAATTGGCAAACATGCCCGTCCAATTAAGCTCGTCGCGAGACGAAGCTGAGGTGTCGTTACCACCGGCGACCGTAATAAAAATACTTGAACGCAACCCATCAACCGGCGTGGCCAGCGTAACCGGAATGTTAACCGTATTAACGTCGGCGGTTCCGTGGGTGCCACTCTGAACCCGGGTAGTGTCGTTCATGGTCACTACAAACCAGGCAATGTCCACGCTTTGCAAAATGCCGATACGCACCAAAGTAAGCGTGGCCGGCCGCGTTCAATTCGCCGCGAACTTCGTATTGACCGTCAAAGCCGGCAGAGTCTTGACTGGCCGCCACCGTCAACACTACAAAACTCCGGCTAACATCAACGGCCGGCGCTAGAGCGGCTGTGGTTGTACCCAGTCCTTCATTAATAGACGCTATGTTGCTTTGGACGCTCGCGCTATTCATCTCAATCACCTGCCAAGAAACGTCCACGGCAATGCCAGTCTCGTTACGACCAAGCTCCAAAGTAGTTGCGTTAAGCAGTCGGGCGCGGATGGTAAATTCTTCATCAATAGTTGTTGAGGTAGAGGAGGCGGTGGTAGTAATCAATACAAAAGCCCTGGTCAGATCAACAGACTCAATGGTCACGGTGGTAGTAGCGGTCGCCAAAGGAATCTGCAGGACGTCTCTTTGTACCTTAACATTATGGTCAAACTCCAAAACCTCCCATTCCGTTTGATTAGGCTGGGTGCCGACATCCGTCGTACCAAGCACAACCTTCAAAGTTGTTGAATTTAATAACTCACAAAGTGGCGACTGAGCAATAGCGGAGGCGTTATTTCGAAATCGGCACAATACCAAAGTATTATCCGGATTTACCGACGGATTAAGGGTGATTTCAGGATACGTAGCAAACCCGCGAGTCAAAGTCCCGCGTTGGATAGTTTTCACGGTTTCGGCCTCCGCAAAAACAGGAAATAGGAGATAGGAAACAGCTGATAGGAAAAACCCTAGCGCAAAGAAGATTTTTGCTCCCCTACTATCACGCGTGATAGTACCGGTCATGGCGTAGTTGTCGCCGGTGGTTCAGTCGGTGGGGGCTCGGTCGGGGCCGGTGGCGGCGGGGCCGCATTCGGATCTACTACATCTATAGTGCGGGTAGCGGTGCCGGTGTTGCCTGCCTGGTCGGTGGCGCTGTATATAATAGTATGCGTACCAACTATTGAGGTGTCTACGGTAATGGCATTCGGGTCAGCTACTATATTGCCGTCTAGGGTGGCGGTGAAGCCGAGGTTTTGGTCTACGTTATCTGTTACTACTACGCCTAGGTCTAGGTAGGAGGAGTTCAAATCAACCGTGGCGGGGTTGAAACCGTTGAGCGTCAGCACTGGTGGTTCGATGTCGCCTGATGGTGGCGGAGTCGCGGGGGCAGCGGCTTGCTGCAACAACGCCTTCAGCTGATCTTCATTCACGCACGTATCGCCAACACAAAGCAACTTGGTAGTAACTTTATCAACGAATAACTCTTTTATGGTTACGATGGCGGTCTTGAACCACTCAACGAGCGCCTCAATAATGCTCGCCAAGAGCCTCGGCGAAACTTCTTTCGGATTATTCCAATAGGTCAGGTTGGCAAACACCATCACCTGGTCGTAAACTCCCGGCGCAGTAGTCGCGACCTCAAGGTCATCAATCGCATAGCCGATAATTTTACCGGAATCCACCGCCTTTACACCCACGCCCGGCGTGGTAGAGGAAATAGTTATCGGGTCGCCAATATGAATCGGGCCATTGTCTAGTTTCACCTTGACTGGGATTCTACCAACTAAGGCAATTGGCGCCTTACCTCCTTCCGACATATATTGCCCACCCATAACTTTAATACTAGACTCCTCAAAAACAATAGCTGGCGAGGTAGAAATCGCTCCCCCAAGTTTATCTCGCTCTTCATAGGTAGCTTTTTTAACATGAACAGGAGTAGAAGCATCAAACATGACGATATCGCCCTTATCTACCGTTCCGGTAACCGGGAATAATTCAGCCAGGTCGTTAAGTACACAAGCGGTAAGTCCGGTAGTATCCTTACAAAGGTCTCCACCACCAACGCCAAGCGCAATAGTACCATTGCCAGAACCAACTGCGTCAAGCCACAAAACCGGTGAAGTTGTATGATTAGCGTTACTCATATTTACTCCAGCAAAAGTTGTAGAACTAGTTTGGAAACCAATACGGCCATCCTGTTTAACTTGAAACATCGGTGAAGTGGTGCCTCGAGATGCAATTACAAACGCCGGTATATCTTCGGTGAAAAGAGATGTGTTGCCTGGCTCACCGGTAACCTCAAACGCTATTCTTCCATATGGCACTGATGTGCCAAAACCGACGCGGCCAAATCCGCCGTCAACAAGAAGCATTGGGGTTCCGGTTCCTTGGTCGGCAACCACAAATACCGGGGTCCGAGCATTAGCAAAAGATGTTGCTTCCACACGCAACCCGCCATTACCGTTTCCCCACGCCGTTGATGTAGCAATGCCAACGCCTATACCAAAGTTAATCGTATCGCCTACCTGACCAAAAGTTAACGTGTTCGCGCCCTGACCGTGAATAGTGGAGCTTTCTTCAAAAACCAGGTTGGATGGCCGGCCGATGTCGCCGATGAGCACGTCACCGGAACCCTGACCGCCAATCACTATGTTTTCAACGCCGGTCGTCGTATCAATTCGGAACACCGGCGAAGCGCCTGAAGAAGTCGCGATAGTCCAGGCAAAGTTTTGGTTATTCTCAATCGTATTCGTTGCTACAAAACTATAATCAATCTGCCCCACCGCCAAAGACAGCACCGAAGCCGAGCCGCCGCCCAACAACACATTGCCATCTACCGACAATCTTGCCGATGGCGTATCAGTGGCAATACCAATGTTGCCGTTACTGCCGGCTACTATAAACAATGTGGTTGAACCAACATCACCAATGACAAAGATAGGGGTAGTTGAACCAACCACGCTGGCATCAGCTTCAATAGAGACTTGCCCGAATGGCGAGGTGGTACCAAAACCCAGTTTTCCATATCCGCCGTGGATGGTTGTTGTTGCTTGTAATCCATTGCCAATGTTGATATCCGAACCAAGCACCATCAAATCACCGAGTAGTACATTATCAGTTATCAAATCCAAGCGCACTTCCGTGCCGGTATCATTCCAACCGCTCGCCGCTCCGGCTCCCACTTGGTCTGTGCCGCATCTCAAAACTCCGGCTGAATCCGTATCAATGGTGTCGCAACTCACTAACTCTTTAACACGAATCCTACCGTTGGAATCTAAGTAGTCTGCGGTAATTGCACCTGCGGAAGTAGTCGCGTCATTACCCACCGCGAAACCACCGGAAACAAAACCATTGCCTTGAGCGGCAAACTGGAGATTGCCGAATGGAGTGGAAGTGCCGACAGATAAGGTAGAGGTAGCATTGAAGCTGGAGGCGGTGGAGGTGGCGTCTAAGTTAAGATTACCTTTGATAACCGCGAATCCTCCGACTTCCAGTTTGTTTCGGATGGTGGTAGAAGCGATACCCACGTTGTTGCCGGTGAAATAAGAGTCAGCGCCAGTGACAAAAAGACCTAGGGAAGTAGAGAGACCGGCGGCCTGCACTCCTCCAGCAAATGAAGACGTAGCCGCGCCCCGTACTTCTAACCTGCCTCCAAAGGTTGCTTGGTCAGCGATTGATAAATCATTGGCGCTAACCGCACCCGCAACTGACCAATTCCCAGCGTTAGTTGAACTGGCAGCGCCTGTGATATTTAATTTGCCGGCAAAAACTGCATCACCCACTGACACGCTCAAACCTTGCGACGAATTTAATCCAACCGCATCCACGCCTCCGGCAAATGTAGTAGTTCCCGTATTACCAAAATTAGTAACACTGTTAATTGTGCCGCCTTGAACATCTAAATTACCAGTAACAGTTAAGGCGCCCCCGATAAGAGTGTTAGTGGCAACAGCGAGGCCGAAACCATTGAGATTTTCGGCTCCACTTGGGGTAGCGGTGGCAATGCCAATGACTCCGGCCCAGTTGATGCCAAATAAGGTGGAGGTGCCGGTATCTCCAATGACAAAGATTGGAGTGGTGGAACCGACAATCGCTTGGTCAGCTTCAATTGAAACCTGCCCAAATGGCGTAGTAGAACCGAAACCAAGCTTTCCGTATTCACCGTGGATAGTGGAGGTAGCTTGGAGACCGTTGCCGATGTTGATATCCGAACCGAGGACAAACAAGTCGGAGAGCTCAACGTTGTCAGAGTTCGTGACCAAACGGACAATTGTGCCAGTATCAATCCAACCAGAGGTATTGGTGTCAGCGTCAGAGCCGCATCTCAAAACTCCGGCTGAATCCGTATCAATGGTGTCGCAACTCACTAATTCACCAACCCGAAGCCGAGTCGCGGAATCCAAATAGTTAGTAGTCACTCCGCCCGCAAAGGTGGAGGTGCCAGTATATCTTGACGAAAGCTCGCCAGAGATATCAATGGTGGTTGGATTGAAGAGCGTAGTCGTGAGGTTTGGAATCGTGGAAGTGGCAGTGGAAGTTTGAGTAATCTTGCCGGTGCCGGAGATGAAGAGGTCACCTCCGGAGATAGTCACGCCTTGAGATGAGCTCAAGCC
>Ga0247727_10008503_pt1 | contig 19023 bp, 15 predicted proteins | sample WisWelCaveWW1625_FD_202498 | JGI IMG/M metagenome (GOLD analysis project Ga0247727, IMG submission 202498) | Biofilm microbial communities from Wishing Well Cave, Virginia, United States - WW16-25 | ecosystem: Environmental > Aquatic > Deep subsurface > Groundwater > Cave microbial mat | place... | reverse complement strand
AAAACAACTCCCCGAATATCAGGATGATTGTCCGTTTTGTCCGGGCCGCGAAAATTCTAATCCACAGGAAACATTTCGGATTTCAAGGGGAGCGCGCTGGCAGGTACGGGTGATCCCCAATAAGTTTCCAGCCCTTTCTTCTGAAGGCAGCCGCCACCGCAAAACAGAGAATGTTTACCGCTCGATGCCCGGTTTCGGGGTTCATGAAGTAATCGTAGAGCATCCGCGCCACAATCTCTCGATCGCGCTCTTGTCCGTGGAAGACGTTGCGGATATTCTTAAATCTTACCGACAGCGTTATCAGGAAATCCGCAAAGACCCACGCATCGAAACAATTATCCTATTTAAAAATCATGGAGAATCCGCCGGTACCTCATTGGAACACCCGCATTCCCAGCTCGTGGCGACACCGATTGTTCCCATCCAGATCCGTGAACGGGTGAATGAAGCCATCCGCTATTTTGACGACACCGGGGAGTGTGTCTTCTGCCGTACCCTGCATACCGAACTATTCGTCAAAGAACGAATTGTTTTTGAAACCCCGCATTTCGTAGCCTTCTTTCCTTATGCCTCGCTCTCTCCTTTCCATTTTTGGATTTTTCCGCGTCGGCACATGTCTTCCTTCGATAAAATCAGCGATGCCGAGATTCAGGATCTGGCGCTGAATCTGAGAACCGTACTGGCCAAACTCTACTACGGACTGAATGATGCCGATTACAATTATGTAATCCGTTCTATTCCCACCGCCGAACAGGAAACAGCCTACTTCCACTGGTACATTTCGATTGTACCCAAAGTGACCCGCACAGCCGGTTTTGAGATCGGCAGCGGGATGTTTGTCAATACCGCCCTGCCTGAACAAAGCGCAAAATTTTTACGGGAAATAAAAATTCCGCAATGACCTACGTGACCCGCCTCTCCCCGCTGGAATTTCAAAGGCAATTAAATCGGTGACCGTTGGCCTACCTTCCCTTCGGTACTATCGAATGGCATGGCCCCCACCTGCCCCTCGGAACCGATACGCTTAAAATAGAAGCACTGGTCAAAGAGGCACAAAAAATTTCGGGAGGACTTGTTTTCCCTCCCTTCACGTGGAACCGTAATTCGATCCGTGTGCGGCGTGGAGTAAAGTACGAAGGTGTGGACTTTATGGTGCGCCGAATGCTGCCCGGAAATATTCACTTTTTACAAAAAGGGACTTTTAACCGGCTGGTGAAAGATATGGTAGGAACTTGTCTAAAACGAGGATTTAAAGTGGTCTGCGTCTGGAGCGGTCACACCGCCGTGCACCTACAGCGGGATATTCCGGCACTGAATATTTTCTTTAAAAATAAATATCCGCATCAACGCGTGCTGATTTGCGCCAATGAAGCCCTCCTGATCACTCCCCTTGCGTTCAAAAAATATGGAGTGACCATTGGTCCCGACCACGCCGGTAAGTGGGAATCATCGATCATGCTGGCTACGCATCCCCGCCTGATGCGACTGAAAACGCTGATCAATAAAAATCTTGCTTCCTTATGTATTACGGACAACAGCGTTCTACAATCTTCGGCCGCTTTGGGAAAAAAGATTATCCATCTCTGCGGCCAAGCGATGGGGAAAACCATGCTCAATTTGTTGAAAGCGGTGCACTCTTCTTGATTCTGCCTCAGTTCCACTGCTGGAACTCATCCGGCTATTGAAAAAAAGACGGCTTGCCTATTTTCCTTTGGATAGGTAAAATGACCTAGTCCGTATCTTGCGCTTGGTACCGGCACTTTTAAAAATTGAATGATAATTTATTATCTGACTCCATTCACTCTCCCCCAATCTAATACCACCCCCCAGTATTTGTCCTGTTCACGCGACAATCCCCGGTAGATTTCCGCGCTTTGATCAGGTGAGAGAATATGCGATATTAAAGGACCAATTTTAAGTTTTTTCTCGGCTATCCAGAGCATGATTTTTTCAGTTATTTCAACCTTGTTGGGTTTCCCATCCCGAGGTAAGAGCGGAATCAACATCTCATGAGCACCGGTAACAACGGCCCCCTTACTGTGAATGAGCCGGTAAACATCCAGTTCTACATTCCCCCGTGTTGATCCCAGCAAAATGATTTCCCCTCTTTTATTTACCCACTCCAGCGCAAGCGGAACAAGCGCCGGCACCCCGGTCGCTTCAATCACCATGTCCACACCTTGACCACCTGTTAGTCGTCGAATTTCTTGCTCTGGATTTCCAAAACTTGAATTAATCGTGTCAAAAATACCGCAGTCTCTGGCTATCTGCAGGCGTTTTGTATTTTTGTCCAATACCATAACCTGACTAGTTCCTTCGTTTTGAAACAACTGGGCCGCACACAAACCAATCAGCCCGGCACCGGTCACAAGAACTTGTCGGGGTTGAGAATGCGCAACCGCGACGGAGGTATAGGCAATCTGAAGTAAACGGGCAAAGAGGAAATGCTCAAGCGGTACCCCACGAGAAGGGGTGAGCCTCACAAAGAGGGCGTTCTGAGGATCGAGGATCTCAAAAGCCGCATGATGTCCGAAATAATAGATTAACTCTTCTTCGCGGAGCAGCGAGACGTTTTTACCAATCTGAGTAATTTTTCCGATCGCCGCATAGCCGGGGATAAACGGATACTTGGCCCAACTGTTGTTGGGATCTCGGAGGCCCGTATGCGTCCCCAGATAAATTGAGAGTTCAGTCCCCGGGCTCACTAAAGAAAACAGATTTTGCACTAATACCTCGTGATCTTTTAAGGAAGGAAGAGGTCTTTCCTGAAGTTCAATCCGCTCCTGACTTGTCATGACAACGGTTTTATTAAGCAAGGACATCGTGCTCCTTTCAGATTCAAAATTTTGACCTTACTAAATCATGCAAAAAGTTTTTATTTCAAATGGTTTTATCGAAAAAGACACTGCCTGATTTTGTAGCCGAACTCGCAATCCAGTTGGCTCTTCAACCATATTGACCTCTTCTGCCCGTTTAAAAGAAAGAGCGGAACGCAGAATTGTGCGACAAGGGTTCCCGGTGGTTTCATATAGACGGATAATCATTCCGCTGTTATTTTCTGCCACTTTCACGGTCTCAATGATAACTTGTTCATTATCAACAGAAAAGAATTCCTGCTCCTTCTTGGCGGGAAGAGCAGCGAGAGGGAAACAGAGCAACGGATTATTAAATTCATAGCCGGCCTGAATGCTTCGGCCGTTGAAGCAATTTCCAGCATGAGGAAAGAGAGCGTAGGAAAATCGGTGCGATCCCATATCGGCTTCCGGGTCAGGATACTTGGAGGAACGTAACAGACTTAATCGCATGACCTGATCTTTTATATCGTATCCATATTTACAGTCATTTAAGAGACTGACTCCATATTTTTTATCCGATAAGTCGGCCCATTTATGCGCCGATACTTCAAAGCGGGCGCGTGCCCAACTTGTTTTCCAATGCGTTGGGCGTTGAATGACGCCAAAAGGTATATCATAAGTTGCCTGGCTGTTTTTTACCGATACTGGAAAGGCCACCTTAAGTAATTGATGGCTCGCATGCCAATCCACTTCAGTGACGAAGTCCACTCTCGGGAAATGTTGATATAAAATAATATCCTGTGATATTTTATAAAGGTTGGGGAGGTTTTCATTTTTTCGTTCTAAGCGTAAGACTTGGCGCAAGGGCCCTTTTTCACGTACTTCCCAATTACAGATTCCCACTAATTTTTTAGACGTAGCAAAACTTTCAAATTCAACATCCCAGGCATCACACCAGAGCGGAGCATCCATCAGAATTTGAAAAGCATTGCCCGCCGCCCCTTTTTTAATAATTTCTTTTTTATAACGTTTGTCCCAAAGCGAACGGATCTGACCTTCCTCGTTAAAAGTGATTTTAAAAAATAAGTTTTCCATTGCTTCTTTGGAAACAAATGATTCGCTTGGGGTGGAATGAGATGAAATAGATCCGCTCTTTCGCTCTAAAACCCAATACCCCAGCGAGGGGAAATTGGCCAGATAGACGAGATAGAGGGTTTGCTGTTTATTTCTCTCGATTATTTGATGAGGACAAATTTCCCCGCGCGGATTATAGAATATCGAACTGACCTCTGCCTCTTTCACTGCTACCGTAACGGTTCCGTTCCGTCGCCAGGAAAGAGGATTAAAAACCAAGAAACAATCATCCTGATCATTCTTTACCGCTGATCCTGAAATTCTATGAACCGCCTTCTGGATGATGGCCTCCCCGCTTTGCAGAACTACCTGATAATCTTTTTCCATATCCCTGTAAACCTCTCTAATGGAAGATCCGGGGAGCGCGTCATGAAATTGATTTTTAAGAACACGCCTCCAGCAATCATTTAATGCTGCGTGAGGATACGCTGCCCCTTTTTGCCAGGCCAGCGAAGAGAGCAACTCCGCATTGTGAAGAAGTATTTCGCATTGGCGGTTATATTTCTTGGTCTTCGCTTGGGTTGTATAAGTCCCGCGGTGATTTTCCAGATAGAGTTCTCCCCGGTGAGCAGGCCACTTCTTGGAAGGGTGCTCTTTTTCAAAAGTTTTAAAAAAATCATCTACGGTCCCGGTGGTGATATCCGGCAGATACGGGGCATTCTTATAGACCTTTGTGTTTTCAATCCATTCCCGGGTCGGACCTCCCCCGCCATCGCCCCAGCCATAAAAATAAAGAATGGGGGAATGTTTCATACGCGGATACTGGGTAAAAAAACGCAATCGGTTAGGATCCACTGCCCCATTGTACCCCCGCCCGCAAAAATAGGCCTTAATCGGGGTTCCATCGAGGGCTTCCCAATTAAAAAAATCATACGCAAAGCGGTTAAACTGATTCCAGGAAATTTTCGATGTAATAAAGTATTCCATGCCGCATCGATGCAGGATCTGCGGTAGCTGGGCGGTGAAACCAAAGGTATCGGGAAGAAAGGCGATTCGGCTGCTCGTCTTGAATTCTTTCTGAAAAAAAGATCGGCCCACAAGAATTTGACGGATCAAAGATTCTCCGGAAACCAGATTGCAATCGGTTTCGACCCACATGTTCCCGAGTGGCTCCCAGCGGCCTTCAGCTATCCGTTTTTTGATCTGCATAAATAATTCCGGATAATGGTCTTTCAGATACTGATACTGCTGGGCCTGAGACATGGCAAAATAATAATAAGGATAATCTTGCATATAGCGCAGGACGCTGGAATGGGACCGGGCACACTTTCGTTTGGTTTCTTTTTCCTGCCATAACCACATATTGTCGATGTGGGCATGGCCTACGGCCCAGATCAAATAAGGGTCTCGTTTGCGGCGGGTGAGGAACTGCTCCAACCTTGCAATAACGTCCTGAACCTGAGAAGGGTTGCCTGGAATATTCTTTATTATATTCAAGAGCTTTGAATACCAGGTTGTTTGTTCCGTGCCGTTCGGAATTTTATGCCCGATTTCAAGAGCAGCACGAATCCGTCTGTATAAATTCTCCAGAGGAGGATGGACGGCCGTCAGATAAGAATAACGGAAAAACGATTTTTGACGGATATTCTGTTCGTTCCGTATAAAATCCAGGAATCCATAGGGCCCCCAGAGTGAACCCACGCTATAGGCCTCAATATCCATAACAAACCGTTCTCCACCGCGGGTTTTTTCCAATAAAACGATGTCGTCTCGATTAAAATCGAGTCCTTGAACTGGTTTCCCGTTTACAAAGACAAGACATTCCCCTCCTGTAGAGACAGAGAGCACTGTTTTAAATCCGGAAAAACGCCGGGGAATAATTATTTTTGTTTTGAACCAAGAGGTCTTTAGATTTCCGCCCCATTTTCGGGGGGGCGTAAAAAGATAAAATTTTTTTTGTCTGGTGGATGCAGGGGAAAGATGTTCTTGGCCAATATCACAGGCATACCAGGAGACGGGCTCACGGTGAACGGTCGCTTGCGTTCGAATTTGATTGATTATTTTTTCAATTTTATCAATTGTTCTTTTCATCAGAATTTCTGGGTCGTTTCCTTGTGACTAAGCATGAACCTCTCCGTGCTTTCAGCACCTGGAGTTCTACCTGCCTAGCCGGAGAACATAAGCATACGGGACCGGCAAGGCTGGTCAGCCGCTCTTGGCCGAGCCTCAAAAAAGAAGCCATCCTGCGTATGCGAGTGATGGGAAAAAAGAGGTCGGCATTAATTTAATCGGAAAAATTTCAATCATGGGCAAGCAATAAGAACAAGCAGAAGAAGAACGGCATGAAATCATACTCTCAAACAATGCCCGGAATTTTTTTCTACTCAACCTTCTCGTTTGAAGAAGGCTGGACATCAATGATGATCTCATAAATTCCGGTACGGCGAATCTTTCGGACAATAAACTGGCTGTTTAAATAGAAGCGCCGCTCATCCGTCTTGGGTAATTTACCGAAATATTCAATCAGCCAGTCACTCACGGTTTGCTGAATGCCGGGAACATCCAGATTGAGTTTCTCGCGCAAGGATTTTAAAGTAACGGCCCCGCCGGCAATGTAGCGGTTTTCCGCAATGGCATAGAAATAGGATGGTAAAATATCGTATTCGTCATGGACCTCACCAATAATCGCTTCAATCACATCTTCCAGCGTAACCATCCCCATCGTTTCGCCCTGGCTGTTTTTCACGATTGCGATGTGCTGATGACTTTGGGTAAGCCGGTTCAATAAAGCCGAAAGAATCTCGTCCTGCAGCACGCTGATGATGGGACGGCAAATTCCTTTTAACGAGGGCTCACGCGGATTAATCTTAAGCACCGTTACAACGTCCTTAAAATTAATATATCCGACAACTTCGTTATTGCCCGTATCCACAAAGGGAAAGCGGGTATGATGATGGAGATGGGCTTCCACAAAGGCATCCGTCAGAGACATCACTGTGGTTAGGCATTTCATCATACTTTTTTCCACCATCACATCCTTGACCTTGAGTTTGTGCAGATTAATAGTCCGGGAAAAAATTTTTTCCTGATCACGGGTAATCTGGTTTTTAAGGGCGGCAAAACGGATGAGGAGCGAAAGTTCTTCCACAGCATTTTGGCTGCCTAGCATTTCCTTTGTCCCCTGAAATGGCCGGTTCAGCCATTCAGTCAGTTTGACGAGAGGGGTCATAAAGATAATCAGGAAGTGCAGAGGGACCCCGGTGATGTTGGCTAGTTTAATATTATAGCGTACCCCCAGCGTCTTAGGCAGAATTTCTGTCCACTGAATCATGACCAAGGAAAAAATTATGGAATAAAGCAGAACCCAATGCGGGCCAAATAGTTCCTGAAATTTCGCACCGGAAACCGAGGCCCCAATCGTATGGGCAAAGGTGTTAATAATCAGAACCACAGCAATGGGTTTATGAATATTCCCCTTGAGGATCTCCCAGACTTTTGCCACATAAGGCTTCTTGTCTGATAACTGGGCAATATCCGAAACGGAAATGCTAAGGAGGCAGGCTTCCATGAGAGAACAAATCGTTGAAACACTGAGGGATGTTATGACTACTAAAATAAATACGATCATCTTACACTTTCATTTCAGACGGATCTGAGTGTGACCTGACTCCAACGGTATTCCTTCGGAGACAAACCGCGGTGAGGAGAAAAAGAATTTTAAACCACTAAATTTTATCGGGATTTATAAATTTTCAGACCTTTTTAGGCAAGATTACTGTTACAAAAAAGAATGTATTGAATATTAAAGATAATTAATCCATAATAAAAAGACAACTATTCTAGGATTTTATAGCAGTGTTTTTTATTTGAAACAAGCCGGCCCTTTTCAACAGCTGCGAAAAAATGGATTTGTTAAAAAATTATTCCTATATTATGGGGAAATTGAGTAACCATTAAAATATCTTCAGCAATTCAGAACATTTTCCGAAAAGCAAGGGCAAACGATAAATCTATGGTCAACGCAGAATTGAAAACGAAACTCAATCATAAAAACGTTGAGGAATTCCTAAATGGAATTGCGAATGAGCGAAAACGTCGGGATTGCTTCGCCATTCTGAAAATGATGAAAGCCATCACCAGGGCCGAACCCAAAATGTGGGGGAATAGCATTGTTGGGTTCGGGAAGTTTCATTATAAGTATGAAAGCGGACGCGAGGGGGATTGGTTCTTGACCGGCTTTTCACCCCGCAAGCAGAACCTGACTCTCTATATCATGGCCGGCTTCAAACGATACCCGGAATTCTTAAAAAAATTGGGAAAACATAGAACGGGTTCATCGTGCTTATACATCAATAAGTTTTCTGATATCAATCACGTCGTTCTTAAAAAACTGCTGAGAAGTTCTGTACGGTATTTTTCAGAAAAATCGACCCGATGAAAAAATATTTCACCCCTCTAAAACTTTAATCAAGGTGAATATGCAAAATTTAAAGGGTAATTTTTTCCCTCTTCTTCTCATCGTTTTTTCTTTTGAAATCAGCGGACTCTTAAACAAGACGCTCGCTAAAGACGGAAATCCTCCCGCTTTCCTGAGCGACCGCGGCACCGGCCAACCGACTTCGATGTTCGGAACCTATATTAATAAAGGTGAACTGATCCTCTATCCTTTTTTAGAATTCTACCGTGACAAGGATTTGGAATACAAGCCTGCTGAATTGGGGTACGGACTCGATTTAGATTATCGGGGGAAATACAGCGCAACCGAAGGACTTGTTTTTATTGGTTATGGTTTTACCGATTGGCTCGCATTGGAATTTGAGACCGCCGTGATTGCGGCCCATCTCGAAACCTCCCCGCAGGATAAGTCAGGCGCTCCCGCTGAAATCTCCGAAGCTGGGCTGGGGGATGTTGAAGGACAGATCCGCGTACGCTGGTTGTACGAAGATATAGCCCAACCGGAACTGTTTAGTTATTTTGAAGCAGTCGCGCCGGTACAAACAAAAAAACTCCTAATTGCAACATCCGATTGGGAACTCAAACTGGGCAGCGGACTAGTCAAAGGATTTTCATGGGGAACCGTAACCTTACGGATTGCCGGGGAATACTCCGTGTCCGAATCGAAGTTTGAATTGGGAGAGTATGCCGTTGAATACCTGAAACGACTGTCTCCCCGCTGGCGACTCTATTTAGGAGTTGAAGGAACACAGGATGAGCTGGAATTGATTAACGAGGTACAGTGGCAGATCCAGAAATTCATGGCTTTTAAGCTGAATAACGCCTTGGGCCTTACCTCCAAGGCCACCGATTGGGCACCGGAGATCGGAATGGTGTTCTCTCTTCCTGTCAGAAACAAATAGCACTATCCTTATATCTTATATTTTGCTTTTCTGCTTTATTGATAAAAATGAGATAAAAAAATTTTTAGTTTTTCCTTTCCATCCCCCGCATAATCTCCCGTGCAATCACAAGTCGCTGAATCTCTGAGGAGCCTTCATAGATTCTGGTAATCCGCGCATCGCGGTAGTATTTTTCAATGAGAGTGTCTTTGCTGTAGCCGTAACCGCCGTGAATCTGCAGAGCCTCATCCACAATCTGCATGCAGGCCTCGGAAGCAGACAGTTTGGCCATCGAAGCCTCCAAAACAAAAGACTGCTGGTTGTCTTTTAACCAAGCCGCCTGAAAAGTCTGCAATTCAGCAGCGCGGAGTTTGACCAGCATATCCGCTAATTTAAACTGAATGACCTCAAATTGAATAATGGACCGGCCAAATTGTTGACGGCGATTGGCATAATCCAGAGCTACTGCATAAGCAGCGTCAGCGATCCCGAGTGAGAGTGCGGCGATACCAATCCGGCCGGCATCAAGAATCCCCAGAGCCATCATCAGCCCCTTCCCTTTTTTGCCTAAAATTTTGTCTTTATGGACACGGCAATCGACGAGCTGAAAAGAAACGGTTGAGGAAGCGATTTGCCCCATCTTTTCCAATCTTGGACCGAGAATAAACCCAGGCTGTCGCGGATCAACCAGAAAGGCCGAAAATTCAGGCTTACTGGCTTTGAGTACAGACGCAGGGGTTGTTCCGGACAATGCTGAAGGCGATGACTCGGCTTCGGTTTTCGCCAGCACCACAATCAATCCGGCAATATCTGCACTGGTAATAAAATATTTTTCTCCATTGAGGATATAATAATTGGCATCGTGGGGATCGGGGATTGCGGTGGTCTTAAGAGCGGCGGCATCGCTACCCGCCTCTCTTTCGGTGACTGCAAAGGAACAGGAAAATAGACGACCGCCGCTGATGTCCGGGATATATTCCCTTCTTTGCTCTGCTGTTCCAAAACGCGTCAGTGCTTCCGACACAAGATTGGTTACACACATGCCGGCCGCAAGACCAGCGTCTGCCCGGGCAATGGCGCGCATGGCGAGGACATAAGCGATATTGTCAACCTGATGTCCGCCTTGATTTTTAGGGACACAGAGCGTCAGCAGTCCCGCCTGCGCCATACGCGGAAAAATTTTTTTCTGCAGATCGGGATCTTTTTCTAAATCCTTTCGCAGGGGAAAAATTTCTTTGGCCGCAAACTGTCCGGCCAGCTGCTCAACTTGTCTTTGCTTTTCTTCTATAAAAAAATTCATACTTTTTTTACCTTTCTTTCAAACAACTGGTTTGACGATTAGAGCCGTCACGGTCTTGTCATTTCCTCCCATGCTGATCATCATGCCGTATGGGTTTTTTATTTTAACAGTCTGTGCTGCCCGCAGAGTGAACTGTTCCCATAAATCAACCATTTGCCGGACGCCGGTTGCGCCGGTCGGATGCCCGAACCCGATCAATCCTCCCGAGGGATTCACCGGCAATTTTCCGTCTGGCTGGGTCTGTCCATCCAAAATAAACTGCGCTGACTTTCCCGGGGGAGCGACTCCGATTGATTCAAGGGCCAGCAATCCTGTAATCGAAAAACAATCATGTAATTCGAGCAACCCGATATCGTGAACCGCTAAACCGCACTGAGCCAGGACACGCTCCACAGCCCGCTGGGTTGTGGAAAGGACTGTATCCTCCCGCGGTGGCTCAGTGATATCTGCTTCACACTGTGCCAATCCTATAATTTCGATGCAGTTTTCTTTTTTAACACCCAGCTTTTCACGCCCTGCCTCTGATAAAATCACCAGCGAAGAGGCTCCGTCGCTGACCTTGGAACAGTCGTACAAATTCAGATGCGGAACAAATTTTTCAGGATTGGGTGGCGTCATTCCTAAATGATAGAGATCCGCGGCCGTATTGTGATACTCCTGAGCCTTTGGATATTTTCGGGCATTCAGGATCGCCAGTTCATACCAGTGCGCCATCGCCTGCCGCGCTAGGTTATAACCGTATTTCTCGTAATATTGGCCTGCCCGTTCAGAAAAAATACCGGGGAAAAAATAGGCATGACCTTTCTTTCGTTCTCCTCTAAAATATCCTGCTCCAGCCAAAACGTCGGCGCCGTAGAGTGCTTTGAGGGTATTCTGGATTTCAAATCCGAGCACAAACACCGACTCAGCGACCTCGGCCAATACGGTCTTAACCGCCGTGGCCAGGGCGAGGCCTCCCGAACCACAAGCCCCTTCTACTCCCACACAGGGCCTTTCGCGCAGAGCGGGTACAAAGTGCGGCAGAAAACCAGGTAGATTCCCCTGTTTAATAAACCGTCCGGCCATAAAATTTCCGATAACTCCTTCATCAAAGTCAGGGTTTGGAATTTGAGCGAGTGTCCCCTGCGTCGCTTCCTGTAAGTAGTGTTCAAAAGTGGGCATGGGTTTCTCGGGATCAAACTCCTTGCGGCCCGGGCCGAAATAAAGGGTATTGAACCCGGCCGTGACAAAAATTCTTTTGCGGAACTTTTTCATGAATCTGATGACAGGTTTAGAAATCGTTTATTATAATCAAACTGTAGATTGTTAAAATCCCTCAGATTAAACCATATGGAAAACATATTACCTTTTATAAACAATTTTTCCGAAACGATCAATATGCTGAACAAGTTCCGCATGACTAATACTTTCATAATGAACCACATCAAAAAAATAGGGTAAGGGCACTTCTTCATTCAGAATGGAACTCAAACGTTTGATAGTGGCAGCGCTAATGGCTTCTCCCTTTAAGGCCAAATCAATATCGGATCCCTTTTTATGATTTCCCTTTGCCCGCGAACCAAACATCACCGCCTGTTCGATGTCTGAAAATCCTTTTAATATTTTTGTAATTTTCTCAAGTTCCTGCCGAGTGAGTCCTTTTTTCATTACTTATATCTCAGTTTTTAACCTTTGATACATTTTCTTTAAAATGGGGAAATAGTCTGATCGAATCGTTGCAATAACTTTTTTTGCAGCCCCTTCATCGTAGGTATGCGTTGTTAAGTTTCTGTCTTCGAGGGCCTCTATCCAAGTCTGTCCATTTTCAATGATCCCTAACTGAAACCCCTGCTTGAATGCCTCTCTGGGTGATTGAACATTAAATCCCTGTTCGTCCAGATAATCTTTGATGAGTTTCCAGGAAAGATCAAACGCCATTTCATAAAATTGAATCAACCCTCCTCTTTCTGCCTCAGAAGGATTTTTTATATTCAGTGTTCGCTCCAGCAACCGATAAGCCTTTTCAAAATTCTGAAAACGTTGTTTCCAACGGAGCTCCTTTTTTTCTGCCATACGTCACCTTTCTGGAAAAAACAATTTTAATAATAGTCATTAAACGGCCCATAGGCATGGGCAAAACCCTTCTGCAGTACCAGGTTAATATCTTGCTGAGTCCTGGCAATCCCTTTTTTCACAAGTTCATCAGCAACTTTTCTGGAGTGAACCAGATACTGCTGGGCTTGCCGCGCGGCCAGGGTTTGTTGGCTGAATAGATCTTTAAAATAGGTCTTTAAGACCCCCTCTTTATTTTCCTGTTTGATTAGTTTCTTCCAAGGTATATGTCCGGCCGGCAGCGGCCCCATCTTTTCCTCGCACCTTCTGACCCAGTCCCCGGCTGATAAGGGAACATAGCTTTTTTGGGCTAGGGAATAGACACCGCTGATATTGTTTTTTTCGTATTGAAAAAAACCGTCTTTCTGAGAACCGTCCGCCTGCTGGCCCCCACAAACATTCCGATGCACCATTTCGATAATCAGGGAATAGTGGAATTTTTCCAGAGGCAGGTTGGTTTCCATAATTTTCAGGATGGCTTGACCGATGTTAATCCCGATGTAGTCTAACAACTGAAAGAGACCCATGGGACGGATTAAAAAATCCCGCGTCATTCGGTCAAGACAGTATAGGGTTTCAAAATCCTTTAATGCGGACTTGTTCTGAAATGCCTTCAGTTCTTCTAAAGCGAAGACCACTTCCCGGAAAAAATGTCCATTCCCAACAAAGCCGGCGACATCTTTAGCGGTTACAACCGTTTTATTCAGACGCCGCGCCAATTCCATGGCCAGGTTAATAAATGACTCCGCCGCATGCGCGGGGGGTACGAATTCCAGCAATTCCTGGACTGCCGGCGGATTATAAAAATGAAAACCAAAAATATGTTCATACAGACCGCTGCGGGAATTTAAAATGGAGATCGGAATGGAAGAGGTGTTGGAAAAAAACAGGGCATCCGCTGAACAGATTTTTTTCAGCTGAGTAAAAATTTTCGTTTTAAGATCCATGTCTTCTAAAACCGCCTCGAAAATAAGTTTTGCCTCCTTGGCCATGTTTAAATCCGAACTTATTTTAAGCGAAGACATCGCCCCCTCAACAAAGGCGTTCGTGATTTCAGCATTTTCGATCAAAGCGTCGTCTTCCCTAAAATAATGTCGCAGAGCAATAACATTTTTTTCAGCATAACGGGTCAACTGCTTTTTCCAGTAAACGCAGCGCTCGATTAAGGATTTTTCATTGGTATCAATCACGACCAGCTGTATTTCTCCCTGAATGCGCCCTTTTATTTCCGCAGCCGAGCGGGCCATTTCTTGCAGTAAGAGTAGCGCAATGCCGCTGCCAAGTTTGCCGGCCGCACCGATAACTGCGACATGAGCGAGTTTTTCATTGAGCATGATTTGCATACCGCACTAAACGTAACAAGGATTTCCGATTAAATATATAATAATGCAGCGAGCAAAAAAGGACAAATTGATCATTTTAAATACCCTGTGCGGCTGGTTTTATGAAACCTGCGGAAACAATCCATTAATTCATTCACCGGTAAACTTTCCAGCCGTTCCTGATCCTCAAAGAGACGGACCAGTATTCTCACTCTGCGGGTGGAAAAACAACTCGCGAGATTAGACTCAAATTTCTTAAACAAATGTGGAAGCGCTTCGGCACGGCGCCGGCGATGACCGAGCGGATAATGAATCACGCAGTGTTGTGGAGCCGAACCATCGCGGAAAAAAATATGAACTCCATTGGCAATCGAACGCTTAGAGGGATCGAGATAATCGCGGCTGAACTGTTTGTTTTGGCGAACGACCATTTTTTTCCTTAACGCATCAATGCGGGGGTCTTGGGCAACGACATCCTGATAATGTTCAGCCGTCAATTCTCCATAGAGCAGCCCCACCGCGGCCATGTATTGCAGACAATGATCGCGGTCGGCCGGGTTACGTAAAGGGCCAGTTTTGGAAATGATTCGTACCGCCGACTCCTGGGTTTCGAGAACAATTTTTTCAATTTTATCCAATCGACCGTTTATAAACCGATGCAGCTGTAAGGCGGCTTCCACCGCGGTCTGGCCATGAAATTCGGCGGGGAAGGAAATTTTGAAGAGAATATTCTCCATAACATAAGAACCGAGCGGCCGCCTTAATAGAATAGGGTTACCATCCAAAACAACATCATTAAATCCCCATTCTCTGGCTGTGAGTGCGGTCGGGTAACCCATTTCTCCACGTAACACCATCATGGCCAGCCAAGTTCCTCGGCTCGTCGCATCTCCCGCAGCCCAGGACTTACGGGAACCGGTATTGGGAAAGTGGCGGTAGGTCCGTAAGGGGCCGTTGTCAATAAAGGCCTGGGACAGGGTGTCCACAATTTGATCGGGCCGGGCTCCGAGGAGATGCGCGACGATCCCGGCACTGGCGACTTTGACAAGCAGGACATGATCCAGCCCGACCCGGTTTAAACTATTTTCCAGAGCCAGACAGCCCTGAATTTCGTAGGCCTTGATCATAGCTGTCAAAACCTGTTTCACGCGCAGCGGTTTTTTCCCCGCACTTATATTGTTGCGGGAAAGATAATCCGAGACAGCCAAAATACTTCCTAAATTGTCGGAGGGATGACCCCACTCGGCAGCGAGCCAGGTATCATTATAGTCTAACCAGCGGATCAGCGTGCCGATATTAAAGGCCCCGCTCACAGGATCTAAAATGTAAGCCGTACCGGGGATCAAGCAACCGTTTGGAATCCGCATCCCGGGAGTCAGTGGGCCAAGGAGTTTCCGACATTCCGGAAATTGAAGGGCCAGCACAGCACAGCCGAGTGCATCGGCTAAACAGAGCCGTGCGGTTGCATAAGCTTCTTTGCTGGTCAGAGAAGGACCGGCAATATACTCCGCAATCTTGAGAAAGACGGGGTCCGGTTTTTGAGAAGGAAATACGTAGGACATGCTGACAGCACCCTAACGGGCTGCGAGTGGAATATACTTGCGGGGTTCGGGGCCGATGTAATGGCTGGTCGGACGAATTAATTTATTGTTTTTACGCTGTTCAATAATGTGCGCAGCCCAGCCTGAAATCCGGGAAATTACAAAGAGCGGGGTAAACAATTCCGTTGGGATTCCGCAATAATGATAAACAAGAGCACTGTAGAAATCCAGATTAGGAAAGATCTTTTTTTCCGCCCACATGACTTTTTCAATACGTTCCGCAATCGGATAAAAATGCTGATTCTGATGTCCAACCGATATTTTTTTTGCCCAGCCCTTGATAATGTCTGAACGGGGATCGGAAATGGTATAGACGCGGTGACCAAACCCCATAATCAGTTCTTTGTTGGCTAATTTTTCTCTGATTCCTTTTTCGACTTCTTCCGTATCAGAATATTGCTGAATCAGGGCCATCGCCGCTTCATTGGCGCCGCCATGCAGCGGTCCGCGCAAGGCGCCGATTGCGCCGGTGACCGCAGAATAAAAATCCGAACGGGTGCTGGTAATGGTCCGTGCCGTAAACGTCGAGGCATTGAATTCATGCTCTGCATAGAGAATCAGGGAAACATCGAGGCAGTGTTCGTGATCAGGCGAGGGCTTCTTTCCGTTCAGCAGATAGAAAAAATTTCCAGCCAGGGTTTTTTCGTCCGTGACCAGGGAAATTCTTTTTCCGCTGTGATGAAAATGATACCAATAGAGGAGCATCGAGGAAAAAGACGCGAGCAGTCTGTCTGCGGTCCTGAGCGGGTCTGCTGCGGAAAATTCCGGTTCAAAGTTGCCGAGAAGCGAACAGCCTGTCCGCAGGACATCCATGGGTTGAGTTTCGCCCGGAATTAACTCCAGGGCGGTCTTGAGGCCAGCGGGAATCTCCCGCAGCGCGCGCAGGCGCTGTCGATACTGCTCCAGTTCTTGCCGGCGCGGCAATTCCTCTCTTAACAACAGCCACGCCACTTCTTCAAAAACAGCTTCTTTGGCCAAATCGTGAATCTCATATCCACGGTACTGCAAACCCTTCCCCGCAATACCGCAGGTGCAGATGGCGGAATCTCCGGCAACGACATCAGCCAATCCGCCGGTTTTTTTTATTGTGCTCTCACCCATTGATTAAACCCCTGTTTTGATCTTCCCCCTTAGGGGTCACAAAGTCCTGTCGCCCTCAGGCATAGTAACCGCTTAATTTTTGATTAATTTATAAATTTTGTTTCCCCTCTTTGTCTTCAAAAAATAAATCCCTGAAGGGTATTCACTAAAATTCAAAGTTGCATTTTCCGTTTTGGGAGAAATGGATATTTTTTTCAGAGTTTGTCCAAAAAGATTGGTCAGAACAAAATCTTTTTGGACCGCTGAATGATTGAAAAAAATTTCTGTAATACCTTGGTTTGGGTTAGGATAGAAAATGCTTATCGGCCCTGGCGCCTGCTCCGCCATTAATCCTTGAGGCTCGATGCCGATTGTATTCTGTACCTGATATTTGTGTAAGTATACCCCGATCCCGGGCTGGTCAAAAGAAAGGTATAAATAATTTCCTTTTAAGACCAGGTGGGGACGGGTATGATTTATCTGGGTGACGTGCTTTCGCTCGAGCAGATTAAGGTCTTTATCGAAGGCCAGCAAATCAATATGTTCCTGCCCAATCGACTGGGATGAATAAATGTGATTCATGCTAATATACCAGCGCTGATTTACGGAATCATAAATTTCTCCGGTGGAGAACCAGTTCCCTTCGCCCCCCGCCGCGCTCAGAATATTTTGTGGAGCGCCGAGAGAGGCAGACCACGCACTGCTCCATTTTGTTAAGACCAAATTGGAATTATATCCGAAGGTACTGCCGGTGAACATATAGAATTCATTATTAATATAAAGGGCATTGCCAATGTTGTTATGTTGTAATGTGGTTGTTGAATAGGAACTGCCTACAGGATTTAGATTGGTATCGAATTTATAAACATGATGTTGAAAAGGCGGATCAAAATGCAGTACATAAATATGGGTCCCGTCTGTGACCAGAATCATATCATTGGTAGGGTCGGGCGATCCCTGCACCACCGGAACAAGGCCTCCGATCCGGTTCCCGTTGATATCGGTTTTGAAAATAAACAGATCCTGATCCCCCACTGTGGAAAAAGCAATATAAAACTCCTTATTCAGAATAATGGACTTATGGTCCGTAAGATTGGTGAAACTTGAAAAATCAGAATCAAAGGTGAGTTGTTTGACAGCGCTTTGGAAGTCAATGTCATTATAATTAACTTTTCTTAAATAAATATGCGGCTTGGCCGTGATCGTGTTAATCGTCGTCACACACAGGCTATCCCCTTGATCCGAGACCACGCCCCAGATATTGGCATTTTGAAATTGAATAGAGTCAACGAGGGTAAAGACCTGAGAATTTAAATGAGCCTTTAAGCCTAACAGAAAAAAGATTAACCAGAAAGATTTTATCATATATTCAATTTATTAAAATGACCCCGGGCAGCCGCTAAAAATAAAAAATTCCAGAGGATAAAGGGCAATTTTTTCTGAACAGATTAATTTTATTGGTTGCTGATTGGCATCGTCTTTTTCAAAACCGGCAGGACAGCCATTCCTGCTCCTTCAAGGTTGTCAAACAAAGCGCGCCCCTCTGATACAAAAATCTTAACTACAGACGACCAGTATCTTTGATAATATAGTCCTTCTCGGCAGATGAGTCAAAATTTAGTGCTAAATGATTTGCCTCTGACCACCCCTTGTACATGATTTATCGGATTAAAATAAAACAGGCCGCCGAAAATTCGGCAGCCTGCTTCTGGGTTTGAAAAAAAACGAATCAAATATCAAAATAGAGCGCAAATTCCCATGGATGAGGACGGGTTTCAACAGCCTGTGCCTCATTCTTTAGTTTATAACTGATCCATGTCTCGATCACGTCTTCTGTGAAGACATCGCCCTTCATCAGAAATTCATGATCCTTTTGCAGGTTATTGAGGGATTCACGCAAAGAACCCGGCGCTTTCGGAACTTTGGCGAGTTCTTCAGGAGGCATATCATAAATATCGCGGTCTAAGGGTTCGCCCGGATCAATCTTATTCTGAATTCCGTCAATCGCGGCCATCAGCATGGCGGAAAAGGCGAGATAGGGATTGGTCGAAGGATCAGGACACCGGAATTCAATCCGTTTGGCTTTTTCCGAGACATGGTACATCGGAATTCGCACTGAAGCGCTACGGTTACGGCGCGAATAAGCCAAATTGACTGGCGCTTCAAATCCCGGAACCAGCCGTTTATAGCTATTGGTCGTCGGATTCGTAATGGCCAGCAGGGCCGGGGCATGTTTTAAGATACCCCCGATCGCATGCATGGCGGTTTCGGACATTCCCGCATACCCATTCCCCGCAAAGAGATTCTTGACCCCTTTCCAAATCGACATGTGCACATGCATCCCGCTCCCATTATCTCCGTAAATGGGCTTGGGCATAAAGGTAACCGTTTTATTGTATTTGCGTGCAGTATTTTTAATGACAT
>Ga0247727_10008502_pt1 | contig 19024 bp, 18 predicted proteins | sample WisWelCaveWW1625_FD_202498 | JGI IMG/M metagenome (GOLD analysis project Ga0247727, IMG submission 202498) | Biofilm microbial communities from Wishing Well Cave, Virginia, United States - WW16-25 | ecosystem: Environmental > Aquatic > Deep subsurface > Groundwater > Cave microbial mat | place... | reverse complement strand
GCTCGGAAGCTTGTGCGGAATGCCATCACGAGCAATATGATTTGTGGAAAAATTCAACGCACGCGAATGCAGGCGGGACGCCTGCGCTACGGAACGTTATCGGCCAGTTTGATGGGAGGCCGCGGCGGTTCAAAGACGCAATTGTCACACCGGCCATCAAAGATCAAAAATATATTTTCACGGTCGAACAAAAAGGATTCGACAAAAAAGTTTTTCAAGTCGACGCCGTCATCGGCGGCGGGCATCTGGAAGGCGGAGGCTCGCAAACGTATTTTGCCTATTTTCCGGACGGCACGTTGCGTTTTCTGCCGTTTGATTTTATTCGCAAAGAGAAAATCTGGTTTGGCGAGACGAAAGGCCGGCAGGGCTGGATTCCGATCGGCGAAAACTTATCCATCACCGATCTCAGCGAATGGCCGCCGTCGCGCATTCTCGGCGCGGAACAGAGTTTTAACAATTGCCAGCAATGCCACGGCAGCCAAATTCAAACGACGTTTAATGCGCCGGCGAAAAAGTATGAGACGAAATATAAAAGCTTGAGTATCAATTGCGAGTCCTGTCACGGGCCGGGTAAACGTCATGTTGAGTTGGCGAAGTCCGGCAAAATCGAAGAAGCACAAGATATTGGGATGCCCTCTTTGGCGACGTTGACAAAAGACGAATCGCTCGAAGTTTGTTTTCGCTGTCATGCTTTGAAGGATGTGATGGCAAACGGCTATCTGCCCGGCAAAAATTTGCAAGAATATTATGCGCTGAAATTTCCCATTCTCGGCGAGAATCCTTATCATCCTGATGGCCGCACGGCCGCGTTTGCCTATCAGGAAGGGCATTTGTACAGCGACTGTTATCTCAACGGGTCGATAACGTGCGTGGATTGTCATGATCCGCATGCGCAAGATTATCGCGACATTAACGGCGTGAAATTGAACGGGCGATTTGATAATGGTCAGTGCACGGGTTGTCACGCGAGCAAAGCGTTGTCCCCGGAACGACATTCGCATCACAAAAAAGATTCGCCGGGAAATTTGTGTACGTCGTGTCATACGCCGTATTTGCAGCATCAAGCGATGGGCAAGCAATTGCGTTTCGCGCGCGCGGATCACACGATTCCGATTCCTAGACCGGAGTTTGATGCAAAGCTGGGCGTTGAGAATGCCTGTCAGAAATGCCATGCGGAGAAAACAACGACGTGGCTGCAAGCGAAAACGGTTGAATGGTATGGCGAAATCAAGCCGCACAAAAGTATCGTGCCGGGTTTGTGGCAAGCGCTCGATCTGAAAGATCGCAAGGCGGTTGCGGCGCTGGTGCTGGATGATTCGACGAATCATGTTATGGTGCAGATGGCGGGCTTGTGCCATTTCATCGAAAATTATCTGCGTCCGAATATGCCGGATTTGGAAGCCGATATTATTCAAAAACTCCAATGGCTCGCCGAGTCCGCTGATCTTGATTTAAAAGCGCTCGCGTTGATGAGCTTGCATTTCTCGCAGGATCACGTTGAAGCCGTACACGCTTTTCTGCTTGACAAATTGCCAGCTCTGGGCGATACTGAAGCGTTGATTCGCAGCCGGTGGTCGATGGCACTGGCTTATCTGGCGACGCGTTATCGCGATCAAAATGACGTGACGAATGCGATTGCGACTTATCGCAAAGCGCTTGAAATCAAACCGGAGGGCGCGACGACGTTGTTGAATCTCGGCATGACTTATAGCCAGGCGGGCGATTTGGAAAATGCGATCATGTGCTATCAGCAGGCGGCGAGTCTCGCGCCGGATAATGCAATGATTTTGGTGAACTGGGGGATTGCCTTGCGGCGAAAAAGCGAGGCGGCAAGTGCGATTGAGAAATATCAAAAAGCGCTGGCGATCAATCCGCATCTCGCTTTGCCGCATTTTAATCTGGGCAATGTTTATTATGAACGTGAGGATTTTGCGCCGGCGATTTCGGCGTATGAGAAAGCGGTGGAGTTGGATCCGAGTTTGGCGGTGGCGCATTTTGCGCTGGCGCGCGCTTATATTAAGTCGAAAACGTTGGAACCGGCGGCGCGGGCGCTGCGAGCCGGATTGCAATACGACGCCAGCAACGACGACGCGCGCGCGATGTTGAAGCAGCTTGAAGTTTATCTGGCCGAACCGGGCAACAACCGACGCTGACCGTGCCGCTTGCAATTCGCGCCGCGAAGCGTTATATTGTATGATAAGAAACTTTCGGAGATCTCAACATGATTAAGGTGAAAAATTCCGTGAACGTCCAAAGCAATATTCAATTCACGGTCCGGGGAAACACTCATAGGGATAAATGAGAAACCGGGCAAGGCTGACAAACTAAAGTTTGTCACTCCGTTGTTGCTGGGAAGTGATGCATTGCTTGCGCCTTTATCGCCGCCGCTCTAACTCCGAATGATCAAAGAAAACGATTGCCATGCCATATCCTCTTAAAGAGCGCCTCGGTGCGTGGGAGCTTTTTACCAATCGCCAGGAAGAGCGCGCATACTTTGATTCCTGGATTCGCAACATCGAAAAGGAAGGCGCGCTCTCCACTGCCATCGTCAGCCATCGCAAAGTCGGCAAGACGGCGTTGTTGCAGCGCTTTTATAACGACCTGTTTGAGCGCGGCGGCAAGGTCATCCCCTTCTTCCTCGAGATTGAAGAGGAAAATCGGCTCAAAGACGAGTTTTCTCAGATCTATTATTTGACTTTTATCTCGCAGCTTTTGTCTTTCAAGAAAAGAGAATGGCTGGGGGTTTCGTACGTGCCGGAAAAGTTGGTAGAAGAAAGCGCAGCGCTGGGGCTGGACTATGTTACGGAAGACATCAAACACTGGCAACTTCACGCTGAATATGGCGGAACGCTTTTATGGACGTTTACCCGCGAAGCGCCGCATCGCCTAGCTGAGATTTCCGGCGACCGCTTTGTGGTGATCCTGGATGAATTTCAAAATCTCAACAAATACATCTATCAGAGCTGGCCGGCCACGCCGGAGAATCTGATTCCCAATATGGCCGGCAGTTATCTCGGCACCTGTGAGTCCAAGCTCGCGCCGATGCTGATTACCGGCAGTGCCGTCGGCATGTTGATGCGCCTTATTCATCAGCAGTTGCCAAAACGTTTCAAGTTTTATTTTCTGGAGAAATTCAAAGAGCAGGATTTCCTGGAATTGGGTTATAAATTATCCGACCTTTACGGCGTTCCGACCAACGACGAGTGCCTTTTGCTTGCCCAGCGCTTGCTCGGCGGCCATCCGGCTTATTTGCGCGATTTGTTCCAGTCAGATTATAAAATCAAAGACCTGACGACGCCGCAAGGGGTTTATGAGGCTTATCTATTTGAAGTGGGCACGCCAAAACAGGGACGCATCCGCGCCGGTTGGGAGGAATATCTTGATGTCGCCTTCGATGAGATCAACCAGTTTAATGCCAAAAAGATCGTGCTCTTTCTGGCCAAACATCACGAGCAGGAGTGGACGCGGATAGAGATCAAAGAGCGCTGCGGCCTGACGACGATGGATGACCGCGAGCTCGAGCGCAAGCTGCAGGCGTTGGCCGACGCTGACCTCATTTCCCAGGGCCGCACGAGCCTGGATTATCAAGGGCTGGGCGATACGACGTTTGATAAAGTCTTCCGCATGAAATATGAAAAAGAAATCGAGCAGACCACTTTCGAAATCGTCAGGCAAAACATTATTGACGAGTTTGAGCGAACCAATCGCGAGCTCAAAACCGCGCTGGCCGCCAAAACGCACGAGGCCAATGTTCTGCGCGGCCATCTGAACCAGAAAAAAGGCGAGATCGGCGAATTGTGGATCAAGTCGGTCATTCGCAACCATTCCCATCATGGGCGCTATTTCAATCCTGGCGAGCTTGGGAACAACGCCGAAAAAATTCGGTTGCCGCTTTTTCACGAGATCGCGATGCATGCTTTTTCGCGCCAGGATCAAAAGATCGAAATCGACATTCTCTGCCGTCCGGCGCTGACCGCGGAATGGCACCTCGCCGTGGAAGTCAAGAATCGTGAAGCCAGGCAGGTGAGTGTTGGCGATGTTGAAAAGTTTGCTTTCAAACTGCAAGCCTTCAAGGACGATCGTGGCGAGGTGAAACTGCAGAGCCTCTATTACAGCTTTAACGGTTTCCAGCCCGCGGCGCTGGAAAAGCTGCGCGAGCTGCATATTTACTGGTGGGATTTTGACGCGCTGGATCGCCTGTCGTGAGAGTGAAAACAATTTCAATTCAGTTTTCCGGTTTTTTGCGCCGGAATATTTGGCACTTTTATATAAACATCTTTAAGCGAAAGCTCGCAGTTAATGCTCTCGAGCTTGACAGTATCTTCGAGATTTTGGTACCGGCCATACCTCCACGTCCGATCACTCTGTCGCGTATATTGCTCGACGCGAACCGCGTCCTGCGCGATCAAATATACTCAACTAAAGATTCAATGAACTGATAATGCTGAAACTTCTCGCCGCGGTCATGAGCTTCGGAGGAATGAGATAAAATTTCGAAGATCACAATCGGGTTCAGCAGCGTGTCAACATAATCATCTTCAAAAAGTTCCTGGCCGCACGTGACGGCGACATCGGGGTAAGTATACTTGCCGATTTTTTTGATTTTCACCCGCATGTCGCTGGGATAGACGTTACAGTCACGCTCCAACAATTGATTGCCGAGCACACGAATCACATTTGAGGCGATAGGGTTATGCGGTCTGAGCGCGCCGGCCATCGCAAACATTTCCCCCTGAAAGTATTCGCTTTTAAACTCGGCTTGGCGCTCAATGGCGAGATACTCTTCAGCGGTTAAAAGCGATCTTTTCGGCAGAGTTGACATCGGATAACCACCTTGAAAATGATGAGTAAAAAGCCGGTGAACCAGGGAATTAATCAATTGGAAAGATACGAAATTTTGTCCATAAATTCAAGAGCGAATTGCAAGCAATCGCTTTTAAGATCTTGCTTGCAGCCCTCCTCGGAATTATATTAAGGGGAATGCTTTTCAACACACAATCCAAATTTCTAACTCTAACCAGAGGAAGGAGAGCGCGGGATGAGTAAAACCAAACAGGCCGTTGCAATTTTTATGTTGTTGGCGGCAGCGGTGTTGTCGTTGTATGAAAGCGTGACGGCGCAATCGACAGCGAAGAAATCCACGGCAGCTACAGTCGCAGCCGGCTACGACACGAGTTTGTATCGCGCGATGAAATGGCGCAGCATCGGGCCGTTTCGCGGCGGTCGCTCGACGGCGGTGGCGGGCGTGCCGAATCAACCGCTGGTGTATTATTTCGGCGGGACCGGCGGCGGCGTGTGGAAAACGGAAGATGGCGGGATGAATTGGAAACCGATCTCGGATGGCTATTTTAAAACGGGGTCGGTCGGGGCGATTGAAGTTGCGCAATCCGATCCCAATGTGATTTATGTCGGCATGGGCGAGGCGTGTGTGCGCGGCAATTTCTCACACGGCGACGGCGTATACAAATCCACCGACGCGGGAAAGACGTGGAAGAATGTCGGACTTACGGATTCGCGGCAGATCGGCAAGATTCGGATTCATCCGCAAAATCCCGATCTCGTTTATGTCGCGGCGCTCGGGCATGTTTACGGCACGAACACGGAGCGCGGCGTGTTTCGCTCGAAAGACGGCGGCAAAACTTGGGAGAAAATTTTATATAACGATGAAAAAACCGGCGCGGTGGATATTGCGATGGACCCGACCAACGCGCGCATTCTTTATGCCGGACTTTGGCAAGTGAGCCGCACGCCATACGGAATGTACAGCGGCGGGCCGGGCAGCGGCCTTTATAAATCGACCGACGGCGGCGACACGTGGACGGAGCTGAAAGACGGTTTGCCGAAAGGCCTTAAAGGCAAAATCGGCGTGACGGTTTCGCCGGTGAATCCGAATCGTGTGTGGGCGAATGTCGAAGCGGAGGATGGCGGCGTGTTTCGCTCCGACGATGCGGGCAAGACGTGGCGGCGCGTGAATGAAGATCGGCGGCTGCGGCAGCGCGCCTGGTATTACACGCACATTTATGCCGACACGCAAAATCCCGAAACCGTGTACGTGTTGAATGTGCAATTTTTCAAATCGGTTGACGGCGGCAAGACTTACGAAAACATTCGCGTGCCGCACGGCGATAATCACGATCTGTGGATTGCGCCGGAAAATAATATGCGCATGGTGAGCGCGAATGACGGCGGCGCCTGCGTGACCTTCACCGGCGGCAAAGCGTGGTCGAGCGAAGACAATCAGCCGACGGCGCAATTTTATCGCGTCACCACCGACAATCGTTTTCCATATTACGTTTACGGCGCGCAACAGGATAACAGCACGGTGGCGATTGCGAGCCGCAACAACGGTTTCGCTATTTCGACGCGCGATTGGTATGCGGTCGGCGGCGGCGAGAGCGGTTACATCGCGCCGCATCCGGTTGATCCGAATATCGTGTACGCCGGCAGCTACGGCGGATATTTGACGCGCTACGATCATCACACCGGTGAGGAGCGCAACATCATGCCGTGGCCGGAGAATCCGATGGGAGCTGGAGCGGCCGATTTGACCTATCGTTTTCAATGGACATTTCCGATTGTGATTTCGCCGCACGATCCAAACACGATTTACGCGGCGGGAAATGTTCTGTTCAAATCGACAAACGAAGGGCAAACGTGGGAGCCGATCAGTCCGGATTTGACGCGCAACGATAAGAGCAAGCAGGCTGCTTCCGGCGGCGACATTACGAAAGACAACACGAGCGTCGAATATTATTGCACGATCTTCACATTTGTCGAATCGTCGTTGCAAAAGGGCCTGATGTGGGCCGGTTCGGATGACGGCCTCATTCACGTGACAACGGACGGCGGAAAGAACTGGCAGAACGTTACGCCGAAAAATATGCCCGAATGGGGTCTCATCAGTATTATCGACGCCTCGCCGTATGACGCCGGCACCGCGTATGTGGCGATGAATCGTTACAAGCATGATGATTTCAAACCGTACATTTATAAAACGAATGATTACGGCAAAACGTGGACGTTGTTGAATAAGGGCATTCCCGATGGCGCGTTTGTGCGGGCGGTGCGTGAAGATCCGAAACGCAAAGGCTTGTTGTATGCTGGAACGGAAACGGGGATGTATGTTTCATTCGATGACGGCGCGAACTGGCAAAGTTTGCAAAGGAATTTGCCGGTTGTTCCGATCACCGACATCGCCGTGAAAGAAAATGATCTCGTTGTTGCAACGCAAGGCCGTTCGTTTTGGATTCTCGATGATCTCACACCGCTGCATCAACTGTCGGATCAAGTTGCGGCATCGACGGCGCATCTCTTCCAGCCGCGTGCGGCGTATCGCTTTGGTGGCGGCAGTTTTCCGATTCCGAACGTTGGACAAAATCCGCCGAACGGCGTGGTCATTCATTATTATTTGAAGAGCAAACCGGAAGGCGATATTCGTCTCGAAATTTTGGATGCAAAAGGCGACACGATTAAAACCTTCAGCAGCAAAGAGAAGAAGCCGGAAGGTGAAGGTGGTGGCGGTTTTCTGGCGGAATTTTTTGGCATCACCGGCGATCCGAATAAACTGGCTAAAGAAGCGGGCATGAATCGTTTCGTGTGGGACATGCGTTACGCCGATGCATTGAATACGCCGGGCGCGGTGCTGTGGGGCGGCAACTTGCGAGGTCCGGTGGCGGTGCCGGGAAATTATGGCGTGCGGTTGATTGTCGGCAATCAAACGATGACGGAGTCATTCGAGATCAAAGCCGATCCACGACTCAAGCTGCCGCTGGCGGATTATCAGAAGCAATTTGATTTTCTCATCAAAGTGCGCGATAAAATTACCTGGGCACATGAGACGGTCAATTTCATTCGCGACGTGCGCAAACAAGTTGACGATCTGTCGAAACGCGTGAGCGACGCCGGCACGGATGGCAAAGCGGTGACCGCGGCGGCGAAAGATTTGAATGAGAAAATGAAAGCGATTGAAGAGGAGATTCTGCAAGTCAAAGCGAAGAGCAGTCAGGATCCTTTGAATTTTCCGATCAAGCTCAACAACAAGATCGCGGTGCTGGCGGACGTGGCGAGCAGTATGGACGCGCCGCCGACGGATGCGTCGGTGGCGGTGTTCAATCAGCTTTCAGCGAAGCTCGATGTTCAACTCGCGAAGCTGAAAGAGATTCGCGAAAAAGACGTGCCGACGTTCAACCAGCTCGTGCGCGAGCAGGCGGTGCCGGCGATTATGGTGAGCAAGAAGGGGATGGGTGAGATGAAGTAAGTAAATTTTTTTCTTAGCCCTCAATCTTTGGCCGGTTGTGCGAAAGATTGGGGGCTGGTTTTGTCGTAGAGAAAGAATAATCGCAAATGAGAATGAAAATATTTTGCAATATTCACGCTTGTTTTTGTAGAGAAGATTTTGTAGCTTTTGTTGAAATACTTCTAATGACTTTTGTTGTAAAGTTTTGAGGAGGTCGGTAAGTATGGCTCTTAATCAAGCTCAATTGGAATCAAATTCGATTCGGCCGCAACGCCTGACGGCGGAAGCAATTTCCGATCTTGCCGGAACGTATCTTTTTGAGAAAGTTGGCGACGCCGTCGCTGCCGAAGAACCGGTTTGGGACGGCGAAAAATGGCGCGTCAAGGTAACCCTCCCGTCTCTGCAAAAGGAGTTGGGAAAATTAATTTTTGCGGCGGATGGTCAATTAGTGGCTGCAGAATCGGATAGTCCGGCATTATTGGAAGAAAAAGCCAATGAAGATTGATGTTCCGGTTTTGCCGCAGGAAACTCCATCGGGCAAAGAGATTCGACTTGATTCGATGACTTTTTATAAAGCGTGGATTTCACGGGGTCGGTCAGGCTTGGTTATAGCGCGAAAGATTTGAATGAGAAAATGAAAGCGATTGAGGAAGAGATCATTCAAGTGAAAGCGAAGAGCAGCCAGGACCCGCTGAATTTTCCGATCAAGCTCAACAACAAAATCGCGGTGCTGGCGGACGTCGCGAGCAGCATGGACGCGCCGCCGGCGGATGCTTCGGTTACGGTGTTCAACCAGCTTTCGGCGAAGCTCGATGTTCAACTCGCGAAGCTGAAGGAGATTCGCGAGAAAGACGTGCCGGCGTTCAACCAACTCGTGCGCGAGTAGGCGGTGCCGGCGATTATGGTGAGCAAGAAAAGCTCAACGAAATAAATAGTTTTGATAATGCCAATAATAAACCCTGGAGCCGAATTGGCTTCAGGGTTTATTATTTTGTCAGGCGATAAAATCCGGCGTAGCTATTTTTCTTATAAGCGGCAGAAAGGTGCCGGTATTGATATCCGACATAACCGGCGCGACAGGTGCGTTCGCCCCTGCTGACCTTCCGTGGTCAACAAATCTCGAATTAACGCCAGATCGTCTGGCGTGATGATTTTACCGCGAAGACGTATTTCCTTTTCGATCATGAAAAGAAAATACAACAATAAAAATTGAGACGCCAGTCTTTTTTTTAAAAAAATTGAAAAATTTATTTCAACGCGGTGGGATAGCGTTGTCCACCCGTCACGGAGGGATTACGCAATGCAGAAACCTCGTACAAAAAAATTTCTTGCGCTTTCGGCCGCGGCGTTTTACATTGTAGGCAAGATAATTCGATCAACCGGTTTTATTTTATTGAAAGGATTTTGTCATGCCAGCCATGCCGACGTTCGATATTGTCAGCAAAGTCGAGATGCAGGAAATCGACAATGCGATCAACAACACCAAAAAAGAATTACAGGGGCGTTACGATTTTCGCGGCTCCAAAACCGCCATCGAACTGAACAAGAAAGACAGCTTGATCACGCTGCACACCGAGGATGAAATGAAAGTGCGCGCCCTGCGCGAAATGCTGTCGAATCATCTGGCCAAGCGCAAAATCGATCCGCGCGCGCTGGAGTTCGGCGAGGTGCAGCCCGCGCTCGGCAGCACAGTCAAAGTCGAAGTGAAAATCCATCAGGGCGTCTCCGCGGAGATTGCGCGCGAGATCGTCAAAATGATCAAAGATTCCAAGCTCAAAGTGCAGGCCGCGATTCAAGACGACCAGGTGCGGGTCAGCGGCAAGCAGATCGACGACCTGCAGGCCGTCATCAAAATGCTGCGCGACAGCGCGATCAAAATTCCGCTGCAGTTTGTGAATATGAAAAGCTGAGGGCGGAGGGCAGGAGGGCATGGCGCGGAGAGCATGGCGCAGAGCGCATAGGGCATGGCGTATAAGAAAATGGAGATGCTCTGCTCTCTGCGCCATGCGCTCTGCTCTTTGCCCCAGTTAAAGTTGCTGCATTTCAGTGGGATTTCTTTTGGGCTTTGCAAAACTAAAGTTTTGCACTCCGCTTATAAAAACGTAAAATTCAAGCCGATCGCCAGCGTTTGTTTCACTTGAATCTTGCCGCGGCTCACTGGCGGTTCTTTGAGCAATTGCACGTTAAAATTCACCGTGACATATTTGCTCACTTTCGCGGCGAGGGTATTATCGGAGCGCATAATGATGAGGTCAAAATTTTTGAACGCGTCAAAGAGTTCCACTTTTCCGGTGAACAGCAGATTGGATTGCAATTGCCACGTTACTTCGGTGACCGACTCCAGGCCGCCTTCGACTTTGGTTTTCTCGATAGCCTGCGTGGCCGGATGGTCGGCGTAAATATTAAACTCCGAGGTGATCACCTCGCGCAACGCCACGCCGAGCCGCGTTTTAATCTGCGGCATGGGCTGATATCCCAGACCGGCGCTTTGCGTCAGATAGCCGGGATCGAGAAACTTGGAGACTTGCTGAAATTTTCCGGTTTTAGTATCCTTCTGCGAATAATCAAATCCTTTCGCAAACTGCGTCTTTAAGGTCGCCGCCACATACGGGTTGACGTAAGTTCCCACCTTGAAGGTTAAATTGCTCTCAACGTCGATTTTATCATCGGTCTTGCGAATGCCCTGACTGCCGAGTTTCGTCTGGCCAAACGCAAATTTATAGGAAATCGTCCAGTTGGTTTTCGGCAATTCATTGCCAGACTTGCCGACCAGCGACATCGCATAGGCCAGCGCATTCTCGCCGCCCTGCGCCCAGTTGTCATTGAACGACACCTGCGTCAGATTCAGGCCGCCGACCAAATTGTGCGTCCACGGCTTTATTACTTTCGCCGTATCGGCCGGCTGCGCGCCGGCATTGGCTGCGAATAAAGCAATGACAATAACAAATAGTTTCCTCATGCGTTTTTCCTTTTACAAATTATACTGACGGGAATATCGGACATGCCCATTAATACGCGACGGCGCGCGGCAATTTTTTGGCCTGTTTGACCCAGTTGCTCACCTGCGTCTGGTTGGGCAATTTGCGCACAAGTTTTTTTTCCTCATTCGCCGCAATGAGATGTTTGTGCAGATTTTCCGCGTTCCGCTGCGCCAGCTCGACGACGGTGTCGACGCCGGCAATTTCGAGCAATTCCGCGTATTGCCCGCCAATGCCTTTGATGCGCGACAGATCGGCATGATTGACCCAGCGCAGAATGAACGGTTCGCCAATTCCCGACTGTGTGGCGAGTTCTTTGCGACCCTGCGGCGTAGCGCCTTTTTCCAACAGCGCTTTCACCGACTTGATTCCGAGGTCCTGTAGTTTCTGCGCATAAGCCTCGCCGACGTCTTCGATTTTTAATAAACTCATCATCTTTGCATCACCTCCATAACCTGCATGATTCGCCAACGTGTGAGACAGGCAGCCTTGCCTATCAAACCGTTTCGACAGAAAAAAGGCTCGGCAAAAAAAACTTGCCGAGCCCGAAGTCTTCCTGAGATCAGAGCTCGAATCATCGGAACCCGCGCGCCGATCAGGTCGTCGCTTTCGCAGGAATTTTTAGCTTTTGTCCGACTTTGATCAAATCGGGGTTCGTCAAAATATCTTTATTGAGATTGAAAATCTCCATGTAGCGTTTGGCGTCGCCAAAATGGCCTTTGGCAATTTTCGACAGCGTATCGCCGGCCTTCACCGTGTAAATGCCGTAGATATCCGTCTTCTCGACTTTGATGTCAACGGCGATTTCGTTTTCCCAGCCGGGGTACGATTTGATTTTGTCCCACAACTGATCTTTGTCGTATTGATAAATCGCCGTGCCTTTGATGTGCAGCTTGCCGCCTTCTTCCTTCACCTCGCCGTTTTTGACCTGCAGCTTGACGCCGAGATCGAGCAGCTCCTTGTACTTGTCTTTTAGCATCTCCTGACTCCTTTCGGTTAATAATGATGAGACATTAATGCTTGCTTCCTCAAAAAAATGTAGCTTTTTTAATATAATCGTGTAAATTTTAAAAACAAGTTTCTTTTCAATCAACTTTTGATGCGATTAAAATTAACCTCGTGAGTCTCACCATGCCCAACTTTATTGAAGAACTGCTGGGAGCCGTCGGCCCCGAAGTCACCAAAAATCTTTCTGCGACGCTTGGCCTGGATAAAAACACGGCCAGCCAGATTTTGCCGCAGGTCGCGCCGATGATTCTCGGCGGCTTGAAGCGCCAGATGGAGCAACGCGGCGGCGCGCCGCGCGTCGATCACATTCTGAATAAATACGGCAGCGCCAGCGTGCTGGACGATATCGGCGGCCTGTTCGGCATGCACGCGCAAAATCAAAATGCCGATCCTCGTCTCGGCGGCCTGCTCGGCGATTCCGGCGTCAATGCGGCCGGTATGCTGTCGCAGCAATTCAATCTCGACAAAAATACCGCGATGAAAATTATCCCGATGCTCGCCCCGATCATTTTGGGTTTCCTCACCAAGCGCCGTGACACCGGCGGCGCGGGTTCGCATGGCATTGCGGCTTTGATCGATCAGGACGGAGATGGCAATAATATTCTGGACGACGTCGCCGGATTTTTCATGCGCGGTCTCGGCAGCGCACAGGGTTCGCAACAGGGCGGCGGCGACCTGCTCGGCGGTTTGCTCGGCGCCGTGCTGGGCGGCGGTGGAAATCGCCGTTAATTATTCAAAGAGCATAAAAAGCGGCGGCCCGAATTTAGTGACGAGAGATGGGGAGCATCACTGTTTGGGCACGAGATTATCGGGCCACCGTTGCTTTTTAAAAATTGACCGGTCGCTGAATTTTTGTACACGCTGAATTAACTGAACTTCAGCGACCGGTCAATGTGGTGTTGCAAAATTTCTTTCCTAATATTCCCTACGCCACTTCATCCGTATCAACCTGCCCGCTCAAACGCCGCGTCACATGCGACCACGACATGCCGGCAGCCAGCACCAGCGCGACCACGATTAAAACGAGATATGAAATCGCTTTCGTGCCGCGCGGCGAAAAAACGTTGAAATCAATCAGAACCCAGATGATGCCGCCCAAGAGCGCGACGGTGAGGAAGACGCCTTTGCCGCCCAGCGAACGTTTCGTCGCCTGCAGAAAAACGATCCAGCCAACGAGCAGCGCGATCCCCGCCAGAATTTTGAGCGGATTGAGCGCGCCGAACGTCAGGTCCGGCGGCGGCGATTTATACAACAGCAAAAGCGCCCAGTGGAAAAAAGAGTAGCCTTCCGGGTTGTACGTCGCCGCCACCAGCACGACGGCCATCAAGAAACGTCCCAGAATTCCGCTCCAGTTGAAGTCATTTCTTACCATTCAATCTTCCCTTCAGGTCTTCTTGCTCCGTATCATCCGATAGATCCACAAAATCAAAATCGCACCGACGGTCGCGCCGATAAATTGCGCCGTTTCACCGGCGCTGTAAAATCCGGCAAATTGCCCGAGATAAGTTGCCACAAACGAGCCGCCGATGCCTAAAAGCATCGTGATGATGATGCCGCCGGGATCTTTGCCCGGCATGATGAGTTTGGCCAGCGCGCCCGCGGCGAGGCCGATGATAATCGTGTAAAGCATAAGCTCTTCCTTTCTGGTTGAATGAACCGTTTACTTCCGATCAGGACAAATAACCTCTACGCAATTCGTAAAACGTAAATCTTGCGCATTACGTTTTACGCCTTTGACTTATCGCGCCGGATTATTGTTGGTCGGCTTTCACTCTCACCTTCTCAATTTTCTTGCGCGCTTCATCGGCGCTTTTGTGTTTCGGAAATTTGTCGAGAATGATGGAATAATAATCCTTGGCGCGCTTATAATCCTTCAACTTTTCTTCGCACAACGATCCGGCTTTCAGAATCAACTCCGGCGCTTTCTCGTAATAAGGGAAAACCTCGGTAATTTTCACATATTGCTCCGCGGCTTTGTTGTAATCCGCCAGTTTATCTTTGTAAACATCGCCGATTTTTTCAAACGCCGTCACCGCGCGCTTATCGGATTTATGCTTCTCCACAATCTCGTTATAAGCCGCAATCGCGCCGCCGTAATCTCTGGTGTTATCCGTGTTGATTTCGGCGATCGCCCATAGCGCGTCCACGGCTTTTGCGCTGTCCGAACCGGTCTCCACAAACTTGCGATAATCGGCAATCGCGCCGCCGTAATCTTTCGTTTTCTCTTTTTTAATTTCGCCCAGCTTAAAAATCGCCAGCGTCGCATACTCGCTCTGCGGATTTTTCGTCGCCAACTCGCTCAGAACCTGAATGGCCGTTTTATGCTCGCCCAACTCCTTCGAGAGCAGCACGCCGCGACTGTAGCGCGCCGCAGGCAACAGCGGGCTTTCCGCGCAGCAATATTCGAGGCGCAAATAACTCACCTCCGCCTCGTGTTTATCGCCTTTCTTTGCATAAAACTCCGCCATCATCCGAATCGTCGTATCCTGCCGCGCGTCTTCCGGAAACAAGATGAGAAACTTTCTTGACTCCTCGGCCAGCAAGCTGTAAACCTCAGAATTATCCAGCATCGGCGCCGCATACAAATACTCATAATAACGATCCGCCGGCACCTGGCCCTTTGGCGTTCCATCGATCAGCGCCAACAGTTTGGCGCGTTTCTCTTTAAAAGAACCTTCTTCGGCAATCATTTTGCGCGCCTCTTTCGCCGCCTCCTGCTGCCAGTTCGTGCCCGGATAAAGATAAATCGTTTTCAAAAAAGCCGCCGCGGCCTTTTGTTTGTCGCCCTTTTCCTGATAAACTCTGGCGATGAGATATTGCGCTTCCGCCGTCTTCCCGCTGTCGGAAAATTGCACGACATACTGATTCAACTCCGCCAGCAAATAATCGTGCAGATTCTTATCATGCCGATTGTAAACCTCTTGCAAATATGAAAAAAATTTTTCCGGATTTTCGCGCGCGCTTCCCGTTCCGGTTATAAAAATCAGGCTGAAACACAGCAGCAGTTTGGGCAATGCTTGAATCCTTGGCATATTTTCTCCTCAAATGAGTAAAAGACCGGACGCAACATGAATGTTGAGTTACCTCGTGGCGCAACATTCATGTTGCGCTTCCGCAGGCTCTTTCGGCGTCATGACAAAAAATATATATATCGAATTTGCGAAAAGCAAGTGGTTTGCGGCTTTTTTAAACCTTGCAAAAAAAAGGCGTAACTTCGATAACACCATTTGCGCAGTGGTTACCGGTTACGCCTTCGGCTTCGAAGTCCAAACCTCGCTTGCCCGTCAAGGGTGGCTTTGAACCTAACAATCACTTTTTTCAGAAAATACAAAAAAGCAGCCGCATGATCAAGAAAAAATTTTTCGCGCTATGCGCCATGCCCTCTGCTCTTCGCCCTCAGAGCTTCAGCTTCGCGATATTCTCTTTCACGCGGCCGGCAGATTCTTGCAGCAGTTTCAATTCGGCATCACTCAACTTCAATTCATAAATTTGCTCGACGCCGTTTTTGCCGAGCTTCACCGGTACGCCGACGTAAACATCTTTTAAGCCGTATTGTCCAGTGAGCCACGCGGCGCACGGCAGAAGGCGTTTCGCATCGCGCACGACGGATTCCACCATTTCCGCGACCGCGGCCGAGGGCGCATAATAGGCGCTGCCTTCTTTGAGATATTTTACAATCTCCGCGCCGCCGTTTTTCGCGCGATCGACGATGGCGTCGATGCGATCTTTCGCGAGCAGTTCGGTGAGCGGAATGCCGCCGACGGTGGTAAGACGCGGCAGCGGCACCATGTCATCGCCGTGGCCGCCGAGCACCAGCGCGGAAATATCGCGCACCGACACATTCAGCTCCATCGAGATGAACGTGCGATAACGCGCCGTGTCCAACACCCCGGCCATGCCGAACACGCGATTCGGCTCGAAGCCGCTCACTTTCATGGCGACGTACGTCATCACATCCAGCGGATTGGTCACGGTAATGATTTTGCACTGCGGCGAATTATTCACGATATTCTCGGTAACCGCTTTGACAATGCCGGCGTTCGTCGCCTGCAAATCATCGCGGCTCATCCCCGGCTTCCGCGCCAGGCCCGCGGTGATCACGACGATGTCTGAATTTTTCGTGAGCGCATAATCATTGGACGAGCCGATGACTTTGCAATCAAAACCTTCGACCGGCGCGGATTCCCACAGATCGAGCGCCTTGCCCGCGGGAATGCCTTCGAGAATGTCGATGACCACAATTTCATTCGCCAGTTTCTTTTCGGCCAATCTGAGCGCGGTGGTCGCGCCAACATGGCCGGCGCCAACAACGGTGATTTTCATGTAAACTCCTTTCCTATATTTTCGAGTTGTTACGATCCGTCTCGCCGAGCAATACTCGCCGTTGCTCCGGATTAAGTTTTTTTACAAGCGCTTTTTGCAGCTTTTCATCTCGCAAGATTGCATCAACAAGGTCTTCTTCTTTCCAACTAATGCGGGCTGGTTTCGTTGAACAGTTTCCACCTTTGCCCCGGCTTCAATTTGGTTATGGCTGTTTTCAGCAATTGTTCGTTTTTTAAGACAGCGGCCAAAAGCTCTTCCTCGCCGAGTGCCTGCAGAAGATCTTTCTTGTCGAGCGCCCGCAGGTGATCCTTCTTGTCGAGCGCCTGCATGAGATATTTCTTGTCGAGCGCGGCAGCCACCTTTGTGGGGCCGGTGATCTTGACAAGTTTTTGGGCCATTGCTTCTTTCGTCATCATAAGTTGATTGACCTCGCTTTCATAAAGATTAAACATCGCCTCTAAAATCGAGGGCTTTTCGCGCTTTTGCAGCGCCGCGAGCACAATTCGCAATCGCCGCTCGCGGGTGGAGAAGGCCTGCAATTCGTCCGGCACCTCTTTGAGGACGATCACGTACGTAACCGAATGGGAACGGCGGCAGAATATGCCTTTCCCGGCCGGCTCAAAATCATATTTCGGCAACGCTTTTCGAACCGCCCGCGGCAGATGATGCACCAGCGCGGTTAACGTAACCTGGTTCGGACTTCCCACCGCATGTTTCATCATGTAATGCCAGCCGTATGCTTGCAGCTTCTGCAAGTCCGCCACTCTGAAACGGGCTTTCTCGCTTTTGATCTCCATAATATTGTGCCGCCGAAAGTAACGAAAGAGTGGCGGCAGCTTTGCAAACGATTTCTTTTTCTCGACAACGACGACCAGGTCGATTTCCAGCGGCAACTTGGCCACTTTATGATGATCATCGGCCTTGCTCTCAAGCTCTTTAAAAAAACGCTTGAGTGTTTGAATGATCCATTCTTCGTGCGGCTCGTATGCCGGGCGCTTTTTGCGCATGTGTACGTCCCTGTCGAGAATTTAATAACCTTTGCCCGTTACAAAACTCCGTCGATTTTCTAATTAATTCGAGCTGGTTTCGCCGAGCAATACTCGCCTTTGCTCCGGCTTCAATTTCGCTCCAAGTGTTTTTAATAACCGCTTGTTGCGCAATACGGCAGCTATTATATCTTCCTGGCTTAAAGCCGCCAGGAGATATTTCTTGTCGAGTGCGGCAGCCATTCTCCTGGGGGCCGGCGATCTTGACAAGTTTCTGGGCCATTGCTTCTCTGGTCATCATAAGTTGATCTACCTCATTTGCATAAAGATTAAACATTGCCTCTAAAATCGGGGGCTTTTCGCGCTTTTGCAGCGCCGCGAGCACAATTCGCAATCGCCGCTCACGGGTGGAGAAGGCCTGCAATTCCTCCGGCAATAATTCGTCCGGCACCTCTTTGAGGACGATCACGTACGAAACCGGATGGGAACGGCGGCAAAACACACCTTTTCTCGCCGGCTCGAAGCCATATTTCGGCAGCGCTTTCCGAACCGCACGCGGCAACTGGTGCACCAGCGCGGTCAACGTAACCTGGTTCGGACTTTCCACCGCAGGCTTCATCATGTAAAGCCAGCCGTACGCCTGCAGTTTCTGCAAGTCTGCAACTTTAAAACGGGTCTTCTCGCTTTTGATCTCGAGAATGTTGTGCCGCTGAAAATAACGAAAGAGTGGCGGCAGCTTTGCAAGCGATTTCATATTCTCGACAACGGCAACCAGATCGATTTCCAGCGGTAGTTTGCCCACCTTGTGATGGTCATCGGCCTTGATCGCAACCTCTTTGAAAATCCGCTTGAGAGCCTGAATGATCCATTCTTCATACGGCTCATAAGCCGGGCGCTTTTTGCGCATGCGCAAATCCTTGTCGAGAATTGAGCCTTTGTCAATTTAAGAAACTTCGGCCGCTTTGTCAATTAAAGTAAAACGATTTTCTATTTCATCGTCTTTGTATTTCATCGTCGATCCTCCAAATTTCAAAAGGCGCACTAAACCGGCGATAGCATCGACAAGTCATACACCGGCGTTTTGATCGTTCGTTTGGGCTTGCTTTTGTTCCAGACCACCCTTTGCAGCATCCTCACGGTTTCTGGCTCGAAATATTGTTCGCCGCACTGTTGGCAAACATCAGTGGGCACGTTCTCGACAACAATGGGCTTGCCTTGATAAAATACCGAATAATCAATCAAGGATTGCACACGCGTGCCACCACAAATATCACACTTCATTTCGGTTTCCTTAATGCCAGGGCGGATACATCAGTTCCCCCACCACGTTAGCGCTTGCTTTTGCAGTGCCAGCGCAGAATACCGATCGCGCCAATCCTGCAACGCCCTAGCCCAGCTTAGCCGCAGTTTTCCTGGCTTTCCGGCGTGTCGTTTAATGGCCAGCAAATCGACAAAATCGAATACTTTCTGTCGAAGCTCGGGAGAGAGCCTAT
>Ga0247727_10008501_pt1 | contig 19026 bp, 23 predicted proteins | sample WisWelCaveWW1625_FD_202498 | JGI IMG/M metagenome (GOLD analysis project Ga0247727, IMG submission 202498) | Biofilm microbial communities from Wishing Well Cave, Virginia, United States - WW16-25 | ecosystem: Environmental > Aquatic > Deep subsurface > Groundwater > Cave microbial mat | place... | reverse complement strand
ATTCATTCCTGCCTCCGTTTTTCACCCGTTGGGTGTACTTTTGTTGTCCCTTTCAACAACAATTGTACGACGGAGGCTCTTCTTTTTATTACTCTTTCTTCGTTTTCTATTTAGGGGTTAGGGTCGGTGGAGATGAATAAGGAAAGTCAATGCGGCCATGTCTTTTCGAATTGATTTTAGTGGTAGACATGACCGCACCAGCTCTTTCTAATAATAAAGGTAAAAAACGAGGTGAATTGGTGCGCCCCACCATTTCTTGAAATTATTTAATATGGAGAAGGTGGGACTGTACTGACTTCCTCTAAAATATGTATTAAGGAAAGCCCATGCGGCACTTGCTTTTCTTAGAAAAAATTTTAGAAGAAGCAAGCACCGCATTAATCTTTTTTGGAAGTTAAAGATGTAAATATAAAGGTAGATTAATGCGGAAGGAGAGATTTGAACTCTCACGGGTTTCCCCATACGCTTCTGAGACGTACGCGTATACCAATTCCGCCACTTCCGCAAATTTGTTTCGGCACCAGTATAATGGACATCATTCAGGCTGTCAATCGCGAGTCTATTGAGTCTATTGAGTCTATTGAGACTTTATTTAGTAATAACTCCCTGTTATAATGGCGCCTATGTTATTAACCGTTTCATTTCAAACAATAGTTTTGGCTATCATCCAAATTCTGATTTTGGGGGCCGGTGGATTTTGGCTGGTCAAGCGACGCACCATTGATGAGTCTGGACTGAACATGTTAACCAGGATGCTGATCAGTTTTTTTCTGCCGATTTTCATGTTTTATCAATTTACTCATAATTTTAATTTTGAGGATTTTTCATTTTGGTGGATGTTTCCTTTGATTGGCCTGGCCATTGTCGCTGTGGGACTGCTGGTCGGGAGAATCGTTCTCTTGTTTTGTCCATGGATAAAATCCCGGAGGGAATTTCTGGCGCTGGTCATCTTTCAAAATTCCGGATACATCCCGCTTATTCTGGTGACGACTTTATTGTCGGGCGAACAGGCTCAGCGGCTGTATGTTTATATTTTTCTGGTGTTGATAGGATTTAATGTGATGATGTGGTCTTTCGGGGTGTGGTTATTAGCAAAAAATAAAGGGGAGGGTTTAAGTTTAAAAAATTTAAATAACCCGCCCTTGGTGGCGATGCTCAGTTCCTTGCTGATTATATTTTTCGGCTGGCATAAATTAATTCCGCAGACGATTTTAGTTCCGGTGCAGCTATTTAGCCAATGCACTTTGCCGATGGCCATGATTGTTATTGGGGGAAATTTGGCGTTGATAAAGTTGGAAAAGATTCAACTTGGTTCTATCGCCTTGGTTGTTTTGACCAAATTGTTGCTTTTGCCTTTGGTGGCGTTGGGGATCATTTTTGCCTTTAAACCGGATGAGTTAATAGGGTTATTGATTCTCATCGAAGCGATCGTTCCCAGCGCCATGACTTTATCCATTATTGCCCGCTATTATCAGGTGGAGGAGAAAATTATTAATCAAGGAATTTTCTATAGTCATATTTTTAGCATCATCACCATGCCGGTATTTTTAATGATCTATGTTAATCTAACACGATAGGGACAGTTTCAAATGGAATCCAAAACCATCGCCACCAATAAGAAAGCCTTTCGCGATTATGAAATCGTGCAGACCTGGGAATGCGGGCTGGCCTTAATGGGCAGTGAAGTTAAATCTCTTCGGGCCGGCGAGGTTAACTTTGCGGACAGTTTCGCCTTGGTCGGTGGGAATGAAGTGTATCTTTATAACCTGCACATCGCGCCGTACGCGCAGGCAAGTTCCATGAATCCCGAGCCTGACCGTAAGCGGAAACTTCTCTTGCACCAGAAAGAAATTGAGAAGATTTTGGGATTGACCACTCAGAAGAAGTTGATTTTGATTCCAACAAAAATATATTTTAATAAGCGCGGGTTTGCCAAGGTCGAATTAGGCCTGGGGCGAAGCAAGAAGCTTTATGATAAAAGAGAAGATATCAAGAAAAGAGATGTGGATCGGGAAATTAAGCGGGCGGTACGTGACCGGCAAAAGGGCCGGGGCGCTTAACCCCGCAAGAGAGAAAAATTTGCTTTTAAATAGGGATGCGGATATAATTACACCAGAAGTTTGTTCTTTATCAGACACCATACACGATGTGTCATTCACCATAAAAATATGGGGGTGATCGGTTTCGACTTAGGTTTTACAGTGTTCAGGTGGCATGCCGGGGAAGCTTGGTTGGCCCCGTTAACAATCCAAGCACAAATAGACGCAAATAAAAGCGATCTAATGTATAGTCACGCCTTAGAGGGGTTTGAAACACCGGCTCCTGTTGGTGCGGATGACTATGCAACCGAAAAAGCCCTGATCTAATTAATTAGATTAGGCCCTCTCGTTAGTCACGCCTGCGGGTTGATGAGAGGACATGAGCAGGCTGGCCATGATTCGTGCTTCTGGGGTCATGGCGAGATTTTAAGAAGCTAGTCTAATCGGTATCCTGTTTGTCGGAGACGGTTAGATGAAGTTTCCAAAGACAATCTAAGCATGTAGAGGCCTTTATGCTGGGACCCAAGGACCGGGGTTCGATTCCCCGCACCTCCACCAGCCTTCGCCAAGGCTACGGCTGGTTTCACCAGAAATTTAATTTGACAGCTGGTTTTACCAGAAATTAAGGGCGAAGGCTGTCCGCCGAAGCGTGCCGAAGGCAAGCGAAGGAGGACAAATGTATTACGTGTATAGACTGCAATATAGAGCCCATCCTGAACAGAAATATACAGGTTTCACAACAGACTTTGACAATCGTTTTAAAGCCCACAATAGCGGACAGGTCCCTCACACATCAAAATATCTGCCTTGGGAACTGGTTAATCTTTTTAGTTTTGTCGACGAAAACAAAGCCAAATCCTTTGAGAAATATTTGAAATCAGGTTCAGGAAGGGCTTTTGCCAAGCAACACTTTTAGTCTTTTATTCGAATATACAAAAATTAGTTAACATTAAAAGGAAAAGGTCATGGATCACCACACCAAGGCAACCTCACAAGGGTTGCCGTTTTTATTGAATATTAACAGTAGACACTTCCATCAGAACCGATTAAAATCACACCGGATATAGAGGACGTTTTTACTACCTTTGGATTTTTAAGAAAGGGGAATAATGTTTTTAGTCATCGTTTACAGCATTCTTTTGATCGGCGGGATACTTTGCTCGCAATTCCTTAACCTTGTCAAGGCGCATGTTTTTTGGGAGGCAATAACCAGCCTTTGCCTCGCCTATATTATGATAGAAGTGGGACTGGAATTTAAGATGGATAAAACCCGCCTGAAGTCTTATGGCTGGGATTTTTTCTTTGCCTTTCTGGCCGCCGCGCTGCCGTGGATTTTTTGCGCTGTTTATTTTATTTATTTTCTTCATGTTCATTGGTCAACCGCGTTTTTAGTCGGTGTATTCGCCGCTCCGACTTCGGCGGGAGTCCTTTTTGCCATGCTTGCCGCCGCCGGTTTGGGGGCGAGTTGGTTGTTTCGTAAAGCCCAGGTCTTGGCGATCTTTGATGATTTCGCCGCCATTCTTTTACTGCTTCCCATGCAAATTATTTATATCGGATTTAAGCCAGAATTATTTTTGGTTATTTTTTTTGTCATCATCTTTTTGATGTTAGCCTTTCGTTTTTTACATTCCTTATCTTTCCCGATTGGCCAGTATTGGATGATTCTTTACGGTGTCGTTATTGTCGTTATCCGGTATGTTGTCCATAAAGTGGCTGGGATGGATTTAGGGGTTCTTTTGCCGGCGTTTACGTTGGGCGCGGTTCTTTATAATCCTCACCTTTATAAAGAGAAGAAAGACTCTTCTTATGATGAAAGTCATCAGGAACCAGCGAAGGGAGCGGTTCTCTCATTACAGACCTCCGTACAAATAATGCCATTCCCCTTAACACTAAGATTAAGGAGGGCAGTACTGACAACCACAGTGGTATTATTTTCAGGGAAGTCAGTAGATCGTTTCATTAAAGGGTCCTTTATGTTTTTGGTCGGTTTATCTTTACCCAAGATTAACTTGGATGGTATTAGTGCCGGTATGTTCATATCGCATGTTTTGGCTTTAACGCTATTATCAAACTTGGGGAAATGTTTTTTGTTTTTTTGTTACCGCCGGGAAGTTTCCTGGCGGAATCGACTGGCCCTGAGCATTGCCATGTTTCCCCGCGGAGAGGTTGGGGCCGGGGTCCTGCTGGTTGCGATGGGGTATGGTTTAAACAATTTGGTTGTGTCTTTATCGGTTTTGAGTCTGGCGTTGAACCTTGTTTTAACGGGGGTGTTTATTATCTTGGCAATCCGCCTGGCGCAGCCTGTCGCGGTTGATGAAACGTCCAAGACTTTTTCCCGCTAAAAGAAAGGTTGACAGAGTAAGCAGGGGTATTAGAATGCATTTGACAGGAGGATGGCTGATATTTTTCATTATTTGAAGTTAAACTGGACAGAAAAATGGAAATCTGATACGATTGTCCAACTTTAGAAGACCTAACTATGTTACCAGATTACTTTTATATATTTTTTTTCCTATTGCTTGGGATAACCTTTGTGGCCAGCGCCTTTGTCGCATCCTGGCTGATTCGGCCTAAAGTCCCTGCCAATCCAGTTAAAAACGCGCCTTACGAATGCGGGGAAATCGTTCAAGGCACCTCGCGGGTGCAATTTAATGTTCGGTACTATTTATTCGCGTTAATCTTTGTCATCTTTGATGTTGAAGTCCTGTTTGTGGTTCCCTGGGCGGTGGTTTTTAAACAACTGGGGCAAATAGCGTATCTGGAAATGCTTGTCTTTGTTTCCATCCTGAGTCTGGGGCTTGTTTACGCCTGGAGGAAAGGAGCGTTAGAATGGCAATAAATACTAAACCAACGACATTTGCCGGTGAGAAACATTTGCAGAAGTTCGCCGCCGGGGATATCATCCTGACTAAATCTGAAGACCTTTTCAATTGGGCAAAGGGCTCTTCTTTATGGCCTTTGACTTTTGGTTTGTCCTGCTGCGCCATCGAAATGATGGCCACCGGCGCTTCCAAATTTGATATTGATCGCATCGGTTCTGGGGTTTTTCGGGCCAGTCCGCGGCAATGCGATGTCATGATCGTCGCTGGTACGATTTGTATCAAGATGGGCGAATGTATGAAAAAACTTTACGCCCAAATGCCGGAACCGAGATACGTGATCGCCATGGGCAATTGCGCTATCGGCGGCGGGATTTTCTATCATGATACCTATTCGGTGGTTCAGGGAACCGAGCAATTAGGCATCCCGGTGGACGTTCATGTGGTTGGTTGTCCGCCAAGGCCGGAAGGTCTTATTCATGGGATCTTAAAATTGAAGGAAAAGATTCAGCAGCGAGGACAACAGAAAGTCGAAATCCCGGAAAAATTCATTATGCCCGCAAACGCCATAGGTCTTATGCAGGACCAGTTAAAAGCCGCCCAAAAAGTTATTGAAAAGACACATGGAACAGACGCAAATACTCCAAATCCTCAATGAGAAATTCCCCGGGTCGGTCGTAGAAGAGCAACCGAAAGCGATTGTCATTAAAGGAGAATCGTTTTTGGGCATCGCTAATCTATTGAAGGGTTCCGATCTGGATTTCGCCAATCTGCACTGCGTGACCGCGGTCGACCGACGGGACAAGATCGAGGTCGTATACCACTTTTATACTTTTAAACATAAATTCATGCTGACATTAAAAGTTTTTCTGGCGATGAATGATTTGAACATCGAATCCTTGGCCAATTTATGGAAATCGGCGAATTGGCTGGAGCGCGAGACGTATGATCTATTCGGCGTGAAATTTTTGAATCACCCGGATCTTCGCCGCATTTTAAATCCGGATGAATGGACGGATTATCCTTTACGAAAAGATTTTGACCGCCCTGATTTTTACCGACTGCCCCAAAGCGAAGGGTTGAAGGCTGGAGGATAGCAATAGTCGTTGTGAATCAACCTGCGCGGTTTGCATAAATTTTTCACTGGTAAACCGCGTAGGTTTTTAAGGTTAGAAAAAAATAAACATGAATGATCCAGGTACAAGCTTTATCAAAAAAGGCGACGAACTGCGTTCCGAAGAACTCATTGTCAATATGGGGCCGCAGCATCCATCGACGCACGGGGTCCTTTATTTGGAACTGCGTTTGGACGGCGAAACCGTTGTCGACTGTCGTGTTCATATCGGATATCTTCACCGCAGCTGCGAAAAGATCGCCGAAAACCGCACTTACACGCAATTCATCCCCTTTACCGACCGCCTCGATTACATCGCTTCCATGAATAACAATTTGGGCTACGTCTTAGCCGTTGAAAAACTTTTGAACCTTCAGGTCAATGACCGTGTTCATTATGTCCGGACCATCATCGCGGAACTGAATCGCATCGGCAGCCATTTGATCGGCATCGGGACGTTCGCCCAGGATTTAGGCGCCTACGCGACCCCGATGTTTTATTGTTTTCGGGACAGGGAAATCATCGTCCAGCTTTTTGATGAACTCTGCGGGGGCCGTTTGACCTACAACTATATGCGCATCGGCGGTGTTCAAACCGAGTTGCCACCGCACGCGGACAAGATCATCAAAGATTTCATTAAATACGAACGCGCCAAATTAAAAGAATACAATGAGCTTTTAACGTACAATGCCATTTTTCTCGCCCGAACGAAAAAGATCGGGATCTTAAAACCGGAAGTCGCCATCAACTATAGCGTCACCGGTCCGATGCTGCGCGCCTCCGGGGTGAAATGGGATTTGCGCAAAGATGAGCCGTACATGATTTATGACCGATTCAAATTTGATGTTCCGGTGGGCAAGAATGGTGATTCCTGGGACCGTTTTAAAGTGAGATTAGATGAAATCAGCGAAAGCCTTAAAATTGTTGAACAGGCGATCGGTGGGCTTCCGGCGGGCAACGCGGTTTCTAAAATCAACAAAGTTTACAAAGCCCCTCCCGGGGAAGCATATCTTCGAACGGAAAATCCCAAAGGGGAATTAGGGTTTTATCTTGTTAGCGACGGCGGTTTAAAACCGTACCGTAATAAAATCCGCTCACCGTCTTTTTCTAACATTGCGGTTTTACCGGAGTTGATCCGGGGCTTGAATGTTTCGGATGCAGTTTGTGTATTGGGAAGTACGGATGTTGTCATGGGGGAAATCGACCGATGATGGATTTACTTTTAAAATCCGGAATGATCGTGACCTTTATCGCCGTTTCGGCGATGTTTTTGGTCTGGTGGGAAAGAAAAATTTCCGCGCTCATTCAAAATCGTATGGGCCCGATGATCGTCGGCTGGCATGGAGCATTACAAACCCCGGCGGATATGCTTAAACTACTTTTAAAAGAGAATATCGTGCCATCGGGGATTGATAAATTGTCCTGGTGGCTGGCGCCGTTTTTTGTGGTGGTCCCGGCAGTTATGGCGTTTGTGACCATTCCGTTCAGTGACAAATTTATCGTCCACGATTTGAATATTGGGATTTTGTTCGTTACCTCGATCACTTCGGTTTGTGTTTTGGGAATTTTTATGGCTGGCTGGGGGTCGAATAATAAATATTCGCTTTTAGGCGGCATGCGCTCGGCGGCCCAGATCATCAGTTATGAAGTGCCGCTTTTATTGTCCGTGGTTTTGATCGTGATGGAAGCAGGGACTTTATCCATGCAGGAAATTATCCGGGCGCAAGAGCACGGCTGGTTTATTTTAAAACCCAATCTGGCGTTGGCGTTTTTGATCTATCTGATTTCCGCGACCGCTGAGGTCAACCGCGTGCCCTTTGATATCCCTGAGGCCGAGTCGGAATTGGGTGCCGGGTATCACACGGAATATACGGGAATGAAATTCGCGATGTTCTTTTTGGCGGAATATACGAACCTTGTTATCATTTCGGCGGTGACCGCGACATTATTTTTGGGCGGTTGGCAAGGACCGATCTTGCCGCCGGTCGTGTGGTTTTTATTAAAGGTCTATGGAGTCGTGTTTCTTTTGATGTGGGTGCGCTGGACTTTACCGCGCGTTCGGATGGACCAGATGATGGGTTTCGCCTGGAAGTTTCTGACGCCTGTCGCATTATTGAATTTATTGATTAGTGGATGGTTGATGGTGAGGTAGAGGTTTCGAATATGTTTCGACAAATCAAGGTTATGTGGTTAGGATTTCTAAGTTTGCTCATCGGCATGAGGGTGACGATGAAGAACTTTTTTTCCCCGTCTGTGACATTGGATTACCCCAATAAAAAGCAGCCGATGACATCGAATTATCGGGGAATGGTGGATTTAAAACCTGAGGCCTGCGTTATTTGCTATCAATGTATCAAAATTTGTCCGGTCGCCGCTTTGTATTTGTCGCATAATCAAACGGTTGTTGAAGGAAAAAAGAAGCTGGAGATCACCAAATTCACGTATAACGCCGAACTATGCTGCTTCTGCGGACTATGCGATGAGATCTGTCCGACCGACGCGATGTTTATGAATAAGATGTACGAGGTCTCTGCTTATTCGCATGAACAGATCTTAAACATTGATTTAATGGAGCCGGACAAATACAAACATTTGGATCCCAATTATAATTTTTCGGCGGAAGTTACTCGTAATGACGAGAATACGGTGGGCAAGATCATAAAGCCGAGCGTTCCGGTTAGCGCTCCCGCCACTGCGGCAGCTCCCGCGCCGGCGGCTGCCGAGACACCAAAACCAATAGCTCAACCTCCAGCGTAACCTATGGCTGAATTTGTTTTTTGCTTTATCGCTTTGTGCACGTGCGTGTTCGCATTCTTGACGGTCACGGCACGCGATATTTTTCACTGCGCAGTTTGGCTGGCGTTTTGCCTGTTGAGTGTTTCGGGAATTTATTTTTATTTAGACGCTGAATTTGTCGGCGTCATTCAGGTTTTAGTCTACATCGGCGGCATCATCACGCTATTTATCTTCGCGATCAAACTGACCGCCCATATCGATGATAAAACGATTAAGCAAACCAATAAACAAATCCTGCCTGCGGCCTTAGGGGCCGCAGTTTTTTTTGTTTTGTTATTCAAGATCATTGGTTCCAACCCATGGGCAAAAATCCAGCCCGATGCCCCGGTTGTTTCACTAAAACAGTTGGGACTCTCGTTGATGACGAGCTACGCTTTGCCGTTTGAATTCATTTCCCTTTTACTGCTGGCGGCCATGGTCGGGGCGATCGTGATAGGAAAGGTGAAACGATGATCCCATTAGGATTTTTTGTGGCCCTTAGCGCGGTTTTATTTTGTTTGGGGATTTACGGGGTGCTGGTCCGGCGTAACGTGGTGGGGATTTTGATCTCCATCGAATTGATTTTAAACGCGGCCAATATAAATTTGGTGGCGTTCAATAAATATCTCGGGACCCCGGACGGCATGGGGCAGATCTTCGCGCTTTTCGTGGTAGCCATTGCCGCGGCCGCGAGCGTGGTGGGTTTAGTGTTGGTCATAGCAATTTATCGTAACGGTAAATCTATTTTTGCCGATGATTATAATTTAATGAAATGGTAAAATTCGCCCATCTAATTCCGGTTTTTCCTTTTTTAGCCTTCCTTATTAATATTTTCTTTGGCAAAAAATTGAAAGACACAAGTGCCTTTGTTTCTATTTTTGCCTCAACTATTTCATTGATTCTTTCGGTGGTCACCTTTCAGGGCGTCATCGCGGGCGAAGGTTCGTATTCGCTGGGTCATTGGTTGACTATTTACGGCACGCCTTTGAATTTCGGGGTTACCGTTGATTCCTTAAGCGTCATGATGCTTCTGGTGGTCACCATCGTTGGCACGTTGATCCAGATATATTCGGTTGGTTACATGCACGATGATCCCCGGTTCCCGAGATATTTCGCGTATATTTCTTTATTTATGACATCGATGCTGGGATTGGTTTTAGCGGACAATTTTGTGATGCTGTTTATTTTTTGGGAAGGGGTGGGACTTTGTTCGTATTTGTTGATTTCGTTCTGGTTTGAACGGCCGGCGGCGGCCAGAGCGGGGTTAAAGGCCTTTGTTGTCACCAGAATAGGGGACACGGGATTTTTGATCGGGATATTGCTTTTATTTTTTGTCGGCAAAACATTTTATTTCGCGGATCTGGCGCATGTGAGCGGCAATGAATTTTTTTTAACGGCCGCCGCGTTATTGATCTTTCTGGGCGCGATGGGCAAATCCGCGCAATTTCCTTTGCATGTGTGGTTACCGGATGCCATGGAAGGTCCGACGGCGGTTTCCGCGTTGATCCATGCCGCGACCATGGTCGCGGCTGGTGTTTATTTAGTGGCGCGGACATTTGGTCTTTTTGTCGCGGTTCCATTTTGCCTGGAAGTTGTTGCCGTGATCGGTGGAATTTCGGCATTGATGGCGGCATCCATTGCCACCGTGAATAATGATATCAAACGCGTTTTGGCATATTCAACCGTCAGTCAATTGGGGCTCATGATGTTGGGTTTAGGGGTTGGCGGTTATAGCGCCGGAACATTTCATTTGATGACACACGCGTTTTTTAAAGCGCTTTTGTTCTTGTGCGCCGGCAGTGTTATCCATGCCGTTCACACCCAGGACATTCAAAAGATGGGTGGATTGCTTTCAAAGATGAAGGTGACCGGGATCACTTTTATTTTAGGGACACTGGCGATCGCCGGTGTGCCGCCATTTTCCGGGTTTTGGTCCAAGGATGAGATCTTACTTGAGGCCTGGAATAGTGGTCATCCAATTCTCTTTTGGGTGGCGGTGCTTACGAGTTTATTGACCGCTTTTTATATGTCGAGATTGATTTTTCTGGTTTTGTTTGGAAAACCACGATCTGACATGCACGCCCACGAATCTCCCAAGACCATGACCATTCCTTTAATGATTCTGGCGTTCTTTGCAGTTTTTGTCGGGTTGATTGGTTCCCCAATGACCCATCACGCCTTTCAGGGTTTTATAAAATTTGAAGGGCATCAGATCACAGGGGAGGCAAGCGGGGTGGGGTGGATCATGGGATTGTCGACCCTGGTCGGTTTATTGGGGATCGGGTTGGCATATTTATTTTATATTCAAAATAATAAAATTTTGCCGGCGGCGTTTCGCTCTCAGTTTGCTTTCACTTATAAATTATTGTTGAATAAATATTATATCGATGAGATCTATGATTTTCTTTTTGTAAAACCATGTCTTCGGGTTTGCGATTTTCTGTCTAAATTTGATTTCGCGGTCATTGATGGTATGGTCAATAGCGTTGCCGAATTCACGCAAGGGTGTTCAGAGGTCGTCAGGCGTTTGCAGACCGGTTTGGTGCAAAATTATATGCTGGTGCAGATCCTTGGATTAATTATTTTTATTTTAACCGTATCCGCCTTCGCTCAATTGTTTTTGCATTGAGCTTCGTCGGACTTTGGGAAAAGTTATGGTTCCAATTTTAAGTGGTCTTGTTTTTTTGCCCCTGATTGGGGCGTTGATCATTTGTTTGCTGCCCAATAGAAGCGGCCGGCTTATCAAAACGCTGGCGTTGACGGTGACCGGCGCGGCTTTGGGTTTATCGGTGATTTTGTTGTTACGCTTTGACCAAAGTGCCGTGGGTATGCAGTTTGTCGAGCAGGTGCCCTGGATCGCGCAATTTAATATCTGGTATTTTTTGGGAGTGGATGGATTAAGCGTCGGGCTGGTGTTTTTGACGGCGCTTTTAGGATTCATCGCCTGCGTCGCTTCTTTAGGGGTGGAGAACCGGATTAAAGAATATTTTATTTTTTATTTGTTATTGATGGTCGGGATGACGGGGACATTCGTGGCCCTGGACCTGTTTTTATTTTATATCTTTTGGGAAGTGGTTTTGATTCCAATGTATTTTTTGATCGGGATCTGGGGCGGACCGAGAAGAGAGTACGCGGCGATAAAATTCTTTTTGTACACCCTGGCAGGTTCTTTGTTGATGCTGGTCGGAATTTTGGTGGTGTATTTCACCAGTAATCCGCATACCTTTAATATGCTTGAACTCGCCAAGATCACCCCCGCTTTTGGTGGACATCTGCAAATAATTTTGTTCCTGGCTTTTTTTATCGCCTTTGCCATCAAAGTTCCGGTGTTTCCGTTCCATACGTGGCTTCCTGACGCGCACGTTGAGGCGCCGACACCCATCAGTGTTTTGCTGGCTGGGGTGTTGTTGAAGATGGGAGGGTATGGTTTCTTTCGAATTTGTTTTCCGTTTTTTCCCGAGGCCGCGCATTATTTCGCGTTTGCCTTGGCGGTTTTGGGATGCATCAATATTGTTTATGGCGCGTCGGTGGCCATGGCGCAGACGGATTTTAAAAAGATGATCGCCTATTCGTCGGTGAGTCACATGGGTTTTGTGATGCTAGGGTTAGCGAGCATGAGCGCGACCGGATTAAACGGTGGATTGTTGGAGATGTTCAATCACGGCATCATCACGGGGGCGATGTTCTTGTTGGTTGGAATACTTTACACCCGATCGCACACGCGGGATTTAAGCCAGTTCGGCGGGCTTTCAGGTCATATGCCGATCTATGCGTTTTTCCTAACGATCATGTCGTTGGCATCGCTGGGATTGCCGGGGTTAAGCGGTTTTGTCGGCGAATTTTTATCGTTGGCGGGCGCGTTTCCGGTTTATCAATCGATTACGATCATCTCAATTGTTGGATTGATCATCATGGTGGGATTTTTCCTTTATATGCTTCAGCGTGTGTTATTGGGGCCGTTAAATCCCAACTGCCAGAAATACGCCGATATGAACGGGCAAGAAATTTTTACATTGGTTCCCCTTTTGGTGATCACCGTGATCGCTGGATTTTGTCCGATGGTGGTCATTAATTTTCAGCAGACAGCGATCCAAAGTTTGACAGGTTTGTTAGGAGGAGCGTTTTGAGTACTTTACAGAATTTAAGATTTATTTACCCTGAACTCGTTTTGGTGGGGTTCGCGTTGGCGGCGATGATGGGGGCAACTTTTATCAAACGCCAAAATCTGCTTGGTTTTGGCGCGTTGATCGGCGTTGTGTGGGGGATGTTTTTATTGCCCGTCAGCTTCCAGGCTGGGCCGGCCATCCTTTCGAACATGCTCAGCCACGATAGTTTTTCAATTTTCTTTAGGACGGTGATTTTATTGATCGCCGGTTTGATTATTTTGATTTCCATCGGCGATAAAACGGGCAACCAGGAAGATATTGGAGAATATTATTTCTTTTTGCTGACGGTCACGGTGGCCATGATGATCGCCGTTTCGGCCAATCATTTGATGATGATCTATATCGCCATCGAAACGATCTCCATTATTTCTTATATCATGGCCGGTTTTTTAAAACGTAATGTGATTTCATCTGAGGCGGGGATGAAATATTTTCTTTTTGGTGCCGTTTCCACCGGGGTTATGCTTTATGGAATTTCCCTTTTGTATGGGTTATTTGGGACGTTGAGTTTACCGGTCATGATGCAAACGGTCACCACCAGTGGGGTCAACCCGGCGGCATTATCTTTGGCGGCTATTTTGGTGATTGTCGGTCTTGGATTTAAATGTTCGCTCGTCCCGTTTCACATGTGGACCCCGGATGTGTATGAAGGCGCGCCAACGCCGGTGTCCGCGCTGTTATCGGTTGGTCCGAAGGCGGTTGGGTTCGCGCTTTTTATCAGGATTTTTATGGAGAACATCGTCCCGTTAAATTTTCCATGGGTGAATTTAGCGGTGGCGATGGCGATTGTGACCATGACGGTTGGAAATATTGCGGCGTTAAAGCAGAACAATATCAAACGTCTGCTGGCGTTCTCGACCATTGCCCAGGCCGGGTATATTTTTATTGGGTTAACGGTCGGCACCGAGGCGGGGACAAAGGCGACCTTGTTTTATTTATTTGTTTATACCCTGATGAATGTGGGAGCGTTCGCGGCCGTTATCGCGATTTCCAATTCATTGAAAAGCGAGGCCATTGAACATTACGCGGGTCTTTACAAGAAAGAACCTTTCACGGCGATCGCTTTGGCCATTTCACTTTTGTCCCTTGCGGGATTGCCGCCTTTGTCTGGTTTCCTGGCTAAATTTTTTGTATTAGCCGCCGCCGTGGAATCCAAATTGATCTTCCTGGCCATCATCGCGGTTCTCAACAGCGTGATCGCGCTGTACTATTATATCCGGGTCATTAAAGTGATGTTTCTTCATGAACCAACTGGAGATTTATTAACCTCCCGTTCTGTGGCGTTGAGTATAGTTTTGACGGTCACCGTAATAGGTAATATTATTTTGGGTGTTTGGCCGCATCCGGTCTTGAATTGGCTGACAAATCTGTTCCCTTAAAGAAACCCGCTGCACTCCCGGTGTGCGGCGATATGGATATTTTGAAACCGCACACCGGGAGTGCGAGCGGTGATGGAAGGACGCCCCCATGCCCGGGAAATTGTATCTCATTCCCACGACCATCAATGAAGAAGATATTTCCGTCGCCATCCCTGCTGGTCATCGACAAATTGTTGAAAAGATCAGAGTATTTTTTGTCGAAGAAGAAAAGTCAGCCCGCCGATTTTTAAAAAGAATGATCCCCGGTTATCCGCTTTCGGAATGTACGTTGTATCCTCTTAACGAACACACTCCTTTAAAAGTCATTCAAGAGAATGTGAAGGTTTTATTAGAGCATGACGCCGGGATCCTTTCCCAGGCGGGTTGTCCCTGTGTGGCCGATCCGGGCGCTGAAATTGTTTTCTGGGCCCAGCAAAATAATGTTGAAGTGATCCCCTTGGTCGGTCCGTCATCGATCCTGTTGGCCCTGATGGCCTCGGGGCTCAATGGCCAAAATTTCGCGTTCAATGGTTATCTTTCCAGAGATAAAGGGGAACGGGTAAAAAAGATCCGCCAATTGGAACAAAGGTCATTTCAAGAAAAGCAGACTCAGATTTTCATGGAAACACCCTACCGCAACCAAGATGTTTTTGAAGATATCTTAGCCAGCGCCGATCATCGGACCATGTTATCCATCGCGATCGATCTAAACGGCCCGCAGCAAAGCGTTAAAACCAAGACGGTCAAAGAGTGGAAATCAGTTAAAATATTTTTAAACAAGAAACCAGCCTTGTTTCTTTTATTGAAACCATAGGCTCAAGAATCGGGAGGACGCACATGGAAAAGTTCAAGAAGATCGGCATAATAGTTTTGATCGTTCTGATCGCGGTCGGATTGGTTAAAAATACTTTGATCAAAACCGTCGTGACGGCGGCCGCATCGGGAGTCGTGGGCGCGCCGGTACATATTGACAGTTTGGCGGTGGGTGTTTTCAAACAATCCGTTCAGATCAAGGGTTTTAAATTATATAACCCGGCGGGTTACCCTAAAGAACTGATGTTGGACATACCAGAGATCAGGGTTGATTATGATTTGCTGGGATTATTGACGGGAAAATTGCATTGTTCATTGATCATTTTGGATTTAAAAGAGATGGTGATCGTGAAAGATAAAGAAGGAAAATTGAACGTGGACGCTTTGAAGGTTGCTCAAAAAGGCCAGGAACCAGCGAAAAAACAAGAGGCTCAAAAACCCGCTAAAGAAATTGGCCTGCGCATTGACGAGGCCAGATTGAATCTGGGGCAAGTGGTGGTCAAAGATTTTACCAAAGGGGAACCGCCGGCCATCCAAGCGTACGACATCGGCGTTCATGACAAAGTTTTCAAAGATATCAACAGCGCCGAACAATTCGCCGCTTTGATCATGGTCCAGGCTATGGGTCCGACGGCATTAAAAAGCGCCGGGATTTACGGGGCCGCGAGTGTTTTGGGTGTCGCGTTTTTGCCCGCGGGTGTGGCCGGGGTTTTGTTGGGCAAGGACAGCGGCGCGCAGGAATATGGAGTCAGCTTTGAGAAAGCTTACAGTGCGGCCAAAGAAGCTGTTCAAGTCCGGGGACAAATTATTACCGAAGATCCCGTCAAAGGATTCATCAAGGCGAAGGTCGACGGCAGTGATGTGAAAATTCAAATCACTACAAAAGATAAAAATAAAGTCGCCGTTGATGTCTCCGCCCGGCAGATGATGCTGCCAAAGCCCGAGGTCGCGCAGGGTGTGTTGTATCAGATTTCGGAGAAATTAAAATAATCGCCATGAAAAATACTTCTAACTTTCCAAAAGTTTTATTTAATGTGGCCTGGTTATCGGTCGGCCTGGGGCTAGCGATGGAAATCATTCTTTTGATCGTCGCTGCTGGATTTGGAAAATCTCAAGCCTGGCAGCCGATCGTGGCGGATTTGGTTCAGAAAGTTTCCTGGTCATCTTTAGTGTGTATGGGAGTGGCGGTTGGTACCGCGGTTTCAAAAATGCGCGCTCCACTGATGGGCTTAGCCGGATTGATTGCTGCCCCGATTGCTTTTAGTGTGGCCAAAGCTTTGCATAAAAGTGCAACGCAGGCTTTGTCCATTCCCTTTACGGTAATGACCGGGCCGTCGCCATTGTTGCTGGCGTTTATGAAGGGATTGGAATACGCCGTGTTAGGAAGCCTTATTGGCTGGGTCGGTTCGAAATCGCATTTAGGATTACGCGTTTATGCCTTGATCGGGTTAGGGGTGGGCATGGTGTTTGGCGGCGCCATCTTATGGATCACTGTCCAGCAAACTTCGACGGCCATTCCGTTGGCTGGTCTTGTTTCCAGAGGCGTTAACGAGGTGATCTTTCCGGTGGGTTGTTCGCTGGTTTTGTACGCTGCCCAGCAGTTTGGGATTAGACAAAAATAACAAGTTTAAAATTGAAGAGAGGAGCCTCATGAAAGCATTGATTGGGATCACTTTGATTTTTCTTACCTCATCCTTTGCCTTCGCTGAACTTCAGACACAAGAAGTGAATTACCGTGTGGACCGCGTCAATTTCAAAGGATATTTGGCTTACGATACAGATTTTCAGGGTAAGCGCCCAGGCGTTCTGGTTGTCCATGAATGGTGGGGACATAATGATTATGTCCGGCGGCGAGCGGAAATGCTGGCGAAACTCGGTTACGTGGCCGTTGCTTTGGATATGTATGGTGATGGCAAGACAGCCGGTCATCCGGATGATGCGAAGAAATTTGTCCAGGAAGTTACGGCGCGGGAAGGGGTCAGTCAAAAACGATTCCGGGCGGCTTTAAATTTTTTAAGGAAGCAGCCAACAGTCGATAAAAAGAATATCGGCGCCATTGGTTATTGTTTTGGTGGCAGCACAGTTATAAATATGGCTCGTCTCGGGGTCGATCTTAAAGGAGTGGTTAGTTTTCATGGGAGTTTGGCCACGCAAACTCCGGCTAAAAAAGGCAAGGTGAGAGCGCGTGTTTTGGTTTGTCACGGGGCCGATGATAGTTTTATCTCGCCGGAAAATATCGATTCATTTAAAAAAGAAATGGACAATGCCGGGGCAGACTTTCAATTCATCAGTTACGAAGGCGCCAAACACAGTTTCACTAATCCCGACGCCGACGCCGTCGCCAAGAAATTCGGGCTGGGGATCGCTTACAACGAGGCCGCTGATAAACAATCCTGGGAAGATATGCAGGCATTCTTCAAGGATATTTTTGCCTCCCGATAAAAGTCACAAACAATCCCAAGACCGCGCTTATACTATTTAAGAGAACATCTCCCAGGGAATAAAATCGTCCTGGCGTGACAGCTTGGATCCCTTCATCAAGCCAGCCGAAAGCGGACGTCAGTAAGAAAGCATGCAGATAGCCATAAAAAGTTATTTTTATGTCTTCGCACAGAGCGCGATGGACAAGGAACGCCAGAACTCCGTATTGAATGAAATGCAATCGTTCTTCGGGAATGGTCACCACGTAAAATCCATACACGTAGAACAAGACTGCTAGAACAATCAGAATCCATGTTAGCGGTTGCCGCCGTTTTTTGTCCCCCAGAGAGCGAATAAATAATCCGGCCAGAATAAAAGTTGATGAAAAAATGGTGATGTTTAATAATGCCATTTGCCGTAAGGCCTCACAGAGGGGCCGCACAAAGGGAATGGATGCGTAGATGCATAAAAGCCAGATCAAGGCCTCTATCCAAGAGCGGACTCGTCGGGTCATTTGCCGTGTTTTGATGAAAGGATTTTTAATCGTTGGCCGTCGCTTTCGATGACAACCGTCCCATGCTGATCGGTCCGCCAAACAGGAGCGGTTAATTTTTTTAATTTTGTTTCGTCAGGAATTCCCCATTGGTTTTCTCCCGTGGATAGGACAAAGATAGGGTGGCGGAAGAAAGCGGCCCATGATTCGCTTGCTGAACCGCCATGATGGGGAATCTGTATTAAGTGCGCTTTTTTGATAAAGGATTTTTGGCCAATAAGGTGATCTTGTTGGCTCTCCCCAATATCAGCGGTAAAGAGAAAATACGTCTCTTGGAAGCGAAGCCACGTGACTAGGGAATTGCCGTTGGGGTCGGCCGACAAATTATTGGGGTGGAGAATTTCTACCGTGAGGCCATTTATTGGAGTTTCGATCTTTGAACCTGATTTTACTGTTTTCACGGGAATACTTTTTTGGCGAAAGGCGGACAGGAGTTCCGCGTAACCAGCCTCAGCGTTAGTTTCCCCATTAATATAAAGACTTTTGATTTTTATTTTATCCAGAAGCGGTAAAAATCCTTCAAAATGATTTTTGTGGGGATGAGTGATCAGGGCGGCATCGATCGAGGTGATATCCCTGTCCGATAAATAATCCAGGATTCGCTGGGAAAATTTTTTCTCACCGGTATCGATCATTATAGCGAAATCAGAAGATTCAATAAGAATAGCGTCCCCATAACCCACATCAAGAAAATGGACTCGAAGCCAAGGAGAATCGCTTCCCCACTCCATCTGAGGGGATAGCAAAAAAATTCTTCCCAAAGTCTCTTTATTAAACAAAATTTCTCCTCAGTAAAAAATCTTAATCTCTTAGGGCTCTGGATACCTTGTTCCCAAAGACTCCGACCCTAACCCCTAAATAGAAAACGAAGAAAGAGTAATAAAAAGAAGAGCCTCCGTCGTACAATTGTTGTTGAAAGGGACAACAAAAGTACACCCAACGGGTGAAAAACGGAGGCAGGAATGAAT